>VFQU01000470.1_pt1 | contig 36158 bp, 32 predicted proteins | sample 3512311 | NCBI WGS metagenome assembly VFQU01 (sample SAMN10412377, study PRJNA504923) | tailings metagenome | isolation source: Relicate 3 Philex TSF3 active mining site | place: Philippines: Tuba, Benguet | collected 2017-08-29
GGGCAAGGCTCTGGAAAGCAGATTTGCGAGGTGCAAATTTGTATGGTGCAGATTTGTGTGATGCGAATTTGTGTGAAGCAAATCTGCAGGACGCAAACTTGAATGCAACTGATACGAGTGAAGCTTCACTGACCAGAACAGTCATGCCCCAGGGCGAAATTCATGAATAGCTATGTTGAAGAGTCCATCTGAAGTGGAGATTTTTAGGGAGCGTTCCACGACAAATTTGATGGGGAGATAGGGTGAAGGGCTGAAATTATAGTTGCTGCTCCCCATCTCCCCACTCCGTGAAATTAATGGGGTTGACTAATAGGCTCTTTTTGTAATTCTTCAACAGCTTCCATCACATGAGTTGCATACATCAATGAGGGACCTCCACCCATAAAGACTGCAACTCCTAACATTTCCAGAATTTCTTCTTTTGTCGCTCCTGCTTGAAGCGTCGAATGAGTATGAAAGGCAATACAGGCATCGCAGTGAATTGCTACGGAAATGGCTAAGGCAATCAATTCTTTGGTTTTAGAATCCAGGGCGCCAGCAGTGGAGGAAGCTTTACTGAGCGCATAGAAACTCTTCATCACATCCGGGATAGCTGTGGATAGTTTGCCTGTATAGCTCCGGATGTGTTTCATCTGGTCGGTGCAAGAATGCTTGGCGTTCGGGTTGTTTGTGTTCATGACAATTTTCCTAACGATCCAGTCTTTCTCCTTTCATCGTAAGAAGGAACCGAAGATAAAATCTAATCTCCTCAAAGAATTTAACGATCTCATCCTCACAAGTTCCTCATCATTGCCCAGTAACCTGACACTATCGTTCCTCATCATGCAAGTGAGGTGAAACAATGGGCTGGAGTCCAATCGAGAAATCATTCAAAAATTGGCGAGTCAAACCTAATTTACAAAACTATGAAGAAACGCGCCGTGTATTCTCTTGGGCAGAAATCGACGCTGAACTCAAAGCAACTATTGAGGGATTGAATATTGCCGATATTGCGGTCGATCGACATGCCAAAAGCGATCGAGCCGATCACATTGCCTTACGCTTTCTAAGAAAGAACTGGGATGTTCAAGATTTTACTTATCGCGATCTCGCTCTACAAACCAATCAATTCGCGAATGTTCTCAAAACGCTAGGAATTGCGAAAGGCGATCGCGTCTTTGCTCTCACAGGACGGATTCCATCTCTTTATATTGCTGCTCTTGGTACATTGAAAAATGGCAGTGTGATTTGTCCACTTTTCTCTGCTTTTGGTCCAGAACCGATTTATCAACGCATGAACCGAGGAGATGCCAAAGTCTTAGTGACAACTATCGCACTCTACCAACAGAAAGTCGTGGCATTGCGCGATCGATTGCCGAAGTTACAGCACATTCTTTTAGCAGATAGTGCAGATCATGTAGAAGACGGAATTTGGTCGCTTCCCAAGCTGATGCAAGTGGCTACTTCTGAGTTTGAGATCGTAAGCACTCAACCAGAAGATATGGCATTGCTGCACTTCACGAGTGGCACAACTGGAATGCCCAAGGGGGCGATTCATGTTCACAAAGCCGTTTATGCTCATTACATGACGGCAAAATATGTGCTCGATTTGCATCCTGATGATATTTTTTGGTGCACGGCTGATCCAGGGTGGGTGACTGGAACGTCCTACGGGATCATTGCACCGCTGACTCATGGCGTGACGAGTATCATTGATGAAGCAGAGTTTGATGCCGATCGCTGGTATCGCATTCTCGAAACTCAAAAAGTAACCGTCTGGTACACTGCTCCGACGGCGATTCGGCGATTGATGCGCCTCGATATTGACCCGAAAGCCGAATATGATTTGAGCTATCTGCGACTCGTGCATAGTGTGGGAGAACCGCTGAATCCCGAAGCAGTCGTTTGGGGTCAGGAGAAGCTAGGCTTACCGATTCACGACAATTGGTGGCAAACCGAAACAGGTGGCATCATGATTGCTAACTATGCCACGATGCAGATTCGTCCAGGTTCGATGGGTCGTCCTATTCCTGGGGTAGAAGCCGCGATCGTGCGGCGGCATGAGGATGGCACGATCGAACAAATTGACCAACCGGGCATTGATGGAGACTTAGCCCTAAAACCGGATTTTCCCTCAATCTTTCGCGGCTATTTGCATGATGAAGAACGCTACCGCAAATGTTTTGTTGGAGATTGGTACATCACAGGCGATTTAGCCATGCGCGATCGCGATGGCTACTTCTGGTTTATGGGACGCGAAGACGACATCATCAAAACTTCGGGACACATGGTTAGTCCCTTTGAGGTCGAAAGTGCATTGATGGAGCATCCAGCGGTAGCGGAAGCGGGCGTGATTGGTAAACCTAATCCGATGATTGGTGAGTTAGTCAAAGCCTTTGTTGCCCTCAAACCAGGGCGAGAACCTAGTGAAGCGCTCAAACTAGAACTTTTAGGATTTGCTCGACAAAAACTAGGGGCTGCTGTAGCTCCAAAAGAATTGGAATTTCAAGAATCATTGCCCAAAACTCGAAGCGGTAAGATTATGCGGCGATTGCTGAAAGCGCGTGAATTAGGGTTACCCGAAGGCGATCTATCGACATTGGAGACGAACTGATGAAGAAGAAACATGCAACCATACAATCTCCTACTGCTGTTGATTCCAATCAAGCACATTTGCACGATCTTCTTTATCAAATGCTGCGGATTCGTCGCTTTGAAGATAAGTGTGCAGAACTCTACAGCGCCATGAAAATTCGCGGTTTTTTGCATCTGTACAACGGCGAAGAAGCGGTAGCCGTGGGAGTTATGCAAGTCTTAAAACCCGATGATGCGATCGTGGCAACCTATCGCGAACATGGTCAAGCCCTAGCACGCGGAATTCCCATGAATACAGTAATGGCAGAAATGTTCGGTAAGCAAGAAGGCTGTTGTCGAGGGCGGGGAGGATCGATGCATTTATTTGATAAAGAGCATCGCTTCTATGGAGGTAACGCGATCGTGGGTGGTGGTTTACCCTTAGCGGTTGGACTGGCTTTAGCCGATAAGAAATTAGGCAGAAAACGGATCACCTGCTGCTTTTTTGGCGATGGCGCAGTTGCTGAAGGAGAGTTCCATGAATCCATGAATTTGGCATCTCTCTGGCAAGTACCGATATTGTTCGTTTGTGAGAATAATCAGTATGCAATGGGAACGGCTCTGAAATATTCTCACTCAGTCACAAATCTGGTTCAGAAAGCGGAAAGCTATGGCATCGGTCATGCAGTTGTGGATGGCATGGATGTTCTAGCAGTAGAGCAAGCTGCTCAAAAAGCAGCAGTTGAAGTCCGGGAAAACGGAAAGCCCTTCTTTTTAGAGTGTGTCACCTATCGTTTCCGAGCGCACTCGATGTTTGATCCGGAACTCTACCGAGATAAAGCCGAAGTCGAAGAATGGAAACAACGCTGTCCCATTTCAACACTCACGCAACAGTTAAAAGCACAAGGACAGATCACAGATGCTGATGTGGAAAGGATAGAACAATCGATCCGTCAAGAGATCACAGATGCGATCGCATTTGCGGAAGCGGGAACTTGGGAACCTGTGGAAGAATTAAATCGCTTTGTCTACTCAGAGCCAAACGCCTAGGGGGACACTATGAACTATGGAATTGACACCCATACAGACAATCCACCGCTGATGATTCAGACAACCTATCGAGAAGCACTGCGAGACGCAATCCGAGAGGCAATTCTAAAAGACGATCGCGTGTTCCTGATGGGCGAAGATGTCGGACAGTATGGCGGTGCTTTTGGAGTAACAAAAGGACTGTTGAAAGAATTGGGTGCCGACAAGATCATGGACACGCCGCTGTGTGAGTCTGGGTTTACCGGAGCCGGAATTGGCGCAGCACTGAACGGAATGCGCCCGATCGTAGAAGTGATGACGGTTAACTTTAGCTTGTTGGCTGCCGATCAAATTCTCAATACAGCAGCAACCTATCTGCATATGTCCGGCGGTTTGTTCAATGTTCCGCTCGTGATTCGCATGGGCACCGGAGGCGGCAAACAACTAGCAGCACAACACTCTCATAGTTTAGAAGGATGGTATGCTCACATTCCTGGAATTAAAGTTCTGACTCCAGCAGTGCTTGAGGATGCGCGTGGAATGCTTTGGACAGCGCTGGAAGATCCCGATCCGGTTCTGATTTTTGAGAACACGTTGCTCTACAACATGGAAGGGGAACTTCCAGCTAATGCTGGAGCAGTAGATATCGATCGTGCTTGTATTCGTCGAATTGGGCATGACGTAACGCTCATTAGCTACAGTGCCAGTCTATTCAAAGCACTCGAAGCCGCAGAAACTCTGGCTCAAGAAGGCATCGAAGCTGAAGTAATTGATTTGCGGGTTCTGCGTCCACTGGATGAGGCTACGTTTCTCACCTCGATCGCGAAAACGCATCGAGCCGTGATTATTGATGAAGGTTGGCGCAGTGGCAGCATTTCTGCGGAGATTAGCGCTCGCATTATGGAAAAAGCATTCTATGACTTAGATGCTCCTGTAGAACGGATTTGCTCAGCCGAAGTTCCCGTGCCCTATGCCAATCATTTAGAACAAGCTGCCTTGCCTCAATCTGCCACGATCGTCAATACAGGCCGGAGGATGGTGACTCGACATGGCTGAATTTCGTATGCCCAGTTTAGGGGCGGATATGAGAACTGGAACCTTAGTCGCCTGGAGAGCCAAACCCGGCGATCATCTCAAGTACGGTGACATTATTGCAGATGTGGAAACCGATAAAGGCATCATGGAAATTGAGGTCTTTGAAAACTGTACTGTTGAGGAACTACTGCTGGAACCGGATACTAAAGTGCCCGTGGGAACGCCAATGGCGAGATTGAAATTAGAAAACGGTGCGGAAAAAGAAGCGATCGCGGTCACCGATCGCGAACAACCTAGCCCACCTCCTACAATCGAAGCTCCGACGAGTTCAGTACCCACTCTTGCTAAAGAGGAACGATTGCGCGTTTCGCCGCTAGCTCGCAAGGTAGCGACTGAACTGGGTGTGGACTTAACTCAGGTGAAAGGAACTGGAGCCGATGGTGCGATTCATCAAATTGATGTAGAAGAAGCTGCAAAAGCTCTGAAACCAACACCGAAGCCAGAAGAAAAAGTTATCCCTCCATCGCCTGAAGCGAAACCGACTACAACTGATTTTCAGGCAGGAATGCGACGCGCGATCGCGGCTGCTATGTCTCGCTCTAATCGCGAGATTCCTCACTACTATCTCGAAACTCGGATCGATATGAGCCATGCACTGAAATGGCTTGAAGCAGAGAATCAGAAGCGATCGATAAAAGAGCGTATCTTACCTGTCGTTCTGCTGATCAAAGCAGTCGCTAAAGCATTAACTGACGTTCCAGAATTGAATGGATATTGGATTGAAGATCAGCTTCAAGTCCAAGAAGCAATTCACATCGGCTTTGCGATTTCCCTACGGCAAGGAGGACTAGTCACGCCTGCGATCCATCATGCGGATCTGAAAAGCCTCGATGAATTGATGGCGACCATGCGCGACTTGATTGAGCGCACAAGAGGAGGGCATCTCCGTAGCTCAGAACTGTCTGATGCAACGATGACACTAACAAGCTTGGGAGATATCGGTGTCGAAAAAGTCTACGGGGTGATCTATCCACCCCAAGTTGCTTTGGTCGGTTTCGGCAAAATCTCTGAACAGCCTTGGGCAGAACAAGGAATGCTCGATGTTCGTCCGGTACTAGTCGCAACGCTAGCAGGGGATCATCGCGCTACAGATGGCATGATTGGTGCAAGATTTTTGCAAGCGGTCAACACACATCTTCAATCAGTAGAGAAATGGTAAAGAATACAGATTCATCAATGATTTTATGAAGGATGAAACAATGGCAATCACTAAAACTCAAATTCAAGAAACAATGTTCAGACTCTTGCAAAAGATTGCTCCTGGGTCTTCTCCAGAAACTCTAGGCAAGGATGACGATGTTCGAGAAACGCTCGGAATTGATTCTTATGATTTTCTCAATTTCATGATTGGACTGAACGAAGAATTTGGTGTGGAGATTCCAGAAACCGACTATGGAAAACTCATCACGCTTAACGATATCGTTCAGTATATTTCTACTCACGCTCAACAGTAAATCGTCTTCATTAGATGAGTCCTGACTTAAAGAGTTGAAATGATTCAAACCAAGAAAAATGAAGATGACCGATACTGAGAAAATCAACCACAATGTGCATGGCAATAATAGAAATTACTGCACGATAGCGCCATAGCAACCATACCCAAATTGCTGACATCAACGCCGAAATAAAAACTGGTGCAATGAAAAGATCATGCTTGGGTAGTACCTGAATCCAAAATAGAGAATGAATCAAGCCAGAATATAAAACATTGCTGGCATAGCCACACATAAAGATGCAAATCGGTGCATTTTGAAACTTCTGGCGTCCAATGTAGCAGCCAACCAAGAACCAAAAGATAAACATGAATTGCTCAAGAATACCGTTCAACACGGAAAATACAGCGAGGTCTACGAAATGATAATGACCTGTGTCCCGCTTTACGGTGAATAAAACATAAGTTCCCGATGCTAAGAGCGTCACAATCCACCCCAAAAGCAAGGTGAGGTGATACCCTTTTTTCTCCTGCCCAGAAGCTGAACGCGGACTCAGCAACCCATTTGCACAATCTCGCCTAGCAATCACTAAAGCGGTCGCGATCGCACAAAATAGCCAGTAAATCCAGATACCAGTTTTAATTGCCAAAAAGGTTTCCTCTCACTGTTTTACGCTCTTTTCAAAGTACTGTCTGAAGCATAAAGGCGAACGTTTCCCATTAGCTCTGTTAATGGAAACCGCGTCCCAAATGCGGGAAGTGGGCGAGGTGCTTTGGATGACGAGTGGGAGCAATTTCTGGCGGCTTTGCTACAGTGGGTTGAGATGGAAAAGCACCCGGTTGCCTGAGATCTGTAATCAGTTGGTCAATGAGCTGAGTCGTGACATGCGCCATGATGAAAATGTGATTGTAGGCTCGCTTTTGCCCATTCACAAATAGCGTTTCACTAGATAGCGAGTACTTGAAAATAATATTGGGATTCGCTTGCTTAAACCGAATCGTCAGCGAGAGTGGTGTCCGTTCCACCCACAAAGATTCACCCAAGTGCTGCTCTAGCTTCTTGAGCTTTTGAACAGCATATTCTGCCATCTTTTCGGTATACAGGGCTTTTTCCATCTCGCCTTCATAGGAAGTTTTCGCCAAGTAGTCCCATAAAATCATCGCCGATAAACCATTGCGTGACCCGGCAAAGGTGGTATCAGGAGAACCGATATACTCTGGATTATCCGGTGGACGCAACTGATATTTTGTTTTCGTCATATAGATGCCGCAGGGACAAGGTGCCCCGATCCACTTATGTCCACTCATCGCGATCGAATGCACAAATGGTAATCGGAAATCAAAATTCGGTCCGCGTTGAGCAATTTTTTCAGCATTGTATGCCATCTCCACAAAGGGCATATACGCGGCTCCTAAAGCACCATCTACATGAAACCAGTATCCAGTGCGAAGATCAAATTGATTCGGATCGCTCGGGTCGTAGTAGACTTTGCGTTCATGCAGCCCATAGCGCTGAAAAATCGGCATCAGTGCTTTCCCGGCTGCTTCTACATCGTCATAAGCGCCTTTGAAAGTGGTGCCATAGTTGAAACAGATTAAGATGGGATACCCCTTGGCTGCAAAAAACTCGACGAGCTTTACTAGCGAGGGAATATCGATCGAGCCTGGTCCTGTACTGCCTTGCGTGGATGGTACTTCTTTCGACCACGGCTGACCCGGTGCTAGAGGGTTCTCGTTGGGATAGTAGTGCTGCCCTATTTGATAAAATGTATGAAGTCCGAGAACAATGCCTGCTTTGATAATCGAGTAGTGAGTATCTTCGGAGTAAAACACAACAGGGGTATAAGCATGAGGCTTTCCATCTAGCGGCAATGCCTGTTTGTAAATGAGGCGGCGAAGTAGCGATCGAGGATGTCCTCCAAAACTGGCGACCCTCGCTTCTTCTTCAGCCGTGTGTTCTTCTAGGAGGAGCTTGCCTGCTAAATAATCGCGTGCATTCCATAACCCATAGAGATTGCCTTCAGTGCATCCCATGCTGACTACATATCCCCAGTAAGACTCTCCATCGGCGGGATTATGAGGTAAGCGAGCATTCCACACCCGAGCATAGTAATCGAGTACAGCCCGCTCCATCCATTTACTATGAATCGTAAGATTCCCATCGATAAAGGGATCGCCCACGTTATTGACGTGATAGTTTAGATAGGGCTTGAGATCGTCTTCGTAATCTAACTGCTGATTGACTTGGTATCCGAGGAAATTCGCCTTCTGGATAGATAAGTATTCGTGTAATTGAGCGAGTGCTTTAGCACGTTGTTCCTCGGTTAAACCTGTTGAGGGTAGTTGAAAATCTTCGATCGTAATATTCCTAAGCGATGGATAGGCTGAAGATGGGTGATGGATAGGCATCGATGCGTTTGAGTGACTATCCTGATTTCTAAAATGATTCGCATCACGATTCATAACGCTTCCTCCTGACCATCACTCTTTCAATTATCGATCTATAGGCGTTGTGATGGTATTGAATTTATCTTTATTTACTTTTTGATCTATTTTGGTGCAACTGGTACAGAGTTTGTTGAGCTTTTTCGGACAATAAAAGAATGCGTGTCTACTCTCCTTGTGCTTCTTCAAGATTGAATAGACTAACAATCACACCTGCGATCGGGACTGCTAAAAAGAGACCTAGTAGTCCTGAAATCTTTGTTCCAACCAAGAGCGCAAAAAATACAACCACTGGACTGAGATGAATGGTGCTTTGCATGACACGCGGAGAAAGAAGATTATCTTGTAACTGTTGTAAAATCAAACAAATGAGTAGTACCTTGAACGCGATGAGCCAGTTACTTTGTACAAAAATAATTAAACAGACAAGAGACACGCCGAGCGTTGCACCAATGCCAGGAATTAAGTCAAACACCCCGATCGTGACCGCAAGCAAAAACGGAAATGGAATTTGAAACAGTGCAAAAACGAGAAACGTAGCAATGCTCAGCAAAAATGAGATGAGCAACTGCCCGCGAAGAAATCCGAAAAAGTTTGTTTGGACTGCGATCGACACACGGTTGCGGTGTTGGGCAGGGACTAACTTGAGTACGAGTCGCCATAGCTTTGCACCATCGATCAGCATGAAAAATGCAACAACTAAGATAATGATAAACGTGACATAATTCTGGAAGAGAACGGGCAGAGAACTAACGATCCAGTTCAAGCTCACGACAAACACATCGCGAATTTGGGCTTCGATCACGTCAAGGTTGAACGGAATGTTGCGCGCTGCCAATGTACTTTGCAACTGGTCAAATGGATTGTTTGAAGTATTTAAAGCCTGAAGAAGTAGCGTTGCTAATTGCTGGACTTGATTGGTCAAGGTTAGCCCGATCGTAACGACTGCAGCAATAATCGTGATCAGGCTTAGTGCAATGACTAACCCTAATGCGAGTCTGCGTCCGACAAAGCGCTGTAAAAATTGCAGTGGATAGTTGAGCAAGAGCGCTAGAATCCCTGAAAGCGCAAACACAAAGATCACGTACTCAAAATATTGAAAGATAGCAACTAATGCCCAACCGGAGGCAAAGAAGAGCAGAAAACGCACTAATGTATTCGTACTGATCTGACTCCAACGCGATCGATGTTTTTTGGGATCTGGCGCTTGATTCATGATGACTACTCTCTAAGCTAAATGTGCTATTGCATAGCAGCATGTGCGACTGTCAGTAGACTGGCAATCCACCTCATCATCCTGATTACAATTTCCCAGTTCCTCGTTAGAATTTGCATTGCTGTTTCAGAGCTTCTAACTGGCATGTTTGTCTTTTTCCCTGCGAAATGAAACTCCGTTTTTTGAGTGAATCTGTCTAAAGAGACATTCGCATTTTGCAAGCAAAATCGCTTCCGCCAAAAGGTAAGTCTTTCTGCCACAGATTAGGATAGAAGAGTCCAAAGATTGCAAGCGTTTCTCACGCCTGAGCCAACGATTTTAGAGCGGTCTGATTTGATCTTTCTGAAAAAACTAATTTTTTATACAGTGTCAAAAGATTAGACATTAACTCATTCGCGCATCACCTGTTTGCGGCATTCATCTGCAAGCAGAACAATCGGAGGACAGACCAGTAGTGCTAGCCATTGCATCGGTTGTAACGCGATCGTGGAAAAGATTGATTGCAGTGGAGCGAGATAGATAATCGACAGAATTAACATCCATTCAGTTGCAATTCCCAACCAGATCAAGCGATTGCTAAAAAAGCCTAAGCGAAAAATTGAAACTCGTTCGGATCGACAAGCAAACACGTTTCCGACTTGAGCAGCAACGATCGCAGCTAAAGTCATCGTCATCGCTTGGTTATAGACGATCATGGTTCTTGCATCCGCAGAATGAGACAAGATACTCGGAGTCAAGGCTTGTAAGTCACTGAAGCTATAACCTTGGCTAAACCAAACGAAAAAGAACCCTGCCATACCGAGAATTCCTTCAATTGGACCCAAAAAGCAATATGCTCGCATCAGTAATTTTTTATCAAGCAGGCGCTTTGATTTGTGACGGGGGCGTTGCTGCATTGTGCCGACTTCTGGTGCTTCTGCTCCTAACGCCAGCGCCGGAACCATATCAGTTCCTAGATCAATTGCAAGAATTTGCAGAATCACTAGCGCGGGCGGAATCTTAAACAACACCATGAACAAAAATGGGAAGAACTCGGGCACGTTGGAGACCAAGATATACGTCATGAACTTGCGAATATTCTGATAAACCGCGCGACCTTGTTCGATCGCGCTGACGATCGTGGCAAAGTTATCATCGATCAGCACAATATCTGCGGCTTCGCGTGCTACATCTGTTCCACTCATTCCCATTGCGATGCCAATATTGGCAGCCCGTAAAGCAGGCGCGTCATTCACACCATCTCCTGTGACTGCCACAATATGACCCAGAGCTTTATACGCTTCTACTAAGCGCAATTTCTGTTCCGGCATGACTCTTGCAAAGATTAAGCCGTTTTGACGTGCCAGAATTTGCCGCAGTTGCGTATTGGATAAATGACTGAGTTGCTCTCCGGTAATCACTCGTGCCTGCTGCTTGACGAGTCCGATATGTTTCGCGATCGCTTCTGCGGTCAATCCATAATCCCCGGTAATCATCGTGACGTGAATGCCTGCCTCGTGACATTGTGCAATTGCCTTTGCTACTTCAGGACGTGGTGGATCTATCATTGCAACTAATCCGAGAAACGTTAAATTCTGCTCTAACACTTCATCAGATTGCTGAATGAGATCCGAATCAACCGATTTTGTGGCAATGCCTAAAACGCGGTAGCCTTGTTTTGCGAACTCATCATTTGCTTTTGTAATCTCAAGACGATCTGCTTCAGTCATCGATTTTGTCTGTCCCTGCTGAAGGATCAATGGACTATGAGCTAAAACATCGAGGGGCGCACCTTTTGTAAATACTAGGAATGTAGTTTGAGAGAATGTAGTTTGAGAGTGTGCATCCGGCATAAATAATGAATGTGCGGATGAGTTGCCTGAAACGACGACACTCATCATACGTCGATGTGAATCAAAGGGGACTTCTCGAACTCGGGGAGCGAGGTGCTGGAGTTCATCGATCGACAATTTATTTTTAAGTGCGGCAACCAGTAAAGCAACTTCTGTGGGATCACCGATTGCTTGCCATAGACTTGACCCTGCTTGATGATTAAGTCGTGCGTTGCAACATAGAGCACTTGCGGTGAGCAGTCGATTCACGTGTGGAATTTGAGTATCATCGGTGATTTGAACTTGACCCGTCGGATCATATCCGGTTCCCGTGACTTCTAATGCGACTCCCGGAATCCAGAGTTGGCGTACCGTCATTTCATTTTTTGTCAGAGTGCCTGTTTTATCGGTGCAAATGGTTGTCGTGGCACTTAAGGTTTCTACTGCCGAGAGTCGTCGCACGAGAGCATTCTGTCTTGCCATGCGTCGAACCCCGATCGCGAGTGCTAAACTCACGGTTGGCAACAATCCTTCTGGGATAAATGCAACAATAATCCCGATCGCAAAGATGAAACTCTCTTTCACATCCATACCCACAAGCAAGGTTGTCAAAGCAAAGAGTAAAATTCCCATGCCAACTGCAATTGCAGTAATCACATGCACGACTCGGGTAATTTCAACTTCGAGCGTACTGGCATCACGTTGGATATTTGCAGTTAAGTGTGCGACTTGTCCAAATTCTGTATGTGTGGCAGTTGCATAGACGACAGCTTTAGCACGTCCAGAGGCAACGGTTGATCCTGCAAAGACGAGATTCGGCGCATCTGAGGGATGTAGTTTCTCATTCATGACTGCATCGCTCGATCGCGGAACAGGCATCGATTCTCCAGTCAGGACTGAAACATCCACAGAAAGAGACTGGCTCGAAACCAGTCTTGCATCCGCAGAAATGCGATCGCCTTCTTCGAGTTCGATCACATCGCCTGGAACTAATTCTTGAGCGGGAAGGGTTTGTAAGCGGCCGTTACGATAGGCTTTGACCTGCATGGGCAGCACATTCTTGAGCGCAGATAAAGCTTGCTCCGCTTGAAACTCCTGCCAGAAGCTAAAGATCGCATTAATCCAAATGACTGCCCAGATTGCCCAACCGAGTTGGGGTGTGCCTGAAACAAAAGCGAGAGTGCCTGCCGCCCACAACAGTAACGCCATGAAGTGAGTCAGTTGGTCGGCAAAGCGTAACCACAGCGATCGTTGAGCAGGCTCAGGTAATTCGTTGTAACCATAGTGCACTAATCGCTCGGCAGCTTCTTGATCGGAAAGCCCTTCTGTGGTTGTGTTGGCATGTTCATAAACTGTCTCAGGAGGTAATGTCCAAATTGGTAGGTGTAAGTTCATGGCTCACAATTCTTCAGAAGCACTACAAAAGAAAACGCTGAAATGATAGAGAGAGACAACCATTTCAGCGCGATTATAATGTGAGAAAACAGCTTCCTATAGTTTTGCAATCAAACGAGTCAAACTGTTTCAAATGACTACGGTTTGGTTTCATGCTTGTTGGGTCAAATCTACTTTCATCACTTTAGGTTTTGCTGCTTCTGCTTTCGGAAGCGTTAAGGTTAGAACACCATCTTTGAAGTTTGATTTGACTTGATCATGCTTCACCGTTGATGGAAGAGGCACGGTGCGAGCAAATTGCCCATAGTTGAATTCAGAACGGTAGTAACCTTTTTCTTCAGTTTTCGTTTCTTGTTGATGCTCGCCTTTGAGCATGACTGCTTCTGGACTAACTTGCACATCGAGATCTTTCGCTTCAATTCCAGGAATTGCGGCTTTGAGAACAATCTCGGTATCCGTTTCTTGAAGTTCGATCGCGGGCATCCACTTCATTTCACCATTCACCGCCGGGATCGGAAAATCGCGGTCTGCTAACCCTTCAAACAACCGATCCATTTGCCGATGAAGAAGATCCAATTCTCGCATTGGTTGCCAACGAATAAGCGGCATAATCTTCCCTCCTTTGTAGATTTAGATTGGAGAGAGCCTTTTGTTAGCTCTAGACTGAAAGTAGAACAAGAATTTGAGGATCTTGTGAAGATCAAAATTGAACTTCGTGACTACTGCGACGTGGGGTTGGCTGAGTGCTGGTACAATAGCCTAGCCGTAGTAGAACTTGAGGGTATCCCTCACGGTTCAGGCTACTTTGAAGTTGAGACCGCACTTCTGGCATCTGAATCGGGGCATTGAAAAATGAGGCAACAATGCCCAAACTTTGGGCACGCAGTAGAATTTTCTGAAGGGCTTGTCCTACATTTAGCCAATCGATTGGTGTGTCGCCATGGGTTCCTAAGACTGCGATCGCAGAGGCACTCTGTAAAAGTTGCTCATTCTGTTTAGCAATCTGATTGCCTAAATTAAAATAGCGAGTCAGCCAAGAAAGCACAACTGTTAAGAAATCAAATCTTGGCGGCACACCTAAAGCATAAGCAGGAAGACCATCATGTCGTGGATGAGATCCAGAGTGCATCCAAGTTGAGAGTTCTTTGCGAATTTCTGGATCTGCCATCTGTAAGCGATCAGCAAGATTGACTAAATTCAGAAGATGGGATTTTGCTTTCTGCCCTTGAACAAGATGCAACCATGCGCCTTCTTCAACTGCGATCACTTGCAACCATTGCAAAACGGTTGTAGGAATGTCCCAGGCCTCAAAGGGTCGTCGGGTCGTATGGCGTTGGGAAATTGCTTCAAACAAAGACTTCTCTTCAGCCGTTTCCTGGTTCCAACTTCCTAAACGAATCTGCGCGAGTAGATTGGGTTGATCTGAATTGGGTAACATCTGAATGTCGCCTTGATAACCAAAATGATGTAATGCTAGTCGCAAATTTAACAATGCTGCACCACAACTAATGATCAGTTCTCGATGCTCCGGATCAACATAAGACAGAGCACGATCGAGATCTGCCCATAACTCGATTGTCTCCTGCTGAATCGTGAATTTCCAAGGTTGAGTATTGTGCCCAGAGGGTGCTAGCACAGCATAATTGAGTATGAATTGAAGTTGCTGGGTTGGACTGCCTTGCAGTGGAAAGTCTTGGTCTGAAACCTGCCACGGTTGGAGAGAGAGATGAGACATAGAATTTCACTCCAATAAATCCTGCATTCAACAAGAAGAACAGTTCAAAGTTTCTAAGGCTGTCCTTATATGAATGGTTATAGAGAAAAATCGTGAGGAAGTTGTGAGGATGATTCAGACTAATCAGATTCAGATGATGTTCCTCACAACTTCCTCATCATTGTTCCGTATTCTGAAAGGTGCGAAAAGCTAAAGGTGCGATCCTGTTAACCTGATCGCACCAGGCGTGTTTGCATCATTTCGCAAAAACATCCTGACTCTAGGCGAGGGATTTCCTATGTCGAAAACTATCCTCAACGTCGCGCAATACCCGATTCTGCAAGAAATCGAAAGGATCTTAGAATCGTATCCTCATCATCCTTATCAGCAGGCATTCGCTCATCCCGATCTGCAACAGCAATTAGTAGCTTGGGTTTTGAATCGAGTTCCTAATGTGTTTATTGTAACAGAGGAAACTGAAGAAGCGATCGTTCATCCAACTTATGCACCGCACTGTAGCGATCAGAAATCTTGTCTAGAATTTGTGATTCGAGAAGGGATTCAAGAGGTTCTAGCTCAGAATCAGAAAGAAATTGAGCATGATATTCCACAAGAAGAAATGCCTGGACAAGCTGCTTCGCATTGGTTTGGTTAAGTTCAAGTGTGTCTGATGTTGGCAGATTTAGAAGCCATTCAAATCTGCCAATTCTAGGGCTTCTACTGTTCTTGTACCTTGAGAGAAAATTACGATGAATTGGAAGCAGTGGATTCTGGTGTTTATCTCTACGATTGTGTTGCTCTTTGCGGGTCAAGCACTCGCACAAACAGACATCAATGTGAACAACACAAATCTGATTCGATTCGGTGGAGATGTCACGGTTCAAGAAAAGCAAGTCGTCGAAAATGCTCATGCGATCGGAGGTTCTGTGATCGTGCAACCGAATGGGCGCGTCACACAAACCGCGATCGCAATTGGTGGCAATGTCACACTCAAGAAAGGGGCACGAGTCGATGGAGATGCTTATGCGATCGGCGGTAAAGTTGTGCAAGAAGAAGGGGCAACGATTGGAGGCGCAAAAGGCACATTGGGTGACGATGGCAGCATGGGAATGCATCGCGATCGTAATTCCTTCTGGGTAAGGTATGCAGCGCAAAGTGCTTTTCGGATCATGAGTGCGATAATTGCTGCGATTGTCGGCGTGATTTTACTGCGCTCTGCCCCTGCATTTATGCCAAACTTAGCAGCAACGATACGGCAATATCCGAGTCAAAGTACTTTATGGGGGATTGGGGCGATTGTTGCTGTGATTGCGCTGAATATTTTCCTTGCCATTACGCTCATCGGCATTCCTTTAATTCCGTTAGTAATTTTAATCGCGAGTCTTGCCTCTTTTGTTGGCTCATTAGGACTCTCGCTCTTGGTCGGGCAAATCGTCGTAAAGAGTGGTCAGCCCACTCAAGTGCAACAATTTTTGATTGGATTATTGATTGTTACAGTTCTTGCCCTGATTCCCGGTCTAGGCGGGCTTGTTCTGTTTGTTGTGAGTGTATTTGGGCTAGGAGCATTGCTAGCTTGGAAAATAGGGAAGATACAACCCCACGCGATGGGATAGTTTATCGAGATTGCACTGATTCAGGTCGAATCAGTGCAATCTCATCAGTTTTCACTACTGAAATCGTCAGCTTTTAATCGTTGCACATCATAATTGCGCCTTAATTCTAAAGGTTTGCGTTCGAGATTTTCATCGATCGCAATTGCACCTTGAAGCACTGCTCCGCTAAAGTTTGCATCAAGATCAGTTCCCGTCAAATCTACATCCGTTAAAATTGCATCACTGAAGTTTGCATGACTCAATTTCACATGAGCTAAATTTGCCCCGGTCAAATTTGCGTGTTGCAAATTTGCTCGACTTAAATCTGCATGAATTAGATAAGCTCGACTGAGATTTGCTCCGCTCAGATTTGCCCCGATTAGATTCGTGTGGCTTAGATCTGCACCTGTTAAGTCCGTTCTCCGTAAATCGCTCCCTGACAAATTTGCTTCGCCTAGATTTGCCCCTTGTAAGTTTGTCTCTGCTAAATTTACATGCTTCATGTTCGCTTGGCTGAGGTTCCCTCCGGCAAGTGATGCACCCTTAAACGTTGTGCCTTGCAACTCGGCTTGGCTCAAATTTGCTTCTGCTAAGTTTGCTTGGCTGAAATCTGCGCCACTTAGATCTGCGTGACTGAGATTCGCCCCTGCAAGGTTCGCACTGTTAAAATTGGTCGCACTGAGGTCTGCATTGAGCAGATTCGCGCCTTGTAATTCGCTGTCGGCAAAGTCTGCTCCATAAAGATGAGCATTGCTAAGATTTGCATTTGTGAGTGTTGCCTGACGAAGATCAGCGTTGATTAAGTCAGCTTCGCAGAGTTGAGCCTGATCGAGGTGAACGCCCTGTAGATTTCCACCTCTCAAGATCAAAGAATGCAGTGAAGCTTGAGAAAGATCGGGCACATAATCAGGATAAGCTTGTCTCCAAGCGTTCCAAGACTTAGCGCCTTGTTTGATCAGAATGAGTAATTGTTCGGCTACCATGATGATGCGTCCTGATTGGGGTTGAGCTAGAGAATCGCAATGAGCTATCCTCCGCACAAGTTGGTGTAGAAATCTGATGTTGGGCTTTTTGGAAACTCCTCACAATACTCTTCAAAGGTGTGTTTGAGCAGTTGATCAATGTGCTGTTCGCTCAATTCAGATTGCAAAGCGTCTACGGTCTTCCAAGCAGCGATACAGGCAGGCGATCGCGCTCCTTGCTCTGTACACAGCTGATTTGCCTGTTGACGAGCTTGCTGCAATTCTGCTTCTAGATGCGGCTGTGAGATTGCAGGATGATGTCTCAAAAGCTCAGACACAGAAATCATGCCTACTTGCTGATCTTGGATCACAGGCGCTCTCAGCAATCGATGTTTCGCAAAGAGTTGGGCAACTTCTTCAACTGTTGCGGCTGGATCAATGACAATACAAGGTTTGGTCATGAGTTCAGCAACGAAGGTTGTCTCTAAATTTTTGCCGAGCGCGACTCCCTTGTACAAAATGTCTGTTTCTGTGAGGATGCCGTAACTGTCTTGCTCATTTTGTCGATCGACAATCAGCGATCGACAAGCTTGCTCTTTCATCAGTTGAACTGCTTCTGCTACAGTTGCAGTTGCTTGAATCTTGGCAGCATTCAAACTCATCAGATCAATTGCATGTAACATAGAGTTCTCCTTACCGCTTTTTCAAGTCACAAGCTAGGCTGCGAGGTCTTGAAAATGGTCGGTTGAATTCATTTTTAACTGCTTGTTTAAAGTCGAGTGAGATGTACCTGTCAATTGACCCTCTTCAAAGTTTGGCATTTCTGCCCAGCAGGAACGACAGAGCCAGTACAGCGTACCTTGACGAATGTGACGGAGTAACAGATTAGAGCAGCAGGGACAAATAGACATCACTCTGGATTCCTAAAATTTAATGCTATCGATCTCATTTTTTTTCAGGATCTCGATGAGATAGAAGCCTGAGGGAGAACATGATAGAGATTAGTTCTAAAATTTGAGGAAGTTGTGAGGATCTCTATCTCTCAAGAGATTTTGTAATATTTCGACATGTCACACAGCGATGCTCGAGAGCGATGAAGTCGTCTAAATTGCACCATAGAGCATGGATAGTTTCGCAAGCAAGATTATCTCTTCGGAGTTGCACAAGTCGGTGTATCTAGAATCCTGCGCAGCTCCTTTAACAATGCTTCAGCCGTATAAGGTTTGGGTAGAAGCACATCAACACCCACACTGGAAACATCAGCTAATGTATTGTCCAGCACTAAACCGCTTGTCGCAATGACTTTGACCTCAGCATTCATTTTTTTTAAGGTGCGGATTGCCGTAAGTCCATCCATTTCCGGCATCATCAAATCCATCAAAACGACCGCAATCTCTTGATTGTGCTTGACGTAAAGTGAGATCGCTTCAAAGCCATCACTCGCCGTCAGCACTCGATAATTCTGGTCTTCTAGCATTGTTTTGGTGATATCTTGAATCGATGTTTCGTCATCGACCACTAAAATGAGTTCACCGTGTCCAGGCAGTAGCTCTAGCGTCGCTGTTGAAGATGTACTCTGGTTCTTAGACGTGGGCAAATAGACCTTGAAGCAGGTTCCTTGACCGATTCGGCTATCGACCTCAATAAAGCCCGCATGGCTTTTAATGATGCCTAGCACGGTCGAAAGCCCTAAACCTGTGCCTTTACCGACTTCTTTCGTGGTGAAGAATGGATCAAAAATGCGATCGACGACTTCAGGCGGAATGCCCGTGCCCGTATCAGAGATAGCAATCATGACATAGTCTCCTGCTTTCGCATCAAGCTGCGTCCGGGCATAGGATTCATCAATGACAACATTGCTGGCAGAAAGGGTCAAAATTCCGCCGTCAGGCATAGCATCGCGAGCATTCACGCAGAGATTCATCAGAATCTGATGCAGTTGAGTGGGGTCGGCATAGACCAAATTGAGGCTAGAAGGGGGGAGTTCTGTGCGAATGGAAATCGATTTCGGGAAGGTGCGATTTGTAATTTCTTTAATTTCTCCAAGTAAATGAGAAATCTGGACTGCTGTGCGTCTGCCTTCAGTCCCACGCGCAAACGATAGCACTTGCTTGACGAGTTCGGCTCCACGCTTCGCGTTGGATTCGGCAATTTTCAGGAGTTGCTGAGTGCGATCGTCTTCCTGGGGAAACTTCAACAACAACAGTTGAGAGGTCGCTAAAATAGGGGTCAGAATATTGTTGAGATCATGGGCAACACCGCTTGCTAGAGTTCCAATACTCTCTAATCGTTGGGCGCGGAGGAATTGAGCTTCAAGCTGTTTTTTCTCGGTGATATCGGTATCCACGGTCAGAATCGATTTTGGCATCCCCACTTTGTCTCGCACCAGCGTCATGCGGCTCATCACCGTGATCGCCTTGCCCGACTTGGTGAATTTTTGCAGTTCTCCTTGCCATGCGCCTTGATCAAACACAACTTTCAGCGCTGTTTCAAACTCTTGAGGCTGAAGATTGTGGAGCAGTTCAGTTGCATCCTTTTCCTGGATTTCGGCTTGTGACCAGCCATAGAGCTGTTCTGCTGCATGATTCCAAAACAGAATGTGATTGGCAAAGTCACGAGCGTAGATAGCGTCTGATGCTTCGTTTAATAACGCAGCCTGCTCTCGAACCATTTGCTCTGCTCGCTGACGCTCGATCAGTTCATTTTGTGTTCGCTCATAGAGTTCCGACTGTTGGATTGCAATTCCCAGTTGGGTTGCTAATTGCTGGAGGAGCGTTGTTTCGATCATTTGCCATTCATGTGTTCCTGAGCAATGATGCGCGATCAGCAGTCCCCAGATATGATTGTTTTGGAGAATTGGGACGACTAAGTTGGCTCGAACTTGGGCTTGCTCTAATAGCTCAATATGACAAGGACTTAAGCCTGCATTGTAGATATCAGACTTAGCACTGGTTTGACCTTGCTGATAGCGTTGAAGATAGTGCTCTTTAAAGCACGGATCATAAAACTCAACTGCAAGTACCGACTTCCAGGCAGGATCAACGGATTCATTGACAATTTTTCCACTGAAATCTGAATTAAAGCGAAAAATCACAACGCGATCGGTGTGCAAAAATCGCCGTACCTGATCGACCGTGGATTGTAAAATCTCATCGAGCTTGAGCGATCGCCGAATGCCTTGAGCAATTTCTCCGATTAAATGTTCTTGTTCGATTTGGTGCTGAAGTTGTTTCGTTAAGTTTTGTAGCCGCAGTTGCAGTTTGACGCGAGCAATCACTTCCTCACACTGCAAAGGTTTGGTGATGAAATCAACCGCGCCCAGGTCAAACCCGTGCACCTTGTCTACGACATCCGTGAGAGCTGTGAGAAAAATAATCGGAATCTCGCGTGTTGCTTCGTTAGCTTTGAGACGGCGGCAGGTTTCAAAGCCATCGATTCCCGGCATGAGCACATCCAGCAAAATCAAATCCGGATGGGCATAGTTAGCTTTGTCGATCGCGCTTTCGCCGTCTTCTGCGACTAAAACCCGAAAGCCGGAATTTCCCAGCAAATCAAACAGCACTTCCAGGTTCGTGGGCGTGTCATCCACCACTAATATGATTCCTTGCTCAGATGTTTTAGGCTCCATAGCTACCCCTGATAGCGTTTGATTAATTCCAAAATTTGCCGTTCCTTAAATCCCTGCGCCAAGCGTCGAAGCTGAACGACGAACGGTTCCCATTCAGGGTTTTGTTGCTCTAGATGAGTAGCTTGCTCAAGAATTCCTTTGAGATCGCCCATGCGGGCAAGATCGAAGAGTGTATTGAGTTCGGCATGAGGTGGAGCAACAATTGGGTCTAAAGCATTTTCAGAGACAGTATGCTCTCTAGAAGTCTCAATTTCAGCTTCATAGTGCCACTCTAAATCGAGATGGGTTTGAAGTTGTGCGAGCAGTTCGGTTTCTCGAATTGGCTTGGCAATAAAGCCATTGCACCCTGAATCATGACTGGCTTGCTGATCGTATCCAAAAACACTAGCAGATGTCGCAATGACGATCGTATCTCGTAAATCTGGAGATTGCCGAATTTGGCGCACTGCCTCGAATCCGTCCATCACGGGCATCACCAGATCGAGCAAGATCGCATCGGGTTTGTTCTGATGGGCTTCACGAAGTGCGACTTGACCGTTTTCGGCTTCGATGACGTTAAATCCTAGCGGTTCTAGCAGATGAACGAGAACTGATCGGTTCGCCGCTTGATCATCGACGACAAGAACGCTGCGAGGTCTGCCTGCATAGCCAACTACGGCACATGGAGAAGCAGCGCTCGGATCGGCACTCCGCGATCGTGCTTCTACTTCTGGCAGAACTAAGTCAAACCAGAATGTGCTACCTTTTCCGAGCGTACTGTTCACATGAATCTCCGAACCCATGATTTTCAGGAGTTGACTGCTAATCGAAAGCCCTAATCCGGTGCCTTCCGTTTTACGATCGGATTCTCCCACCTGTTGAAATGGCGAAAAAATCGCTTCTAACTGCTCTGGCGCAATGCCAATCCCGGTATCTTGTATCTCAAAGCGAACTTTTGTATTTTCAATGCACCCTACTTGAAATAAAACGCTGCCAACTTCGGTGAATTTGACCGCATTTCCTAAAATATTAAGTAAAATTTGCCGCAAGCGTTTTTCATCTGCATAAACATATTGAGGCAAGGGCGATCGTGGTTGATAAACTAAGGTGATCTGTCTTTGTTCGGCGCGAATTTGGCAGATATCCGCGATCGCTTCGAGAAAGGATGGAAAATGAAACTTCTGAGGGACAAGCTCCATTTTCTCAGCTTCAATTTTAGATAAATCGAGTAAATCGTTGATCAGCGTCAGCAGATGCTCTCCACATTGATGAATGATGCCGACTCCTTTTTTCTGAAACTCGTTGAGACTTCGATCTTTTTCTAAAATCTGCGCGTAGCCGAGAATGCCATTGAGCGGGGTGCGGATCTCATGGCTCATATTCGCTAAAAATTCGCTTTTCGCACGGGTTGCTGATTCTGCAAGTTCGCGCGCGGTTTGCATCGCGAGTTCTGCCTGCTTGCGCTCGGTAATGTTGTCGAGTACCCAAAGGCGACCGGGCACATCTCGCCCATCGGTTGGTGTACTTGAAAGGCTTAATACGATTGGCTGTGGATCACTCAAAAACCAGTGCCAATCTCGAATCTTTGCGCCGGGTTGTGTGAATAGCTCGGCTGCTTGGGCGGCAATTTCAGCTTGATTGTCTGCTTTCAGGCGCAGAGCAACCATTGCTTGCGCGATCGCGCTCGGCTCAACTGCACCATGCGCTAGATTCAGATACTTGGCTGCGGTGTGATTGATCCACCCTTGTTCGCCGCTTTCATCGATAAAGACAATGCCTTGAGGAATTGTTTCTAACATGGCTTCAAATCGCGCTTGGAGTTGATCAAAGCGCAGTGTTAGATCTTGAAACCTAAGCAGATTGCCTAGTCCGCCCCGCAAAGAGTCGAGAAATTGTTGCAGCGATCGAGAGGGATTTATCCGCTGATGCCACAGGAGCACAATTGCTCCCTGTACGTTCTCAACCTGCTGTAACGGTAAGACAGCGATTGATCGAACGCCTTGCGCTAGGAGAGCAGGTGAGGCTTGCGGGGTCGAAGCATAGTCTGAGTAGTGCAGACATTGATTTTGGCTGAGTGCTTCTGCAAACAACATTGGCGTTGTCAGTCGATCCGGTAGGATATTATGCGGTAATGCAGCTAGTGCTTCAGCGGTGACTTCATCTAACTGGCGGAGCGCGATCGCGCCTGTTGCACCCGTAAATTTTTTGAGCGCAGTTAATGCCTGCTGAATCGCGTGTTCTGGTGTGAGGGCAGTTTCATCTTGAATGAGCGATGCCAGCATTGCTTGAGATGCCTGCTGCCACTCTTGTCGTAACAGATAGACTCTCACTCCAGATCCCAAGAGACCTACAATTCCTAATGCGATCGCAGATCGGATGGGAATGTCGCGGTTTAACAAAGCGACAAAACCGAGTCCGCTCATCCACTGCGATCGCGGACATACAACGCAAAGTGCAAACAAAACCGGAGCGACCAACCACACTAGAGGCGCTTGTATCAGCACTCCTAACCCTAACTCTGCCAACATCAGCATGAAAATCAACGGCGCAAACGTGGGTAGCCAATCAGGATGTTGATTAGCGCAAAACGCAACTGGATCAGAATCGAAGCGATTTAAACGATAAAACATTCTGCAAGTGTTCGAGTTACCACGGCAGGTGCACTCAGATGAGGAAGATGCCCCTCAGCATCAATATTGATTAGCGTAGCCTGAGAAATTTTATCTGCCATGTATCGCCCAACTTGTGGCGGTACCGCGATATCATTGTTTGACTGAAGAATTGTTGTTGGGACTGTGAGCTTAGGAAGATCGGCGCGGTGATCCGATTGAAAAATCACTCGCGCAACCGCTTGTGCTACATCAGGACGAATCGCAGAGAGGGTTTTTGCAAACTCGCCTGCTAACTCCGGGCGCTCTGGGTTTCTCATGGCTAAGGGTGCAAAACCTCCAGCCCAGGCATAGTAGTTGGCTGACATCGACGCATACAAGGCATCGAGATCTGACTGCTCAAATCCGCCAATGTAATTCGTTGCCGGATCGTTAAGATACCGAGGAGAGGCACTGATAAACAATAACTGCCGAAACCGAGCCGGATCAAGCAGCGCAGCCAGCAATCCCACCATGCCACTCACAGAATGTCCGACAAAAATGACATCTGTTAACTGAAGTTCTGCTAACAGTTCAAGCACATCTTCAGCATAACTGTACAAAGACCGATAGCGACGCGGACTATACGCATTCATATCGGATTGACCTGCACCAATGTGATCAAACAACAGAATGCGGTAAAACGGTGTAAACGCTTCAACTTGGTGCCGCCATGCGGTTTGATCGCTGCCAAACCCATGTGCAAGCACTAGGATTTGCTCGCCCTGACCGACCACTTGAGCATGATGGCGATTGAGAACTCGACTCAGCATCTGCAAGCCCCTCTACCGGGATCTTTCTATACCCATCATGACATTGCTCATCAACTCTGTTTACCAAGCTTAGTATTACTCAATATTCGGGAGGAAAGACGGAGCCACAGCTCGTCCGCTGCTAATTCTTCTGATTGGGCTAAAATTATTAGTAATCAGTCCGTAGAATAAACCTCGACATATCTTTAGCGATCGTCATTTTGAACCAGCAATTGCCCTGGGTGAATGCCGAACTCGTTATCGCGCTTACAGGTCTAGGGTTGAATCCCAAAGGTATAGAGTGTAAATCTGCTTTGTTGCTGTAGATAGAGATATCGCTTTCGGATCGTTATTATGCTAATTGGTGTTCAATGAAACTGAATTTGTTCAGTTTCATTGAACTAGGCGCTTTACTAAGGGGTGAGTGAGCTTGCTAGCTCAGTCGTTCTCATAGCGGGCATTAGGGCTAGGGGGAAGTATGACGATCGTGAAACCTGTGATCATCGTGCATGGGGGAGCCAAAACGATTTCAGAGAATGATGTGGCAGCGAATCAAGCGGGATGTCGAGCAGCAGTTGAAGCGGGTTGGGCAGCCCTCATTCAAGGGGGAAGTGCAGCAGGAGCAGTTGAGGCAGCAATCCGGGTCTTGGAATCTGACCAAACGTTTAATGCAGGGTTTGGCGCAACTTTAAACAGTGAAGGCGAGGTTGAAGTTGATGCGGCGATGATGGAAGGAGCAACGTTAGGTTGGGGAGCAGTTGCCGCAGTGCAAGGAGTTCGTCATCCCATTGTAGTAGCTCGCAAAATTATGGAGGAGAAACCGCGATTGCTAGTTGCCCGCAGTGGAGAACGTTTTGCCCGCAATCATGCTGTTGAGATTTGTGCTAAAGAAGCTCTGGTGAGTGAGGAACAGTACCAGGAGTGGAAAGAAGAGATCGAAGTTTTGGATCGCCCGAATACGGTCGGTTGTGTTGCACTCGATGCCGATGGAAATCTAGTGGCGGGGACTTCGACGGGTGGAACGACAGGACAACCTCAAGGGCGCGTTGGGGATACTGCCTTAGTTGGCTGTGGCTTGTATGCAGACAATCAACTGGGAGCCTGCTCGACAACGGGTGATGGTGAGTCGATTATTCCAGTAGTACTCGCCAAAACAGCGATCGATGCGTTAAAAGACAAACATCCTGATGCAGCTGCACAATGGGCGATCGACACGCTAATCAGTCGAGTCGAGGGAGAAGCTGGATGTATTTTAATCGATCGCCAAGGGCGCATCGGTTGGGCACACAATTCTCCTGACATGGCAGTTGCTTATATGAGCGAGGATTTAGTACAACCTGCCATTTTTACCCGTAAGGATCAAACTCTCGTTCAATCGTTGTAAAACCTGTCTAATGTTTTGTGATGTCTTCTCCAAGTCCCTTTCCATTTTTTCAAGGCAATTCGCTGTCTGACTTATTTGCTCAGGATATTCAAGTCGATCGCGATGCCCTCATTTTGAACTATCCTGCTACGGCAAGTTGGGCAGCTTATCCAAATACGCAGCAATACTTTTTGCAAGATGGGAGTAGTGAAGCAACCAAAACTTCGTTTGATAAAATCTGTCAGAAGGAACCTTGGAAAAATTTAGCAGTTCTAGGGGATACGCTACCTGGGATTGTGATTGTTCCGCCTCCATCTCTGCTTGTTCAGTACTGGCGCGATCAGTTTGATTTTCAGGATCAGCAGTTAAAGATGATGGATTGTTCGACGTACTTGGATGATCTCAATGAGAGTGATCAGTACGATCGCATAATCACTTTATTTCCGTTTGACCGATTACGACCCGGAAAGCACGCGATTCACCCAGACACCCATTACTACTTGCTGAGTAAAGTAACCCTTGCCGAGTTGGGAGTGCCTTGCCCGAACTATCAAACCTATCATTTAGCTCAAACGAGCCTTGATCAAATTAGCCTGCCAGCCCAATTTCCTTATTTGATTAAAACCTCACATGGTCTTTCAGGTGAGGGAACTTATATCATTCGTAATGATAGTGATCTGAACTATTGCTTACACGAACTGAAGAAGTATCTCAAGATCAATTTACTCCAAACGATTGTTGTCTCAGAGTTCATTCAGCATGAGGTGCATAATTACTGCGTTCAATTTTATGTCAATCAACAAGGCAACATTTCACTGATTGGTGTAACTCAGCAATTGGTTAGCTCTACAGGGGACTATCTGGGTGGTTTGATTGACTATCACAATGATTTGAGCCAGTTCTTTGAAATCATTGAGGCAGTAGGGAACTATGCTCACAAACAAGGATATTTTGGGGTGATTGGTGTAGATATCTTGGAAGATAGAGACGGACAACTCTATGCGATCGATGCTAATTTTCGGATTAACGGGTCTACTCCTTTGTGTCTTCAGCGCCATGAACTCTTGAATTTAGATAAAGCGATCGCGAAATACGCTAGCAGTTACCGCATGGAAGGAACGCTCGATTCTATCTTGACGGGGTTGAAACGAGAGCTAGAGCGGAAAGATTTTTTGATCCTCTCAGCACTAGAGAAAGTGAAGTACGGCAAAATTTATACTGAGATTTATGGCATTGTGACAGGAGCAACGCGAGAAGAGATGCGGCAAATTGAACAACACCTGCATGATAAAGGATTGACATTAGCAGGTTAAGGCATAGATTCTGCATGATTTGTTCAGTGAAGTAGGTCGCTCTTTGAATTCCAGAGACAATGCGTATTACATGCGCGCTTTTTCTTTAATTTACAGGCTAAACTGAGAGAGACTACTCTAATCGTCATTTTGAGAAAAATTGATGGCTAAAGCGACCGAGGTTTCATCAAATTTAGTGATTGTGGGCTTTCATGCACTCTCTGAGCCATTGCGTGTTCAAGTGCTAGATTTGCTGCGCGATCGCGAACTTTGCGTTTGTGATCTGTGTGAAGCTTTAAGCGTCACCCAATCAAAGCTTTCTTTTCATCTTAAAACATTGAAAGAAGCTCAGTTGGTCAAGTCTCGGCAAGAAGGACGCTGGATTTATTACAGTTTGAATTTGCCACAGTTCGTTGTCCTCGAACAGTACCTCGCTGAATTTCGCCGTTTCAGCCCAATCTTACCCGCTCGAAGCTGTCGCGACTCGGAATAATCCATCAAGTTTTTTACAATTCTTAAGCAGAATGTTTTGTAGCACACTTGAGCAAATCAAATTTATTTGAAATGATTGAGCTGTTAATTATTGAAGCATCAATGAGCTTCATTATGAAAATGCAGACCTCAACTCTCTTCAAGTTTTTGCTAGGGACTGGATTTGTCATGACGGCTGGATTAGTTGGCTGTACCTCCTCGAATCAGGCAACTGACTCTAATCCATCCCAGTCTTCTACTCCTGTAAGAGCAGATGTGCCAAACCCAGTTGTGCCGACTTACTCTGGGATTAAAATCGATGGATCGAGCACAGTTTACCCAGTTTCGGAGGTCGCTGCGAAAGAGTATCGCAAAGAAAAAGGGGAAAAAGCGGGTGCGATCGACGTTAAGTTCTCTGGCACAAGCAGCGGCTTCAAAAAATTCTGTGCTGGTGAAATCGATATCAACAATGCTTCTCGCCCGATTCTTAAAGAAGAAATCGAGGCTTGTGGAAAAACAGGAGTGCGTTTCTATGAGCTACCGATCGCGTTTGATGCCCTTACCCTGGTGGTTAATCCGCAAAATACTTGGGCAAAAGATATTACGGTTGCTGAACTGAAGAAGATTTGGGAACCTGCTGCTCAAGGCAAAATTACGAACTGGAACCAGGTTCGCGCCTCCTACCCAAACCAACCACTCAAACTATATGGTGCAGGCAAAGAGTCTGGAACATTCAACTATTTCAATGAAGTCACGACCGGAAAGCCAAATGAGAGCCGAACAGATTACACCGCCAGCGAGAATGACAATGAGTTAGTAGCGGGAGTCCTAAAAGATCCCAATGCTCTAGGCTACTTTGGGCTTTCGTACTATGAAGCCAAGCAAAATGAACTTAAAGCCCTTGCTGTTGATTATGAAGGTCGTGGTGCAGTTTTACCCTCACGCGAAACGGTTGAGAAAGCGCAGTATCGCCCGTTCTCTCGTCCCTTATTTATCTACGTCAACATTACTGCTGCACAGCGTAAACCGGAACTGCAAGCGTTTGTAACATACTACCTCGACAATGCTAAACGGTTTGTCACCCAGGTCGGATACATTCCACTACCGGATGAAGGCTACCGATTGACGAACCTGCACTTCTATCAAGGCAAGGTAGGAACAGTATTTGATGGGGTTCCTCAGCCTGATTTGACGATTAGTGAACTCCTTCGTAAACAAGCTGTATTTTAGGAATCGCGTTGAGCAAGATTGCGATCGATACGTCGCGAAGTCGTCACAACTCTGGAAAGTCAAAACAAGTTTTTTAGATTTGATTTATCTAAAACAGCTCTGAATTGAAGTATTGCATTAGAATAACTCTAACGTTATTCTAATTTAAGTTGAAATGAAGCAGTAACTTTAAGGTGAGGCACATGGTTGTACGAGTTGGAATCAATGGTTTTGGTCGGATTGGACGGCTCGATTTCCGTGCTGCTTGGGGTTGGTCGGAATTTGAATTTGTTCACATCAACGAAGTCAAAGGCGGAGCGGAAACTGCCGCTCATTTACTCAAATTTGATTCAGTGCATGGGCGATGGGCACCCGATGTCGAAGCTGGAAGCGATCGCATTCTCATTGATGGACAACCTGTGACCTTCAGCGAATATGCGAAACCCGGTGAAGTCCCTTGGGAAGATTACGGCGTTGATATCGTGCTGGAATGTTCAGGTAAGTTTCGCACTCCTGAAACACTTGATCCCTACTTCAAGCGCGGAGTGAAAAAGGTGATTGTTGCGGCTCCCGTCAAACAAGGAGCGCTCAATATTGTCATGGGAATCAATGACCATCTTTATCAGTCGGATGAGCATCACCTCCTAACTGCCGCATCTTGTACGACCAATTGCCTTGCGCCTGTAGTGAAAGTGATTCATGAGGGGCTAGGCATCAAGCATGGAATCATTACAACGATTCACGACAATACCAACACTCAAACGATTGTCGATGCCCCGCATAAAGATTTGCGTCGTGCGAGAGCCACAAGCTTATCCCTCATTCCAACAACTACAGGATCAGCAACCGCGATCGGGCTAATCTATCCGGAACTCAATGGTAAGTTGAATGGTTTAGCAGTGCGAGTTCCCTTGCTCAATGCCTCGCTGACAGATTGCGTGTTTGAAGTCGCGCGATCGACCAGTGTTGAAGAAGTCAACCAATTGCTCAAAACAGCCTCGGAAACTTCGTTAAACGGCATTTTGGGATACGAAGAACGTCCGTTGGTGTCGATCGACTATAAAGATGATCCGCGATCGTCGATTATTGATGCCCTCTCCACAATGGTTGTCGATGAAACCCAGGTAAAAATTTTGGCTTGGTATGACAACGAATGGGGCTACTCGAATCGTATGGTCGAACTGGCTCGAAAAGTTGCATTGAGTTTGAATTAACCCTTTTATCATTGCCCTATGTCATCTACAACGGCTCATAATGCCAACCTAAAAAACTACATCCTCGTGACGCTTGCTTATTGGGGATTTACAATCACTGATGGCGCATTGAGATTGTTAGTTCTGCTCTATTTTTACGAGATTGGTTACTCGCCGTTGCAAGTTGCATTTCTCTTTCTGTTTTATGAAGTGTTTGGAGTTGTGACTAATTTCTTCGGAGGTTGGATCGGCTCTCAACTTGGGTTAAAAGTGACGCTCTATGCAGGAATCGGGTTGCAGATCTTTGCATTGGTGATGTTGTCATTTCTCGATCGTAACTGGGCGCAATGGTTTGCAGTTGGATATGTGATGGTCTCTCAAGCCTTTTCTGGCATTGCAAAAGATCTGACGAAAATGAGTTCTAAGAGTGCGATCCGATTGGTTGTGCCCCAAGATGCACAGTCTTCATTGTTCAAATGGGTTGCAATTCTCACTGGATCAAAGAATGCGCTCAAAGGATTCGGATTCTTTCTAGGCGCTGCGTTACTTGCATCGATCGGCTTTGTCAATTCGCTGTGGTGGATGGCAGGTGGATTGTTTGTCTTGATGTTCACTGGATTGATGTTGCCGAAAGGTATGGGCAAGATCAAAGCCAAGGTGAAATTTACACAACTGTTTTCTAAGAGTCGCGAAATCAATATCTTGTCAGCCGCAAGATTTTTTCTCTTTGGTTCTCGGGATGTTTGGTTTGTTGTTGGCTTACCTGTGTTCCTACGTGGAGTACTCGGCTGGTCATTCTACCAAGTCGGTAGCTTCATGGCGCTCTGGGTCATTGGCTACGGAATTGTTCAATCCTCTGCCCCTGCGTTAATTCAGCGATTTGGGTCGGGTCGTCCGCCCTCGACGAGTACGATTCGATTTTGGACGGTTACTTTGACGATCGTACCTGCCTTAATCGCGATCGCGCTTGCTGTTGGGGTCGATCCAAACTCTGCGATCGTCGGTGGCTTACTGATTTTTGGTGTTGTCTTTGCGTTCAATTCAGCCGTACATTCTTACTTGGTTCTCGCGTATACGGATGATGATAAAGTCGCCCTGAATGTCGGGTTTTACTATATGGCAAACTCTGGAGGACGATTGGCAGGAACCGTTTTATCGGGGCTAATCTATCAAAGCTTTGGGCTGATCGGCTGCTTGTGGACTTCAGCCGCATTTGTTGTTGCTGCTGCACTGATTTCTCTCAAATTGCCAACCCCAAAGCCGAGTAAAGCGATCGCTTGGAAAGCAAAAGACGGAGACTAATGCGATGAGCCTCAATCCTCGATCGACGAATACTGTTCCCGTACAAGCTGGCAGTGCATTGAGCTTCTTTGAGAAATATCTAACTCTTTGGGTCTTTTTGTGCATTGGTATCGGCATTGTGCTAGGAAGACTGTTTCCAGAGATTGCAACAACGCTAGATGCACTGAGCCTTTATCAGGTATCAATTCCGATCGCGGTTTGCTTATTTTTCATGATGTATCCCATCATGGTGAAGATCGACTTTTCACAAGCTAAGCAAGCCGTTCGCGCTCCGACTCCTGTGATTTTAACCCTAGTCGCGAACTGGCTCATTAAGCCGTTTACGATGGTTGCTTTTGCTCAAGGATTTTTAGGAGGAGTGTTTCGTCCTTTGCTGACTGGAACTGAGGTGATCAGAGGTAGCGAAGTGACGTTAGCGAATTCGTACATTGCTGGAACGATTCTGTTGGGAATTGCGCCATGTACTGCAATGGTGCTGATGTGGGGTTACTTATCCTATAGCAATCAAGGTCATACCTTAGTGATGGTTGCGGTAAATTCAATTGTGATGTTGTTTCTGTATGCACCTTTGGGGCGGTGGTTATTGGCAGCAAATGATTTAGCTGTTCCATGGGAAACGATCGCGCTTTCCGTTGCCATTTATGTTGGTTTGCCATTAATTGCTGGGATTTACTCGCGCCACTGGATTTTGAAACACAAAGGGCGAGCGTGGTTTGAGCAAAAGTTTTTGAAGTATCTGAACCCGATCGCAATTTCAGCCCTACTGATCACCTTGATTCTGCTGTTCGCGTTTAAGGGAGAATTAATTGTTAGCAATCCCCTACACATCTTGCTGATTGCAGTCCCACTCTTTTTGCAAACCAATTTTATTTTTCTGATTTCATATGTTGCTGCTCTGAAACTTCGATTGCCTTATGAAGATGCAGCTCCCGTTGCACTGATTGGAGCAAGCAATCATTTTGAAGTTGCGATCGCCACCGCTGTTGTTTTGTTTGGCTTAAATTCTGGAGCCGCCCTAGCAACCGTTGTCGGGGTATTGATCGAAGTCCCAGTGATGCTGATGCTGATAGAAGTCTGTAAACGCACTGCCTTTTGGTTTCCGCGCCAGCCTGAAAAAGCAACCTTACCCGATCCGCGTTGTATCTCGTCTCGCCACTGAACCGCATTGCGTCTCAATTTCTGCTCAAAATCCACATTCTCTGTTGTCTTTAAAGCGTCCTTTGAGACATCGGCTCTCTTAAAATATAGAGTACAGCGCATTCCGACCACCACTTATCCATGAGCTAAAGTAGTCGGAGCGCTAGTACCTTACAGGCTAACTGGGAAGAATTCGAACTGAATTCATTCAGTTCTGAATTTACCGATGACCCAACCATTTTGCTGCGATCGCACCAAAGGCAGCACCGACAACCGGATTACTCAGGAATTTCACCAATGCAGGTTGATCGGCTAATACGTCATGAAAAATATCCGGGTGATTGTGATACACAAAGGCAGCCAGTTTACTGACATCATCTGCACTCATGCGACTTGGGTGATGGGTCGATAGTCCAAGTTGCTTTTCTAAATCGCGATCGTGAATGCCGCGTTTCTTAAGATGGCTGAAAAATTCTCGCGCCACATCATCTCGCTCATTGGGTTTGATTTGCGCGATCGCTTTTTGCAGTTCGGGTTCCATCTGGCTTGAGGGCACCTGATTTGGATTGAAAGAACGGCTAAAGATCTGATGACGTTCATCTCTTGTTGATCGTTGAGCAAAATCATCAAAATTTTGATAGTTCTGTGAAGTGCTTTCTTCGTCAATGCTCTCGGTATTTCCACCCGCCAAATCTTGCATGACTTGGCGCTTATAAGCGTCACTACTCGACATGATCATTTCTCCTGGTCAAATCACTAAATACTGTAGATACGTTACTAACTTGCAGACTGATATTGAATCTTGTTGGACTGTTGATCATACTGAGCCGTCAGAATCAACTGCTTGTCCGGGGCATAAACTAAGACCGTGAGATCTTGATTGGGAAAGTTTTTATGAAATCCTTGCGTCAGCGATCGAGTCAGATCTTTGACTTCGGTCGGACGCACCTGTGAAGAAATCACAACCCCTAATTTATTGTTGTCGCGCACGTAGGCATCTTTGATCAAACCTTTGCTGGTCGTCACAACCCAGTTGCCAAAATCTTGTCCTACTCCTGAATTGCCGCGTTCAAGCTGGCTATAACTGCGGGTAATGGGTGCAGAAACATTGGTTGGAGGTGCTTTAGCAGTTGCAGCACTACATGCAGTGGTAAATAGCACAACGAAAACGAGCGCAATGGTTGCGAGAACCTTGCGACTGTGTTGAAAAACGTTCACGGTATCCTCCTGAGTAATAAGTGGATATCGAAGTCATGCGGACAAAACTCTGGGTGAAGAATCCGTCTACAAAATCTTTCCGAATGGTGGAGATCTGGACAACTTTCCTAATGAAGTGCCATAGGGCATGTCCTAACTTCTAAAGTAAATGCTCTACTTTTGCTTAAGAGTAAAGATGTTGCTCAGCTGATTTCACCCGTCTGAGGTTGCAAGTCAGTCTACCTCTTGGGGTTTTTCTACGAGGCAATTAATGATTCAGTTTATGTCTAACAATCGATAGATGAGTATGAAAAATCTTCGACCTACTGTATGAAGTAAATCCCCTGCGCTTAAAGCGATATGGTTTAGTCATGAACCCATTAAAGCTTCGTTTAGAAGAATGTTCGGCATTCGGAATTTTAGTTTTAAATTATCTCGAAAAAAATCCGCAGACTAACATGAGCCAACTTGCGAGAGATGTGAACATTTCAAGAGCAGGACTTGGCTGGATTTGCCGCAAAGAAAGCAATCCTGATGAACGCACAGCAAATCGCATTGCTCGGATTATTGGAGTGGATCTGACTGAAGTTGCACGGCTGGTTCACGAAAATAAAATCGAGAAACTTGCGAGGCGCAGTGCTCTTGAGTATGCCACGAAATTTAGTAAAGATTCAGTTCACATCGTGATTCCTCAAGAAGATGCGATCGCTGGATTGAATGCGATCGTCCAAGCATTTCATACCGTGACTCGAAGTGTGCCAGAGATCGAAAAACCGACAGACTTCCAGATTTACAAACAAGCTTATGAAATTGTGAAGCGGCAGTTTTTAGCTCGAAATATTCCTAGAAAGCAGAAGACAACGATTTAATTGACTATTAAGTTTGCGCAATCCTGCCCTGACATTGACCCATCCCAATCTTGACGTACTCCTTTTCTTCACAATAGCCCTGAAGCGTAACTTCATCTCCTTCGACTAGAAACGATCGCACTTCTCCCGTTGGAAGCGTGATCGGCTGTGTTCCTCGTTGCGTGAGTTCTAACAAGCAGCCTTGAGTCCCTGTTTCATTGCCTGAAATTGTTCCGCTAGCAAATAAATCTCCAGGGCGAAGATTGCAGCCATTACTCGCATGATGGGTGAGCATTTGTGCCACTGTCCAATACATATGTTGGAAGTTGCTCTGACTTAGACGCAAGGGGGCGATGTTCTCTTGACGCATTTTTGCAGAAGACAACATGACTTCTAGTTTTATGGAAATCCCACCTGTACTTTGATTAGAAGATGACATGAGATAAGGCAGAATTGGCGGATCATCGACTGACCTTGTAAATGCAGTGCCTCGAAATGGAGCAAGAGCTTCCATCGTCACAACCCAGGGAGAGAGTGTAGTGGCAAAGCTTTTAGACAGAAAAGGACCAAGGGGCTGGTATTCCCAAGCTTGAATGTCTCGCGCCGACCAATCATTTACAAGGCATAAGCCGAATAAGTGGTCTTCTGCTTGATCGATCGAGATGGTGTCTCCTAAGTCATTTCCTTTTCCCACAAAGCAACCGACTTCAAGCTCATAGTCCAACATTTGAGTCGGGGCAAATGTCGGAGTTGAGCGATTTGCTGGTTTCTGCTGACCGTGGGGACGTTTGATCAAAGTGCCAGTTGGAACAATGGATGATGCTCGTCCGTGATACGCGATCGGGACATATTTATAGTTCGGCAGTAGGGGATTGTCGGGGCGAAATAGCTTACCCACATTGGTTGCGTGAAAAATAGAAGCGTAGAAATCTGTGTAATCGCCGATCGTGGCAGGCAAAAGCAATTGTGCGTCTGACATCGAAACAAGGATTCTGCTATCGGGAGCTTGTCCGACACGAAGTAATTGGCTGAGATGATGGCGCAGGCGTAACGAGGCTGGCTTCCCCATCGCCATCAATGAGTTTAAGGTCGAAGCACAGCAGGCAGCTTGCAGAGCTTCTGGTAGTTCCTCAAGTCGCCCAAGTTTCTGGCAAGCCATGAGATCGAGAATTTGATCGCCGATCGCAACGCCAATATGCGGTGTTTCAGAACGATTTTGGGCTTGAAATATTCCAAAAGGAAGATTCTGAATTGGGAAATCAGTGTCGGCTTGATTTGCAGAGTGAACCCAACTCCGCAAATTTGGATCGTGAGTGAAATCAATCGCGCAGGTCATAAAAGTTTCAAGTTATAAAGGTCATGAATTGGTTCTTCAAAAGAACAAGAACCGAGCGATCGAAAGAATTGCTGTCGAGAATGCTCGATCGCTGATCTTGGAAGCGAGAACTCATGCCAGCCAATTTCGATATCGCTCAGTTGGAATGCATCGATCGACGATTCCTCAAGGATTGCCACAACTTCATTCAGTGGGATAGCTTGTTGATAGGCAAAAGCTGAAGCGATCGCAACATTCAAAAAGCCGTGCATTGTTGTAGAGGTTTTGTTCAAAGTATCAGTGAAGTAATGACCTCGCATGGCATGATGTAATCCAGCCGTTACCTTAAAGGGAATTCTAGCATTTGCTAATGATAGGATGCGTTGTCCCAGTTGCGTACTATTAGGAAATGCATCGCTCGTGATACCGCCTGTTCGCAACTTTGCGCCTGCTCCGATTTGGTGCAGAATATCCAAGTAGGGTTCTAAATCGATATTAAACGGAATTTCAAAAAAAGTATCTACTTCAGTCGGTATTTCTAGCCTGATCGACTGCATCTCAATAGGTGAGAGTGGGGCAA
>VFQU01000471.1_pt1 | contig 36098 bp, 29 predicted proteins | sample 3512311 | NCBI WGS metagenome assembly VFQU01 (sample SAMN10412377, study PRJNA504923) | tailings metagenome | isolation source: Relicate 3 Philex TSF3 active mining site | place: Philippines: Tuba, Benguet | collected 2017-08-29
CTCGAGACGATCGGGGCGATGAGCTGCAATCCGGCGATCGGCGGAATCGGCAAGGGCCACCTGGTGCGCGAGGTCGACGCGCTGGGCGGGGCGATGGCGCAAGCGGCCGATCGCGCCGGCATCCAGTGGCGCCGGCTCAATGCCAGCAAGGGGCCGGCGGTGCGGGCGACGCGCTGCCAGGCCGATCGCGTGCTGTACCGCGCGGCGATCCGGCGGATCGTCGAGCAGCAGCCCGACCTCACCCTGTTCCAGGCGGCGGTCGACGACATCGTGATCGCCGGCGGCGCCGTGCGCGGCGTGCTCACCCAGCTCGGCCTGCGCTTCGACGCGCCCTGCGTGGTGCTGACCGCCGGCACTTTCCTCGCCGGCCGCGTGCACGTGGGACAGACGCAGTATTCGGCCGGCCGCGCCGGCGAGCCGCCGGCGATCACCCTGGCGCAGCGCCTGCGCGAGGGGCCGTTCGCAGTGGGCCGGCTGAAGACCGGCACGCCGCCGCGCATCGACGGCCGCAGCCTCGATTACTCGGTGATGCAGGCGCAGCCCGGCGACGATCCGCGGCCGGTGTTCTCGTTCCTCGGCAGCCGCGACGACCACCCGCGCCAGGTGAACTGCTGGATCACCCACACCGGCGAGCGCACCCACGCGATCATCCGCGATGCGCTCGATCGTTCGCCGCTGTACAGCGGCCAGATCGAGGGCACCGGCCCGCGCTACTGCCCGTCGATCGAGGACAAGGTGGTGCGCTTCGCCGACAAGGCCTCGCACCAGGTGTTCGTCGAGCCCGAGGGCCTCGACGCGGTCGAGATCTATCCCAACGGCATCTCGACCTCGCTGCCGTTCGACGTGCAGGTCGACCTGGTGCGCTCGATCCGCGGCTTCGAGCGCGCCCACATCACGCGCCCCGGCTACGCCATCGAGTACGACTTCTTCGATCCGCGCGGTCTGCACGCCTCGTTGGAGACCATGGCGGTCGACGGCCTGTTCTTCGCCGGCCAGATCAACGGCACCACCGGCTACGAGGAGGCCGCCGCGCAGGGTCTGGTCGCCGGCCTCAACGCGGCGCGGCGCGCCCGCGGCGAGCCGTGGACGCCGGGCCGCGAGCAGGCGTACATCGGCGTGCTGATCGACGACCTGATCACCAACGGCACGCTCGAGCCCTATCGGATGTTCACCTCGCGCGCCGAGTACCGGCTGCAGCTGCGCGAGGACAACGCCGACCTGCGCCTGACCGAGACCGGCCGCGCGCTGGGCCTGGTCGACGACGCGCGCTGGGCGGCGTTCCAGCGACGTCGCGAGGCCATCGAGCGCGAGCGCGAGCGGCTGCGCGCGCTGCGCCTGGTCCCCGGCCAGCCGCTGGCGCGCGCGGTGGAATCGGTGCTCGGCGAGCCGATCAGCCGCGACGCCACGGCGCTGGAACTGCTCAAGCGCCCGGGCGTCGGCCATGCCGCCCTCGCTGCCGTGCCGGGCATCGGGGCCGGCGAGTGCGATGCCGCCGCCGCCGAGCAGGTCGAGATCGAGGCGCGCTACGCCGGCTACCTCGGCCGCCAGTCCGCCGAGATCGAGCGCCAGCGCAGGCACGAGGCGACCGCCATTCCGCCCGACCTCGACTACGCGGCGATCAGCGGCCTTTCCGCCGAGGTGCGGCAGAAGCTCGCCGCGGTGCGGCCGGAGACCGTCGGCCAGGCGCAGCGGATCGCCGGCGTGACGCCGGCGGCGATCTCGCTGCTGCTGGTGCACCTGCAGCGCCGGGGCGGCCGCCGCGTCGCCTGACGCGGCGTTCAGGCTGCCGGGCGCAGACTTCGCGGGCTGACCTGCCTGCCGCCATGCAACACGAATTCGACGCCCATCTCCGCGAACTGCTGCGCCGCCGACGCTGGCTGCGCCGTCTGCTGCGCCCGCTGCCGCGGCGCGCCAACGTGCATCGCTATCCGGTCATCAAGTGGTTCGGCGACCATGCCCGACGCTATCCGTTCCTGTGGTCGTTCAAGCGCGCCAACGTCATCCCGGCGCTGTACGGCGGCATGGTGCTGTCGCTGCTGCCGCTGTACGGCTTCCAGCTCCTGCTTGCGTTCGGGCTGGCGCTGATCCTGCGCGCCAACCTGACCATCACGGTGGCGCTGCAGTTCATCACCAATCCGCTGACCATCGTGCCGATCTACGGCGCCACCACGCTGCTCGGCGTCGAGCTGATGGAGTGGGCGGGCGTCGGCGAGGACATGCCCAAGCCGCTGTTCATCGCCAACGCGCTGTTCGTCGGTGGCGTGGTGGCGGGCCTGGCGCTGGCGCTGCTGGCCGACCTGCTGTGGCGCTTCGCCGCCTGGGAGTCGAAGGTCTTCAAGGCCAAGTTCCACGCCCTGCGCGAGCGCGCCCACCAGCACGCGCTGGAGAAGGCCGCCGCCGAGGCCGCTGCGCAGGCTGCACGGGTCGACGAGATCCGCCCCGACGACGCCGCGCCGCCGCGCTGACGCCGCGTGACCGGCCTCGGGGCCGGCCGTACAATCGCCGCTTCGCGCGCGGGCACGCCGCGCGCCCTGCCGGTCTCCCGCGCCCGTGACAGCCATCCTCGGCCCCGAATTGCCGCCCCCCGATCCATGCCGCCGGGCGATCACCGCCGCCTGGACGCGCGACGAGCGCGAACACGTCCGCGCCCTGCTCGACGAGCTGGGCGACGATCCGGCTGCCCACGCGGCGGTCCAGCAGACTGCCGTCGGGCTGGTCGAGCGGGTCCGCGCCAAGGCCGCCGACCAGGGCGCGATCGAGGCCTTCATGCGCCAGTACGACCTGTCCAGCGAGGAAGGCGTGCTGCTGATGTGCGTGGCCGAGGCGCTGCTGCGCATCCCCGACCAGGAGACCGCCGACCGGCTGATCCGCGACAAGCTCGGCGACGCCGACTGGAAGAAGCACCTCGGCGCCAGCGATTCGCTGTTCGTCAACGCCTCGACCTGGGGGCTGATGCTGACCGGCAAGATGGTCGGGCTGTCGGAGGAGACCCGGCGCAACTTCACCGGCGCCCTGAAGCGCGTGGTCGGCCGCGCCGGCGAGCCGGTGATCCGGCTGGCGGTGCGCCAGGCGATGCGCATCATGGGCCACCAGTTCGTCATGGGGCGGACCATCGAGGAGGCCCTGAAGCGCTCGCGCAAGGGTGAGCAGGCGGCCTATCGCTACAGCTTCGACATGCTCGGCGAGTCGGCGCTGACCTCGAAGGACGCCGCGCGCTACTTCGAAGCCTACCGCCGCGCCATCCTCGCCATCGGCGCCGGCGGTCCGTATCCGGACGTGTTCGCCGCCCCGAGCATCTCGGTGAAGCTCTCGGCCCTGCACCCGCGCTACGAAGTCGGCAAGCGCGCCCGCGTGCACGCCGAGCTGACCCCGCGGGTGCTCGAGCTGGCGCAGCTGGCCAGGGCGCAGGGCATCGGCTTCACCATCGACGCCGAAGAGGCCGAGCGGCTCGAGCTCAGCCTCGACGTCATCGCCGGCGCCTACGCGGATGCGTCGCTGGCCGGCTGGGAGGGCTACGGCCTGGCCGTGCAGGCCTACCAGAAGCGCGCGCCCTTCGTCATCGACTTCCTCGCCGCACTGGCGCGCGAACACGGCCGGCGCATGCCGGTGCGGCTGGTCAAGGGCGCCTACTGGGACGCCGAGGTCAAGCGCGCCCAGGTCGACGGCCAGGCCGGCTATCCGGTGTTCACCCGCAAGCCCAACACCGACGTCAGCTACCTCGCCTGCGCCCGCCGCATGCTGCAGGCGAGCGACGCGTTCTATCCGATGTTCGCCACGCACAACGCGCACACCATCGCGGCGATCCACCACATGGCGCAGCGCCTGCTGCCTGCGCTCCACGGCGGAAGGGTCGGGGGAGCGGGGCAGGGCGAAGCGGGGCTTGCCGCCTCGGATGGCCCCTCACCCCAACCCCTCTCCCGTGGGGAGAGGGGCTCGAGCGTCGCGCCGCCGTTCGAATTCCAGAGGCTGCACGGCATGGGCAAGGACCTCTACGACGAGGTCGTGCCGGCCGCCAAGCTCGGCATCCCGTGCCGCGTCTACGCACCGGTCGGCAGCCACGAGGACCTGCTGCCCTACCTGGTGCGTCGCCTGCTGGAGAACGGCGCCAACACCAGCTTCGTCAACAAGATCACCGACGAGCGCGTCAGCCCCGAGACCCTGGTCGAAAGCCCGGTGCGCACGGTGGCCGCGTTCGCCTCGATTCCGCATCCCAAGATCCCGCAGCCGGTCGCGCTCTTCCACGACGCCGACGGAAGGAAGAACTCCATGGGCGTGAACCTCGCCAACGACAACGATCTGCGCGCCCTCGCCGACGCCATCGCCAAGGCCATCGAGCCCTGGCAGGCCGGGCCGCTGGTGCCCGGCGCGCGCAGCCAGGGCGCGACGATCGAGGTGACTTCGCCGGCCGACCGGCGCATCGCCGTCGGCAGGTGGCAGGCCGCCGACAGCGCCACGGTCGAGCGCGCGCTCGGCAACGCGGTGGCCGCGCAGCCGGCCTGGGACGCGCTGCCGGTGGCCTCGCGCGCCGCCATCCTCGAGCACGCCGCCGACCTGCTGGAGGCGCGCATGCCGCAGTTCATGGCGATGTGCACGCGCGAGGCCGGCAAGACCCTGCCCGACGGCGTCGCCGAGGTGCGCGAAGCGGTCGACTTCCTGCGCTACTACGCCGGCCAGGCGCGCCGCCTGTTCGGCCAGCCGGAGAAGCTGCCCGGGCCGACCGGCGAATCGAACGAACTCATGCTCGCCGGGCGCGGCGTGTTCGTCTGCATCAGCCCGTGGAACTTCCCGCTGGCGATCTTCGTCGGCCAGGTGGCGGCGGCATTGGCCGCCGGCAACAGCGTGATCGCCAAGCCGGCCGAGCAGACCACCCTGATCGGCTACGCCGCGGTGAAGCTGCTGCACGAGGCCGGCGTGCCCGAGGCGGTGCTGCAGTACCTGCCCGGCGACGGCGCCACGGTCGGCGCCGCGCTGACCCGCGATCCGCGCGTGGCCGGCGTCGCCTTCACCGGCTCCACCGAGACCGCGCGCGCGATCAACCGCGCGATGGCGGCGCGTGACGCGGCGATCGGCGTGCTGATCGCCGAGACCGGCGGCCAGAACGCGCTGATCGCCGACTCGTCGGCGCTGCCCGAGCAGCTGGTCAAGGACGCGATCAGCTCGGCCTTCGGTTCGGCCGGCCAGCGCTGTTCTGCCGCGCGCGTGCTGTTCGTGCAGCGCGACATCGCCGACAAGGTGATCCCGATGCTGGCCGGGGCGATGGACGAGCTGGTGGTCGGCGATCCCGGCCTGCTCTCCACCGACGTCGGCCCGGTGATCGACGCCGACGCGCTGGCCATCCTCGAGACCCACGCCGAGCGGATGGATCGCGAGGCGCGGCCGATCAAGACCGTCGCGCTTCCCGACGCCTGCGCCCACGGCACCTATTTCGCTCCGCGCGCCTACGAGCTGAGCGATCTCGGCCAGCTCACCCGCGAGGTGTTCGGCCCGGTGCTGCACGTGATCCGCTTCGACGGCGAGGCCATCGACGGCGTGGTCGACGCCATCAACGCCACCGGCTATGGCCTGACGCTGGGCATCCACAGCCGCATCGACGAGACCATCCAGCGCATTGCGCGGCGGGCGAAGGTCGGCAACTGCTACGTCAACCGCAACCAGATCGGCGCGGTGGTCGGCGTGCAGCCGTTCGGCGGCGAGGGCCTCTCCGGCACCGGCCCCAAGGCGGGCGGCCCGCACTACCTGCTGCGCTTCGCCTGCGAACGCACGCTGACCATCAACACCACGGCCGCCGGCGGCAACGCCTCGCTGCTGACGATCGGCGACTGAGTCGGACCGGCGCGAGCCAAGGCAGCCTTCGACATGAACGGCCCCGAGACGCCTCCGCTGAGCGCGAGGGAGATCTGGCGCGACGTCGTCGACGGCCTGTTCAGCACCGAGCGCGGACTCCCCTACACCTTCGCCACCCTGTGGTGGAAGCCCGCGCGGCAGGCGCGTGGCTACGTCGAGACGCGCGACCCGAGGCTGCTGCGGCCGTTGCGCTACCTGCTGCTGGCGGTGGCCTTCTACAGCACGGTCACCTGGTGGATGTTCCAGCGCTTCGGCCACCGACTCGGGAACGCACTCGACGCGACCGCGATGCTGCAGATCGAGGCGATGCTGCAGCATGCGGGCTGGCTGGTGCTGCTGGTGCTGCCGCTGGTTGCGCTGCTGCTGCACCTGGCGAGCTGGCGACGCACCCCGCTGCTGTCCGCGCTGGTGCTGCTCGCCTACGCCCAGGCCCAGGTGCTGTTCGGCCAGGCGCTCGTGGCGGTTCCCGCCATGCTGCTCTGGCACCCGCTGGCGGGCCAGGCCTGCGGACTGCTGCTCTCGGTCTACATGCTGCTGACGGTGGGCCGTTTCGTCGGCGGCGGCTGGCTGCGGGCGACCTGGGTGGCCGTGGTCACCGTGGCTGGCGGCACGCTGATCAACGTGGGCGTGGTAACGCTGCTGCTGCCGCTGCTGGTCGATCTCGGCGGCTGACCTCTTCACGCTTCTTCGACGGTTGCGCCGATCGGTGGCCTTTCGGCCGCCGGTCGTCGCCGGGCGTTTGGCGAGCGTCCGCCGCGGTGGGATGATCGCGGGCTTTCCCGGCCCGTGAACTCCGCCCCGTGGCAGCCCGCGTGCTCGCCCTGCTGCTGTGCCTGCTGCCGCTGCTCGTCGCGGCGCAGGTGCCGCTGCGCCTGGATGCCGACAGCGCGGAGCGGATCGACCTGCGCCCGCACCTGGCGATGCTGCGCGATGCCGGCGCGACGTACGGCCTCGCCGAAGTCGAGGCGCGCGCCGCCGAGTTCGCGCCGGTCGCGGCCAGCGCCGGGCTGAATTTCGGCTACACCCGCGATGCGGTCTGGCTGCGCCTGCAGCTCGTCTCGACCATCGACGAGACGAGCGACTGGCGGATCGAGCTCGACTACGCCTCGCTCGACCTGGCCGAGCTGCACGAGCGCCTGCCCGACGGCAGCGCGCGCGTGCTGCGCAGCGGTGACGCGCTGCCTTTCGCCGAACGCGCCACGCCACATCGCAATCCGGTGTTCGCCCTGCACCTCGAGCCCGGTCAGACGCGCACGCTGTACGTCCGCGCGACCTCCGAGGGCAGCCTGACGCTCAACCCCTGGCTGTGGCAGGCCGATGCCTTCCAGGCCCACAGCGAGGCCGGCTACGCCGCGCAGGCGCTGTACTTCGGCGTGCTGCTGGCGCTGGCCGCCTACAACCTGATGCTCTACTTCGCCCTGCGCGATCGCGCCTTCCTGCTCTACGTCGCCTTCGTGCTCAGCTTCGGCATGGGCATCGCCTCGCTGTACGGGCTGGGCGCGCAGTTCCTGTGGCCGGGCTGGACCGAGTGGAACAACCGCGCCCTGCCGATCGGCATCGCGCTGTGCAGCATCCTGGCGCCGCTGTTCACCCGCGAGTTCCTCGACACCCGCGCGCGCGCGCCGGTCTGGCACCGCCTGCTCGGCGCCACCGCGCTGCTGCAGGGCGGCGTGCTGGCGATCGCGCTGTTCGGCTCGGTCCAGGCCGGCGTGCAGGCGATGTCGGCCGGCGGCATCGTCAACTGCCTGCTGATGCTGGCCTGCGGCATCGCCTGCGCGCTGCGCGGCCTGCCCGGCGCGCGCCTGTTCGTGCTCGCCTGGGGCGTGCTGCTGCTCGGCGGCATGCTGCTGGCGCTGCGCAACTTCGGCTGGATCCCGACCAACTTCGTCACCCTGTACAGCATGCAGATCGGCTCGGCGCTGGAGATGCTGCTGCTGTCCTTCGCGCTGGCCGCGCGCTTCGACGTGCTGCGCCGCGAGAAGGAGCAGGCGCAGTCCGAAGCGTTGGCCGCGCAGGCGCGCGTGGTGTCGACCCTGCAGAAGCAGGAGCGCGAGCTCGAGCAGCGCGTCGCCGAGCGCACCGAGGCGCTGGCCGCGGCCAACGAACAGCTGCGCGAGCTGGCCTTGCGCGATCCGCTGACCGCGCTGGCCAACCGCGCGGCGCTCTACGCGCATCTCGACCATGCCCTGCAGCGCGCGCAGCGTCGCGGCCGGCCGCTGGCGCTGCTGATGGTCGACCTCGACGGCTTCAAGGCGGTCAACGACTCGCTCGGCCACGAAGCCGGCGACCGCGTACTGGTGGAAGTGGCCGACCGCCTCGCCCGCTGCGCCCGCGGCAGCGACCTGGTCGCGCGGCTGGGCGGCGACGAGTTCGTGCTGGTCTGCGAGGAGGTTGCCGACGCCGACGCCGCGCAGCACCTGGCCGAGCGGCTGCTCGAGGTGTTGGCGGCACCGATCGCCGTCGGCGCCAGCCCTGCGCGCATCGGCGCCAGCATCGGCATCGCGCTGGGCGGCGACGCCGGGGAGGAGGGCGGCGACCTGCTGCGCCGCGCCGACCAGGCCATGTACGCGGCGAAGGCGGCCGGGCGCGGGGCGGTGCGGTTCGCCGCAGTGCCCGCCGCCGCCGCGCCCACCCGCGCGGACCGCGGCGCGGTCGAGGGCTTACACTAGGCCATCGACGCTGCGGAGCTGCCGATGTCGCCCATCGCCTGCCGGACTCGCCTCGTGCTGCTGGCCTGCCTGCTGGCCGTGCTCGCCGGCTGCGCCGGCAATCCCAGCGCGCGGCAGCGCGACGAGTCGCTGTACCTGTACGCCAGCGCGATCCGCTGGAGCGACTTCGAGGGCGCGATGGGCTTCATCGATCCCGAGGTGCTGGCGAAGAAGCCGCCGACCAGCGTCGAGCTGGCGCGCATGGCCCAGCTGCAGGTCACCGGCTACCACGTGCAGCGCAGCGCGCAGGTCAGCGAGGACCGGCTGGAGCAGGTCGTCGAGATCCGCCTGGTCAACCGCAACACCCAGGTCGAGCGCTCGGTGGTCGACCGCCAGCAGTGGCGCTGGGACAAGGACGCCAAGCGCTGGTGGCTGACCAGCGGCCTGCCGAACCTGGCGCCGCGCTGAGCCTGCGCGGCACGCCGTCGATCGCCGCGGGGGCCGCGCACGCACCATGAGCTTCGCCGACCGGTCGACGCCGCGGCGCGACTGGCACCTCTACCTGCCCAAGACCGTCACCACGCTGCGCCGTGGCTACACGCTCGACAGCCTGCGCGCCGACGCGCTGGCCGGGCTCACCGTCGCGGTCGTCGCGCTGCCGCTGGCGATGGCGCTGGCGATCGCCTCGGGCACGACGCCGGAGAAGGGCCTGCACACGGCGATCATCGCCGGGTTCCTAATCTCGGCGCTGGGCGGCTCGCGGGTGCAGATCGGCGGGCCGACCGCGGCCTTCATCCCGGTGGTGTTCAACGTCATCGAGAAGTTCGGCTACGGCGGGCTGATCCTGTGCACGCTGCTGGCCGGGCTGATCCTGATCGCCGCCGGCCTGCTGCGCGTGGGCACGCTGATGAAGTACATGCCGCAGCCGGTGATCACCGGCTTCACCGCCGGCATCGCGGTGACCATCTTCATCAGCCAGATCAAGGATCTGCTCGGCCTCGAGATCGACCGCCTGCCGGGCGACTTCATGGGCCGCTTCGAGGCCTACGCCGCGCACATCGGCAGCTTCAATCCGGCGGCCTTGGGACTCGCGCTGGCTTCGCTGGCGCTGATCATTGCGCTGCGCCGCTGGCGACCGCAGTGGCCGGGCCTGCTGATCGCAGTGGTGGTCGGCTCGCTGGCGGCGCTGGCGATCGGCCTGCCGGTGCCGACGATCGGCTCGACCTTCGGCGACATTCCCGCCGCGCTGCCGCAGTTCGACTTCCCGACCATTCCCTTCGAGCGCACCGCCGAGCTGCTGCCGGCGGCGCTGACCATCGCCTTCCTCGGCGGCGTCGAGTCCCTGCTGTCCGCGGTGGTCGCCGACGGCATGACCGGCGGACGGCATCGCTCCAACGCCGAGCTGGTCGCGCAGGGCGTGGCCAACACCGCTTCGGCGCTGTTCGGTGGCCTGCCGGCCACCGGCGCGATCGCCCGCACCGCCACCAACGTGCGCAGCGGCGCGCGCACGCCGGTCGCCGGCATGCTGCACGCGCTGTTCATCCTGCTGTTCATGCTGCTGCTGTCGCCGCTGATGCGCTACGTGCCGCTGGCGGCGCTGGCGGCGGTGCGGCTGATCGTCGCCTGGAACATGAGCGAGGTGCATCGCTTCCGCCACCTGCTGCGTTCGCCGCCGGGCGACTCGGCGGTGCTGCTGATCACCTTCGGTCTGACGGTGGTGTTCGACCTCACAATCGCCATCGAGGTCGGCGTGGTGCTGGCGGCGTTCCTGTTCATGCACCGGATGAGCGCGGTGGTGGCGCTCGAGTCCGACGTGCACCTGATCGAGGAGGACAGCGACGACCTCGCCCGTCCGCCCAGCGAGGACCAGCAGCGCCGCCTGCCGCCCGGCGTGGCCGCCTTCCGCATCGAGGGCCCGCTGTTCTTCGCCGTCGCCAACCGCCTCGACGACGTGCTCGACCAGTATCCGGACAAGCCCAAGGTGTTCATCCTGCGCCTGCGCCGCGCGCCGCTGATCGACGCCTCGGGCGTCACCGCGCTCGAGCAGTTCGCCCAGCGCTGCGCCCGCCAGGGCACCCGCCTGGTGCTCTCCGGCACGCCACCGCAGCCGCGCGCGATCCTCGCCCAGATGCACTTCGACCGCCGGCCCGAGGTGATCGGCTTCGCCGAGGACTTCGATGCGGCGCTGGTGATGGCGGTCGAAGCGCTGCGGGCGGAGAACACGGCGTAGGGCAGGGCCGGGTCGCCAGCGGAGCAAGCTCCGCTCTACGGCGGCGCCTCGCACGCCTCGCCGTCGCAGGTCGGGCCACGACAGCGTCACGTTCGCCACGCCGCCGTAGTGCCGAGCTTGCTCGGCAGCAGCCGGAGGGCACGGTCAGGGCGCCGGCGGAGCAAGCTCCGCCCTGCAGATGCAGGGCGCGGCAGGTCCGGCTCAACGCGCCGCCGGTTGCTCGCAGATCCGCGCGTCCTGGTCGCCGAATACGCCGCCGTCGAAGTCGATCGGTGGCTGCGCCGCGAAGTGCCGCGAGCGCTGCGCGTCGGCTTCCGCCTCGATCGCCGACCAGCGCGCCTCGCCCAGCGTTTCGCGCAGCGTCGCCAGGTCGGCGTCGAGCGCGCGCTGGGTCGAGGCATCGCTGAACTCGCGCAGCACCAGCGCCATCAGGGCGGCCCTGGCCGGGTCCGCGGGAATGGCGCTCGGCATGCCGCGCAGCGTGGATCGCCCCATGTACGCGCGCTGCAGGTAGTACCAGGCGCGCGGGTCACCCTGCTCGCCGGCCCAGCGCAGCAAGTGGGCGGCATGGGCGGCATACGCCTGCCAGGCTTCGGGCTGCTCGAGAAAGTTCGTCATCGACATCGGTGGCGACGCGGCGTAGCGGGTCGCCAGGCGCGCGTCGCCTTGCGCGGCCTGCAGCAGGTAGCGCCAGCCGCGATCCTCGATCCAGGCGACGTCGAGGCCGGCACACACGGCCTCCGCGCGCTGGTGCAGCGAATCGATGCGGGCGAGGAAGTCGACGTCGTCGTCGCGGGTCGTCGCTTCGCGCGCCGCGGCCTGCTCGAAGAAGGGAATCGCCGCGCCGAGCTGCGGCTGCTGCCGGCAGAGCTCGACGTCCAGCGCGAGTCGGCAGGCAGCCGCCTTGTCGCCGGCGCGGGCGCGCGTCTCGAGCGCGGGCAGGACGTCGATCAGCGCCGCATCCAGCGGCGGCAGCGGCGCCGCTGTTGCGCGCAGTGCGGGGAGAGGCGCCGGCGCGGCGCCGGGCGCTCGGGGCGCCGGGCCGGCGGCTGCCTGCGCGTCGTCGTCGGCTTCGGCGTCGTCGTCGTGTGGCTGCGGCGGATCGGCATCCGGCGGCAGCGCCCGTCCGCCGAGAAAGCCCGCGCCCAGCGCGATGACGACGAGAAGCGGGACGACGAACCGACGCGCGGTGTGCGCGGTCTCAGACCGCATCCGCATCCATCTCGCCGGTGCGGATGCGGATCACCTGGTCGAGCGGGGCGACGAAGATCTTGCCGTCGCCGATCTTGCCGGTGTTGGCGGCGCCGATGATCGCTTCGATGATGCGCTCCACCTGGTCGTCGCTGGCGGCGATCTCGATCTTGATCTTGGGCAGGAAGTCGACCACGTACTCGGCGCCGCGATACAGCTCGGTGTGGCCCTTCTGCCGCCCAAAGCCCTTGACCTCGGTGACGGTTACGCCGGTCACGCCCACGTCGGACAGCGCCTCGCGGACGTCGTCGAGCTTGAAGGGCTTGATGATGGCGGTGACCATTTTCATCGACGCGGACTCCTGAGGGCGGGGCGGACGCAGCCGCCGTTGACGGCCCGCAGTCTATGCTGCGCCCGCGCCGTGGGAAAATTCCCACGCTCCGCGCCGATGGACGCCGATGTCCCGCGCGCCCCCGCGGCCCCAAGCTGCCTGCACCGTCTCCCAAGGAACCGCCATGCTCGACTTCAAGGCCATCGACGATATCGCCCGCCGCCTCAGCGACCTCGTCCCGCCCGGCGTGCAGGCCGCCCGCGCCGACCTCGAGAAGAACTTCCGCGCCGCCCTGCAGGCCGGCCTCGGCCAGCTGGACCTGGTCACCCGCGAGGAGTTCGACGTCCAGCGCGCGGTTCTGCTGCGCACGCGGGAGAAGCTCGAGGCGCTGGAGCAGGTGGTGGCGTCGCTGGAGCAGCAGGGCCAGTGAGCGCTCAGTGGTGAGTGGTGAGCGGGGCGACCCGCGTTCGGTGTGGGTCCGCTGACCGACGCGTCCATCGATGCACGCGGGGCCGAAGGGCGCGCATGCTGGCTGCCGGTCCATGCACGAAGTCATTGCCTCGCTTTCCCGACCACGCGCTCGCGATCGTCGAAGTTGCATGAATCGTCCAAGGCCGCGAGCCTTTTCCGCTCACCGCTCACCGCTCACCGCTCACCGCTCACCGCTCACCGCTCACCGCTCGCACGCCCATGTCTCTCGCCATCGTCCACAGCCGCGCCCAGTGCGGGGTCGAGGCGCCGCCGGTGCAGGTCGAGGTGCATCTGTCCGGCGGCCTGCCCGGGATGTCGATCGTCGGGCTGCCCGAGGCGGCGGTGAGAGAGAGCAAGGATCGGGTGCGCGCGGCGCTGCTGTGCGCGCGCTTCGAGATGCCGGCGCGGCGGATCACGGTGAACCTGGCGCCGGCCGACCTGCCCAAGGACGGCGGCCGCTTCGACCTGCCGATCGCGCTGGGCATCCTCGCCGCCAGCGGGCAGCTGCCGGTGGCGGCGCTGGCCGGCCACGAGTTCGTCGGCGAGCTGGCGCTCAACGGCGAGCTGCGCGCAGTGCAGGGCGTGCTGCCGGCGGTGCTGGGCGCGCGGCGCAGCGCACGCGCCGCGGTGGTGCCGATCGCCAATGCGGCCGAGTCGGCGCTGGTGGCCGACGGCGAGGTGCGCACCGCGCGCCACCTGCTCGAGGTCTGCGCCTTCCTGCGCGGCGAGGGCGCGCTGCCTTCGGCCGTGGCCGATGCCGATGCGGCCGGCGCAGCGCCGCTGCCGGATCTGGCCGACGTGCGCGGCCAGGCGCGCGCGCGACGCGCGCTGGAGATCGCCGCGGCCGGCGGCCACTCGCTGCTGATGCTGGGTCCGCCGGGCAGCGGCAAGAGCCTGCTCGCCGCGCGCCTGCCCGGGCTGCTGCCGCCGCTGGATGAAGACATCGCGCTGGAGAGCGCGGCGGTGCGCTCGATCTCCGGGCTGCCGCTCGATCCGGCGCGCTGGCGCGATCCGCCCTGGCGCGCGCCGCACCACACCGCCAGCGGCGTCGCGCTGGTCGGCGGCGGCTCGCCGCCGCGACCGGGCGAGATCTCGCTGGCGCACGGCGGCGTGCTGTTCCTCGACGAGCTGCCCGAGTGGGATCGTCGCGTGCTCGAGGTGCTGCGCGAGCCGCTCGAATCCGGCCGCGTGACCATCTCGCGCGCCGCCCGCCAGGCCGAGTTCCCGGCGCGCTTCCAGTTCGTCGCGGCGATGAATCCCTGTCCCTGCGGATGGGCCGGCGATGCGTCGGGTCGCTGCCACTGCAGCGGCGAGCAGGTGGCGCGCTACCTGTCGCGGATCTCCGGCCCGCTGCTCGACCGCATCGACCTGGTCGTCGAGGTACCGCGGCTGGCGCCGTCCGAACTGCGCCAGGATGCGCCGCCGGGTGAGCCGAGCGCGATGGTGCGCCCGCGCGTCGCCGCCGCGCGCGCCCGTCAGACCGCACGCGGCGCCGGCTGCAACGCGCGCCTGCCGCCCGCCGCGCTGCTGCAGCACGCGCCGCTCGCCGCGCCCGTGCAGGCGCTGCTGGAGAAGGCGATGGAGCGACTGCAGCTCTCCGCCCGCGCCGCGCTGCGCATCCAGCGCGTGGCGCGGACCATCGCCGATCTCGCCGGCGAAGCCGCGATCGCACCGACGCATCTCGCCGAGGCGATCGGCTACCGGCGCGGGCTGGCGGCGGCGTGATCGGCATCGCGGACTGACGTCGTCTGCACGCCAGCCGCGGCGTTCGGCGCTACCCTGCGTCGCGTTCACCCTCGCCGGAGCCGACCATGCGCATGCCCGCCCTGCTTGCCGCCCTGCTGCTCGCCAGCCCAACATGGGCGGTGGACCGCATCACCGGCCAGCCCTTCGCCACCCGCTCGGTGGTCTACGCGCCGCACGCCATGGCGGCGACCTCGCATCCGCTGGCGACCCAGGTCGCGCTCGACGTGATGAAGGCCGGCGGCAGCGCGGTCGACGCGGCGATCGCCGCCAACGCCGCGATCGGCCTGATGGAGCCGACCGGCAACGGCATCGGCGGCGACCTGTTCGCCATCGTCTGGGATCCGAAGTCCGGCAGGCTGCACGGCTACAACGGCTCGGGCCGCTCGCCGCAGTCGCTGTCGCTGCAGTGGTTCCGCGACAACGGCTACGACGAGGTGCCCTCGCACGGGCCGCTGCCGGTGACCGTGCCGGGCACGGTCGACGGCTGGTTCGCGCTGCACGAGCGCTTCGGCCGGCTGAAGATGCGCGAGGTGCTGGCGCCGGCGATCCGCTACGCCCGCGACGGCCATCCGGTGCACGAGGTGATCGCCTTCTACTGGGCGCGCTCGGTGCCGCTGCTGTCGAAGTGGCCGGGCTTCACCGAGCAGTTCACCCTCGACGGCCGCGCGCCGCGCACCGGCGAGCTGTGGAAGAACCCGAACCTCGCCGCGACGCTGGAGACGATCGCCCGCGGCGGCCGCGACGCCTTCTACAAGGGCGACATCGCCCGCACCATCGACGCCTACTTCAAGGCCAACGGCGGCTTCCTGTCCTACGCCGACCTGGCCGCGCACCGCGGCGAGTGGGTCGAACCGGTGTCGACCAACTACCGCGGCGTCGACGTCTGGGAGCTGCCGCCCAACGGCCAGGGCATCGCCGCACTGCAGATCCTCAACATCCTCGAGGGCCACGACTTCTCGAAGATCGCCTTCGGCAGCCCCGAGCACGTGCACCTGTTCGTCGAGGCCAAGAAGCTGGCCTTCGCCGACCGCGCGCGCTGGTACGCCGATCCCGACTTCTTCCCCGCCGCCGACGGCGATCGCGCCGCCGCCCGCGACCTGGTGGCGAAGCTGCTCGACAAGGACTACGCCGCGCAGCGCCGCGCGCTGATCGATCCGCTGCGCGCCGCGCGCGCGGTCGACGCCGGCCCGCTGCTCAACCAGGGCGACACCATCTACCTGACCACCGCCGACAGGGACGGCATGATGGTCAGCCTGATCCAGTCCAACTACCGCGGCATGGGCTCGGGCATGGCGCCGCCGGGGCTGGGCTTCATCCTGCAGGACCGCGGCGAGCAGTTCGTGCTCGAGGACGGTCATCCGAACAGCTTCGCGCCGGGCAAGCGGCCCTTCCACACCATCATCCCGGCGTTCATCACCCGGGACGGCAAGCCCTGGGTCAGCTTCGGCCTGATGGGCGGCGCGATGCAGCCGCAGGGCCACGCGCAGATCGTGATGAACCTGGTCGACTTCGGCATGAACCTGCAGGAAGCCGGCGACGCGCCGCGCATCCACCACGACGGCAGCACCGAGCCGGCCGGGCAGGTCACCGAGATGGCCGACGGCGGCGTGCTGAATCTCGAGTCGGGCTTCCCCGACCTGACCCTGCGCGAGCTGACCAAGCGCGGCCACCGCATCGAGAAGGCGATCCATCCCTTCGGCGGCTACCAGGCGATCGCACGTGATCCCGAATCGGGCGTCTATGCCGGCGCTTCGGAAAGCCGCAAGGACGGGCACGCGGCGGGCTATTGAAGCTGCCCGCCCGCGCCGCGGGACGCGCAGCAGGCCCGGCCGAATGCGCCCGTCGAGGGCGCGGCTACCGTGCCCCCGGGTCGCCGGGCCAGTCCTCGCGTTCGAGCCGGTAGACCATGCAGTCGTCGTCGCCGAAGCGCCGCGGTCCGACCATCCTGAAGCCCAGCCGCTCGTAGAAGCGGCGTGCGGCGACGTTGGACTGCAGCGGGTCGATCAGCACCGCCGACACCGTCGGGTCGGCGAAGCAGCGCGCCAGCGCCAGTCGCATCATCCGCGTCCCGTGGCCCCGGCCCAGGCAGTCGCTTTCGCCGATCCAGATGTCGAGGGCACGCAGGCCGGCCGGCACGTCGCCCCAGTAGTGACTGTCCTCTTCGGCCGGATCGATGATCTGCACGAACCCGATCGGCCGGCCGTCGAGCTCGGCGACCAGCTGCTCGCGCCAGGGCGGTTCGCGGCCCAGCTCCTCCTGCCAGTTCCAGTCGTCGTTGGGATCGGCCGCGACCACCTGGGGTGCCTCGTCCCAACGGCGAAGCAGCGCAAGGTCGGTCGGCTTCGCCGGCCGCAGGCGGATGCCTTCGATGTCCATCCCGGTCATGCGGTTGCACCTCGCCTGCGTGGGCCCTTCAGCGCCGCGTCGACGCGGGTGCCCGACGCCGCCCGGCCGCACGTCCCGCGCCGTGGCGGAAAGATGCATCCAATCCGGGCAGCGCTCAAGATCCCGCCGGATCGGCGCCGGACCCGGACCCTTGTGCGTCCGCCCGCCCGCGGCCGCGGCCCCGGGCGGGCGCGCCGCCCGACCGTTCCTGGGCGGACGCGCCGGCCCGCGGGGGCCCGAGCGCCGCAGGAACGCCGTCCGACGGCGCTTGGATGGCGGGCAGTCGGCCGTCCCCGGGTCAGCGCTGCTGACCCAGCCCTGCCGACTGATCGGGTAGTCTGCCGGCCATGAGACCTGCTCCCAGCCTCGGCACCGCAGCGTCCGCGGACGCCGCGCCGGCACCGTCAACGCGGCCGGTCTCGATGCGGTCTGCGCTGGTGATGCACACGGGCCTGCTGCTGCTGTGGCTGGCGTGCTTCCATGCCGCCTGGCTGCTCGAGTACGCCCCGCACGCCAGCCTGTGGTTCCCGCCGGCCGCCGCCACGCTGGCCGGCTTCGCCGTGCTCGGACTGCGCGCCTGGCCGGTCCTGCTGATCGCCTGCGCCGTCGCCACCTTCACCACCAGCGCGCATTACGAGATGACGCTGGGCATCGGCGATCTGCTGTGGGCCAGCGCTGCCTTCGCCGCTGCCCACACCGGCACCTACGGGCTCGCAGGGCTGGCGATGCGCATGCTGGTGCAGGGCGCGACCGGCGCATCGACCATGCTGCGCGGGGTCACGGTGCTCCTGCTCGGCGGCGCGGTGGCGGCGGCGCTGGCGGCGGTCACAGGTGCGGGTGCCCTGGTGCTGACCGGCATGCTGGATGCCGCGGACATGCCCGCCCTGCTGGTGCCCTGGATGATCGGCGACTACGCCGGTCTGATCGCGCTCGCACCGCTTCTGATCCTCGGGCTGCGCCTGCTCGCCGAACGCTGCGGCATGCAGGTGCACCACGGCCTGCCGCGGATCGACGAGCTTCCGGCGCCCGACCCCGAGCGCAGCGCCTTCGCCCCCAAGCTCGCGCTGCTGCTCGGCCTGAGTGGCGCCGTGCTGGCGTTGGCCGCGGCGTTTCCCGAACAGCCGGCGGTGGTGTTCGCGCTGTTTCCGGCGGTGGTCATCCAGATCTGGATCGTGCACAGCGAGTCGGCCATCCGGGCGCTGGTCGGGATCGCCGCGTTCAGCCTCCTGCTCGCCGCCGGCACCGCCTGGCTGGGCCTTCAGCAGCACGCGCTCGCCCTGCAGTTCGCGATGATCAGCCTCGCCGCCAACAGCTACTTCGGCCTGGCCGTGCCCGAGCTGTATGCCGACAACGCGCGGCTGCGCCACCTGCTGACCCACGACGTGCTGACCGGCGCGCTGTCGCGCGCCTTCTTCGAGGAGCGCGCCCGCGACGCGCTCGAGCAGGCGCAGCGACGCGGTGCCCGGACCTCGCTACTCATGGCCGACCTCGACCAGCTCAAGCAGATCAACGACACCCGCGGCCATGCGGCCGGCGACGCCGCGCTGCGCGCCTTCGTCGTCCGTGGCCGTGCCTGCCTGCGTCCGGGCGATCTGCTCGGTCGCCTGAGCGGCGACGAGTTCGGCGTGTTCCTGCCCGACACCGGCATCGACGAGGCGCGCGCCGTCGCCGCGCGCATGCGCGACGCGCTGGCGACGCCGCTGGGTCCGGACGACCGCGTGCCGCCGCTGTCGGCGAGCTTCGGAATCGCCGAGCCGCTGGGTCCGGACGAGCGCTACGAGGCGCTGCTGGCGCGCGCCGACGCGGCGATGTACCGGGTCAAGCGCGCCGAGCGTGCGGCGTGAGCGCGGGCGTGGTCACGCTGTCGCCGGTCGCTGCGTCGTGGGCAGGGTCGCATCGATGGAGCCGCCCGTGATTCGTCGCACCGAATATCGACTCGCCGTCGCGGCGCTGCTGGCCTCGGCGTGCTTCGTCTCGACCGTCGCCGCCGATGCGCTCGACGAGGAGGTCGCGCGAATCTCCGCCGAACGCGAATTCGCGGCGCAGTGGGCACAGACCGCGGCGGACGCGCTGCGCGCTCGCGGCGACGTCGAGTCGCGCGCGCTGGCGCTGCTGCTGGGGTCGCCGGCGGTGGAGGCCGCTGGGCTGAATACCGGCGGCGGTGCCGCTGCCGACGAGGCGGCCGTCGATGAAACGGTGGTCGGCGAGGCGGTGTTCGACGAAGCCGCCATCGACGAGGCGGCGCTGACGCTGGAGGCCGAGGTCGGCTTCGTGCTTGATTCGATCGAGCAGCTGCCGGTGGAGCTGCGCGCGGTGGTGGTTGGCGAGTTCGTGCCGCGCGACGACGCATCGCGCCGCTTGCAGCTCGGCGAGCGCATGGCGAGGGCGGCGCCCGACGATGTCGCGGGCTGGCTGATCCAGCTCGACGCGCAGCGCCGCATCCCGGCCGAAGCAGTGGAGATCGATGCGCTGCTCGCGGCGATGGCGCAGCACGTGCGTGGTTCCAGCGACTGGTACTTCGGAACCGCGCGCAAGTTGGACGCCGCGCTCGCGGCCGTGCCGCCCCCTGCGCCGATGGCGTCGATCACCTGGGGAGACGTGCTTGGGCAGACAGGCAGGACCCTCGAGCGAGGGACTCCACTCGGAGACCGCATGGATGTCGACTCGCTACGGATGATGAACGCCTTCGGCCGGGCCATGGCGATCGCGTACCTTGGATACCAGCCCCTGCTGCAGGCCTGTGACGAGTCAATCGGCACCGCGTCCCCGAGATCTCGCGCCTGTGAGCGAATCGGCCGTCAGCTCGCACAGCACGCGTCGACGATGATCGACGCCATGCTCGGGCTGGCCGTCTGGCATCGCCAAGTCGAGGGCGGGCCCGCCGAGGCCGAGGCGGTGGCCGCCAAGCGGACGCGCCACTGGCAGCAAGAGCAGATGGCCGCGCTGCTCGGCGAGCTGTCGGACACGCCGGAAGGCCTGCGCCGCCACGCCGCCCTGATCCGCGCCTCGACCTCCGACGAGCTCGCCCTGTTCCGCGACCTGATGCGCGAACGCGGCATCCCGCTGACCCCGCCGCGCGAATGGATGCCGGCCAACCCCGCCGTGCTGCAGGCGCGGCGCTGAGCGATCGACCGCCGCCGCAGGCGCACGCGGGCCTGCGCCGCTGGCCCTACCTGCTGCTGGCCTGGACCTGCCTGGCGCTCGGCGTGATCGGCATCGTCGTGCCCGGCCTGCCGACCACGCCCTTCATCCTCGTCGCCGGCTGGGCCGCGGCGCGCGGCTCGACCCGCCTGCACGCCTGGCTGCACGCGCATCGGCTGTTCGGCCCGATGCTGCGCGACTGGGAGGGCGAGGGCGCGGTCAGCCGGCGGGCCAAGTGGACGGCGACCATCGTCATGGCGCTGTGCGCCGCGCTGATGTTCTGGGTCGCCGAAGCGCGCTGGGCCGCCGCCACCGGCACCGGCGTCATGGTCGTCGTCGCGATCTGGCTGTGGCGGCGGCCGGAGCCGCGCGGCCCGTAGCGCAGCATGCTGCGCCGAATACCCTTCCGCTCACCGCTCACCGCTCACCGCTGACCGCTACAGCACATCCCACGGATAGCCCTCGCGCGCCAGCATCGCGCCGGCGATCGCGTCGAGGCCGGCGTCCTCGTTGCGCTGCATGCCCTTCACGCAGCGGTACATGCGGCGCCTGGCCTGCGCGGTGAACACCTCGCAGATCGACTGCGCCGCGTCGGCGTGGGCGTCGCCGGCGGCGACCAGGGCGTCGGCGCGCGACAGCACGCAGCTGCCGACGAACAGGTCGATGGCCAGCTCGCCGATGCGCTTGAGCACGAACTGCTGGTCGGCGATGCCGCGGCCGTACTTGCGCAGCGCCGCGTCGCAGGCCGCGGCCAGTTCGTTGACGTAGTGCTCGTAGACGCCGGCGCACTTGCGCAGGCGCGGCGGCAGCTCGCGCAGGATGCGGTCGCCGCCGATGCCCGAGCTCTGCGCGAAACGCCGCTGCGCGTAGCCGGTGAGCAGGCCGAAGCCCTTGATCGGGTCGTTGAAGATGTGGCTCACCGCCGACTTCAGCTCGCCGAGCTGGGCGCCGACGTCCTTCAGGCCCGACAGCGCGACGTACAGGCGCAGGATCTCGTTGGTGCCCTCGAAGATCGACAGGATGCGCGAGTCGCGGAACACCTTTTCGTAGGGGAACTCCCGCATGTAGCCGTTGCCGGCGGCGATCTGCATCGCCTCGTAGGCGCAGCGCTGGATCGCTTCCGAGGCGTACACCTTGCTCATCGCCGCTTCCAGCGAATAGTCCTCGCAGCCGGAGTCGATGAAGTGGGCGACCATGAACACCGTGCTCTCGGCGGCGAAGCAGTCGATCGTCATCTGCGCGATCTTCTCGCGCACCAGGCCGTAGTCGGCGATCGGCCGGCCGAACTGCTGGCGGTCCTTGGCCTGCCTGGTGGCAAGCGCGATCAGCCGCTTCATCCCGCCGACCGCGCCGCCGCCGAGGCCAGTGCGGCCGTTGTTGAGGATCGACATGGCGACCTTGAAGCCGCTGCCGACCTCGCCGAGCACGTTCTCCGCCGGCACGCGGACGTCGGCGAAGGCGACCGTGGTGGTGGAGTTTGAGCGGATGCCGAGCTTGTGCTCGTGCGGGCCGCGGCTGACGCCCGGCCAGGCCGCCTCGACCATGAAGGCGGTCATCTTGCCGTGGCCCTCGTCGGTGCGGGCGAACACGGTGTAGAAGCCGGCGATGCCGCCGTTGGTGATCCAGATCTTCTCGCCGTCGAGCGTCCAGCTGCCGTCGGCGTTCTTCGTCGCGCGCGTGCGGATCGAGGCGGCGTCGGAGCCGGCGCCCGGTTCGGTCAGGCAGAACGCGGCGATCAGTTCGCCGCTGGCCAGGCGCGGCAGGTAGCGCGACTTCTGCTCGTCGCTGCCCCACAGCAGCAGGCCCTTCATGCCGATCGAGCTGTGCGCGCCGACGGTCAGCGAGACCGAGCTGTCGTGGCCGCTGGTCTGGCCGAGCACGCGCGCATAGGCGGCGTTGCTGAGCGCCAGGCCGCCGTGCTCCTCGGGGATGATCAGGCCGAACAGGCCCATCTCGCGCAGGCCCTGGATGAACGCCTCGGACTGCTCGCCGTCGTGGTCCCAGCGCTTGAGGTCGGCCGCGTGCGCGCCGACGAAGTCGTCGATCGGATCGAGCATCGCGGCGAGCAGCTCGCGGTCGCGCTCGCGCATCCGCGGGTAGGGGAACAGGTTCTCTTCGAGGATGTCGCCGAAGAACAGCGACTTCGCCGCGCTGCGATCGCGCAGCAGGGTGCTTGCCGGGGCATCGGCCATGACGCGCTCCAACGGGCGGGACGACGCCGGCATTGTGGCACCGCGTGACGGCGCCCGGATGCTGCGCCGCGGCGTCGGCCTCGCCCGGCGCCCCGGTTACCGACCGATCACCGCCGCCCAGCCCTGCCACCCCTCGATGCGGGCGGCGACGATCCGCAGGCAGACCAGCATCGGCACCGCCAGCAGCACGCCGGCGATGCCCCACAGCCAGCCCCACAGCAGCAGCCACAGCATGATCACCAGCGGCGACAGCGACAGCTGGCGGCCGAGGATCATCGGCGTCAGCACCTGGCCTTCGAGCGAACTGAGCACCAGCCAGGCGGCGGGCACCAGCAGGGCCTGGCCGAGATCGTTGAAGGCGACCATGCCGACCATGGCCAGCACGACCACGCCGATCACCGGCCCGACGTAGGGCGCGAAGTTGAGCAGGCCGGCGACCACGCCCCAGAGCAGGGCGTCGCGCGGTTCCAGACCGATCAGCCAGAGCGCGCCGGCGGTGGCCAGTCCCAGCGTCGCGTTGATCAGGCTGACGGTCAGCACGTAGCGCGTCACTTCGGCCTCGATGGCGCGCAGGATCTGCACCGTCACGCGTTGCTGGACGCGGGTGGGCATGTTCTGGATGGTGCGGCGCTGCAGCTCGCCGCCGTAGAGCAGGAAGAAGTAGGCCAGCAGCAGGATGCCGGCGAGGGTGGCCAGCATCAGCGGCGTTCCGGAGGCGAGCGACCACAGGTCGGGAGGCGCTGCCTGCTCCACCGCGCGCGCCGCCTTGCCGCCGGTGATCTGGCTCAGCGACTCGCTGGCGGCGCGGTTGGCGTCCTCGAAGGGCTTGGTCAGCTCGCGCAGCTTCGGCGCGTGCTGGCGGATCTCCTTGGGTGCGCGTCCCAGCCATTCGGCGGCCGGCTGCAGCAGCACGCTGGCCAGCAGCACCAGCGTCGCCAGGCCGCCGGCCAGCACGCCCGCCGCGCCGAGCCAGGCGGGAATCCACAGGCGTTCGAGCAGGCGCACCAGCGGATGGGTGATCAGCGCGATCGCCATCGCCAGCACGATCGGCACCAGCAGCCCGCTGGCGGCCCAGGCGGTGTAGAGCAGGGCGAGCACCAGCAGCGTGCTGATGGCCCCGCCGAGGCGGCTGCGCAGCGGCGGGCCGGCCGGCGCGACGGGCAGCGCGGCGTCGGGAGCGGACGCCGCGGCGGAGATCGCCGGCGCGTCCGGCACGGCCGCAGTCGACGGCGTGCTCACCGCGCGTCGGCCGCAGTCGCGGCGGGTTCGGCCGCTTCACCGGCGGCGGACGCCCCGGCGCGGAACGCCGATGCGAGCTCCGGCAGGAACAGCGGCAGGAGGACCTGCGCCAGGCGCAGCAGTTCGGGCAGCAGCGGCGCCGCGGCCGCATCCGGCGAAGCGGTCGCGGCGCTGCGCGCCGAGGCCGCCAGGTTGCCGCCGAAGAACCCCGAGAGCAGGCCGGCCAGCACCACGCGGCCCGGCGTGAGCGCCGCCGTGCCTTCCTCCTTCAGTCCTGCCCACGAGCGGCCAAGCTGCGCGCTGGTCGCAGCCAGCCTGGCCTCGGCCGAGGCCACCGCGCGACGGCGCGCGGCCAGGCTCACTTCGCCTCTCCGAGCAGCCGGGCGAACTGCCGGCGGGTCGCGCTGAAGCGGGTCAGGCGCCAGGTCGCGACGGCGCGCCAGGCCAGCAGTGATGCGGCGAGCAGCGTCGCCAGCGTGACCAGCGCCAGCGCCGAAGCCAGGTCGAGCCCGGCCTGGTGCAGCGCGACGACCGCCAGGGCGAGTCCGCACAGTGCGGCGGCCAGCGCCAGCGCGAAGGCGATCGCCGCCAGCAGCAGCGCCTGCGGTGCGGCCGCGCGGGCCAGCGCCAGCTCGGCCTCGGCCAGTTCGGACAGGGCGACCGCGGTATCGGCGGCGAGTCGTGCGGTCTCGCCGCCCTGTTCGAGGATGCGCGTCGCCGCGACGCCGAGCGCCGGCGCGGCCTCGGCAGCAGGCGCAGCCGGCGCCGCGGCGGCGCGCTCGCCCATCAGCGGCGGGCGAGTCGCGACAGCAGGAAGCCTGCCGCGAAGGCCACGCCGAAGGCGGCCAGCGGTTTCTCACGGATCAGCGCCTCGGTGCTGGCGAGGAACTCGCGGCCTTTCGACAGGGCGACGTCGACCTTCTCGCGCGCCACCGCCGATGCCTCCTGCGCCGCTTCGCGGCTGGCGCGGCCGGCCTCGTCGAGCTCGTCCTTCACCGCGTCGCGGCCGACCTTGAGCTCGCCGGCGGCGGCTTCGGCGGCATGCCGCGCGGTGACGCCGGCCAGGCTCGCGGCGTTCTTCAGGCGGGCGCCGGCTTCGCCGATCCGGGCGCGGGCGGCGGCGGCATGGTCGGTGTCTGCGGCAGGGCTTGCGGGCGTGATGTCGCTCATGGCGGCGTCTCCTCGTTATGCGGAATCGATGCGTCGGCTGTCGGCCGAGCGTGGCCGGGCAGCCAGACGCGCCTCAAGTTGTCGCCGACCTGCTGAACCCAGCCCGACCCGGACCGCCTGGCACCTGCCTCCGCGTGGCGTCCGGCGCGGTGTCCTCGTCGCTCGCGCGCGGCAGCGCGTCGAAGACCGGGAGTCTTCATTCGACGTCGCGTTCGGCACGGTAGGCGGCGTAGCCATCGGAGGCCAGCAGTGCGGCGTACGCCGGCTCGCGCTGCATGGCTTCCTCGTCGAAGGTCACGTCGTGGACCGCGGCGGCTTTCATGGCGGCGAGCGCCTCGTCGACCCGGCCGAGTTCGGACAGGTAGGCCACCAGCACGCCGTGCACCGCCGGGCGATGAGGTGCCAGCGACACCATCGAACGCATCGCCGCCACGGCCTCGTCCTGTCGGCCCATCAGCTTGAGCAGGCCGCCGCGCAGCAGCTCGTTCTCCTCGTCGCGACCGACGCGCTTCTGCATGCGTTCGACCGCGCGCAGCCCCCGGGCGTAGTCGCCGACGAAGAAGTGGTGGTCGACCAGCATGAACTGCGTGCGCTCGTCGTCGCCGAAACGCTCGGCGAGGTCGGCGAGCGCATCGCGGTAGGCCTCGCTGGTGTGGTCGTTGGAGAGCAGGCCCACCCGCATCATGGTCAGCTCGAACGACTCCCGCGCAAGCGCCTCCATGCCGTCCAGCGCCGTCAACGACGCCTGCGTGTCGCCACGGCGCATCGCCTCGCCGAGGGTACGCAGCTGGCGGGCGTGCCCGGGATCGCGCAGCCGGACGCCGAACAGCTTGGACAGGACACCTTCGTCGTCGCGCATCAAGAGCAGGTTGTTGCGGATCTGCTGCGAGGTGTCGCTCGCCAGCATCAGCGAGCGCCAGTCCTCGACGCAGCCGTCGGCACCCAGCGTGAACTCGACGTAGTCGAGACCGCTGCCCAGTTCGGGACCTTGGCTGCGCAGGATCAGCCGCGCCCCGCCACCGCCCTGCTCCACCACGCTGCCGCCGATGGAGCGCAGGCTGGCGATCAGGTTCTGTGCCATGGCCCCGCGGCTGCGCTCGAGGCCGGCGGGCAGCTCGGCAGCCACCGGATCGTCGTCGGGCAGTCCGCGGGCGACGCGTGCGGCCAGGCCCTGGACGTCGATGAGGTTGGCGAAGGCCCGGGCGTCGAGCCCGACGACAGCGCGCGTGACGGCCTCGGCGCCACGCACGTCGGCCGGACAGCCGGCCGCCGCGGGATGCCACCCGGCCAGCAGGCCCGGAGCGATCAGCAAGGCGGCGAGCCGCCGGACGTTGCGCGATGCCATGGCGACCGACTCCCGCTGGGCGATGGCTACACCATGCCGGACGCGATCGGTCGAGGCAATCGCGACCGCAGTCGGCTCAGCCGGTCGCGCCCTCGCCGCGTGCTGCTGCCGGCGCCGGCGCCGCGCCCGCCAGCCAGCGGGCGAGGCCCAGCGCGAGAAGCATCCCGGCCAGCTGCGCCAATACGAAGCCACCCACGTCGTCCGGACGGATGCCGGCGAAGGTCCGGGTGAGGGATCGCGCCAGGGTGACCGCGGGATTGGCGAAGGAAGTGCTGGCGGTGAACCAGTACGCGGCGAAGATCCACGCGGCGACCAGCACCGGGACCGCCGCCGGGCGATGGCGCAGGCCGAGCAGGATCGTCAGCAGCAGGCCGAAGCAGGCCAGGGTCTCGCTCAGCCACTGGGCGCCACCGCTGCGCACGCGGTCACCGGGCTGCAGCAGGGGCAACTCGAACATGGCGTGGGCGAGCACGACGCCGGCGACGGCGGCGACGCACTGCACCGCGACGTAGGCCGCCGCGTCGAGCGTTCCCAGCTCGCCGCGAAGCCGCATCGCCAGCGTCACCGCGGGATTGAAGTGCGCACCCGAGATCGGCCCAAGCAGCACGATCAGCACGTACAGCGCCCCGGCGGTGGCGCCGGCGTTGGCGAGCAGCGCGACGGCGTCGTTGCCGTCGGCCAGGCGCACGCCCATGATCCCCGAGCCCACCACGCAGGCGAGCAGCAGCGCGGTGCCGACGAATTCGGCGAGCAGCCGGCGCGGCAGCGTGTTCACAGGCTGCCCAGCAGCGTCCTGACCCGCGCCGAGATCTCGTCGCGCACGGCGCGATAGCCGTCGTCGTCCATGTCGCGCGGATCGGGCAGCGCCCAGTCCTCGCGACGCCTTGCGGGCACCCACGGGCAGCTGTCGCCGCAGCCCATGGTGACCACCGCGTCGAACTCGCCGTCGATGTCGGCCAGCGACTTCGACGCGTGCCCGGCGAGGTCGTAGCCGAGCTCGGCCATGAAGCGGATCGCCTTCGGGTTGATTCGCCCCGACGGCCGCGAGCCCGCGCTGTGCGCCTCGACGCCGTCGCCGCCGTGGATGCGGGCGAAGGCCTCGGCCATCTGGCTGCGATTGGCGTTCTCGACGCAGACGAACAGGACGCGCTTGCGCTGGGACATGCGGAGGCTCCGCCTCGATGGTGGGTCAGCAGGGGCGAGGACGCGGCGCGCCGCAGTCGGCGCCGGCGCAGCAGTTCTCGGTGAGGTAGCCGAGCAGCGCGTTCATCCGCGCGTAGTCGGCGCGCAGCCGGATCACCCGCCCTTCGCGCTGGTCGATCACCAGCCCGGCGGCGCGCAGCACGTTGAGATGCGCGGTCAACGTGGCCGGCGCGAGCCCCAGGTCCTCGCGCAGCTCACCCACGGCGAGGCCGTCGGCCCCGGCCTGCACCAGGCGCCGGAACGCCGCGAGGCGTGAGGCATGGCTGAGCGCGGCGAGAGCGCCGACGGCGGAGGCGGCATCCATGGTTCCATGATTCACGAATCATGGAAATGATTCAAGGCCGCGGCCGCGCCCCGGGGTGGGTCCGGGCGGCCATCGCCGCGACGACGCGTCGGCACCGACGGGCCGGAGGCTGCCCCGATCGGCGTCGCCGCGCGACCGGCGCCGCGCCGCAGGGACTCACTCGGCGGCGGCGGCTTCGCGGTGGGCCGCGTACTCCGGCGATGCGAGCAGTTGCGCATAGGCCGGCTCGGCGCGCATCACCGCCTCGTCGAAGGTGATGCCGTGTTCGGCCGCCGCCTGCATCGCCGCCACCGCGTCGGCGCTGCGGCCGAGCTCGGCGAGGTAGGCGACCAGCACGCCGTGGGTTTCGGCCCGCGCCGGCGCCAGCGCGATCATTCGGCGCATCGCTTCGATCGCCTCGCCCTCGCGCGTCATCATCCTGAGCATCGTCGCGCGCAGCAGCGTGTTCTCCTCGTCCTCGCCCACGCGCTGCTGCAGGTTCTCGACCGAATGCAGGCCGGCGGCGTACTCGCCGCTGTAGAAGTAGTGGTCGACCAGCATGAACTGGGCGCGCTCGTCGTCGCCGAAGCGCTCGGCGATGTCGGCCAGCGCCTCGCGGTAGGCGGGGGCCTCGTGGTCGATGGCGAGCAGGCCGACCCGCAGCATGCTCAGCTCGAACGACTCCCGGGCCAGCGCCTTCATGCCGTCCAGCGCCGCCAGCGCCGCCACGTGGTCGCTGCGGCGCAAGGCATCGGCCAGGGCGCGCATCTGCGTGGCTTGCCGACCGTCGAGGCGCTTGACGCCGAACAGGCTGGCCAGCAGCCCCGCATCGTCGCGACTCAGCAGGAGGTTCTGCCGGACCATGCGCGACACGCTGGTGCCCAGCATCAGCGAAGTCCAGTCGACGATGCAGCCGTCGCGCCCCAGGCTGAACTCGACGTAGTCGACGCCGGAGCCCAGCGTGGCGCCCTGCTTGCGCACCACGGCACCTCGCCCCGACGTGCGCTGCTCGACCGCGGTGCTGCCGAGGGCCGTGAGACTGCGGATGAGATTGCCGGCGATGACCGGCCGGGTGCGCTCGATCACGCCGGGCATCACCTTCACGAACTCGTCGTCGTCGGGCAGGCCCTCGAGCACCCGCGTGGCGAGCGCCGGCGCGTCGATGAGCGCGGCGAGCGCGTCGACGTCGTGCGTCACCACCGCCGCCACCACGGCGTCGCGGCCACGCTCGCTGGCCGGGCAGGCTGCGCCGGCCGGCGCGAACGGAATCAGCATCGGCACCAGCGCCAGCAGCGCCGCAGGCACCTGGGATCGGAATCTGCGCACGTCGGACTCCTTCGGGGAACGCCCGGCCAGACTGCCCCGAACCGCCGGGCACGGCAACCCGCGAGGGGCACCGATCGGCGCCGGCTCAGCCGCCGATCAGGTCGAAGTCGCCGGCCAGCACGCGGTCGAGTCGGCCGCTGCGCCAGCCGCGCACCAGGTCGCGTACCAGCGGCGACGGTCCGTCGTCGTAGCGCCGGCAGATCCTGCCGGTGTCCGCCGCGGCGAGGCCGCGCGGCGGGTCGCTGTCCACCACTACCCGCACGCTGCTGCGCGACTCCTCGCGCCCGGCGTGGGTGTCGAGCACGTGCACGCCGGACTCCGCCAGCAGCAGGCGGAAGGCCGCCCCGCCGGATATGCGCAGCACGATCGCCGCATGCTCCCGATCGCCCGCGGCCTGGATCGCGCGCAGGCCGCGGCCTGCGGCCCAGCGCAGGTACATCTGCGCGAGGCGGTCGCGCCAGGCCAGTGCGGCGGCGCCGTGCGGGTCGGCCGGGCGCAGCTCCACGCGCGCATCCTCGGGTTCCTCCTGCAGCACCGACTCGATCGCGGCGCGCAGCACGAGCAGCTGCAGGGCGGCGCGGCGGACCGGCAGCGCCGCGCCCCGCCCGCTGCCGCGCGACAGGCGCACGAGCAGCGAGCGCATCGTGCGCAGGCCGTCCTCGATCCGGTCGACGCGCTCGAGCAGGTCGAGCACCGAGCGGCGCTCGTCGCGCTGCCAGAAGCCCTCGGCCTGCATCGCCCGGGCGGCATGCTCCTTGAGCTGCTGCCAGGCCGATCCGTCGCGCCGGGCCTCGAGCTCGTCGACCGCCCGCGCCAGCGCCTCGAGGGCCGCGCCGTCGGCGCGCGGGTCGAGCGCCAGGCTGCGCAGGTCCGGTGCAGCGCCGCCATCGGCCGGCGTCGCGTCGGCATCGCTCGCGTCGGGGTCGACGAAGCGCACCCGCAGCTGCTCGCCGTCGCCGTGGACGAACAGGAACTGCTCGCCCGCCGGCACCCGATGTTCGACCATGGTGCGCGCCAGGGGCGCCAGCAGGTGCTGCTCGATCGCCCGGCGCAGCGGACGCGCGCCGAGGTCCGGCGTGAACCCGCGATCGAGCAGGAACTCGATCGCCGAGGGCTCCCATTCGACCGCCCAGTCGCGGCTGCGGAAGCCGCGCCGGCCGAGCACGGCGCGCAGCTCCTTGCCGAGGATTTCGCGCATCAGCGCGCGGGTGAGCGGATTGAACACCACCACCCGGTCGAGCCGGTTGATGAACTCCGGCCTGAAGCTCTGCCGGATCGCGCGCTCGACCTGGCCGCGATCGAAGCCGCCGCGGCGGGAGACGAAGCCGAGCCCGTCGTCGCTGCGGACGGTCGAGCCGAGGTTGGAGGTGAGCACGATGATGCTGTGGCGGAAGTCGGCGGGGTTGCCGGCCCGATCGGTCAGGCGGCCGTCGTCGAACACCTGCAGGAACAGGTCCCAGATCCGCGGATGGGCCTTCTCGAACTCGTCGAGCAGCACCACCGAGAACGGATGCTGGCGGACCAGCGACGTCAGCGAACGGGTGCGACCGTCGCGACCATCGTCGATCAGCCGCCAGTAGGCATCCTCCGACTGGAACTCGCTCATGTCGAAACGCAGCATCCGCTCGGCGTCGCCGAACAGGTAGCGGGCCAGGGTCTTCACCAGCTCGGTCTTGCCGGTTCCGGTCGGACCGGCGAACAGGAACACCCCGATCGGACGGCGCGGATCGTTCAGTCCGGCCTTCAGCATGCTGATCCGGTCGACCAGGCAGTCGACTGCCTCGTCCTGACCGATCACCGCCGCGCGGAAGCCGCTGCGCACCTGCGCGATGTCGAGCGGACGGCCGCCGTCGAGGATCTCCAGCGGCAGACCGCTGCTGCGCGCCAGCGCCTGCAGCAGCTGGTCGCGATCCAGCGGCAGGCTGGGCGGATCGCGGCGCAGCGCATCGGCGAGCGCTTCCTTGAGCAGCGACAAGGTGCGGCCGGGTTCGGCGCGCTCGGGATACTGCTGGCGGGCCAGCGCGGCGGCCTCGACGGCGACGTCCGCGTCCAGCACCTCCGCGTCGAGCCGCGCCGACCAGCGCCGGCCCCAGTCGAGGACCAGCGCCAGGGCGTCGGCGTCGGCCAGCGGATCGATCCGGATGCCCTGCACCAGGGGCTCGACCTGGGGGCGCTGCGAGAGCACCTGCGCCCAGGCGGCGGGCAGGCTCTCGCCGAGCAGCTGGATGCGGCCGCGTTCCAGGTGCGGCAGCAGCAGGTCGAGGAGGCCGCGCGGATTGCCCGAGGAGGCGCCGGCGTCGAGCAGCTGGTGGCAGTGCGGCACGAACCAGAGCACGCGGTCGCCGGACAGGCCCTGGGCGAAATTCTCGACGCGCTGCTCCAGCTCGCCGATGTACTTCTGCCCGGCCACCAGCTGTGCCGGCGTGGCCTCGACCACGCGCCAGCCGGCCGCCACCAGCCGGCGCAGCGCGGCATGCGCCAGCGTCGTCTTGCCGCAGCCCTCGCTTCCGACCAGCACCGCGCTCGGCCTGCCCGCGCGCAGCAGCAGCTCCACCAGCGCGTCGACCAGCGCGTCGGTGGCGCCGACCCGGGCCACCGGCAGGCTCTCCTGCTCGGGCAGCAGCCGACCCACCCGCTCGATCTCGCGCTGGCCGCGACGCAGCCGGTCGGCGTCGTCGAGGTGGGCGAGGAATTCGTCGATGACAGGATGCGGGCATTGGCGCAGCACGCTGCGCCGCTCGTCGATCTCCCAGCCGTCGTCGGCCGAGCGCGGCAGGCGCGGCGCGATGCCCGCCGCGCGGACCGCGTCCAGCCAGCGCAGCAGGCCCGAACGCGTACCCGGGTGCTCGGTCCACCACTCGCGGGCGTTCAGCAGCAGCTGGCCGGCGACTTCCGGATCGCGCGCGCCGGCCAGGTACTCGAAGGCGAAGTGCAGCGCCATGTAGCCCATGCGCTGGCTGGTCCGCGCCACGCCGAGATGGCCCGGCTCGCCGAGCCGCGCCATCGCCGCCAGCGCCGCGCAGCTGAGCGCGGTGGTCTGCGAGGTGACCCACTGGCCGCGGTCCTCGGTGCTGAACGGCGGCTCGGCGATGCGCGCGACCAGCTCGCCGAAGCGCGGATCCTGCAGCAGGTCGGCGCCGCGGTCCGCCGCATCGCAGACCTCGCCGAGGGCGCGCGCCAGCCCGGCCACGTGCCTGCGCGCCTGCTCGCCTTCGTCGCCCGCGGCCGACGCCGAGGCTGCCGCGTCGGCAGTTTCGGTGGGCGCGGACGCGGCGCCCGCGTCGGGCGCGTCGTCGGACGACGCGGCCGCAGGCGCACGCCGATCCAGCCGCGACACCCTGGACCACAGCAGGCCGAGCGCGAGGCCGACCAGCAGCGAGGCCATCTCCATGCGCGCCTCCTCGATGACGAGGCCGCAGTCTAGTGTCCCGTCGCGGAAAACGAGAACCGCACCCGCGCGCCGCGGCGTCCGCAGCGGCGACGCTCGCGCCCCGGACGGCGCTGCGCGCATGGCCAAGCGGCGAGGCCGCGGGCATCATGCCGCCTCCGACGAACCCGACTGTCCGCCATGCCGATCCGCCGCCTGTTCTCCGCCCTGTGCATGACGGCGCTGAGCTTCGCCACGTCCGCCGCCGAGCTGCGCACGCTGGCCGAGAAGTCCGGCTTCCTGCAGACGGGCCGACACGACGAAGTCGTCGCGCTGTGCGCGGCGTTCCAGCAGGCCTACCCCGACGCGGTGCGCTGCAGCGAGTTCGGCCGCTCGCCCGAAGGTCGGCCGCTGCTGCTGCTGGCGGCCTCGACCAGCGGCGCGCTGACGCCGGCGCAGGCGCGGGCGCGCGGCCTGCCGGTGGTGCTCGTCCAGGGCGGCATCCACGCCGGCGAGATCGACGGCAAGGACGCCGGCTTCCTCGCCCTGCGCGAGGTGCTCGAAGGGCGCGCGGCGAAGGGCGCGCTCGACCGCCAGGTGCTGCTGTTCGTGCCGGTGTTCAACGTCGACGGCCACGAGCGCTTCGGCCGCTGGAACCGGCCCAACCAGCGCGGCCCGGAGGAAATGGGCTGGCGCACCACCGGGCAGAACCTCAACCTCAATCGCGACTACGCCAAGGCCGACAGCGCCGAAATGCGCGCCATGCTGCGCCTGGTCGGCGAGTGGGATCCGATCGCCACCATCGACCTGCACGCCACCAATGGCGCCCAGTTCGAGCACGACATCGCCATCCAGGTCGAGCCGCTGCACGCCGGCGACGACGCGCTGCGCGCAGCGGGCCGCGCGCTGCGCGATGCGGTGATCGGGGCGCTGCGTGCGCAGGGCTCGCTGCCGCTGCCGTTCTATCCGTCCTTCGACGAGCACGACAACCCGGCCTCGGGCATCACCGACGGCGTCGCCGATCCGCGCTTCTCCTCCGGCTACTTCCTGCTGCGCAACCGCTTCGCCATGCTGGTCGAGACGCACTCGTGGAAGGACTACCCGACCCGCGTGCGGATCACCCGCAACACCGTCATCGCCGTGCTCGAGCAGGCCGCGGCGCACGGGGCGCGGTGGCTCCAGATGGCCGCCGCCGCCGACGCGCGCGCCGCAGAGCTGGGCGGCACGTCGGTGCCGCTCGACTACACGGCGACCGAAGCGATCCGCGAGTTCGCCTTCCGCGGCTACGCCTACACGCGCACGCCGTCGGCGATCTCCGGCGCGCTCAGGGTGGTGTACGACGAGACGACGCCGGAGGTGTGGCGCATGCCGCTGCGCGATGAGATCGTCGCCAGTCGATCGGTCGTGGCGCCACGCGGTGGTTACCTGGTGCCGCCCGCGCATGCGCGGTGGGTCGCCGCGCGACTCGACGTGCACGGCATCGAGTACCGCCGGATCGAATCGGCGCTGCCCGCGCTCGCCGTAGAGGCCTTCCGTGCGAGCAAGGCGACGCCGGCGGCGACCTCGTTCGAGGGCCGCCAGCGGATGACCTTGGAAGGCGAATGGCGCGGCGAGACGCGCGACCTGCCGGGTGGCGCGCTGTTCGTGCCGATCGAACAGGCCAAGGCGCGGCTGGTGATCGCGCTGCTGGAACCGCAGGCGCCGGATTCGTTCGCCGCCTGGGGCGACTTCAACAACGCCTTCGAGGCAAAGGAATACATGGAGGCCTACGTCGCCGAGGACGTGGCGCGCGAAATGCTCGCCGCCGATCCGGCGCTGGCCGCGGAGTTCAACGCCAGGCTCGACAGCGACCCGGAGTTCGCCCGCAGCCCCGAGCAGCGGCTGGCGTTCTTCCATCGTCGCCATCCGTCCTGGGACGAGCGCTACCTGCTGTATCCGGTGCTGCGCGTCGATCAGCCGCCCAAGTGATCGGCGCGTCGGGCGCCGCGCGGGCTCAGGCGGCGACGGCGCGCTCGCGCAGCTGTTCCAGCGACACCACGCCCAGCGCGTTGAGGTGGGTCGCCTCGAGCACCACCGCCGGCGCGCAGCCGGCGATGTAGGCCTCCTTCCAGCGCGCCGCGCACAGGCACCAGCGGTCGCCCGGCACGAGGCCTGGGAAGTCGTACTCCGGGCGCGGCGTCGACAGGTCGTTGCCCTGCCGCAGCGAGTAGCGCAGGAACTCGGCGCTCATCACCGCACACACCAGGTGCATGCCCTGGTCGGCCGGATCGCCGCGGCAGCAGCCGTCGCGGAACCAGCCGGTGCGCGGCGCGAAGCTGCAGGCCAGCAGCGGCGTTCCGAGCACGTTGAGCTGAATCGTGCTCATGCCAGCAGCATACGCGCGATCGCCTCGCCGGCCTCGCGGCCGTCGTGCACGGCGGTCACCACCAGGTCGGCACCGCGCACGTTGTCGCCGCCGGCGAAGATCTTCGGGTTGCTGGTCTGGTAGGGCAGCCCCGCGCCGACCTTGACCTTGCCCTCGGCATCGAGCGCGACGCCGTGCGCGCCCAGCCACGCCGCCGGGCTCGGGCGGAAGCCGAAGGCCTGGATCACCACGTCGGCCTCGATCACCGCCTCGCTGCCGGGCACGGCTTCGGCGGCGCGCCGACCCTGCGCGTCGCGCGCGCCCAGCCGTGTTTCGACCGTGCGCACGCCGGCGACGCGGTCGACGCCGTTGATCGCCAGCGGCTGGCGATTGAAAAGGAACTGCACGCCTTCGTCGCGGGCGTTCTTCACCTCGCGCCGCGAGCCCGGCATCGAGGCCTCGTCGCGCCGGTAGACGCAGGTGACCGAGGCCGCGCCCAGTCGCGCGGACGTGCGCACGCAGTCCATCGCGGTGTCGCCGCCGCCGAGCACCACGACGCGCCTGTCGCGCAGGTCGAGCGCCGGATCATCGGCCGGCCCCGTACCGAGCAGGCGGCGCGCATTGGCGATCAGGAAGGGCAGGGCCGGCATCACGCCGGGCAGGTCCTGCCCCGGCAGCCGGCCGTCGACGAAGGTGTAGGCGCCGGTGGCGACGAACACCGCGTCGTAGCCGTCGAGCAGCGCCTCGAAGGCGACGTCGCGACCGACCTCGGTGCCCAGAGTGAAGCGCACGCCCATCGCCTCGAGCACGGCGCGGCGCGTGGCCACGACTTCCTTCTCGAGCTTGAACGGCGGAATGCCGAAGGTCAGCAGCCCGCCGATCTCCTCGTAGCGATCGAACACGTCGGCCGCGATCCCACGCCGGGCCAGACGATCGGCCGCGGCCAGTCCGGCCGGCCCGGCGCCGATGATCGCCACCCGCTTGCCGCTGGGCTGCACCGCCGAGAGGTCAGGCCGCCAGCCGAGCCGGAAGGCCTCGTCGACGATGTACTTCTCGACCGCGCCGATGGTCACCGCGCCGAAGCCGTCGTTGAGCGTGCAGTCGCCCTCGCACAGCCGATCCTGCGGACACACCCGCCCGCAGATCTCCGGCAGCGGATTGGTCTCGTGCGCCAGCGTCGCCGCCTCGAACAGCCGGCCTTCCTGCACCAGCTTCAGCCAGTTCGGGATGTAGTTGTGGACCGGGCACTTCCACTCGCAGTACGGATTGCCGCAGTCGAGACAGCGCCCCGACTGGTCGGCCGCCTCCTTCGCCCCGAACTGGCCGTAGATCTCCTGCCAGCCGATCAGCCGCACCGGAACGGGGAGTTCCTGCGGCATGCGGCGGGGGATGTCCAGGAATTGGAAGGGCTTCGTGCTCATGGTTGGGGCCTCGGCGCGGCTGAGGCGCTTGTAGGAGCTTTCGATCCGGCCTTCGGCCGGCTCGAGTCACTTTCTCTTGCGTGCCCAAGAGAAAGTAACCAAAGAGAAGGGCACCCCGGCGAGCCGCCCTCCAGGCATCCTGCCTTCCGGGTACGCGCGTGGCTGTCGGGTTTCGCCGACAGCACATCCGTGTGCTGACGGCGAAAGCGCGCGCATCGTGC
>VFQU01000472.1_pt1 | contig 36075 bp, 37 predicted proteins | sample 3512311 | NCBI WGS metagenome assembly VFQU01 (sample SAMN10412377, study PRJNA504923) | tailings metagenome | isolation source: Relicate 3 Philex TSF3 active mining site | place: Philippines: Tuba, Benguet | collected 2017-08-29
TCGACGTCCTTGCCGACGTAGCCGACCTCGGTGAACTTGGTCGCCTCGACCTTGATGAAGGGCGCGTCGGCCAGCTTGGCGAGTCGCCTGGCGATCTCCGTCTTGCCGACCCCGGTGGGGCCGATCATCAGGATGTTCTTCGGCGCGATCTCGTTGCGCAGGCTGCCCTCGACCTGCTGGCGGCGCCAGCGGTTGCGCAGCGCGATGGCCACCGCGCGCTTGGCCTGGGCCTGGCCGACGACATGGCGGTCGAGTTCGGAGACGATCTCCTGCGGGGTCATGGCGCTCATTCCGATGCCCGCCCGGCCGCCCGAAGGGCATCGCGCCCCCTCGGGGGGCAGTGAACGAAGTGAACGTGGGGGCTCATAGGACTTCCAGGGTGTGCGACTGGTTGGTGTAGATGCACAGGTCGCCGGCGATGGTCAGCGACTGCTTGACGATGTCGGGCGCACTGAGCTCCGAATGACGCAGCAGGGCCAGCGCGGCGGACTGCGCATAGGCGCCACCGCTGCCGATCGCCACCACGCCCTCCTCGGGCTCCAGCACGTCGCCGTTGCCGGTGATGATCAGGCTGTGCTCGCGATCGGCGACGGCCAGCATGGCCTCCAGCCGGCGCAGCACGCGGTCGGTGCGCCAGTCCTTTGTCAGCTCGACGGCGGCGCGCAGCAGATGGCCCTGGTGCTTTTCGAGCTTGGATTCGAAGCGCTCGAACAGCGTGAACGCGTCGGCGGTGGCGCCGGCAAAACCGGCCAGCACCTGGTCGCGGTAGAGCTTGCGCACCTTGCGCGCCGAGCCCTTGACGACGATGTGGCCCAGGGTCACCTGGCCGTCGCCGCCGAGCGCGACGACGCCGTTGCGGCGCACGGAAAGAATCGTCGTTCCGTGGAAGACGGGGGTGTCACTCATGAAGTACTGCTCCTCGTATTTGCGCACCGGGTGCAGCGACCCGGCGAAGGGCCGTTCCCGAGCCGGGTCAGCCCCCTCGGGGGGTGGCGTCGGAGCTGGGCCGTTCAGGCCTCAGCGACCAAGCCCGGGGGCTCACATCACACAGCGCGGACCTTGATGCGCGCGTGTTCGTTGATACCCATGGCCCCAAAGAAAAGGGCCACCAGGCGATGCGCGTCGACGAACTGCACCGAGCGGTTGTCGCTGCGCAGTTGCAGCACCCAGTTGAGCAGGTCGCCGGCGGCGATGAAGTCCAGGCGCACCAGCTTGGGGCAGGCGATCTCGACCTGCACGGCGCTGCCGACCTGGGCCGTCATCTTCTGCAGCAGCTCGGTCATGTCGCCGACCAGCTGGCCGGACAGCTCCAGGTGAGCCATCGAGCCGGCGCCCGCCTCGTCGACCAGGGTCGATTCGAGGAAGCCGCCGAGGCCCTCACTGTTCGGCAGGTTGGTGCTCGGCCCCATGGTCGACATGCCACCCTGGGCGAAGCGCACCTTGCAGCGCGCCGGCTCCCAGGACGGCGGCGAGACCTCGTAGGTCACGCAGTAGTCGATGGCGGCCTCGTCGAACTGGTCGGGGCGGTTGCCGACGCGCAGCAGCTCCAGGCGCAGCATCCACCAGCCGGGGTCGGTGTCGCGCTCGCCGACGGGGGTCTGGTCGCGAAGCAGTTGCAGCAGCCGGTCGCCGCCCAACCAGCGCATCTCGGTGGTCTGACGGCTCCAGGCGCGCACCTGGTCGGTCAGCGGCATCAAGGCCTCGGGCTCGATCTGCTGGATCGCCTGCCAGTCCAGCACCCAGGGCAGCGGGGCGGTCTCGCAGCGCTTCTTCATCAGCGCCAGGGCGTCGAGGTCCAGGCGCTCCGGCGCCGACCAGCTGACGCCGCTGGGCTTGGGAGGCGGCGCCTTCTTCTCGCTCTTGCGGCCCTCGGCGACCAGCTTGGGGATGGAGAACCACTGCGGCGCCGACAGGCCGAACAGGTGCACGTACTCCAGCGCCAGGGCCTCGAACGGCGCCTGCTGGCCGGTGGCGCGGTAGAAGTCGAAGCGCACCAGCCAGGTGTCGGCGTGCAGATTGCGCGGGCCGCCGGCCTGCGTCAGCTCGGTCAGGCTGCGCTCGCAGGTCTCGTTGTCGCCGTTGGCGAAGGCGATCACCGCTTCGTCGAGCTCGGGATCGTGGCCGAGTTCCTGCGCCTCCTGGGGCAGCTGGGCCTGCTGGGAGTCCAGCACCAGGTCGAAGCTCGGCGGCGACGGCGCCGGCGCGGTGCCCGTGGCGATCTCGAAGGACAGACCCATGTCCAGGGCCGGCAGGGTTGGCAGCGCGCTGGGCGGGCCGTCGGTCGGGGGCGACAGCCCGACGCCCATCACCGCCGCGGCCGGCGCCTGTGGGTAGGCCAGCGGCGGCAAGGCCGGGGGCGGGCTGGGCGTGCCGGTGACCGCCGGGCCGGGCGGCGTGGGCATGGTCGGCGCGAAGGCGGCGGCGCGCGTGCTGGGCTCGAAATCGCCCCCGGGCTGGCGCGGCACCATCGAGGGTCGGAAACCCTCCTTGACCATCTGCTGCTCGATCTGGTCGATCTTGTCCTTCACGGCGACCAGATCGTCGCGACCTTCGGCGCGTTCGGCGTCGGAGATCACCGAGCTGTTCTGGGCGCCGGCAGCGGCCAGCTGCTCGGGGGTCAGGCCCTCGCGACGCAGGCGGCGCAGCATGTCGAGTTCGCGCTTGCGCACGAAGTCGTTGCGCCGCTTGCGTTCGATCATGGCCTTGAGTTCGGCCTTGGCAAGCTCCGACTCCGGGTCGTCCTGGCGGGAGTTGATCTCCTTCCAGTCGGTGGTCGGGTTGGCGACGAAGCGCGCGACCTTGCGCAGAAAGCTTTCGTTCTGGGGCTTGGAGTCGTCGGCCATGCGCGCTGCGTCTAGGGCGGGGTGATCAGTCCCCGAACATCTTCTGTTTCAACTCACGGCGCTGCTGCGCCTCAAGCGACAGGGTAGCAGTCGGGCGGGCGATCAAGCGGCCCAGGCCGATCGGTTCGCCGGTTTCATCACAGTAACCGTACTCGCCGCTGTCCAGGCGGGCGATGCTCTGCATGATCTTCTTCAGCAGCTTGCGCTCGCGATCGCGGGTGCGCAGCTCCAGCGCATGCTCTTCCTCGATCGTCGCGCGGTCCGCCGGATCGGGCACGATGGTGGTGTCCTCGCGCAGGTGCTCGGTGGTCTCGTCGGCATTGGACAGGATGCTGTCGCGCAGCGCGTGCAGCTTGGCGCGGAAGAAGGCGATCTGCTGCTCGTTCATGTACTCGCCATCGGGCATGGCCAGCACTTCCTCATCGGTGAGTTCGTGACCGGGCTTGTGCTTCCACGCGTCGTTCGAGCCGGCCTTCGCCTTCGCAGGCGACTTGCGGGTCTCGGTAGGGGCCAGGGTCTTGCTCACGGTAAGGCTCCTCGCGGCAACTTGGCGCCGCACTATCTTGTTGTTCCGGGTTGGGGGTCCCCAACGGGGGCGCGATTGTAGACAGGCCCCGGCCTGGGAAAGACCCTCAGACGAGGCAGCCCTCCAGCCCCTGTTCCAGCACCTCGCGGGGCAGGTCGATGCCGATGAAGACCATCTTGCTCTGCCGTTTCTCCCCTGCCGCCCACTTGGGACCCAGGTCCGAGCCCATCAGCTGGTGCACGCCCTGGAAGATCACCTTGCGATCGGTGCCCTTCATGTTCAGGACTCCCTTGTAGCGCAGCATCTTCGGGCCGTAAACCTGCACGATGGCACCGAGGAAATCTTCCAGCTTGGCCGGGTTGAAGGCGCGATCGGCACGGAACACGAAGGACTTCACGTCGTCGTCGTGGTGATGGTGGTGCGGGTGGTCGCAGTGCTCGCCATGGGCGTGATCGTGGTGTTCGTGATCGCAGTGCTCGCCATGCTCATGGTGGTGATGGCCGTGATCGTGGTCGTCGGTCTTCAGAAAATCCGGGTCGATGTCCAGCTTGGCATTGAGGTTGAAGCCGCGCAGGTCGAGCACCTTGGACAGCTGAACCTCGCCGAAATGCACCCGGGTGTGCGGCGCCCGCGGGTTCATGTGCTTGAGGCGGTGCTGCAGGGCGGCCAGGGCATCGGCTTCGACCAATTCGCTCTTGCTGATGAAGATCTCATCGGCAAAGCCGACCTGGCGGCGCGCTTCCTGGCGGCTGTCCAGCTGGCCGTCGGCATGCTTGGCGTCGACCAGGGTCAGGATGGCGTCCAGCACATAGCTCTCGGCGATCTCGTCGTCGATGAAGAAGGTCTGCGCGACTGGACCGGGGTCGGCGACGCCGGTGGTCTCGATGATCACGCGGTCGAACTCGATCTCGCCGCGGCGGCGCTTGGCGGCCAGCTCGGACAGCGTCGAGCGCAGGTCCTCGCGGATCGTGCAGCAGATGCAGCCGTTGCTCATCTGGATGATCTGCTCCTGCGTGTCGGCGACGAGGATCTCGTTGTCGATGTTCTCCTCGCCGAACTCGTTCTCGATGACGGCGATCTTCTGGCCATGGGCCTCGGACAGCACGCGCTTGAGCAAGGTGGTCTTGCCGGCGCCGAGGAAGCCGGTGAGGATGGTGGCGGGAATCAGCGCGTCGGCCATGGCGGGTCCAGGGAAATCAGGAAAACAGCGCATTTTGGGGTGTCGCGCGAAAACTCAAGCCCGTCACCCCGGTGGCGCGCATCCGCTATCCTCGGCCGCCTCGAAGTTTCCGGGGCCTGCCCTGTGTCTGATCCTGCGCCGAGTCGACCCGGCTCGCTCCACCCGCCCAAGGGGCCCCGTGGCCTGCTTGAACGTCTGCTGGAGTTCCTGCATCCTGGACCGGATTCCAAGCGCGAACTGATGGCCACCTTGGCCGACGCCGAGAACCGCGAGCTGATCGAGCCGGAGTCGCGGCAGATGCTCGAAGGCGTGCTGCGCATGGCCGAGCTGTCGGCCGGCGACGTGATGGTGGCGGCGCCGCGCATGGACTGCCTGGACATCGACGCCCCCTATGAGGAATTGCTGGCGATGGTGATCGACACCGGCCACTCGCGCTTTCCGGTCTACGAGGGCAATCGCGACAACATCCTCGGCATCCTGCTCGCCAAGGACCTGCTCAAGCTGCAACGCGCGCCCGAGCTGAATCTGCGGACCTTGCTGCGCCCGGCCGTCTTCGTGCCCGAGAGCAAGGGCCTGAACGAGCTGCTGCGCGATTTCCGCACCAACCGCAACCACCTCGCCCTGGTCATCGACGAGTTCGGCAACACCGCCGGCCTGCTCACCATCGAGGACGTGCTGGAGGAGATCGTCGGCGAGATCGAGGACGAGTTCGACGAGCGCGACGCCAGCGGCAGCGGCCTGTACACGCTGGCCGACGGCAGCCAGCGCGTCGCCGGCGACACCACGATCGCCGTCGTCAACCAGGCCTTCGGCCTGCAACTGCCCGAGGACGAGTTCGACACCATCGGCGGCCTGGTTGCCCATGAGCATGGGCGCGTGCCGCGGCGTGGCGAGGCGGTCCGCCTGGCCGGCCTGCAGTTCCAGGTCATGCTGACCCGCGGCGGTGCGGTGCGCTGGTTCCGCGTCAGCCGCCTGCCTGCGCAAGACGACGCCTGATGCGGCGTCGGGGGAGCCTGGCCTGCGGCCTGGCGGGTGGCATGGCTCAGGCGGCCAGCTTTGCGCCCACCGGTTGGTGGTGGCTGCAGATGCTGTCACTGGCCGGCCTGGCCTGGCTGGTTTGGGAGCAGCCCTGGCGGCGGGCAGCGCTGCTCGGGGGGCTGTTCGGCCTGGCCTGGTTCGGCGCTGGCCTGTGGTGGCTGTACATCAGCCTGCACGACTTCGGCGGCCTGGCGCCGCCCCTGGCCGCCGGCAGCGTGGCGCTGCTGGCCGCCTTCCTGGCGCTTTACCCGGCGGCGGCGATGGCCGGCTTTGCGGCGCTGCGGACGCAGGGCGGCGGATGGGGCCGGCCGCTGGTCTTTGCCAGCATCTGGCTGCTGGCCGAGCTGGCGCGCGCCAGCTGGTTCACCGGTTTTCCCTGGATTGCCGGCGGCTACGCGCACAGCAGCGGGCCGCTGGCCGCCTGGGCGCCCTGGGTGGGCGTCTATGGCATGGGCTGGCTGGCGGCCTTGTTGGCCGGTTCGCTGGCGCTGCTGCTGCGCCAGCGCCTCGCCTGGCCGCTGGGGGTCGCGGTCGCGCTGGCCGGCGCCGGCCAGCTGCTGCCGCAGGACTTCACGCGCAGCGCCGGCACGCTGCGGCTCAGCCTGCTGCAGCCCAATGTGCCGCAGTCGCAGAAGTTCGACCCGGCGCTGATCGACGCCAACCTGGGCCAGCTCCTGCTGCAGATCGAGGCGGCGTCCGCCCCCCTGGTGATCACGCCGGAGTCGGTGCTGCCGCTGCCCCTGGCCTACCTGCCTGCCGACGCGGTCGAGCGCCTGCAGGCGGCCAGCCAGGGGCGCACCGTCTGGTTGGGCACCTTCCTGGGCAGCGACGCCGAGGGCTGGGTCAACTCCATGCTGGCGCTGCAGGACGGCAAGCCGGTGCACGACTACGGCAAACGCCATCTGCTGCCCTTTGGCGAGTTCATCCCGCCGGGCTTCAACTGGTTCGTCAAGGCGCTGAACATCCCCATCGATTCGCAGCAGGCCGGGCGCCACCAGACGCCCTTGAGCGTGGGCGGCCTGCGCCTGCGCCCCTTGATCTGCTACGAGGACCTGTTCGGCGAGGACTTTGCCGCTGCCGCGGTCGACGGCGATGCGGCTGCCGATGTTTTCGTCAACACCAGCAACCTGGCCTGGTTCGGCCGCCTGATGGTGCAGGACCAGCACCTGCAGCAGTCGCAGCTGCGCGCGCTGGAATTCCAGCGCCCCTTCGTGCGGGCGACGAACACCGGGGCCACGGCCCATGTCGACCACCGCGGGCGGGTGCTGGCGCGGCTGGAGCCCGAGACCCGCGGCCGCCTGGACGTGGAGGTCGAGGGGCGGCGCGGCAGCACGCCGTATGCGCGCTGGTTGGCCGCCCTGGGGCTTGGGCCGCTGTGGCTGCTGGGCAGCCTGCCGCTGTTGGCCGCGGTGGTGCGAGCCCGCCAGGAAAGGAGGGGCGCTTGAGACGAGCTCCTTGGCGGTTCGCGTTGCTGGGAGGCTTGCTCGGCGTCGATGCCGCCGTCGCCCAGGACTTGCCGGCCTTGAACCGAGAGATGCAGGCTTGCGTGGTCCAGGTTCACGTTCAAGTCGCCTCGCGCGAGCCGCTCGCCAAGGGGCAGCCCGACGATTTCCTCCGACGCTTCGTCTCGCCGCAGCGCCAGGGGCGTCCTGCCTTTCAGCACCCGCGAGGTCTGGGTCTGCTGTGGCAGGACGGTCGCCATGTGCTGAGCCTGGCGCATCTGCTCGGTGACGACAGGCCGACCTTGCTGGCGGTGGAGAGCGAGTCCGGTCGGCGCGTCGTCGCCGACTCCCTGGGCACCGACCCCCTGAGCGGAGCCTGGTTGCTGCGCTTGCGCGAGCCGCTGCCCAACCCGCCCTGCCGGCTGGGCAGTGCGAAGGGCTTGCAGGTCGGCCAGGAGGTGCTGGGCATCGGCAACCTGACGAGTCTGCAACGCAGTTTGCAGCGCGGGATCGTGGCGGGGCTGGGTCGGGAAAGCGCTGCGCCCGGCCAGGATCTGGGCGAGCCCCTGATCCAAACGGACTTCCGCAGCGCTCGGGGCATGGCTGGTGGCCCCCTGTTCGACCTGCAGGGGCGGGTGATCGGTCTGCACGACCTGATGCTGAGCCAAGGCGGGCAGGACCTGGCGGCGCTGGCCAAGCCGATCGACGAGCTGCTACAGGGTGCCGAGGTCCTGAAGGCCGGGCGAGCGCGGCAAGCCAGCCGCATCGGTCTGCAGATGGGCGAATCGCGCGACGAAGCGGATGACGAGCAAGCCGACCGGCGTTGGTTGGGCGGCGCTCCGTCCGGTGTCGGGGTCGGTCGGGTCGAGCCCGGCGGGCCGGCGGCTCGTGGCGGACTGCGCGAAGGCGATCGCATCGTCGCGGTGAACGACCATCGCGTCGACAACCCGGCCGAGCTGGCTCGACGGGTGGCGCGACTGCCGGTCGGGCAAGTGGCCCGCTTCAGCGTGCGGCGGGGCGAACACGAGGCCCTCGAACTGAGGGTCGTTCCCGAGCCGCAGCAGCCCGCTCCCTAGAATCGCGCCCAGTTTTCTCCCTGGGTCGAACATGCTGAGCTTCCAGCAACTCATCCTGCGCCTGCAGGAATACTGGTCCAAGCAGGGCTGCGCCTTGCTGCAGCCCTATGACATGGAGGTCGGCGCCGGCACCAGCCACACGGCCACCTTCCTGCGCGCGCTCGGTCCCGAGCCCTGGAAGGCCGCCTATGTGCAGCCCAGCCGCCGCCCCAAGGACGGCCGCTACGGCGACAACCCCAACCGTCTGCAGCATTACTACCAGTTCCAGGTCGTGCTCAAGCCGGCGCCAAGCAACATCCTCGAGCTGTATCTCGGCTCGCTGGAGGCCCTGGGCTTCGACCTGAAGAAGAACGACGTGCGCTTCGTCGAGGACGACTGGGAGAACCCCACGCTGGGCTGCTGGGGCCTCGGTTGGGAGGTCTGGCTGAACGGCATGGAGGTCACGCAGTTCACCTACTTCCAGCAGGTCGGCGGCATCGACTGCAAGCCGATCACCGGCGAGATCACCTATGGCCTGGAGCGCCTGGCCATGTACCTGCAGGGCAAGGAATCGGTCTACGACCTGGTCTATACCGACGGCATCAGCTACGGCGATGTGTTCCACCAGAACGAGGTCGAGCAGTCGACCTACAACTTCGAGCACAGCGATGTCGACTTCCTGCTCGCTGCGTTTGCCGCGCACGAGAAGCAGAGCAAGCATCTGATGCAGCAGCAGCTGGCCCTGCCGGCCTACGAGCAGTTGCTGAAGGCCGCCCATACCTTCAATCTGCTCGACGCCCGGGGCGCGATCTCGGTGACCGAGCGCGCCGCCTACATCGGCCGCATCCGCAACCTGGCGCGGGCCGTCGCGCAGGGCTATGTGGACAGCCGGGCGCGCCTCGGCTTCCCGATGGCGCCGAAAGCCTGGGCCGATGAAGTCATCGCGCAGATCGAAGCGAAGAACAAGAAGGCCGCCTGATGAAGAACCTGCTCGTTGAACTTTTCGTCGAAGAGCTGCCGCCGAAAGCGCTTAAGAAATTGGGCGAAAGCTTCGCCACGCTGATCGCCGGCTCGCTGAAGGCCCAGGGCCTGGCCGGCGACGGCGCGGTGACTTCCTTTGCCTCGCCGCGCCGTCTCGGCGTGCACATCGAGGCCGTGGCCGACAAGGCCGCCGACAAGCCGCTGCGCGTCAAACTGATGCCGGTCGCGGTCGGCCTGACGGCCGACGGTCAGCCCAGCCCCGCGCTCTTGAAGAAGCTGGCGGCGTCGGGTCTGCCCGCCGACACCCCGCTGGAGCGCGTGATGGACGGCAAGGCGGAGTCGCTGTTCGCCAACACCGTGCAGGCCGGCGCCACGCTGGTGCAAGGCCTGCAGCAGGCCTTGAACGAGATGCTCAAGGCCCTGCCCATCCCCAAGGTGATGAGCTACCAGCTGGCGGACGGCTGGACCAATGTGAACTTCGTGCGCCCGGTGCATGGCCTGGTGGCCCTGCATGGCGCCGATGTCGTGCCGGCCGAGTTGCTCGGCCTGCAGGCCGGTCGCGTCACGCGCGGTCACCGCTTTGAGGCGGCGGCGCCGCAGATCGAGCTGGCGGACGCCGATGCCTACGCCGAGACCCTGCGCAGCCAGGGCGCGGTGATCGCCTCCTTCGCCGAGCGCCGCGCCGAGCTGCAGCGCCAGCTGCAGGTGGCCGGCGACAAGCTGGGTTTGAAGCCCATCGAGGACGAGGCCCTGCTCGACGAGGTCACCGCCCTGGTCGAGCGGCCCAATGTGCTGACCTGCGAGTTCGAGGAAGCCTTCCTGGCCGTGCCCCAGGAATGCCTGATCCTCACCATGAAGGCGAACCAGAAGTACTTCCCGCTGCTGGACAGCCAGGGCAAGCTGACGAAGTACTTCCTGGTCGTCAGCAACATCGCGCCGGCCGACGCCAGCGCCGTCATCCAGGGCAATGAGCGCGTCGTGCGCCCGCGCCTGGCCGACGCGAAGTTCTTCTACGACCAGGACCGCAAGAAGGCGCTCGCCGATCGCGTTCCCGGCTTGGCCAAGGTGGTCTATCACGGCCAGCTCGGCAGCCAGGGCGAGCGCGCCGAGCGCGTGCGCGCGATTGCCCATGCCATCGTCAAGCAGCTGCGCGAGGCGACCCTCCCCTACACCGTCGAGGCCAAGGACCAGTTCGACGTGCTGGACTCCAAGGTCCAGCAGGCCGCGCAACTCGCCAAGGCCGATCTGCTCACCGACATGGTCGGCGAGTTCCCCGAGCTGCAGGGCGTGATGGGCGCCTATTACGCCCGCCACGAGGGCCTGCGCGACGGCGTGGCGATCGCCATCGAGGACCATTACAAGCCGCGCTTCGCCGGCGACGCGCTGCCGCGCAACCACACCGGCACCGTGCTGGCCCTGGCCGACAAGCTGGAGACGCTCTGCGGTCTGTTCGGCATCGGCCAGCTGCCGACCGGCGACAAGGACCCGTTCGCGCTGCGCCGCCACGCGCTGGGCCTGATCCGCATCCTCATCGAGAAGAACCTGCCGCTCGCCGTGCCGGCCCTGGTCGACGCCGGCCTGGGCGCCTTCCCCGAGGGCATGCTGGGCCACGCCTCGGCGCGCGACGATCTGCTGCACTTCGTCTACGAGCGCCTGATGGGTAGCTTGCGCGAGCAGGGCTATAGCGCGCAGGAGGTCGATGCCGTGGTCGCGCTGCGCCCGCCGCAATGGGGCGACATCCCCAAGCGCCTGGCCGCGGTGCGTGCCTTTGCGGCCTTGCCCGAGGCCCCGGCGCTGGCGGCGGCGAACAAGCGCGTCACCAACATCCTGAAGAAGAGCGAGGAGGCGCCGGTGGCGCTGCAGTCCGGCCTGCTCCAGGAGGCCGCCGAGCGGCAGTTGGCCGAATCCCTGCAGGGCGCCGCGGCCAAGGCCGGCCCGCTGTTCGAGCAAGGCGATTACACGGCCTCGTTGCGCGAGCTGGCGGCCCTGAAGGCGCCGGTCGACGCCTTCTTCGACGCGGTGATGGTCAATGCCGACGACGCGGCGATCCGCGCCAACCGCCTGGCCCTGCTGCGCGAGCTTCACGGCGCGATGAACCGCGTCGCCGACCTCAGCCGCTTGGCTGCCTGAGCGTTCCATGCCGCGCACCGAGTCATCCACCCATCACCAGCACATGAAGCTGGTCATCCTCGGCCGCGACGGCACGCTGAACCGCTACCGCGACGACCACGTGAAGTCGGCCGAGGAGTTGGAACCCCTGCCCGGTGCGCTGGAAGCGGTGGCGCGGCTCAACCACCATGGCTGGCACACGGTGCTGGCCACCAACCAGCCCGGCATCGGCCGCGGCCTGATGGACATGGGCGCGCTGAACGCCGTGCATGTGCGCCTCAACGAGCTGCTGCAGCGCGTCGGTGGGCGCATCGATGCGGCCTTCTTCTGCCCGCATGCGCCGGAGGACGGCTGCAGCTGCCGCAAGCCGCTGCCCGGCCTGATCGAGGAGATCGGCAAGCGCTTCGACGTCGAGATGCACGAGGTGCACCTGGTCGGCGCCTCGCTGCGCGACCTGCAGACCGCGCTGGCGGCGGGCTGCCAGCCGCATCTGGTGCGCGGCGACCGGCTGGCCGCGGCGCCGGCGGACCGCCTGGAGGAAATGCTCGCCGAGGCGCCGGGCGCCCGCGTGCACGAGGACCTGGCCGCCTTCGCCGACTGGCTGCTCGACGAGGAGCGCCGGCAGCGGGCGCAGCGCGGCGAGCCGGTCGACCCCGACTCGCGCCCGGCACCGCTATGACCGCCGCCCCGACCCTTGGCGAGCGCCTGCGTGCCGTGCTCGGCATCGGCTTTGGCGTGCTCACCGTCATCCCCTGGGGACTGACGGCGGTGCTGCTGTCGCCTTTCCTGTCGGCGACGCGGCTGTACTGGTTCTGCATTGCCTGGGTGCGCCTGCTGTTCTGGGGCCTTCGGGTGTTCTGCGGCGTCGAGCACCGGCTGACCGGCCTGGAGCACCTGCCGACCGGCCGTCGCGAGGCGGTCATCCTGCTCGCCAAGCACCAGTCGTCGCTGGAGACCCTGGCGCTGTGCATGCTGATGCCGCATCCGCTGGCCTTCGTGTTCAAGCGCGAGCTGCTGTGGATTCCCTTCTTCGGCTGGGCCCTCGGTCGGCTGGACATGGTGCACATCGACCGCCGCCGGCGTGCCGAGGCCTTCAACAAGGTCGCCGAGCAGGGGCGTCGACTCGCTGCCCAGGGCCATTGGGTGACGATGTTTCCCGAGGGCACCCGGGTCGAGCGCGGGGCGGTCGGCGACTACCGCCCGGGCGGCACCAGGCTGGCGGTCGCCACCGGGGTGCCGGTGGTGCCGGTGGCCTGTGCCACCGCGCGCGTGCTGCCGAGGAAGAGCCTGGTGCCCAGGGCGGGCGTCTACGAGATTTCGATCGGTGCGCCGATCGCCGCCGTTGGCCGGCAGCCGGATGAGTTGCTCGCCGAGGTGAAGGGCTGGATCGAGGCCGAGATGCGGCGCATCGACCCCGAGGCCTACCGGGTGGCGGCGCCGCCGCCATCGGGCGCGGCGCTGTCGGCTCGATGAGCGGCCGCTTGCTGCGCCGGGTGGGCGAACAGCTGGGTCTGTTCGACGAGGCGTCGCCGGCGCCGGCCGAGGAGCGCCGGGCCGAGCGCGCCCTGCTGCTCGGCGCGCACCGCGTGCCCTACGAGCTGACCCGCGCGCAGCGCCGCTCGATCGGCTTTGTCGTCGGCCCCGAGGGCTTGAAGGTGCGCGCGCCGCGCTGGGTCAATGTGGCCGATATCGAGCGCGCGCTGCGCGAGCGTGGCGACTGGATCCTGCGCCAGCTGCAACGCCAGCAGCAGCGCCAGGCCCAGCAGGCCTCATTGCGCGTGCACTGGGGCGAGGGGGCCAGTCTGCCCTACCTGGGCGCGGCGCTGCGCGTCGAGCGCGGCGCGGTGCAACAGTTCCTGGCCGCCGACGACGGACAGCCGGCCCGCCTGCAGCTGCGCCTGCCCGAACCGGCCGGCGAGGCGCAGTGGCGCGACGCTACCCAGGCCTGGTTGCAGGCCCAGGCGCGCAGCCTGTTCCAGGCGCGACTGGTGCATTTCGCCGGCCAACTCGGCATTGCGGTCCCCAAGCTGCGCCTGTCCAGCGCGCGCGGGCGCTGGGGCAGCGCGAGCCAGAGCGGGGTTCATGGCGTGGTCAGCCTCAACTGGCGGCTGATGCACTTCAGCGAGGCGCTGATCGACTACGTGGTCGCGCACGAGGTCGCCCACCTGCGCGAGATGAACCACGGCCCGCGTTTCTGGGCCCTGGTCGGCGAACTGCTGCCGGGCTTCGAGGACAGGCGAGACGCGCTGAAGCAGGTGGCGCTGCCCGAGCTGTAGCCGGCTGCTAGGAGCCTGTCGGGCTTCGGGAGTACCCCGCGTTTGGCCGCCAAGGGGCTTGACGCAAGGCGCCGGGGCGCAGCCGGACTCGTGTCCGGCAAGCGCCGGCAACGCCGCAGCAGGCCCCTTGGCGGCCAAACCCTCCGGGCCGGGACCATTCAGGGGGCCATCCGTCGTTGCCGACTCGTTGTGGGGCCCGCCCCACGGCCTCGCCGACGCCTCGTTTGGCCCCCTGACTGGTTCCCGGCGCGGGGCACTCCCGAAGCCCGACAGGCTCCTAGAGCCGCGCCAGCAAGGTCCTGGCCTTGTCGGCGTCGGCGCCCTGGGCTTGCAGCGCCAGCACCGCCTCGGCGGACTTGCGCGCCGCCGTGCGGTCGCCGTTCCATTGCTGCAGCTCGGCCAGGTGCAGCAGCATCGCCGGGTCCTTGGGCGCCAGCTTGACGGCCTGCTGGCCGGCCGCCAGCGCGCCCGCTTTGTCCTTGCGCAGGCGCAACACCTGGGCCAGGGTGTCGTGCACCGCGGCGACCTCGGGCAGGGCCTTGACCGCGCGCTTGGCCATGATCTCCAGCCGCGCCGGGTCCTCCTTGTCGGCCAGACCCATCATCACCAGGTTGTTCAAGGCCACTGGCTGATGCGGGTCGCGCTCGATGGCCGCCAGGTAATGCCGGCGCGCCTCGTTGCGCCGGCCCTCGGCCTCGTCGTTCATGCCCAGTTGAACCAGCGGCTCGGTGGCCTTGGCATTGGCCTTGGCCGCCCGTTGCAGGCTGTCCCGGGCGCCCTTGCTGTCCTTGCTGTCGAACTGCGCCCGGGCGCGCATCATCAGCGCCTCGTAGGAGTTGGGCTCCCGCTGCAGCGCTTGTTCCAGCAGCGGCAAGGCCGCCGCCGGCGCGCTTTGCAGGCGGGCCAGCATCAGCCAGGGCTGCGCGCTCTGCGGATCCAGCTCGGCCGCCAGGCGCAACTGCTTGTCGGCCTCGGCCTTGGCGCCCAGCTGGAACTGCGCGACGCCGAGCAAGAGGGCGACGCGCGACTGCTTGGCGTCGAGCTGCTGCGCCTCGCGCAACAGCGGCAGGGCCTGGTCGGCGGCGTTGCGCGCCAGCAGCAGCTCGGCCAATGCCTGCCGCTGCGCAAAGCCTTTGGCGTCCAGCGTGACCGCCTTGCGCAACGCGGCCTCGGCCTTGTCCGGCTGCTGGCGCGCGGCGTGGAAGCGGCCCAGCAGCATCTGCACGTCGGCGCGCTGCGGCGCCAGCCGCTCAGCCTGCTGCAGCCACTTCAGCGTGTCGCCGTCTTGGCCCTTCTGGAAACCGACCTCGGCCAGACCCAGCAGCGGCTCGACGGCCTTCGGATCGCTGCGCATGGCGCGCTGGAAGGCCTGGCTGGCCTCGTCGAACTGCTTGGCCTTCAGGGCCGCCAGACCTTGCTGCAGGGCCTGCGGGCCGGCCTGGCCCGCGGCCGCGGCGGGCCGCACGTTCTGGGTGGGCAGCGGCAGGGATTGGCCGGGCATGGGCAGCGCGACCAGCAGCGCTGCGGCGAACAAGGGAAAGCGAAGACTCATGGTGGCGCGCGACACGTGGGCCGTGGGGGCAGGGGCGCGGCGGGCTGCCGCTCAATGGAGATTGTGCTGCCGTGCCGAGCGCCGTCCGAACTTGGGATGCGCCACATTGCCGTCCCACTCGACCTGCGGCTCCTCGTCGAGCGGCACGGGGCCGGAGGCGCGAGCGATCGCCTCCCGCTGTTGGCGTGCACGCAACACCCTGGCTTCGCGCCGGCGCTCGGCACGACGCTGGCCATCCAGCGGGTGGGTCCAGGCCTCCAGCAGACCGTGCAGGCGCCGCCAGGGCGCCGCCAGGGCGGTGCCACGGCGCAGCGCCGCATCCAGCACCCAATGCAGGGTGACCAGTGCGACCGCCAGCAAACCGAGCCAAGCCAAGACCTGCGTTGCCATGGGGTTCCGATGCGAAGAGGGAAGGGGCTGGGCGGATGCTAGGGCCAGTCCTGGCGGCCGGCAAACCGAATATGCGCTGGCTTTGTAAGCCTATCGCCGCAGCGCACGGCGCAGCAGCTGGACCGCCGCCAGACAGACCATGCCGGCCAGCAGGCCGCTCGCCAGGTTGACGCCGGTTTCGACCAGCCAGGTGGGCAGGCTCTGCCCCCCGGCCTGCACCAGATGGTGCAGCCAGGGCCAGCTGTGCACCAGGATGCCGCCGCCGACGAGGAACATGGCCGCCGTGCCGACCACGGCGAGCAGCTTCATCAAGCGCGGGGCGAGGGCCAGCAGGGCGCGGCCCAGGGCAGGCGCCGGTCCGCGGCTCAGGTAAAGCCCGGCGTCGTCCAGCTTGACGATGGCCGCCACCAGGCCGTACACGCCGATCGTCATCGCGATGGCGATCGTGCTGAGCACCAGCACCTGGGTGACCATCGCCTTGCCGGCGACCAGCCCCAGCGCAATGACGATGATCTCGGCGGAGAGGATGAAGTCGGTGCGGATCGCACCCTTGATCTTGTCCTTCTCGAAACCGACGAGGTCGACGTCGGGCTGGATCAGCGCCTGGCTGAGCTGCGCCGCCTCGGCGGCGGCAGCCTCGCGGTGGGCCAGCTTGTGCCAGAGCTTTTCCACGCCCTCGTAGCAGAGGAACAGGCCGCCGGCGACGAGCAGCGGGGTGATCAGCCAGGGCATGAAGGCAGCGATCAGCAGGGCCGCCGGGACGAGGATCAGCTTGTTGACGAAGCTGCCCTTGGCGACCGCCCAGACCACCGGGATCTCGCGCTCGGCGCGCACGCCGGCGACCTGCTGGGCGTTCAACGCCAGGTCGTCGCCGAGCACGCCCGAGGTCTTCTTGGCCGCCACCTTGGTGAGGATGGCGACGTCGTCGAGGACGGTGGCGATGTCGTCGAGCAGCGCGAGCAAGCTGGCGCCGGCCATCAACGCTGCTCCGCCAGGGTCTTCAGATTGGCCAGGCCGGCGTCGAAGTCGGGGCCGACCAGGCTGTCCATCAGCAGGGCCATCCAGCGCTTCAGGGGATTGGCGCCCACATCGCCCTGCATCAGCCAGATCACCCGCGTCCCCTGACCCTCGGGCTCCAGGCGCAGCTCACCGCTGGACGGCGCGAAGTCCTCGATCTGCAGCACATAGGCAACGCGGCGATCGGGTTCCAACTCGGTCAGCTCCAGCCGGCCATTGCCCTGGCTCTCGCTGCGCCAGCTCCAGGCGGCGCCGGTCCCTTCCGTCCTGGCATCGGCCAGCAGCTGCATCTGCGGATCGCGGCGGTACCAGACGCCCCAGCGCTGCCAGCCGGCCGAGGAGTCGAGGTGGGCATAGATGCGCTCGGCCGGCGCCTGGATCAGCAGGCTGCGCTCGACACGAAAGACCGGATTGAGCAGCCAGCCGCCGATGACCAGCGTGGCGAGCAGCAGCGCGACGCCGCCGGCGAGCAGCTTCAACAGGCGTTTGACCATCATGGTTTGGGTTCTTCCTTCTTGTTCTTGCGCGGTCGCGTCCAGCCGTCGATCGCCGTCTGGCGACCGCGCGCCACCGCCAGCTGGCCGGCGGCCACGGGCTTGGTGATCGTCGACCCGCCGCCCACCGTGGCGCCGGCGCCGATGCTCACCGGCGCGACCAGCACGCAGTTCGAACCGATGTGCACGTCGGCCTCGATCACCGTGCGGTGCTTGTTGGCGCCGTCGTAGTTCGCGGTGATCGAGCCGGCGCCGTAGTTGACCCGCTCGCCGACCGTCGCATCGCCCAGATAAGCCAGGTGATTGGCCTTCGCGCCGGCCGCCAGGCTGCTGTTCTTGACCTCGACGAAGTTGCCGATGTGCACCTCGGCACCCAGCTTGGCGCCGGGGCGCAGGCGGGCGAAGGGGCCGATCAGGCTGCCGGCACCGACCTCAACCAGGTCGGCATCGCCCTCGATGTGGGTGAAGGGGTGGATCTTGCTGCCGGCGGCAATGCGCGCGTTCTTGATCACGCAATGCGCGCCGATCTGCACGCCGTCGCCCAGCTCGACCTCGCCCTCGAACACACAGCCGACGTCGATCTGCACATCGCTGCCATGGTGCAACTGGCCGCGCAGGTCGAAGCGCGCCGGATCGAGCAGGCGCACGCCGGCGCGCATCAGCGCGTCGGCCTGCTGGCGCTGGAAGCGGCGTTCCAGGTCGGCGAGTTGCAGCGGGTCGTTGACGCCCAGCACCTCGGCCTCGCTGCTCGCCTGGGTGGCGACCACGGGCACGCCCTCGGCCACCGCCATCGCCACGATGTCGGTCAGGTAGTACTCGCCCTGGGCGTTGTCGTTCTTCAAGGCCGCCAGCCAGCGCCGCAGCAGCGCGGTGGGCGCCGCCATCATGCCGGTGTAGCCCTCGCGGATCTGGCGCTGTTCGGGGCTGGCGTCCTTGTGCTCGCGGATCGCCAGCACGCGGCCGCTGTCGTCGCGCAGGATGCGGCCGTAGCCGCTGGCGTCGTCCAGCACCACGGTGAGCAGCGCGAGCTTTTCGCCGCCACAGGCGGCGGCGAGCAGTTCAGCGGTGTCGCGGCGCACCAGCGGGGTGTCGCCGTTGAGGATCAGCGTGGTGTCGGCGGCGTCGAGCAGATGGGGCAGGGCCTGCTGCACCGCATGGCCGGTGCCCAGCTGCGGCATCTGGCGGGCGAAGCGAAGCGCCTCGCCGCGGGCGCTGGCCTCGACCAGCTCCGCGCCATGGCCGGTGATGACGATGCGCGCCGCCGCATCCAGCGGCACCATGGTGTCCAGCACATGCTGGAGCAGCGGCTTGCCGGCCAGCGGGTGCAGCACCTTGGGGCAGGCGGACTTCATCCGCGTGCCTTTGCCCGCCGCCATCACGACCAGATTCAACGCCATCGCCACGCTCCGCAGTCAAAGCGGGCGATTATCTGGAGCGGCCCATTTCGGCCCTGTCGGCGCCCCCCCAGTTCAGGGGAAGCGCGTTCAGGGCAATTGGATGCGCACGTGATGGACTTGCGATTGCGCCCTCGGGAAACCACTGAGGGCGGCTTCGAACAAGGCGGCGATCAGGTCGTCATCGCCGCGCGTCGCGCCATCGTGGCTGGCGCGCGCCTCGTACAAGGCCTCACCGCTGACGCGATCGCGCAGCAGCAGGCCGACCTCGCGTTCGTAGCGGCGCTCGATGAACATCGGGTGGGCACGCGGCGGCATGCCGAAGCGCCAGGCGTACAGCGGCGCGTTCCAGCGGTACCAGAGCGGATCGGCCCAGGGGTCGCTGTCGCTGATGCCGACGCGCACGCCGATGCTGACGATGACATCGGCCTGGCCACCCGCCTCGACGGGCTTGAAGCCGGCCTTGGCCAGTGCCGGCGCTGCCAACGCCTCCCATTGCGCGGCACGGCTGAGCGGATCCTGCTGCGACGGCAGGCGCTCGAAGCGGTAGCTGCCAGGGGCCCGCTCGGCCGGCCAGGCGCCGAAGCTGCGCACCTCGGGGGTGATGGTCTTCAGCGCAGCGCAGCCGCCCAGCAGCAGGAGCAGCGGCGCGGCAATCAGCAGGGTACGGCGAGCGGTTGGCATGGCATTCCTCCGGATCAGACCTGAACGGCCTGCGGCGCCAGGCGGATGACCTGGGGCTGGTCATCGAGGGCCTGGGGCCCGCAGCCCTCATCTTCGTCGAAGGCGATATCCCCACCGGCGTACGGGGTGCCGCTGGGCTTGATGGTCTCGAAGGGGAACAGCTTCCTGTCCAGCATGTGGCTCGGCACGATATGGGCCATCGCGCGCAACATGTTGTCGATGCGGCCCGGGGTCTTCTTCTCCCAGTCCTGCAGCATGGCCTTGATGGCGGCGCGCTGCAGGTTCTCCTGGCTGCCGCAGAGGTTGCAGGGAATGATGGGGAACTGGCGGTGTTCGGCCCAGCGGATCAGATCGGCCTCGGCCACGTAGGCGAGCGGGCGGATCACGGTGTTCCTGCCGTCGTCGCTGACGAGTTTCGGCGGCATGCCCTTCATGGTGCCGCCGTGGAACATATTGAGCAGCAAGGTGGTGACGATGTCGTCGCGGTGGTGGCCGAGCGCGATCTTGGTGGCACCGAGCTCCCCCGCCACGCGGTAGAGGATGCCGCGGCGCAGGCGCGAGCACAGGCTGCAGGTGGTCTTGCCTTCGGGGATCAGCTTCTTGACGATGCTGTAGGTGTCCTGTTCCTCGATGTGGAAAGCCACGCCGACGGACTTCAGGTAAGTGGGCAGCACTTCTGCAGGGAAGCCGGGCTGCTTCTGGTCGAGGTTGACGGCGACGATGTCGAAGTCGACCGGCGCGCGGCTGCGCAGGTTCAACAGGATGTCGAGCATCGCGTAGCTGTCCTTGCCGCCGCTCAGGCAGACCATGACCTTGTCGCCGGCCTCGATCATGTTGAAGTCGGTGATCGCCTCGCCGACCTGGCGGTGCAGGCGCTTGCTGAGCTTGTTCAGCTCGTGGGTGGCCTTGTCTTTGTTGCTCATCGCGCTCCCCTTCAGTCCTTCAGCCCGAAGACTTCCACGCCGACGGCTTCGCAGTCCGGGTAGACGTCGGGCTTCTCGGTGCTCACGCGCGCCGCCTTCACCTTGGGGTGGGCCAGCATGCGCGCCAGCACGGCGTCGCACAGGGTCTCCTGCAGGTGGATATGCCCGCGCGCCACGTACTCGGCGATGGTGCGCCGCATGAAGTCGTAATCGACGACCTCGTCCAGTTCGTCGCTGCTCGGCGTGGTTTCGGCCAGCGGCGTGTACAGATCGACATTGATCAGCACGCGCTGCTCGCCGCGCTTCTCGAAGTCGTGCACGCCGATGTTGATCCAGACCTCGTAATTGCGCAGGAACAGCCGGCGGCAGTCGAGCAGGCTCGGGTGGTTGAGGGCAGACGCCATATCAGGCCTTGTTCAGCAGGTAATAGACATCGCGCGGCTGCGCGGCGAGGTGCTGGCCGCCGTCGACCAGCAGGGTGGTGCCGGTGATCGCCGGGCTTTGCAGCAGGAAGGCGACGGCGCGCACGAAGTCGTCGGCGGTGCTGGAGCGCTGCAGCGGGGTCATGCGATGCGCCTGCTCGAACTCGGCCTGCGTCATCGGTCCCGAGGGCAGGGTCACGCCCAGCGCGACGCCGACCACGCGCAGGCGCGGCGCCAGCGCCATCGCCAGCGGGGCGATCGAGGCTTGCAGCGCGGCCTTGGACAGGGTGTAGCTCAGGTAGTCCGGGTTGGGGTTCCAGAGCTTCTGGTCGAGCACATGGACCACGCAGCCGGCATGGCCAGCCGCTTCGGCGTGACGGTGCAGCGCGCGGGCGAGCAGCAGCGGCGCCCCGGCATTGGCCAGCAGCTGCTGCTGCAGCAGGGGGTAGCCCAGCGTGCCGATGTCGTCGGGCGCGAAGCTGGAGGCGCTGTTGACGACGGCGTCCAGTCGGCCCAGCCGGGCCACGGCGGCCGGCACCAGGGCCTCGACCGCCGCCTCGTCGCCCAGTTCGGCGGCGAGCAGGCAGGCGGCAGCGCCCCGCTCGCGCAACTCGGCGAGCAGGGAGTCGGCGTCGGCATCGGGTGCGGCGCGGTGATGAACGGCGATGTCGTAGCCCTGACTCGCCAGGTGCAGCGCGAGCTGACGGCCCAGGCGGCGGGCTGCGCCGGTGATGAGAACGGCTGGGCGCATGGAGGGTTCAGACAAACCCCGGATTATCCCGGGGTCCGCGCGGCGGTCCGTTCCAGGATTCACGTAGGCTCGCCCCATGAGTGATCTTTCTCCGCTTCCCGACACGCCCACCGGCCGCTACCGCCACTACAAGGGCCTCGACTACGAGGTCATTGGCGTGGCCCGCCACAGCGAGACCCTGGAGGCCCTGGTCGTCTACCGGCCGCTGTACAACGACAGCGGCCTTTGGGTGAGGCCGCATGCGATGTTCTTCGGCGAGGTGGAGGTGGACGGTCGCCTACGGCCGCGCTTTGCTCGACTTTGACCGGCGGCCATGCTGCACCAGCCGCCAGGCGAGCAGCAGGGCCAGGATCGCGGTGTAGACGATGGGCTCACCGAACAGCTGCTTGCCGCTGCGCATCCACCAGAAATGCAGGCAGCCGAGCAGCGCCGCCGGGTAGACCAGCCGGTGCAATGCCTGCCAGCGCCGGCCGCCCAGCCGGCGCATCGCCGCCTGGCTGCTCGTCAGGGCGAGCGGCAACAGCAGCAACAGGGCCAGCGTGCCGACCAGGATGAAGGGGCGCTTGGCGATGTCGCGCAGGATCTCCGCCAGCGCCAGGCCCTGGTCGAACCAGGCATAGGCCAGCAGGTGCAGCGCCAGGTAGGCAAAGGCCCAAAGCCCGAGCAGCCGGCGGTAGCGGATCAGCAGCGGCTGGGCGAGCAGCTGGCGCAGCGGCGTGATCGCCAGCGTCAGCAGCAGGCCGCGCAGCCCCCAGTCGCCGAGCGCACGAATCAGCGCCTCGGCCGGGTTGGCGCCCAGCCTGTGCGTGGCGGCCGCCACCACCAACCAGAGCAGCGGCAGTGCACACAGCGCATGCAGCAGCGGTCGCAGCGCCGGGTGCAGCAGCAGCGGCCTCAGAAATGTCTCCGCAGGTCCATGCCGGCATACAGCGGCGCGACCTGCTCGCCATAGCCGTTGAACATCAGCGTCGGCCGGCGGCGGCTGAACAGCCCGTCCTCGCCGATGCGGCGCTCGCTGGCCTGGCTCCAGCGCGGGTGGTCGACCTGCGGGTTGACGTTGCTGAAGAAGCCGTACTCGCGCGGCGCCGAGGCCATCCAGCTGGTCGTCGGCGGCTTTTCGACGAGGCGGATCTTCACCAGGCTCTTGCCGCTCTTGAAGCCGTACTTCCAAGGCACGACCAAGCGCAAGGGCGCGCCGTTCTGGTTCGGCAGCAGTTCGCCATACATGCCGAAGGCGAGCAGGCTCAGCGGGTGCATGGCCTCGTCGAGTCGTAGCCCTTCCAGGTAGGGCCAATCGATCACCGAGCTCGACAGCCCCGGCATCTGCGCCTTGTCGGCCAGGGTGATGAACTCGACGAACTTGGCCTTGCCCGTCGGCTCGACCTGGCGCAGCAGCGCGCTCAAGGAGTAACCGATCCAGGGAATGACCATCGACCAGGCCTCGACGCAGCGCAGGCGGTAGATGCGCTCCTCCATGGGGGCGAGCTTGAGCAGCTCCTCGATGCCGAACACGCGCGGCTTCAGGCATTCGCCCTCGACGGCCACCGTCCAGGGGCGCGTGCGCAGCCGACCGGCGTGGCGGATCGGGTCGTCCTTCTCGGTGCCAAACTCGTAGAAGTTGTTGTAGCTGGTCGCGTCGCTCTTGGCCGTCGGCTTGTCCATCACCACCGCGCCGGCCAGGCGGCTGCGGCTGGCGGCCAAGGGCGAGGCGGCAACGCCGGTCGCGGCGGCGGGCAGCGCCAAAGCGGCGATCAGCGCACGTCGGTTCAGGTAGACCGAGGCCGGTGTGATCTCGGAGGGCGGCGGCAGGGGGAAGCGAGTCATCGAAGGGCGGGTCCGGAGGGGGGACAGCGTGCAGTCGCACGGCTGGCCACCGACCTTACAGGCTCAGCCCGAACCCGACAGCGGCACGGGGCATTGCAGGCCGCCCAGCAGGCGCTCGTGAAGGCCCTGGGCCAGCACCTCGCGCAGGCCGGGGTTGAAGCGCGCCACCCTCTGCGCGCCGGCGGCGCTGCGCGCGAACAGCAGGTGCACGCTGTAGCTGCCGAGCAGCGGACCGTCGTGCAGCTGCAGGGCCTGTTGCTCGGCACGGCTGAGCTGGACCAGGGCCATCTGGCAGGCGGTCTGGCGGTCCATGGGCAGCAGGTCGACCTGTCCGCGCGCCAGCAAGGACAGGCCGGCCCGGTCGGTGGCGACGAATTGCGTCTGCAACTCGCCGGCGCGCACGGCGGCCCACAGCTGGGGGGGTGTAGGTGTAGGAGCGCACCAGCGCGATGCGCTGGCGGCGCAGCGCCGGCAGCTTGCCGTCGAAACCGGCGGCTCGGCGTGCCAGCCAGACCCAGTCGAGCTGGCTGAGACGTTCGCTGAACAGGAAGCGGGCGTCGCGCTCGGTGGTGCGACCCCAGGGACCGCTGGCATCCGCTTCGCCCGCCGCGACCGCCGCCTCGCAGCGGTTCCAGGGCATGAAGCGCAGGTCCAGCTGCCAGCCGCTGCGCGCCGCCGCGGCGCGCAGCAGTTGGGCGATCACGCCCTGGCCGGGCAGCTGGGCGCCCACATAGGGCGGGTACTCGCCGGCGACGACGCGCAGGCGCTCGCCCTGGCCGGCGGCAAGCGGCGCGCTGGCTGCTGCCAGCAGCAGGGCGCGCCGGTCCAGGCTCACAGTTCGCCGTAGCTGTGCAGGCCCGACAGGAACATGTTGACGCCGAGGAAGGCGAAGGTGGTGACCAGCAGGCCGACCAGGGCCCACCAGGCGGCCATGGCGCCGCGCAGTCCCTTGATCATGCGCATGTGCAGCCAGGCCGCGTAGTTCAGCCAGACGATCAGCGCCCAGGTCTCCTTCGGGTCCCAGCTCCAGTAGCCGCCCCAGGCCTCGGCGGCCCAGAAGGCGCCCAGGATGGTGGCGATGGTGAAGAAGGCGAAGCCCAGCGCGATCGAGCGGTACATCCACTCGTCAAGCAGCGGCAGCTCGGGCAGGCGGGCGGTGACGCGCTGGCGAAGCAGAACGCAGATCGCCAGGAAGACCGCGATGCCACCGAACTTGCGCGCCCAGGCGTAAAGGCCGTCGACCGTCTTGGGCTCGAAGCTGCCGATCGCGGCGGCCAGCAGCAGCACCGCCAGCGCCGCCGCCGGCACGGCCACCAGGCCGGTCCACAGCGCGCGTGGCTCGGCGGTCTTCAGCAGATAGGCCAGACCGACCATGGCGGCCACGGCGAAACAGCCATAGCCGACGAAGTTGGCCGGCACATGGATCTTCATCCACCAGCTTTGCAGCGCCGGGACCAGGGGCTGGATCTCGTGCGCACCGCGCGACAGCGCGTACCAGAGCAGGAAGCTGGTCGCCGCGGCGACCACCAGCATCACCCAGGCGCCCAGCGCCCGGCTGGCAAAGCGTTCCTCGTAATAGAGGTGGAACAGCGTGGTCATCCAGATGAAGAGCACGAAGACCTCGTAGAGGTTGCTCACCGGGATGTGACCGATGTCGGCGGCGATCTGGTGGCTTTCGAACCAGCGCACCAGGGTGCCGATCAAGGCCATGCCGACCGCGCCCCAGGCCAGGCGCGTGCCGCCGGCCTCCAGGCCGGGGGACTTGGCGAAGATGCCCAGCCAGTAGAACAAGGTGCTCAGGTAGACCAGCACGCAGGACCAGAGGATGGCGCTCTGGCTGGCCAGCGCGTACTTGAGCAGGAAGCGCTGCTCGCCGGCGGCCAGGTCGACCCCGAAGTCGTCGACCTGCTGCCCGTAGAGCGACATCGCCAGCAGGCTGGCGGCGCCGACGATGACGGCCAGCAGGCGCAGCGGCGCCCAGGCCCAGCCCAGCAGGATCAGCGCCGGCGCCGAACAGGCCAGGATGGCCTGCTCGTAGCCGTCCATCGACGCCGCGTAGCGCAGGAAGGCGAAGGCGGTGCCGGCCAGCACCAGGCCGGCAAAGCCCCAGTCGGCCGCCGATCGGCGCTTCAGCCAGGGCCCGAGGCCGGCCTCGGGCAGGATCAGGGTGGTGGTGTTCATGGCGGGCTCAGCAGCTGGGTTTTCAGGGCTTCGAACTCACGATCAGTGTCCAGGCTTTGCTTGGGACTGGCCAGTGCCATCAGCAGCCGGCTGCCGCCCGCGCTGCCCGGGGCCAGCCAGATCCACAGCCGGCGCTCGCGCACATAGAGCATGAAGAAGATGCCCAGGGTCAGCAGCACCGAACCGGCGTAGACCAGCTTCTGGCCCGGTGCCCGGGCAACCTGGAAGACCGAGGCCTGGCGGTGCTCGAAGCCTTCCAGCGTGACGAGCAGCGGCGCCGGGAAGAAGCGGCTGTCGGACAGCGACAGCACGGCCTGGGTCATGAAGCGCTGGCGCGCCTCGTCGGCCGGTGGCAGGGCCACGCCGTCTTTCTCGCGGGCCAGGGCGTCGAGCTCCAGCAGGCTGCCGTTGAGCATGCGCAGCAGCACCTCGGAGATGCGCTCGCGCTCCGCCTCCGGCACCTCGCGCTCGACGAAGCTGGAGAGCGAGGCCAGGCCGCCGGGCGAGTCACCGACGAGCTCGGCGCCGGCAAACAGCGCCAACGTGCGCTGGGCCGTGCCTTGCACCTGCTCGCGCAGCTCGGCGCGCGGGGCGGCCAGCGCGGCGTAGCGCTGGGCGGCGGCGTCGCGCAGCGCGGCGTCGCCCAAGGCGCGGCGCAGGCGCAGCCAGCCTTGCAGGCTGTCGTTCTCGTCGGCCGGCAGGCGCAGGTAGCGGAACTCGGCGTCGGCCTCGTCGCGCACGCCGAACAGGTAGACGCGCTGACCGTCGAGCTCGGTCGGCTGCATGTAATGGTGGAACTCGCGGGCCTGACCGGCGGCGTCGCGCAGCTTGTACTTCATGCTGGGGCCGATGTTGCGCAGGCTCTTGTCGCCCGGCGCCTTGGCGCCCGAGCCGAGCTGGGTGACCAGGCCGGGGCGCTTGGCATCGCCCTCGATCTGCGCGAAGTTCTCGACGTTGATGACGCGCAGCTCGCTGACCTCCAGCTGCAGCTCGGTGCCGGGCAGGGTCTGCGCGGCGGCGCCGACCTGGCCCTGCAGCGGCTGCGGCGGCAGGTCGCTGTCCAGCGGCTCGACGCGCAGCTCGACCTGGCTGCCGCCGTCCTCGAAGCTGCTCTGGTAGATCGCCAGCCCGTCGTGGATCAGCGGCTTGTTGACCTCGATGCGCGCCTCGCGGCGCTCGTCGCCGTCGAGCAGCACGACCTCGGAGGCGAACAGCTTGGGCATGCCGGTGTCGTAGTACTCGACGATGAACTTCTTCAGTTCGATCTCGAAGGGCAGCTGCTGCAGCACCAGGCCGCCCGGCAGGTCGATGCGCGCGGTGCTCGCCTTGGCGCCCTCGGGCACGAAGAGATTGGCGCGGAAGCCCGGCGTGCGGGTGTCGAGCACATGCTGCGCGCCCACCTCGCCGCTGCGGTAGAGCTCCTTGCCCTGCCATTGCATGGCCAGGCGCACGACCAGGTCGCCGTCGAGCAGACCGCCCAGGCAGATCAGCACGATGGCGCCATGCGCCGCCAGGTAGCCGAACTTGTTGGCCTTGCCCTTGCGGGAAGCGAGCAGGGCGCCATCGCCGCGGCTGTCGAGCTTGGGCGTCCAGCCCAAATGGGCGAGGCGCTCGGCCAGCGGCTGCAGTGCCGCCTCGGGGGGCTGCGGCCACTCGGCCTCGGCCTTGTGGTGGTAGGCCTGCAGCGACTGGGCCCGCACCTTGAGCTTGGCGTCCTGCCAGTCGCGCAGGATCTTGGGCGTTTGCCGCGCGATGCACAGGCTGGTGCTGACGACCAGGAAGGCCAGGATGAGCAGGAACCAGGGCGCGCTGTAGACCGTGTAGATCTCCAGCCGGCCGAACAGCTCGGCCCAGAAGGGGCCGAACTGGTTGATGTAGTTGATCGACGGCTGGCGCTGCAGCACCACGGTGCCGGCCACTGCCGCAATGCAGATCAGGCTGAGCAGGGCGATCGCAAAGCGCATCGAGGCCAGCAACTCGAACAGCTGGCGGCGAAGGGGCAGGTGGGCGGACATCAGTGGCGCATTGTCCCGGACACAAAAAAGCCGGTGCTGGACACCGGCTCTTCGCGTTTCCGGCAGGGCTTAGCGGAGCCCGGCGATGTAATCGGAGACCGCCTTGATCTCGGCGTCGTTCATCTTCGCGGCGACACCGGTCATCTGGGCGTTGTTGCTGCGGCTGCCGGCACGGAAGGCAAGCATCTGCGCCTCGGTGTAGTCGGCGTGCTGGCCGCCCAAACGCGGGTACTGGGCGGGCATGCCAGAGCCGGTCGGGCCATGGCAGGCCGCGCAGGCGGGCACCGCCCGGTCGGCAATGCCACCCCGGTAGATCTTCTCGCCCAGGGTCACCGTCGCCTTGTTCTTGGCGAAGCCCGGCTTGGCGTCCTTGCTGGCGTAGAAGAAGGCGACGTTGCGCATGTCCTCATCGCTGAGCATGGCGGCAAAGCCCTGCATGACGGCGTTCTTGCGCTTGCCGGACTTGAACTCCTGCAACTGCTTGATCAGGTACTCCGGGTGCTGGCCGGCGATGATGGGATTGGCCGGGCTGCCGCGGCTGCCGTCGGCACTGTGGCAGGCCATGCAGACCTCGGTGGCCTTGGCCTGGCCCTTGGTCAGGTCGGGCTTGGGCGCGGCGGCGGGCGTGGCGGCCTGGGCGGCGGCCGCGGCAAACAGGGCGATGGCGGCAACGGCGGAGAAGGGGCGCTTCATGTCGGCGGGCGTCTTTCTTGTGCGGCTTGAGAGCCCGTGGGCCGGGCAAAACGGCGCGAATCTTACACTTGACCCCCTATGACCGATGCCGCACCTCAGTTGAGCGACAAGGAGGTGCTGGGCTGGGCCCACACCGCCCGCTTCTTCACCACCGCCGCCCAGCTGCACCAATTGCCCGACACCGGCCTGCCCGAGGTGGCCTTCGTCGGCCGCTCCAACGCCGGCAAAAGCACGGCCATCAACACCCTGGCCCAGCACAAGCGCCTGGCCTTCGCGTCCAAGACCCCCGGGCGCACCCAGCACATCAATCTGTTCCACGTCGGTCCCAAGGACGCGCCCAACCAGCTCTGGGCGGACCTGCCCGGCTACGGCTATGCGGCGGTGAACCGCGAGGCCAAGGGCCGTTGGCAGCAGGTGATGGCCAACTACCTGGTCGAGCGCCAGCCGCTGCGCGGCGTGGTGCAGATGGTCGACAGCCGCCACGGCCTGACCGACCTGGATCGCCAGCTGATCGACTTCATGGCCGAGCGCATCTATGCCGGCGAGATCTCGCTGCTGGTGCTGCTGACCAAGGCCGACAAGCTGAACCGCAAGGAACAGGCGGAGATCCTCGCCAAGACCCAGGAGCTGCTGGCCAGCTATGTGCTGACCGAGCAGAGCGATATCGGCGTGTCGCTGTTCAGCGCGCTGAAGGGCCAGGGCATCGCCGACGCGGCGCGCCAGCTGCACGAGTGGGTGGCGCCGCGGCCGGCGGCTGAAACAATTGAAACCTTGCCGGCGCCCGACGAAACCTGAGCGACACGGGCCGCCGCGACAGTGGGCTCACCGATTCAGGAGAGCCCCATGCCCCGCTTCCAGCAGCAGTTTGCCGACACCCTGGCCGCGCCCTACCGCAGCGAGGCGTTCGCCGAGGACCTGATCGAGCTCGAGCGCCGGCTGCCGGCGCCCGAGGAGCACTGGATTACGCCCTATGCCTTGCCCTTGGCCCTGGGGCTGATTGCGCTGGCGGCGCTGCTGGTGGCCTGAAGGCATGGCCTGCGCTTTCTATGATGCAGGGCATGAGGCCCACCCCGTGACCGCCCCGCGCGTGCTCGTCGTCGACGACGAGCCGGAGCTGCGCAGCCTGCTGGCCGAGTACTTCGGCCGCCATGGTCTGGACGTGCGTCAGGCCAGCGACGCCGCCGCTGCCCGCCTGCTGGTTGCGCAATCGCCGCCGCAGATCGCCGTGCTCGACGTCAACATGCCGGGCGAGAACGGCCTGGCCCTGGCGCGCTGGCTGCGCGAGACCCAGCCGGGCATCGGCATCATCATGCTGACCACGGTCAGCGAGGCGATCGACCGCGTCGTCGGCCTGGAACTGGGCGCCGACGACTACGTGCCCAAGCCCTTCGAGCTGCGCGAGCTGCTGGCCCGCGTGCGCGCCGTGCACCGCCGGCTGCAGGGGGCTCAGCCCGCCGCCCAGCCGGCCGGCCGCATCGCCTTCGGCAGCTGCCAGCTGGACCTGGAGCAGCGCAAGCTGTATGGCGCCGACGGCGCCGAGATCGACATCACCGCCGCCGAGTTCGACCTGCTGCAGCTGTTCGCCAAGAACCCCAACCGGCCGCTCAACCGCGACCAGATCATGGAGCAGGCGCACAACCGCGGCTGGGAGGTCTTCGACCGCTCGATCGATCTGCGCGTGATGCGCCTGCGCCGCAAGGTCGAGAAGAACCCCGACAAGCCCGAGGTCATCAAGACGGTGCGCAATGTCGGCTATGTGTTCGTGACCGCCGCCTGATGCCCGGCGCGACCCGCGCTTGAACGCCGCCACGCCCAACCCGGCGCTGGAGCTGACGCGGCAGGCGCGCCGCCTGCTCGGTCTTGCCCTGGTGCCGCTGGGCCTCTTGATGCTGGTGCTGGCCCTGGTCCATGCGCGGCAGGAGTGGGACTCCCGCCTGACCCAGGCCAGCACCCAGCTGCGCCTGCAACGCCAGGCCTTTGACACCCTGGCGCGCGACGCCGACCGCCATGTCGCCGAGCTGGCGCGCGCCTATCTGCAGGCCACCGAGGCGCTGCCACCGCAGGCGGCGCTGCGCGATGCCCTGCAGGCCCGTGCCGACGGTGACGGCCACACCCTGGACGGCCTGCCCGAGGCCCAGCGCGCCGACAGCGCCCAGCTGCTGTGGGGCAGCAGCGAGGCGCCACCGGCCAGCACCCTGCACAGCGTCCGTGCGCTGGGCCGCCTGGCGCGCGCGGTGCATGCCCGCCAGCCCGAGCTGGTCTGGTCCTATGTCTTTGCCTGGCCCGAACACGGCCTGCTGCTCTACCCCTGGGTGCCGTCCGCGGCGGTCATGGAGGAACTCGGCCAGACCTCGCTGCGCGCCGGTCTGGCGGCCTGGTACGGCTACGAGGTGGTCCAGGCCGGGCTGGGCGAGGGCGCAGGCCCCTACTGGACGGCGGCCTACCTGGACGCCGGCGGCCGCGGCGCGATGGTCTCGCACGCGGCGCCGGTGCGCGATGCCGCAGGCAGGCTGATCGGCATCGCCGGCACCGACCTGGCCTTGAGCGCGCTGGCCGCGCCGCTGGCGGCGCTGCCGGCCGGGCCCTGGCAGGCCTGGGTGCTGGACCGCCGCGGCGGCCTGCTGGCCGACCGTCAGCTCGGCCTGCCCAGCGAGCGCCTGTTGGCGGCCGGCGAGCGCTTGCCGCCGCCCCTGCTGAAGGCGATGGGCGATGCCGAGGCACTGCAGGGGCAGGCGCTGTCCAGCGGCGGCTGGCGCCTGATGGTGCTGCCGGTGCAGGGCACGCCATGGCAATTGCTGCTGGCGGCGCCGGAGTCGGCGCTGTACGCCGGCCTGCTGCCGCAGCTGCTGCCGTTCGCGCTGCTGCTGCTCGCGCTGCTCGGGCTCTGGCTTTGGGCGCATCTGCAGCTGGGCCGCCGCGTCGTGCTGCCCTTGCTGGCCTTGTTCGAGCATTTGCTGGCGCTGGCCCAGCGGCCCGAGCTGGCGCCACCGCAGCTCGGCGGGCGCTGGCAGCCCTGGGTGCAGCGACTGCATGGCGCGATCGCCGATGCGGCGCAGGCCCAGGCCAGGCAACGCACCGCCGAGGCGCTGAAGTCCAGCATCATCGACCGCGCGCAGCTGGCCATCGTGGTGATCGGCGCCGACGACCGCGTGCATGAGTGGAACGCCGCGGCCGCTGACCTGCTCGGCTGGTCGCGCGAGCAGATGCTCGGCCAGGCCCTGCATCCGCGCATCTGCCCGGAGCGCTTCCGTGCGATGAATCTCGCGGCCATCGAGGCGATGTGCAGCGGCGACCCGGAGCGCCTGGCCGGTCGCGTGCTGGCGCGGCGCGTGCTCAACACCCAGGCCGAGGAGATCCCGGTCGAGCTGGTGATGTGGACCGTGCAGGGCGAGGCCGGCCCGCTGGTCACCTTGTCGATGCGCGATCTGCGCGCCCAGCGCGCTGCCGGCGAGCTGATCGAACGCCAGCGCGACGCGCTGCGCCAGAGCGAGAAGCTGACGGCGATGGGCAGCCTGCTGGCCAGCGTGGCCCATGAACTGAACAACCCGCTGACCATCGTCGTCGGTCGCGCCGCCCTGCTCGAGGAGAGCGCCAGCGGCACGCCGCAGGCCCAGCATGCGCAGCGCGTGCGCGAGGCCGCCGAGCGCTGCGCGCGCATCGTGCGCACCTTCCTGACCATGGCGCGCAGCCGCGAGATGCGCCGTGCCGGCGTGCCGCTGAACTCGCTGGCCCAGGCCGCCGGCGAGCTGCTCGCCTACACCTTGCGCAGCCACGACATCGAGCTGGAGCTGCAGCTGGCCGAGGATCTGCCGGAGCTGCAGGGCGATGCCGACCAGCTCGGCCAGGTGGTGCTGAACCTGCTCATCAACGCGCAGCAGGCGCTGGCCGCGCAGCCGGCGCCGCGGCGCATCCGCATCAGCAGCGGCCGTGACGGCGATCAGGTCTGGCTGCGCGTGCAGGACAACGGTCCCGGCGTGCCGCCGCCGCTGGCCGAGCAGATCTTCGACCCCTTCTTTTCCACCAAGAGCGAGGGCAGTGGCACCGGCCTGGGCCTGTCGGTGTCGCGCGGCATCGCCCGCGACCACGGCGGTGACTTGCGCCTGGTCGATGCCGACTCACCCGGTGGTGCCTGCTTCGAACTTCGATTGCCGCTGTCATGACCGAAGAACTGCTCACGCCCGATCTGCTGCGCGCCCTGCTCGACGACGTGCCCTCGCGCGTCGTGCTCCTCGATGGCAGGCAGCGCTATCGCTACGCCAATCGCGCGGCGCTGGAATTCCTGCGCCTGCGTCCCGACGAACTGATTGGCCGCACCGTGGCCGAGGTGCGCGGCCAGGCGATTGCCGAGCGCAACCGTGCGCAGTTCGACCGCCTGCTGGCCGGCGAGCGTGTGCACTGGGAAGGCTGGACCGAGTACGCCGGCGTTGGTCGCCGCTACACCGAGGAATGGCTGGTGCCCTATGTGCAGGGCGGTGCGGTGACCCTGTTGATGGGCGTGGCCCGCGATCTCACCGAGATCAAGCAGCAGGCCGCCCAGGTGCAGCGCGCCGAGCAGCTGAAGGCGGCCATCGTCGACAACGCCCTGGCGGCCCTGGTGACCACCGATGCGGCCGGCCGCATCGTGGAGTTCAACCCGGCCGCCGAGGCGATGTTCGGCTGGCCGCGCACCCAGGCCCTGGGCCGCGACGTGGCCGAGGTGATGATCCCGCCGCGCCACCGCGCCGGCCACCAGGCCGGCATGGCGCGCATGGCCGCCGGCAGCGCGCCGCGCGTGATGGGTCGGCGCCTGGAGATGGAGGCGTTGCGCGCCGACGGCTCCGAGTTCCCGATCGAGATGGTGCTCTGGCGCACCGATGTCGGCGGCGACAGCTATTACACGGCCTCGATCAACGACCTCAGCGAGCGCGTGCAGGCCCAGGCCGTCATCGAGCGCCAGCGCGACGCGCTGCGCCAGAGCGAGAAGCTGACCGCGATGGGCAGCCTGCTGGCGGGGGTCGCCCACGAGCTGAACAACCCGCTGGCCATCGTCATGGGCCGCGCCAGCCTGCTCGAGGAAAAGACCGCCGGCTCCGAACTGGCCGAGGACGCCGGGCGCATCCGCGAGGCCGCCGAGCGCTGCGGGCGCATCGTGCGCACCTTCCTCAACATGGCGCGCAGCAAGCCGGCCGAGCGCGCGCCGGTCAGCGTCAACGAGCTGATCCGCGCCGCCGCCGAGCTGCTGCAGTACGGGCTGCGCAGCCATGGCATCCAGCTGCGCCTGGAGCTGGCACCCGGTCTGCCCCAGGTGCAGGCCGATGCCGACCAGCTCGGCCAGATCCTGCTCAATCTGATCGTCAACGCGCAGCAGTCGCTGGCCGCGGTCGACGGCGAGCGCCTGCTGGTCGTCGGCTCCGGCCTGGAGCAGCGCCGCCGCGAGCGCGAGCCGCGCATCTGGGTGCGCGTGCAGGACAACGGCGCCGGCGTGCCCGAGCCATTGCGCGCGAGCATCTTCGAGCCCTTCTTCACCACCAAGCCCGAGGGCCTGGGTACAGGCCTGGGTCTGGCGGTGTCACGCTCGCTGGCCCGCGAGCATGGCGGCGAGCTGCAGCTGGAATCGCCGCCCGAGGGCGGCGCCTGCTTCCGGCTCAGCCTGCCGATCAGCGGCGAGGCCCTGCCGGAGACTGCGGCCACCGCACCGGCGCCGCTGGACAGCAGTGCCAAGGCGCGCCTGCTGGTCGTTGACGACGAGGAAGAGATCGCCGAGCTGATGCGCCAGATGCTGGAGAACGCCGGCTACGAGGTGGCCACCGCCGAATCGGGCGCGGTGGCGCTGGCCTTGCTCGACGAGGCGCGCTTCGACGCCGTGGTCTCCGATCTGCGCATGCCCGACCTGGACGGCGCCGGCCTGTACCGCGTGCTGAAAGAGAAGCACCCGCAACTGCTGCGCCGCCTGCTCTTCGTCACCGGCGACACGCTGAGCCCGGGCGCGCGCAGCTTCCTCGCCGAGACCGACTGCCCCTGCCTGGACAAGCCGTTCACCAAGGCCGATCTGCTGGTCGGCGTGGCCGCGCTACTGGCCTGATTCAGTCGACCGATTCGCCATCGACGGCGAACTCGCGCAGCCGCCAATCGCCGTCGGCGGCGTCGAAGTAGAAGGCATAGGGCGCGCAGAAGATCACCCGGTCGCTGCCCTCGCTGAGCGCCTGGCTGCTCAACAGGCAGCGGCGCCGCGGCGCGTCGAAGAGCGCCGGCCAGACGCGGCGGCGAAAGCCCTGCTCGTCCTGCGGCCTGCCCTCGAACAGAAAGGGCAATCGCGTCAGCGCGGCGACGGCAGCGGCGTCCTGGCGGGCGATGGCGGCGCGAAAGCGCGACTGGAAGGCGGCGAAGTCCGGCGCGGCCCGCGCCAAGGGGGCGACGGCCAGCAGCGAGAGCAGCAACAGGATGGGGCGCATGCGCAGAGCATCGCTGCCGCCGGTCGCAGTCGCCTTGCTGCCACCGGCCCGCCCGTTGCAATCGTTGCGGCCGTGGGCAATCGATGCAACGAAGCCGCCGCCATCGAAGCGGCAGCGCAACCGTCGCCGCCGAGCATGAGGACACCGCCACCCACCCGGAGTCCGCCATGTCAAGCCATTCCCTGGCCGCCGCGTTGCTTGCCGCCTGCTGCCTGATCCACCCCGCCCGCGCCGCCGGCGTCCCCACGGCCGAGCTGCAGATGGCCGAGCAGGCGCAGGCCTTCCGCGAGGCCGCCGATCGCTTCATCGCCGCGGCCCAGGCCGGCGACCTGCCCGCGACACGCGGCCAGCTCAGCCAGGCCCTGGCCGAGCGCATGGGCGACGCGCTGCTGCGCCGCGTGCTGGCCGAGCAGATCCTGCCCTTCTTTGCGAACGGCGCCGGCCTGGCCGGCAGCGCGACCATCACCCGCACCACGGACGCCAGCGGCCAGCAGGGCTTTGCCTTCTACCTGTGGTTGATGCAGCGGGGCGGCGACGCGCCGCGTCCGTTCACCGTCTATGTCGTCAACGAGGGCGGCCGCGCGGTGATCGCCAACATCGTGCCCAACCGCCTGGTTCCCGAGCGCCATCGCTGAGCCGCTGCCATGCAGTACGAATTGCTCTTCGACCTTGGCCAGCAGCAGCCGGCCGACGCCTTCTGGCTGCTGCTCGGCGGCGCCATCCTGATCCCCGCCACCTGGCTGCGCTGGCGCCGCGCCCGTCAGGGCAGCGCGACGGCGATGCCGAGCTTCATGATGCTGTTCGGCGGCGTCGCGCTGGCCTGCGGGCTGATCCTGCGCTGGGATCACGAGCGCCTGCTCGCCCATCTGCAGGCCGGCCGCGTCGAGATCGCCGAGGGTTTCGTCGCCGCGCATTCGGTCGAGACCATCGTCCGCTACGACGTGCAGGCCAAGCGCCACCGCCGCAGCGAGTGGGAGGCGTTCCTGGTCGGCGCCACCGCCTTCGGCTTCACCCGCGACGCCTCGGCGGTCGGCTTCAAGAACGGTGACCAGCCGCGCGTGCCGCTGCGTGATGGCGACTGGCTGCGCATCCATTACGTCGAGGACGTCGAAGGCGATTTCTCGCAGCGCCGCATCCTGCGCCTGGAGCGTGGCAACAAAACAAACGCACGCAGTGCGTCGCTGAAACCGGAGCGCGACGAGCGCTTCTGACACTGGATTCATCGCAGCCAGGCTGCGCGATTCAGTCCTCAATCACCTCAAGGAGTTCCTGATGTCCCGCTTCTCCATCGCCCTCATCCGCCTCGCGACCCTGGCCCTGCTCGGCAGCGCCGGCACGGCCGCCTATGCGCAGAAGACCATCGACCAGAACAAGGCCCTGGCCGGCAACGTCACGCCGGGGGATGCGCCGGGTTTTCCGATCACGATCAGCGTGCCGGGGTCCTACAAGCTGATGAGCAATCTTCAGGTACCTCAGGGCACAGCAGGGATCACGATTACTGCAAGCCGGGTCACGTTGGACCTCAACGGCTTCACCATCGAGGGGCCCAACGTCTGCACCATCAACTCGTCTACCGTCAGCTGCTCACTCCCTGTGGTTACCGGTGCACATGGTGTTGCAGCCTTCAGCGGAACGGATCACATCGTGGTGCGCAACGGGAATGTGCAGGGCATGCAGGACAGAGGAGTATTCCTGCGCGGCTCTTCGTCCACGGTGAGCGGATTGCATGTCGCGATGAACCGCGCCGAGGGTTTGTATGTTTTTGATGGCCAGATTCAAGACGCGCTTGCAAGCCTTAAGGATTTGCTGATCAAGTCCTCACCGTAGAACTCCGTCTTGTCGAGGGTGTTGCGG
>VFQU01000473.1_pt1 | contig 36058 bp, 30 predicted proteins | sample 3512311 | NCBI WGS metagenome assembly VFQU01 (sample SAMN10412377, study PRJNA504923) | tailings metagenome | isolation source: Relicate 3 Philex TSF3 active mining site | place: Philippines: Tuba, Benguet | collected 2017-08-29
GCGGCTACCTCTCGCCCTACTTCATCACCAACCCCGACAAGATGACCGTGGAACTCGAAAACCCCTACATCCTGATCCACGAAAAGAAGCTGTCGAACCTCCAGTCGATGTTGCCGATCCTCGAAGCGGTGGTGCAGTCGGGCCGTCCGCTGCTGATCATCGCCGAAGACATCGAAGGCGAAGCGCTCGCCACCCTCGTGGTCAACAAGCTGCGCGGCGGGCTCAAGGTTGCCGCCGTCAAGGCTCCGGGCTTCGGCGATCGCCGCAAGGCGATGCTCCAGGATATCGCGATCCTGACCAAGGGCGAGATGATCAGCGAAGACCTCGGCATCAAGCTCGAGAACGTCACCATCGGGATGCTCGGTCAGGCCAAGAAGGTCTCCATCGACAAGGACAACACCACCATCGTCGATGGTGCCGGGTCGGCTGACGACATCAAGGCGCGCGTTGCCGAGATCCGCACCCAGATCGACGCGACCACCAGCGATTACGACCGCGAAAAGCTCCAGGAGCGTCTGGCAAAGCTCGCGGGCGGCGTGGCTGTCATCAAGGTCGGCGGTGCGACCGAAGTCGAAGTGAAGGAGCGCAAGGACCGCGTCGATGACGCGCTTCACGCGACCCGCGCTGCGGTGGAAGAAGGCATCGTCCCCGGCGGCGGCACGGCTCTGCTCTACGCCACCAAGGCTCTCGAAGGGCTGAAGGGCGCGAACGAGGACCAGACCCGCGGCATCGACATCATCCGCAAGGCGATCACCGCCCCGATCAAGCAGATCGCGACCAACGCCGGTCACGACGGCGCGGTCGTCGCGGGCAACCTGCTGCGCGAGAATGACGAGACCCAGGGCTTCAACGCTGCGACCGACACCTACGAAAACCTGGTGAAGGCCGGCGTGATCGACCCGACCAAGGTCGTGCGCACCGCGCTGCAGGACGCGGCCTCGGTTGCGGGCCTCTTGATCACCACCGAAGCGGCGATCGTCGAGAAGCCGGAAGACAAGCCGACTGCCCCCGCCATGCCCGACATGGGCGGCATGGGGTTCTAAGCCGATAGGGCGGGTTGGGGCCAGCGCAAGCTGGCTCCGCACTCGCCCAAGGCCGGCCAGCGGGGCCGCATGGCCCCGTCTGACGACTCCGGCTTTGCCGGAGTCGTCCCAAGGCACCAAGCCACGAAACCCCGGCGGCTCATCCCGCCGGGGTTTTCCGTCTCTAGCGCCCCGCCAGCCAGGCGCGACTGGTTCGCGCGACTTCGCGGGCGCGCGCCGCAAGATCGGGGAAGGCCTCGCGCAAGGTAGCTGATCGCTCCTCGATGGCGAGCGGCAGATCGCCGGGCAGTGCATCGATCATCGCGCCAAGCGGCAACCCGCCCTGCCCCAGCGGCATCCGCCGGTTGATCGCATCATCGATGATCGCATCGAAATTCGTCAGATCGGGGGGATCGGCGGGCGCATCGCAGGGCTGGCAATAGCTCAGCCATTCGCGTGGGATGGCCGCCAAATCCTCCGCCGTCCCGCCCGAACGGGCCCAGTGCAGGGTATCGACCAGCAGCGCCTTGGCCTCGCCTTCGATCTGTTCAAGGATCGCGCGCGCGGCGTGGATCGTCTTGACCTCGGTGAAGATCCCAAACTCGAGATTGATCCGGACATCGGTGCCTTTGGCGGCATCGACCATGGCCTGAAACTTGGCGGTAGTGGCGCCCGCATCGGGATCGCTGGAGACGCACAGCAGGTTCCTCGCGCCGAGTTCAGCCGCAATGCCGACCAGTTCGGTCAGCCAGGGATCGGGCGCGCCCGGCATTATCCAGGCAACTTCCAGATCGAGCAGTTTCACGCCCGCATCACGCGCCTGGGCGCGGATGGCGCGGGTGGTGGCGGGCGTCCAGCTATCGCGTTCAGCCCACATCCCGCCGAAATCGAACCCGGCGGCAGCGGCGCATTCGATGAGCTGCGCAGGGGTTGCCTCGGGCATGATCCCGGCGGCGAGCGAAATCAACCGGCCGCTCACAGCGTCTGCCCGTCATCGAGCACGAAATCGCTCCCCGTCACGAATTCCGCTGCATCCGAGCACAGGAACAGCAGCACGCCATCAAGCCCCTCTTCGCTCATCAGTCGCTTCCTCGGAAAGCGCGCGATCTGCCTCTTACCCGCCTCGGTTTCGAACCAGTCGGCATTGATTGCGGTGCGGATATAGCCGGGCGAAATGGTGTTGACGCAGATTCCGCTGCGCGCCCATTCACGCGCCATGCTGCGCGCGGCCTGCACCACGCCCGCCTTGCTCGCCGAATAGGCGACAAGGCCGGGCGAAGGCTCGAACGCCGTGATTGAGGCGATGAGCACGATCCGTCCCTGCGTAACGCCTGCCGCCATCATCCGGCGCGCACCCTCGCGCGCGGTCAAGATCGCGCCGGTGAGGTTGACCGCCAACGTCTGAGCGATCTCGGCCTCGCTCATTGCGGTGATCATGCCTGCCCCATCGACGCCCGCATTGGCGATCACCGTGTCGATGGTGGTGCCAAAGGCTGCCTCGGCAGCGTCAAAGCCGGCGATGATATCGGCTTCGCGCGCGACATCCATTGCGACGGCAGCAGCAGCCGGGCCGATCTCGCCCGCCAGCGCCTCAAGCCGCTCCGCGCGCCGCGCGCCGAGCGCCACCCGCGCGCCATTCGCTGCCAGAACACGCCCGAACCGCGCGCCGAGCCCGGAGGATGCACCGGTGACGAGCGCGGTGCGCCCCGCAAGATCGACAGAAATGCTCATGCGCGCCTACTTAGCCGCAGGCAGCACCCCGTCGATATATTTCTGCAAGGTCATCTGGAAATGGCGCACCCGGCTATCCTGATAATGGCCCAGCTGCATCTGCCCGACCTTCATCGTTTTCATGCCTTCCTGCACATAGGGCAGGTTCGCCATGTCCTGATCGAACACATTGGCAAGCTGCGGGCCCATCTTGTCTGCCGCCCAAGCGAAGGGTTCGTCATCCGGGATGCGCGTTGGCTCAACGGCGCGCGGGCGCGGCTGCCCCTTGGGTGTAGGGAACAGCAAGCGGATTTCCATAATGCACCAATCGGGAGTGTCGCCCGGCAGCCAGCGATAGACCAGCGTGGGCAGGAAACCGATCCACGGCGAGAAATTGGGGAAGATATTGTAAGTGAAATTGTCGAGGATTTCGGTGTCCGCAGCGTCCGAATAATCATAGCCATATTGCTCGGCAAAGCCGCGCCGTCCGGCCTCGGCCAGCACCTTGCGCGCGCCCAGCGGATCAGCCGCGTCATAGCCTTCGGGCGCATCTTCGGTGGCGGAAAAGCGCCGGTTGGTGCGCGCATCCTGACCACCCGAAAACTCGTTCATCTTTTCGAGGACGTAATCGGAATCCTTGCCCTTCACATGCGGGCTCAAAACGCCCGAAGGCGTGATCGCGCGGTTGAAGTGATCACCGATCAGATCATAGCGCGTGTTGGCATCCCCCAGAAAGGCCAGCAATTGCGGGTGCGTGGTGATCGAATGCCAGGCTTCCATGAAGGCTTCAGCGGTCGCCTTCCAGTTCGCCGGGATGCGCTTTTGCACCCACATGCCGGTGTAGCGGTTTTCGAAATCATAGCGTTCGTAATGGCTGGCAGGCTCGCCCAGCCAGGTCTTGAAATCGGGCAGATCGTGGTTTTCGGTGAGCATGACGAAGCCCTGCCACAACTCGACGCGCGCCTGCGGCAGGTCCATGTCCTGCCCTTCGAGATGCTTGAAATCCCACGAGCAGGGGATTTCCTTCAAGGATCCGTCATTGCGCCAGGTGAAGCCGTGGAACGGACAGCGCAGCTGGATCGAATTGCCGCTTTCGGTGCGCAGCTTGCGGCCCCGGTGCAGACACGCATTGTAGAAGCCTTTGACGCTACCATCCTTCTGGCGAATCAAGAGGAAGCTCTTGCCGGCAATGTCGAACACCACGGTGTCGCCCGGCTCGGGCATTTCATCCTCGCGCGCGGCAAACAGCCAGACATTGGGCCACAGCTTTTCGCGTTCGAGCGCTGCGAATTCTTCCGAAATGTAGGGCGCAACCGAGATCGGCTCATCGCCCATTTCGATGGTGGTTTCGGTGAACAGGTAATCGGGCGGACGGCGGGTGTCGCCGTTGAGCATGTCGGTGTAACTGATGCCGGGGCACCGATCACCCTGAGCAATGGTCTTGATCTCGTTCATGGGGCTGATGATCCTCTCGCCGCTGTCCTGTGATCCTCGCACTTTGTGCAGTTCTTCGCGGCGCGAATATTCCACACCTTGGGGGCACGGTCACCCTAGCGGATTGGAGAGGAATCATGGCGCTGGCAGGCAAGATGGCGGCTTTGGGCGAGGTGATGCAGCTGGCTTTCGTGCCGCAGGATTTCGACGCGGCGGTGCGGCACTGGACACAGACCATGGGCGTGGGCCCGTTCTTCCTGATCGAAGGCATTCACCTTGATGGCATGACATACAAGGGCGAGCCGACCGATGCGGTGTTCGATCTGGCGCTGGCCTATTGGGGCGATATGCAGATCGAACTGATCCGCCCGCGCGATGAGCACCCCTCGATCTATCGCGGGGAGTATGGCTCGACTGGCAACGGGCTGCACCATGTCTGCATTGTGGTCGATGACATGGATGAAGTGATGCGGGTATGCGCCGAGGCTGGCGCGCAAGTTGTGATCGAAGGCACTTTCGGCACCAGCCGGGTGATCTATGTCGATCCCGGAACAGGCCCCGGCACGCTGGTCGAAATCCTCCAGCGCGCCAGTGACGGGCCCGATCTGTTCGGAATGATCAAAGCGGCCAGCATCGGCTGGGACGGCAGCGAGCCGTTGAGAAAGCTGGGTTAGTGCGTCATTGCGAGCAAAGTGAAGCCATCCAGAGCGGTTGACCCCAAGCTCTGGATTGCCGCGCGGCTGCGCCGCTCGCAATGACGAAGAAAATCAATCGCTCGCGCCTAGATACCCCAGTTGGCCCGCCTTGAAGATGGTCTGCGCGCGGTTGACGCTATCAAGCTTTTCGCCCGCGCGGTGGATATGATAGCGGATCGTGGCGTGCGACCGGTTGAGGATCATGCTGATCTCCTTGTCGGTCTTGCCGATCGCTGCCCAGCGCAGGCATTCCACCTCGCGCTTGGACAGCACGCAGTCCGACGGGATCCGCCGCTTGGTGCGGTTGGCCTGCACGTAACCCGCCACAAAGCACCGCGTGACCATGGCGAACAGCGTGCCGTGTTCGGCAAATTCGCGGGAGAGATCCTCCTTCTCGCGGTCCATCGAGATGAAGCTGGTCGCCGAAATCTGCCCGAACGGCAGGTGCACCGGAATGACGATCGCGGCCTTGCAAAGCGCGCGGCGTTCGAAGTCCGCAAGGTCGATTTCGGCCAGATAGTGATTGCGCCACCGGGTGTTGAAGCCGCGGGCATTCACCCAAAAGGGCTCGCTTTCGTAGCGGCAGGCGCGCGGCAGGGGCGAGTGGAGCGCGAGGCGGTGGTCCTCCCACCAGCGCGCGCCATCTTCGAGCCAGCGGAAGATATCGGCGTTGAGGATGGTGCCGTCTGCATCCACCATCGGTTCCTTGGAGGAAATATCGTCGCATACAGCGATCTGCATCCCCCGTTCGCGGGCGATGCGGGCAAGGTTCACGGCGGCATCATGGATATCCTCGGGACAGGTGATGGTCACCTGATCGAGATATTGTTCAAGCGTCTCGCGACCCTGCGGGGTGCGCAGATCGACAACATTGGTGGCCATTTTGAGCTCTCTCCTCTCAAATCCCTCCGATTCGGGAGCCTAGCCCTTTTTTGGGGGGCGTCACTCATAATTTACGTAGGGGAAGCCTCGGCTGCGAGCGGCTAGCCAGAAGGCAATCAGGGAGTTTTGCGTAATGGCTTGGAAAGGTGCGAATTTCGGCGTGGCGATCAAGGAACTGGCGCGCGCCATACCGGCAGACCGGCCAGCGATTGTCCACGGCAGCCGCGTAATCGGCTGGGGCGAGCTTGACCGTCTGACCGATGCCGTCGCCGCAGGGCTGACAGCGCGCGGGCTGAAACCGGGCGATATTGCCGGGCAAATGCTGCGCAATACGCCTGAATATCTGCTTGCCTATTTCGGCTGCATCAAGGCTGGCGTGGTGCCGGTTAATGTAAACTACCACTACAAGCCGCGCGAGCTGGCCGACATCTTCACGCGCTTCGGGCTTGCCGCGCTTTTCACCGAAGGCGATTTTGCGGCGGCTGCGGCCGATGCGATGCCGCAAGGCGCTGTCACCTTCGATGTGAGCGCGCCGGAATGGGCCGCGCTGTGCACCAGCCCCGTGCCCGCAGGCTTTGCCATTCACGATGATCCGGCCGCCCTGTTCCTGACCGCCACCGGCGGCACGACGGGCATGCCCAAGGCGGTGATGTGGCCGATGGAGGAAGCCTGGGGCGCGTTCAACGCCTCGGTGTGGCAGCGCGCACCGGGCACACCGCCGCTTGTTACCGGCTCGCTGGAGGAACAGGTGGCCGAAGCTGCCCGCATCGGCCCCGATCACCCGGCGAGCACTTCGCCGCTGCTGCTCCTTTCCCCGCTGATGCATGGCGCAGGCCAGTTCAGCGCGATGATCCACCTCTTGAAAGGGGGCACGCTGGCACTGCTTCCGGCCGACAAGTTCGACGCTGATCTGGCGCTCGATGAAATCAAGCGGCTGGGCGCGCGCGGGGTGTTCATCGTCGGCGATGCCTTCGCGCTCCCGCTGGCCGACAGGCTCGATGCGCGCGGCGATGCCGCGGAGGTGCTGGCGACCCTGCGCAGCATCACGTCTTCGGGCGCGGTATTCTCGCCCGCAGTCAAGCAGCGCCTGATCGCGCACCATCCGGCCTTGATGATCGTCGATGCGCTGGGGTCTTCGGAAAGCTCGGGCACCGGGATCGTCATCACGACCGCGCAAGGATCAAGCGGCGGCGGCAAGTTCCAGCCGCTGCCGGGCCGCGAGACCAAGCTGTTCGATGAAAACCTTGCCGAAATCCCGCCCGGCTCGGATGGAATCGGGATCGTCGCGCGCACCGGGCCGCTGCCGCTCGGCTATCTTGGCGAGGATGCAAAGAACGCTGCGACCTTCCCGGTGATCGGCGGCCAGCGCTGGCTGATGACGGGCGACCGCGCGCGCTGGTCAGCCGACGGCACGCTCGAATTCATCGGGCGCGACAATATGTGCATCAATACAGGCGGCGAAAAAGTCTTCCCCGAGGAAGTCGAAGCCGTGTTGCAGGGTCACCCGACCGTGAAGGACGTGCGGGTCGTCAGCCTGCCCGATGCGCGCTTTGGCCGCAAGGTGGTGGCCGTGGTGCAACCCGAAGGCGCAGTCGATGCAGCGACGCTCGATGCCCACGCGCGCGCTGGCCTTGCGGGTTACAAGATCCCCCGCCTTTACGTGTTCACGAATGGCTCGTTGCGGCTCAACAATGGCAAGCCCGATTACAAAACCGCGCAGGCGCTGGCAGACGAGGTAGCGGCGGCGAGCGCCTGATCGGGTGGCGCGCCCAGCCACTTAGCCAATTGCCGCCAGCCCGTGACGGGCCTTTCGCGAGCAGGCTTGCCCGGAAAAACCGCCCGATCAGAACGGGATATCATCATCCAGGTCATCAAAGCCGCCGCCCGCGCCGCCGCCCTGGTTCCAGCCGCCGCCTGCGCTTGCGCCCGCACCAGCACCGCCGCCGCCGCCGTAACCGCCGCCGCCCGAGCGCGCACCGCCGCTTCCGCCGCCCATGCCGCCGTTACCGCTGCCCCCACCTGCACCATCGAGCATCGTCATCACCGAGTTCGGCCCGCGCAGCACCACTTCGGTCGAATAGCGATCATTGCCGTTCTGGTCCTGCCACTTGCGGGTTTGCAGCTGGCCTTCGATATAGACCTTGGAGCCTTTCTTGAGATAGCGCTCGGCCACCCCGGCCAACCCCTCGTTGAAGATCGCGACAGTGTGCCATTCGGTCTTTTCCTGACGCTCGCCGGTGTTGCGATCCTTCCAGCTCTCGCTGGTCGCGATCCGCAGATTGCACACCTTGCCGCCGTTCTGGAACGTGCGGACTTCGGGATCGGCCCCGAGATTGCCGATCAGCATGACCTTGTTGAGCGAACCCGCCATCGAAATATCCTTTCCCGTCCGAACCTTGCGCTGCCAATGCCGCGACTCAGGCGAACGTCATAGGACATCAAAGCGCAGCCGACGACAAGAGCGCCCGGCCTATCCCCGACTTACCGCGCGGGGTAGCGCAGCCGCCCGAGAAAGCGCGTTAAGCTGGGCATTTCGCGGTCCTTGGCGGTAAAGCGCGCCTTGGCCTTTTCGAACTTCATCACGCCGTCGATCCGGCGATCGAGGAAGGCATAGGTATCGGCCTTGCCCTCACTGTCATCATTCACAAACACCGCCAGCGTCGCGCTGTAAATACCTGCAAGAATGGCCCGCTTGGTATAGTGGTTGTAATCGGTTGCGGTATCGCCTGCGAGCCGCCACATGATATCCGCCGAACGCCAGCCGAGCCTGAGGCCGCGCGGCGCATTTTGCGGCTGCGCCATGATCGCGAGCGCGCGGCGCACCGCTTCGTCGATATGCGCAACCGCTTCGAGCCGGAAGGCGACGAGCGTGCGGATCCGCTCACGGATCTTGAGGGTCGCCAGCCGTTCCTTGGGCCATTCTGCTTCCATCGCCTGATCCACCGAGGTGATCCAGGCTTCGATCATCGCCATCGCGCGCCCGCCCGGAGCATCGGCGGGAAAGGCCAGTTTCGCCACATCCACATCGACCCCCGCCATTTCGGCAGCGGCCACCAGCGCAGTTTCATTCCAGCCATCGAAAATCGCGGAGGCCGCGATATCGGGCGCCAGCGCCACGGCCAGTTCATCAAGCGTCATGTCAGAATAATCGGTCATGTCAGAAAGAAGGCCCATAGTTCTTGGGAGTTCCCTTCTCGGCGCGTTTTTTGTCAGCAGCCTCGAATTCCTGCTTCATCAGGACATTGCCCGCCTGCACTTTCATGTAATCGCGCGCCGATCGGCCCGAATTGTCGTTGCGGTCAGGATCGGCACCCTTGGCCAGCAGCATCCGCACCATCGGCACGTTGCGCGCGTGCACCGCCGCGATCAGCGGGGTCTCGCCCGTCTGGTCGGAGACATTGACGCTTGATCCGCCCTTGATCAGTTCTTCGGCCCCTTCGATAAAGCCGAGCGAGGTCGCCAGTTGCAACGGCGCAATCCCGCGCTTGTTGCGGATGTTGGGATCGGCACCGCGTTGCAGCAGGAAACGGACCCACAAAATATCGCCGCGCTCCACCACCATATGGAGACCCGTATCACCATTGGTGAGATCGCGGCTGTTGACGATCTGGGTGCCGGGCTTGTTCAGCATTTCCGTCGCCTTGTCGCCATCGCGATCCTTGACGGCTTTCAGGAACTGATAGCCTTCGGAAAACATCTGCGCGGCCACAGGGGTCAGCGGAACGCTTGCAAGCCCGACAACAGCGCCCACGACAAGCGCATTGGCCAGCACGCGCGAGAGCGGGTAGTTGCGCAAAAATCCGGTCAGCACGGTTTGAACCTTTCGCAATTCCTGCCACATATCGGCTAAGTCGGCGGATGCCCATCCGCCCGATCAACTATCTGAGCGCGCCAGTTAGCAGAGCATGAACCGCAAGGCCAATCCCCCGATGCAATTCCCCTCGATTGGCGGGGCGCTTGCCGCTGCCGCCGGGCTGCTGCTTGCTGCCTGTGCGGCCGAAGGCCCGCCCGGCCCTTCGCCTGACGGGGTCGATCTGCGCGGCGCGAGCATCGGCGGCGATTTCACCCTCACCAGCCATACGGGCAAGCGGGTGAAGTGGGGTGATTTTGCCGGGCAATACCGGCTGGTCTATTTCGGCTTTACCTATTGCCCCGACATCTGCCCGACGGATATCCAGCGCCTGAGCCAGGGCCTGACACAATTCGCAAACGCCGATCCCGCGCGCGCCGCCAAGGTCCAGCCGATCTTCATCTCGGTCGATCCCGAACGCGACAGCCCCAAGGTCATGGCCGAGTTTGTCGGCAATTTTCATCCGCGCCTCATGGGCCTCACCGGCACGCCCGCCGAGATCGAGGCCGCCAAGAAGGCATTCGGCGTGCAGGCAAGCAAGGATCCGCCGACACAGCCCGATGGCAATTACAATGTCAGCCACACCACTTTCACCTATTTGTTCGCGCCCGATGGTGCGCCGCTTGGGATTATCCCCACCGACAAGGGCGCTGCTGGCGTCGCGGCGGAACTGGCGCAGTGGGTTCGCTGAGAGAACGCTTCTGGGAATTGCCGCTGGGCGCGCTGACCCGCGCCGAATGGGAAGCCTTGTGCGATGGCTGCGGGCGCTGCTGCCTTCACAAGATCGAGGATGCCGATACCGGCGAGATCATCGATACCAACGTCGCCTGCCGCCTGCTGGATATCGGCACCGCGCGCTGCACCGATTACCGCAACCGCAAGGCTTTCGTCCCCGATTGCTTGCGGCTCACCCCCGCGATCGTGGCGAGCGTCACGTGGCTGCCTGCGACCTGCGCCTACCGCCTGCGGCAGGAGGACAAGCCGCTTTATGATTGGCACCCGCTGATCAGCGGTGATCCCGATAGCGTCCGGCGCGCACGGGTTTCGGTGGTGGGCCGGGTGGTGAGCGAAGTCGATGCCGGGCCGCTCGAACACCATATCGTCGATTGGGAGGCTGACTGGGACGCTGCCGCCCGCGACGATGACGAGGGCCGCGCGCCATGATCGACTGGCTCGAACGTGCCGCGCTCGAACCCGAGCTGGAACTGGCCGGGCGCGCGGTGCCCATCGCGCTCAAACGCCACCCCACCGCCCGCCGCCTGACCATGCGTCTTGCCCCTGATGGGAGCGAGGTGCGGATCACGCTGCCGCGCTGGGCTGCGGCGACCGAGGCCATTGCCTTTGCCCATGCCCGCAAGGAATGGCTCGAAGGCCAGCTTGCCAGTGTGCCCGCCCGCACCGCCCCCGGCATCGGCGGCGAAGTGCGCTATCGCGGACGGGCGCTCCGGCTCGAATGGAGTGCAGCCGCCCCGCGCCGTCCCGCCATAATCGGCGAAACGCTGCGGCTCGGCGGGCCGCAAGCGCGCATCGAGCCGCGCATCCGCCGTTGGCTTGAGGAGGAGGCGCTCGCGCTGGCCGAGGCGGATATGCGCGACTATTGCGCGGCGGCCGATCTCGCGCCCGTTCCCGTCAGCCTGTCACGCGCGCTGCGTCGCTGGGGCTCATGCTCTGATCGCCAGCGGATCCGCATCAACTGGCGGCTGGTGCAGGCCCCCGATTTCGTGCGCCGTTCGGTGGTCGCGCATGAAGTCGCCCATCTGGTGCACTTCGATCATTCCCGCGCCTTCCACACCCTGCTCGCGCGCATTTACGAAGGCGAGATCGCAGCGGCTGATCGCTGGCTCAAGGACCATGGCCGCAGCCTCTACACTGCCTTCGGGTAAGGCCTTTCGGCGCAAAGCAATTGGCAAGCTGCATCGCTCCGCCCTATATTGCCCTTAATGCTGTCCCGTTCGCGCTTCAATCCCACCTCGGGTGTCCTCGACTTCTGGCAGGAATTCAGGAAGCCCAACCCCTATCGCTGGCCGATCCTTGCCGCCTCGGCGATCCCGGCGGTGCTGATCTTCGGCTGGGCGCTGTCGCAGACCCATTACCGCGAGCCCGAGCGGCCCAAGGTCACCTACATCACCAGCTTTGCGCCGGACCGGACGATCGATGAAATCATTGCCAGCAATATCGAAAACCAGGAATTGAAAGAGCTGCGCGCTGCCAAAGAGGCCGAAATAGCCCGGCGCAAGCGCGATATGTACAAGGCGCTGGGCGCGGCAACGGGCATGGATGTCGAAAAGATCGAGGCCAAAGCGGATGCGCGCCGCGCGGCCGAAGCCGCTGCCGCTCAAAGGAAACGCGACGAGCAGATGGGACGGGTCGCCAAATCGCCCGTCGCTGGCACCAGTGAAAGCGCCGCACCATAGCGAGCCTTGTTCCTGACGATCATGCCTGGATGGCCGCCGCTGCAAGGCTGGCAGGCCACGCACGTCCGCTCGCGCGCCCCAATCCCGGAGTTGCCGCGCTGGTGGTGGCAGAAGATGGCCGGGTGATGGGGCGCGGCTGGACCCAGCCCGGTGGCCGCCCCCATGCCGAAGCCGCAGCACTTGCCGGCCTTGCGCCGCAAGCGCTGCGGCAAGCCACGCTCTATGTCACGCTTGAACCTTGCGCCCACCGCTCGGCGCGCGGGCCGGCCTGCGCCGATCTGATCTTGGCCGCGCGGCCTGCCCGCGTGGTGATCGGCCAGATCGATCCCGATCCGCGCACGGCTGGCGCGGGGCTGGCCCGGCTGGAGGCGGAAGGCATCGCGGTGCGGCTGCTCGATGATGCGGCATCGGCGGCAAGCCTTGCCGGGTTCCTTACCCGCCAGCGCCTTGGCCGGCCGCATGTCACGCTCAAGCTTGCCATGTCGCTCGATGGCTGCATCGCGCTCGCCGATGGCACCAGCCAGTGGATCACCGGCAAGGCCGCGCGCGCCCATGTCCACGCCCAGCGCGCGCGCGCCGATGCCATTCTGGTCGGCGGCGGAACATGGCGTGTCGATCAGCCCCGGCTCGATGTGCGCCTGCCGGGGCTGGAGGGGCGCTCGCCGCAGCGCGTGGTGCTGACGCGCGGCGCCGCGCCCGCAGGTGTAACCGCGCTGTCCGCACCGCAAGAGATCGCGGGGCTGGAGGGCGTGCTTTACCTCTACATCGAAGGCGGCGCGGCCACCGCTGCCGCCTTTCTGGCCGCCGATCTGGTGGACGAACTGCATATCTACCGCGCGCCGATCTTGATCGGTGATGGGCTGCGCGCGCTCGGCCCACTCGACCTTGCGAACCTTCCCGAAGCGCATGGCCGCTGGCATCTTCACGACCGCCGCCAGCTTGGCAGCGACACATTCGAAGCCTATTGGCGCAAGCGCACCTAACTAAGGACCACCCGCCCCATGTTCACCGGCATTGTCACCGCCATCGGCACCATCGCAAGCGCCGAACAGCGCGGTGATTGGCGCGCCCGCATCAATGCCCCGCTTGATCCGGCGCGGATCGATATCGGCGCCTCGATTGCATGCTCGGGCGTGTGCCTGACTGTCGTGGACCGGGGCGGAGAAGCTGGCGACGCCTGGTTCGAGGTCGATATTTCCGGCGAAACTGTCAGCCGCACCGTGCCCGGCATGTGGCATGTGAGCCGCCGCCTCAATCTCGAACCCAGTTTGCGCATGGGCGATGAACTGGGCGGTCATATCGTGACCGGACATGTCGATTCGATAGGCGAGGTCGTCATGGTCGCGCGCGACGGCGGCAGCTGGCAGGTTGCGGTGCGCGCGCGGGCCGAAATGTCGCCCTTCATTGCCGAGAAAGGGTCAATCACGGTCGATGGCGTCTCGCTGACCGTCAACGACGTGCGCGACCGCGCGGATGGCACCTGCGATTTCCTGCTCAACATCATCCCCCATACCGCCAGCGTCACCACGCTGGGCGAGCTGGCGGAAGGCGACATGGTCAATCTCGAAATCGACGTGCTCGCCCGCTATCTCAAGCGGATGCAAGGTCTGGCGGCGCGGGGGTAAACCGGCCCGCTCCGCTGCGCGCCATCATTTCGTCTCGGGCACCACCCTTACCTCGACCGGCGTGGCCGCAAGATAGCGCTTGGCGGCGGCTTGCAGATCGGCCGGCGTGATCGCATCGAGCACCGCGCGCCGGGTGCGGCGACGTTCGAGCAGCGTGGGATCGCTCTGTGCTTCGGCGACGAGGCCGATCCAGCCATCATTCTGCGTCTCGGCACGTTCGTAGCTCGCGCGCATCGGATTGCGCGCACGATCGAGCAGATCGTCCGTGACCGGCGCTGCCACGAACTCCGCCGCAATCGCGCGCACGGCCGCTGCGGTCTCGTCCATGACTTGCGGCGGCACGGTAAGGAACGTGGTGATATGGCCAAAGCCCTTGTAGGCGAGCGGCGCCGCGCTGAAGGCCTGGGGCGAATAGGTTGTGCCCAGCTCCTCGCGCAGCTTTTCGGTGAGGCGCAGCGTCATCACCGAGGCAAGCAGATCGCGGGTGAGATCATCCTTCAGATCGCGCCCGTCGGTGCCCGGCCAGCTGACGGTGATCGCGCCCTGATCGGCAGCGCCCGTGTGGTTAAGCACCTTGGCCGAGCGGTCCGCAACAAAACGCGGCGGCGGCGCCTTGCTTGCATCTTCGCGCCGTTCGGGCCGCGCAGGCAGCGCGCCAAGCGTGGCGGCAACCGCAGCAATCGCGGCATCGGCATCGAAATCGCCCACCAGCCCAAGCGCGAGCGGACCCTTGGCAAGCTGCGGGGCGACCACCGCGCGCAGTTCATCCACCGAACGCGCGGCAATCTGGCTGGCATCGGGAAGGCCCAGCCGCGCATCATTGCCCGCCAGCACCGCGTTGAAGGCGGTGCCCAGCACCTGTGCTGCGCCCGAACGGATGTTCTGCACCACGATGGGCGCAATTCCGGCCCATTGTGCTGCGGTTTCGGGCCGCCAGCCGGTTGCCGTCAGCCGCGCAGCGAGCAGATCGAGCTGCAATTTGAGATCGGCAGCAGTCGTCTTGCCCGCGGAAGTAAGCGCCGCATCTTCGCCATCGAGACCGAAACTGACCGCCTTGCCTGCCAGCACCCGGCGCAGATCATCGACGCTATGCTTTTCCAGCCCGTCGATGCTGGCGATGATCGACAGCATTTCGCGCAAGCCCTGCTTGTCCGCGGGGAAGGCGGCATAGCCATCGCCGACCCGCAGCGAGAAGGCGATCTTGCCGGGTTCAAACTTGGTCGGCTTCAGATTGAGCTGCAAGCCATTGGCAAAGCGCAGCGTGCGAATGCCCAGATCGGCGATCATGGTATCGGAGGCGATTTTGCCCGGCGCGCCCCACTCGCTGTAGGCGAATTGCACCTCCGCCTCCTTGGCAGGCGGGGTCACGGCCACCGCCGCGCTTTGCTGCAAGGCAGCGGCAACCGCTTGCTCGCCGCCGGAAATCGGCTGCTTGGTCGAAAGGTGCACCACTGTCGGCCCGCCCTGCCAGGCGGTGCGGAAGGCCTCGCTCACCGCTTCGGGTGTGATGCTGCCGGCGATCGCCTGATAAAAGGCCAGATCAAGCGTTGGCGCAGTCGGCACGGTGTTCTGGAGGCTGCTGGAGATCAGGCTATCAGCGATTGCGGCGCTGGGGCGGCCGCTGGCCTGGGCTGCGGCATTGGTGAGCGCGGTGGCGATATTGGCCTTGGCCTCGGTGATTTCGGCAGCGGTAAAGCCAAACTGCGCGGCGCGCCGCAGCTCGCGTTCAGCAAGCGCCAGCGTTTCGGCCCATTGCCCGTCCTTGGCCACAGTGAGGAGACCGAAGGATCGCGCCGAACGAAACAGCGGCTGATCGCCGGCCTGCCCGAACAGCGCGGGCGAATCAGGCGCACGGGCGAGCGCACTCACCCGGTTGGACAGCGCCGAAGCGGCAATCGCGCGGAGCAGATCATCGCGCGCAGCCTGCGCGGTATTGGTCGGCGGGGCCCAGGCGGAGATGCGCTGCAATTCGATGATTTCCGGCGTTGCGGGATCCGCGAAATTGGCGATTTTGGGCGCGGCCGTGCCAGCGGGAACGGGGCTCTGATAGGTCTCGCGCGGCGCACCATCGCCCTGCCAGTCGCTGAACAGGGCGGCGATGCGCGCCTCCATCGCGGGCACATCGAAATCGCCGACCACAACCAATGTCGCGCGTTCGGGGCGGTAATAGCCATCGTAAAAGGCGCGCAGCTGCGCGGGCGTGATGTTGCGGATACGCTCTTCATCGGCGCGCACCCGCTCGCCCACGCGTAAGCCAGGCAGCGCGGCTTGCAGATAGTGGGCGATGCGGCGGCGGCCCGGATCGTTGCGGACCTGCGCCTCGTTGAGAATGATGCCGCGTTCGCGATCGACTGCGCCGGGCGCAATGGTAAGCTCGCCCGCCATCTCGCGGATCACCTTGAGCGCGGTGCCGACCGTTTCCTCGTCGGTGCGCGGCAGGCCAAGCTGATAGGTGGTGAAATCCAGCCCGGTGGTGGCATTGGTATCCGCGCCAAAGGCGAGGCCAAGCTTTTCCAGCATCGGGATCAACTGGCCTTCGGGAATGCCCTTCGATCCATTGAAGGCCATGTGTTCGACAAAATGCGCCGCGCCGTTTTCGGGATCGGTCTCCTCGCGTGAGCCGACTGCGACGGCAAAGCGGATCGCCGCCTCGCCCGGCGGGTTGGCGTGGCGCTTCAAGGCATAGCGCATCCCGTTCGGCAAGCGGCCGAAAGTGACTTCGGGATCGGCGGGGAAATCGGGGCTGGCAATGCCCCATGCGGGCACGCCGGTCGCCGTGTCGGCGGCAGCGGCTGGGGGCGCGGACGCAGCCTGCTGCGCCAAAGCGGGCGCGGTCGTTGCAAGCGCCAGCCCGGCAGCGATCGCAACGCCGGAAACCGCGCGCAGCGAATGTCTGAAAGTGCGACCCATGATGCTCTCTCTCCACGAAAAAACCGCTTTCCATCAGGCTGATGGTGCGGCCTTAGCCGAGGACATAATCAGGCCGACCGCCGCTTGGCAACGGCCAAGTCCCAAGCGTCAGAGCGGGGCGAGCGGGCCGATCGCAAAATCCTCGCGGGTGATGAGATAGGTGACATGGCGCAGCAGCGCGCCGCCCGCCATCGCGCGCACTTCGCTGCGATCGGTCAGCCGCCCGCCGATCTTTTCCATCGCCCGGCGCGAGCGGTGGTTCGCCTCGCCCACGACAAAGCGGCATTCCGCCACGCTGGCGAGCGCATGAGCCAGCATCAGCCGCTTCAATTCACGGTTTACCGCTCCGCCCCAATGGCTGCGGGCCAGAAACGTCCAGCCGATCTCGACCGAGCCGCCATCGGCCTCCTCCAACCCCTGATAGCGCGAGGACCCGATCACTGCGCCGCTCGCCCGATCGATGATGGCAAGCGCGCCGCCCTGCGCCAGCGCATCATCGAAGAACGCGCGGAACACCGGTTCCTCCCAGCGGTCATGCGCGGGGTGCTGCTCCCAGATCAGCGGATCGCAGGCGACCGCATAAAGCGCGTCCCAATCATCGCGGCGCAAGGGGCGCAGGCTAATCCCTGCGCCCTCAAGTATCGGCTGGCGATCAAGCACGCGCGCGCCGCCCGCCGCCTCAGCCAGTGACTTCGGCGAGCGCGGCGATGAAGCGGGGCAGGTTCGCCATGGTCAGCCCGGCGATGTTGATGCGGCCCGAGGCGGCCATGTAAATGCCGTGCTCCTCACGCAGGCGCACAACTTCCTCCTTGGTGACCGGCACAATCGAGAACAGCCCGTTCTGGCTACCCAGCGGCGCAAGATCGATCCGCCCCGCCTGGCCAGCAGCAGCCAGCGCATCGCGCACCTGCCGCATCCGCGCGCGCATCTCGTCAAGCTCAGCCAGCCACACGGCGCTAAGATCGGGATCGCGCAGGATCAGGCGCACTGCGGCTGCGCCGTGATCGGGCGGCATCGACCAGCTGGCCCGCGCCAGCGCATTGGCATTGCTGGTAATCGCATCAAGCCCGGCGGGGGTTTCAGCGAGCATGTAAAGCGCACCAACCCGGTCGCGATACATTCCGAAATTCTTGTCGCAGGAATAGGCGATCAACGCTTCAGGCACTCGGGCCAGCACCGCGCGCATCCCGCCAGCGTCTTCCTCCATCCCCTGCCCCAGCCCCTGATAGGCGGAATCGATGATTGGGAAGGTGCCGCTCTCGGCAATCGCATCGGCAATCGCCGCCCATTGATCGGCGGTATAATCGACGCCGGTCGGGTTGTGGCAGCAGCTGTGCAGCAGGATCGCTTCGTCCGGGCCTGCCGCCCGGATCGCGCCGAGAACGGCTTCAAGATTGGCGCTGCCATCGGGCTTGGCGTGATCGAACGTCGCCACCTCAAGGCCGATATCGGCCATGATCTGCGCATGGTTGGGCCAGCTTGGCATGCCCATGTGAACGCGGCGTGCGCCCGCCTTCTGCGCCAGTGCCACGGCAAGGCGCACTGCTCCGGTGCCGCCCGGTGTCTGCATGCCTGCAAGCCGGCCACCCATCGTCGCATCGGCGCCGAAAATATAGGGCATCAGCGCAGCGACAAAGCCGACATCACCTTCGGGGCCGAGATAGGATTTGCTCTCCTGCTCATCCACCAGCCGCTGTTCGGCCGCCTTGATCGCGCGGAAAACCGGCGTCGCGCCGTCTTCGGTGCGATAGACCCCGACGCCAAGATCAATCTTGTCGGCGCGTGGGTCGGCGGCATGAAGGCGGATAAGGGCGAGCAGCGCGTCGGGCGCCTGGGCTTCGAGTCGGTTCAGCATAGCGCCTGAGCGCATGGCCTCATGCGCGAAGGCGCGCAACCGGGTTTTGCCGTCAGAACGGCAGCCAGCGCTGTTTCTCGGAAAAGCGCATGTAACCCGCATTGACGCCGAGCCGCAGCCCCGCGCCGACCCGGATCGGGATCAGCACCGTATCGCCCTTGCGCAGGTAACTGGCATGAAACCCGCCGACGAAATAGGCCTGGCCCTCTCCGGCGGGAAAGCGCGAGAACAGCTCTTCGCTGTCATACAGATTATAGACCAGCACAAAGGTGTTGCCCGCATTGGCCCCGGCATCGAACCCGATCGAAGGGCCCGTCCAGTAAACCTTGCGGTCACCTTCGACCTTGTGATGCAACGTGCCCGAACCATAGCGCGCGCCCACCACCAGCGCGCCGCCCGCCTCGCGCCCGACGATATAGGCATTGGGGCGGCCCTGTTTGGCAAGAATGCCCTCGATCAGCTTGGCAAGGCCTTCCGCACCCTTGCCGAAGACCCCTTCGGCAGCGCCGATCAGATCGTCTTCGCCATAGGTGGCAGTGCCGGGGGTCGCGGCGGGCGCGGGCGCGGGGGTGGCCGCAACGGGTGCGGCCGCTGGCTGCGGCGCGGCAGGCGCAATATCGGCATCAGACCACGCGCCGACGCGCTCGGCCTCAGGCATTGGGGCATTGCCACCCGCAGGAGCGGATGGCTGCGCCGGTGCGGCGGCAGGCGCGGCTTGCGGCGCCATCAGATCAGCATCGATCCCGCTGCTTTGCGCAGCGCCGCGAAAGGCATCATCAGGATCGAGCTTTTCCACCGGCTGCCCTGCTGCCGCCAGGGGCATTGCTACGGCACCCAGCGCTGCCATTGCCATGACGGCCTTGACCGCAGCCCGGCGAAGCGACTGGGGAGCACCTGCACACACCTTCATAAGATAGCCTTTCACGCCGACCATGGCCGCAACCCGCCACATTCGACAAGAATCCCCAGCGCTTGTGGCTGCAAGCCCAAGGCGACGAGGCGAATCAAAAATGCGCCGGAGCGAATCCCGGATTGGCACAGCGTGCCTCGGGCACAGTGAACCAGACACGAACAAACCATGCAGCCGCGCGCAAGCCAGCCTTGCCCACTGACAAGGCAAAAAGCCGCGAATTTTGTGCCAAGCCACCTTGCCGAGCTTAACCTGCGTGCTTATAGCGCCCGCTTCACGCGGCAGCGCCTGCTGCGGAGACGTGGGTGAGTGGCTGAAACCAGTTCCCTGCTAAGGAACCGTACTCTATCAGGGTACCGAGGGTTCGAATCCCTCCGTCTCCGCCACTGCGCCCCGTCGGGCCGATTACATCCGCGGCACGGCTACTTTCTGGCATGTCATCGGGACCATCCGGCCCACGGTCCACATTGCCTCGGCGCCTTTGTCCCAGAACTGGTGCGTCGGGCTCATGTATTTTGCGCCCGAGGCTGCCTTGTCGGCTGGCAGCACCACCGGCGCGTTGTCGTTCATCTGCACCTGGATGCGATCCCCGCTCAGATTGTCAACCTTGAGCCGCGTGCCATTGCCGCAGTCGTAATAGGCGCTTGCCCCCGGGCCGCCCACTTGATTGGTCTCGCAGCCTGGCAGCCACACCGCTGCTGCACCCAGGGCCAGAATCGCCGAAGCTCTCATGATTTCCTCCTCCCGCTACCGCGCCAGATTATGACGCTACCTGCCCAAGTCAACCGCGCGCGTCGAGCCAGCGCGCTGCGCGCACCCCGCCTGTGATAAGAAAAGGCACCAGCACCAGGCTCAGCGCCACCTTGGCGATCACCTGCCCGATGAGCAGGTTCATGATCGGGAACAGGCCATAGAAAGCAAGCGTGATGAAAATGACTGAATCCACCGCCTGGCTCAGCGCCGAGGCAATCGCCCCGCGCACCATCAGCCCGATGGTCGTCTCGCCGCTGCTGCCCTTGAGCCGGTCGAAAATCCAGATGTTGAGCAAGAGCGACGTGATATAGGCCGCAGGCCCTGCCGCCCACACCCGCCACACGGTCGAATGCACGCGCTCGAAGGCAGCCAGATCATCGGCCCGCCCGCTCGCCATTTCGGTCGAGGCCGGCAGCGTCAGCACCAGCAGCATCAACAGCGAGGAAATCAGCAGGGGCAGAAAACCCCACCACACGATCCGCTGCGCAAATTGCCGTCCGTAAAGCTGCGCAAGCGTGCTGGATATCACCACCAGCAGCAGGAAGGCGAAGATCCCGCTTTCGACCGCAAGGCTGGTCGGCCACAATTGCACCTGCTTGAACGCCAGCACCCCTGCCAGCACTGTCATCCCGCCATAGAGCAGAGTGAAGACGAACAGGCCAAGCGGGAAAGCGGGCGTGCCCTGATGCGAAACGGGCGCAGCGGATTGCGTGGGTTCCATGGGCGATGCCTAGTCAGCGCCTGCACAAAAGGAAAGCCATGCGGTCCTGTTCTGCCCAACGCGCTGTGATCGGCCCATCGGCAGGCCCCAGTTTGAAGGTTGCGTTAGACCGGACAAACTGCCAACCCTCGGCCCCGCGTAAGGCGCGCGCGGATTTCAAGCCTGCCTTCGCCAAGGGGTCGCATCAGCAGGGGCAGTTTCGCACCGTGAATTCAAGTGCTTTTTCCAGCCTGTCGAGCGTGCTGGGTATTCTTGCCATTCTGGCCATTGCGGTTGCGCTGTCGTCGGCCCGACGCAAGATCAACCTCAGAGTGGTGGGCTCCGCCTTCGGCTTGCAGGCCTTCACGGCGCTGGTCGTGCTGCGCACCGAGGCCGGGGTGGCGGTGATCGGGGGCCTTTCGCAAGGGGTGATCGCGCTGCTGGATTTCTCCAAGGTCGGGATCACCGCCGTGTTCGGTCCGATGGAGGGCAATCCCTTCGCCAATACCTTCGTGATCGCCGCGCTGCCGGTGATCGTGTTCTTTGCCGCGATCGTCTCGATCCTCTATCACCTCGGCATCATGCAGCGGCTGGTGCGCTGGGTGGGCGGGGCGATCGGCTGGATTACCGGCATCAGCAAGGTCGAGGCGCTGGGCGCTGCCGCCAACATCTTCGTCGGCCAATCGGAAAGCCCGCTGGTGGTGCGGCCCTATCTTGCCGCGCTTCCCCCGGCGCGGCTGTTCACGCTGATGGCGGTGGGCATGGCGGGCGTGGCGGGCACCATCCTTGCCGCCTATGCGAGCTTCATTGGCGAGGAAGCCGTGCCGTTCCTCCTAGCGGCGGCCTTCATGTCGGCTCCGGGCGGCATCCTGATGGCCAAGATCATCATGCCTGATGAGGCGCCCTTCAAGGACAGCGTCAATGATGCGGTTGGCGTCATCGCGGTTGCAAAAGCGCGGGGCGGCAAGGCGGTCAACGCCGATACCACCCGCGTGGTGATGCTTGATGAAAACGGCGATGAGGTGGAACTGCCGCAGGCGCGCATCAGCGCGGCCGGGCCTGCTGCCATCGTCGAGAGCGGCAAGCCCGATGAAGTGCTCGCCGCCGAAACCTTCGAAGAAGGCCATCGCCCGGCCAATATCATCGAAGCCGCCGCCCAAGGCACCCAGACCGGCGTCAAGCTCGCGGTGGCAGTGGGTGCGATGGTGATGGTGTTCGTGGCGCTGGTGGCGCTGGCCAACGGCATGCTGGCAGGGCTCGGCAGCGGAGCGGTGAGCCTCGCCGCACAATTCGGCGCGCCGCTTGATCCGGCAAGCGCGGCATGGCTCGCCGATCTCAGCTTTCAGAAGCTGCTCGGTTATCTGTTTGCGCCGGTCATGTTCCTGATCGGCATTTCCGACTGGCAACAGGCGCAGATTGCCGGCGGCTTGTTCGGCACCAAGATCGTGCTCAACGAATTTGTCGCCTTTATCGATCTGGGGGCGATGCAGAACGGCGAACTGACCGCGCGCAGCCGCGCGATCATCACCTTTGCGCTGTGCGGCTTTGCCAATTTCTCCTCGATCGCCATCCAGATGGCGGTAACGGGCGGCCTTGCCCCCAATCAGCGCCCGGTAATTGCGCAGCTTGGGCTGAAAGCGCTCGCCGCAGGCAGCCTTGCCAATCTCATGAGCGCTGCACTGGCGAGCCTGTTCCTGCCGCTCTAGCCCCTTGGCAGCCGCGCGCGGGCGGGTGTAAGGCGCAAGGCATGACTAACAGCCTGACCGATATTGCCAGCGTTTCGCTGGCGCAGCCGCTTGAAGAGATCGCCGATGAACTGGGCCGCAGCTTTGCCGAATACGGCTTTGCCGTGGTGCGCGACCACGGCATCCCCCAAGATCTGATCGACCGCGCAGAAGCGGCCGCCAAAGCATTCTTCGCCCTGCCCGATGCCGCCAAGCGCGCTTACAGGCTGGATGGCGCGGGCGGCGCACGGGGTTACACCCCGTTCGGCACCGAAAGGGCCAAGGACGCCGAGGTCTTCGATCTCAAGGAATTCTGGCATGTCGGGCGCGATCTGCCGGAAGGCCACCCGCTGAGCCATGTCATGGCACCCAATATCTGGCCTTCGGAAATCGCGCAATTCCGCGAAGTCATGAGCGCACTCTACGCCGCCTTTGAGGCAAGCGGGCTGCGCGTGCTCGAAGCGATTGCGCTGCATCTTGGCCGCCCGCGCGATTTCTTTGCGCCAAGCGTTGCCGATGGCAATTCGGTGATGCGCCTGCTGCATTACCCGCCGCTGGGGGACGATGCGCCCGAAGGCGCGATTCGCGCCGCCGCGCATGGCGATATCAACACCATCACGCTGCTGCTCGGCGCTGAAGAAGCGGGGCTTGAACTGCTGACCCGCGCGGGCGAATGGCGCGCGATCGACGTGCCGCAAGGCGCACTGGTGATCAATGTTGGCGACATGCTCGAACGTCAGACCAATGGGCGGCTGCGCTCGACCACGCACCGCGTGGTCAACCCGCGCGGCGAAGCGGCCAAGCGCGCGCGCTATTCGATGCCGTTCTTCCTGCATTTCCGACCGGATTTCCTGATCACGCCGCTGCCCGAATGCGTAGCGGATGCCAGCACCGCGCCCGAACCCATCAGCGCGCATGATTTCCTGATGCAGCGCCTGCGCGAAATCAATCTGGCCTGAGCACGGAATCAGCCGTGGATTCGGCGGGATTCCGGCCCCGCCGGATAGCCCCGCGAAGGGGCCCATTGAACGGCGCAAATAGGCGCAGAATAAGCATCGAAAATAATCCCTGTTCGTTGCGCGCGCGCAACAGTTTGCCGCCGAGCCCCCTGAAATCCTGACTTTTTGAAGGCCCCTGCGCGCCGCACGCCGCAGTCTGGTCACATGGCATTCAAGCATTTCATCAAATCGTCACAAAACTGTCGCTTTGCCGCAGCGCAATAAACCTAGGGGCGGGTGCAGCCGAAATGGTCCATCCTTTTTTCGTCATCAGGGGCTTTCTTTCATGAAACTCAGATATCTTCTTGCCGCGAGCGTCATCAGCCTGGCTGGCACCACCATGGTTGCCGCACCTGCCTATGCGCAGGAAACCACCTCGGCCGTTCGCGGCACTGTCACCGATGCTGATGGCAACCCGATTCCGGGTGCCAGCGTCACTGTGACCCACCAGCCTTCGGGCACCCGTTCGGAACTCACCACCGATGCGGGCGGCAATTTCAACGCCTCGGGCCTGCGTCTGGGCGGCCCGTTCATCGTCGCAGTGACGGCCGATGGCTATGAAGCGGTGCAGGAAGAAATCGGCTTCCTCGCAGCGGGCCAGGCCCAGCGCATCGGGATTGCACTTGCCCCGCAGGGCCAGACCATCGTGGTTTCGGGCGCGCGCCAGCGTTCGGCCATCAGCCTGTCGACGGGCGCCGCCACAGTGCTGTCGGCGCGCGATGTGTTCAGCATCGCCAACGTCAACCGCACCATCCAGAACCTTGCGCAGCGCGATCCGCTGGTGACGATCCAGCCGGGCGGCCAGGGCATCCAGATTGCCGGCCAGAACAACCGCTTCAACCGCTTCACCGTCGACGGTGTGGACTTCACCGACCCGTTCGGGCTTGAAGCTGGCGGCCTCGTCTCGACCCGCGGCCCGGTGCCGCTCGATGCGATCGGCGAATTCTCGGTCGAAGCTGCTCCGGTCGACATTCAGCAGGGCAACTTCCTCGGCGGTGCGATCAACGCCCAGCTCAAGTCGGGCGGCAATGATTTTACCTTCCTCGGCGCTGCCTTCTATCAGGACGACAGCCTGCGCGGCACCCGCGCACGCAATTTCACCCGCCAAGGCGCGTTCGAATCGCAGATCTACACCGCGCAGGTCACTGGCCCGATCATCAAGGACAAGCTGTTCTTCGCGGTTACCTATGAACGCACCCGTGATGCAGTGCCCGCAGCAGTCGCCCCAGGCCAGCTGCGCATCACCGATGGCCAGATCGCCCAGATCAGCGACATCGCACGCAACCTCTATCGCTTCGACCCACTTGGCGTTGCCAACAGCGTTCCTGAAAGCGATGACAAGCTGATCACCAAGCTCGATTGGAACGTCGCGCCCGGTCACCGCATTTCGGCGACCTACATCTGGAACGAAGGCGCTGTGCTCGCAGGCCAGACCGGCGCTGGCGCTGTCAACGCGGTCAACCCGGTCTTCAACCTGCTCTCTAACACCTACACGCAAGGTGCGGTGAACCACTTCGGGATCCTCCAGTCGAACAACCAGTGGAGCGATACCTTCTCGACCATGCTGCGCGTATCCTATGCGGATTACCTGCGCCTTCAGGTTCCGATCGGCGGCAACCGCACCTTCGGCGAGTTCAACGTCTGCCTTGCGCCGACTGCGAGCGCACCGAACCTGACCTGCCCGACCGGCGTTCCGGGCCTGCGTTTCGGCCCGGACTTCAGCCGTCAGGCCAACGAGCTTGACAGCCAGCGTCTTGCCATCGAATTCGCCGCCACCCTGAAGATGAACAATCACACGGTGAAGTTCATCGCCGAGCGCCGGTTGCAGGATGTCCGCAACCTGTTCGCTCAGCGCACCTCGGGCGTGTGGCTGTTCGACGGGATCAACGACTTTGCTGCGCGCCGCGCCAATGAGGTCGATATTGCGGTGCCGCTGCGCGGCGGAATCGAGACGGTCACGGCCGAGTTTGCCAACAATCAGTGGACCTTCGGGATCATGGACACGATCGACGTGACCGACGATCTCACGGTGGTCGCTGGCTTCCGTTACGACCTGTTCGACACCCCGGACCGCCCGTTCTTCAACCAGGCATTCCTCGACCGCTTCGGCTTTGCCAACACCGCGAACCTCAACGGCCGCGACCTGTTCCAGCCGCGCTTCGCGGTCAACTGGCGCGCGACCGATCGCCTGACCCTGCGCGGTTCGGCCGGGATCTTCGGCGGCGGCAACCCGCTGGTGTGGATTTCGAACAGCTATTCGAACCCCGGTCCGACGCTGGGCCGTGCGCAGGTGCGTCGTAACGACAACGGCACCTTCACGGTGGCAGGCGTGCCCGGCCTGACGACTGCGCAGCAGCAGGCGATCGGTGCCGCGACGCTCAACAACGTCAGCGGCGGTGCAAACCTTCCGACCGATCTCGTCAACGCGATCCGTGGCGCGGGCACGGCAGGGGCGCCGACCAACGCGCTCGATCCCAACTTCGCGCCGCAATCGCAATGGCGCTTCTCGGGGACGGCGGAATATACCGCCAACCTCGGCGCGCTGGGCGACGACTGGAAGTTCGGCGTCGACGTAATCTATTCGAAGGTTCGCAATGCTCTGGAATGGACCGACTTGCGCTCGATCCCGACTGGCACCCTGCCTGATGGCCGCGTTCGCTATTCGATCCTGCCGGGCCAGACCGGCGTGAACACCGATATCCTGCTCACCAATGTCGATCAGGGCGATAGCTTGAACGTGGTGGCGCGGTTTGAGAAGAAGTTTGCCTCTGGCTTCTATCTCGATGGGGCCTACACCTTCCAGAACGCGACTGACCGCAACTCGGGCACGTCGTCGGTGGCGAACTCGAACTACATCAACTCGGCCGCTGGGATCGATCCGAACTTCTCGGCCTTCGGGACTTCGAATTACCAGACCGATCACCAGTTCCGCTTCACGCTGGGCTATGACGCGGAAATCTTCGGTGACAACAACACCAACATCCAGCTGTTCTATCTGGCCCGTTCGGGTCAGCGCTTCAGCTACACCTTTGCCGATCAGGCATCGGGCACCGCGCGTTCGGCGGTGTTCGGGGTGACGGGCCGCAACGACCGCAACCTGCTTTACGTGCCGAACGTGAGCAGCCCGACGGCCGATCCGCGCGTCACCTATGCGCCGGGCTTCGACTTTGCCGGGTTCCAGCGCTTCATCCAGAACTCGGAGCTGAATGGCTTCCAGGGCCAGATCGCACCGAAGAACCTGGGCGAAGCGCCGTGGTGGCACCGCATGGATCTGTCGATCCGTCAGGACGTGCCGTTTGTCTTCGGCGGCAAGATCCAGCTGTTCGCCGACGTCGAAAACGTCCTGAACCTGATCGACAGCGATCTGGGCACCTTCCGTCAGGTCGGTTTCCCGTTCTATGCGCCGCTGGTGAACGTGACCTGCGCCAATGCGCCTTGCACCCAGTACCAGTTTGCCAACCGGCAGGCTGGCGGTTTCCAGGCGCCCGTGTTCAACGTGGTGCCGGAAGCCTCGCTTTGGGGGGTTCGCTTCGGGATCCGCGTGACCTTCTGATCGCGGGTCGGCATAACGACACACGCAAAGGGGCGGCCTCGAGGGGCCGCCCCTTTTTGCTTGGGCAGGCGCAAGCCTTGCAGGGATGATCCAAGTCGCCGAGCGCGTGATGCAGCGAAGCGATGCTATCCGGTGCCGCTATCGGGGGGCGGGATATGCGTGCCCGCTGTTCCATCCGCGTCGTGGCGCTGGGGTGCGCAGCACAACGCCGGGCGCACGCACTACTGGCATGCAATCAAAGGGCGGGGATCGACTGGGAGAGCCGCGCGGCTCTCGCGAAAAAACTGATCCAACAGGTGGATATGCCCTGCACCATACAGAACCAGAACCCGCTCTTTAGGCGCAAGAATTTCGCGGATATTGTTGAAAATGCGCAGGTTGCGCGCATACCACGCTCCCACCCAAGCGGCCCCCGGATTATCCGCGTTCGAACCAAACGTCGCGATTTCGAAATAGGGCTGGTGCATCTTTTGTCTGGCGTCGGGGCCATTCAGGTCAAGATACCAGTCACGCACAGACTGCCCGCGCATTTTTACAGCAGTGCTGTCGGCTTCTTGCTGACCCTTTGCGATTATGGCCTTGAGGCGGCCGCCTTGATCGTTGCGCTCCGCCCAGCCGATGAAATCATACTGCGCCTGATCGCCCGGTGCCGCTTCGTTCCAGTCGACAGCATAGACCCTGTCATGCCCCAGCTGCCTTGCCAGACGCAGCCCGATCTGATCGATCTCATTGGCAGTCAGCGCATAATCGCCCACCAGAAAACGCCCGTAACGAAGATCAAGCCCCAACTGGTCGGATCGGTCCCATTCAACAGCAATCCGGGTTGGTTTCCATCGCGCGAGGCAATCGGTCAAAGCGCTGATTTCCCTTTGACGGTCAACGGTCAGGACATCGTCAACAGGAAGATTGATGATGTCACGGTTGTTATTCGCCAGATGGTAGGAGCCGAGCAGCATGACTTGGCGATCAGCCATGGCTTCGCTTTCGCGCGAAGATAGACTTGTGGTGGCAGATGTGATTCCGACAGCCAGCAAGCAGCAGGATAGCCAAAGATTCATCACGCACTGCCTCTCGGTGTATTAATACACTAATACAATAATTTGGGCCGAGCGCACGGTCAAGACGCCTAGCTGGGCTGCGCCAATGCCGGTTTCCTCAGCAAGGCAGCGCTGATCGCTGCAAGGTGATGGTCCGAACAGTCGCATTTGGCTGGGCCGCGCGAGCGAAGGTGACTCATCCGTCGCGCGTGGTGTGCATGGCCCGTGCCCGGCGCAGCGGGCGTTTCGTCACAGTCTCGGGCGGCTGCGCAAAGCGGTGCGCATTATCGGGTGCGGCGCTGGGTGGGCCCGATATCGTCCTCGGCCGGAGCAGTCGCCGGTGCTGCCGCCAGCACCGCCCGAGCAAGCGCTTCGCACACTTCGCGGCTCGCGCCTTTGCGCAGCGCCTGTTCGAGAGCCGCGGCCCTTTGGCCAAGGTCAATCTCGCCGAAAGACGCAGCAGAGCCCGCCAGATTGTGCACCAGCAACAGCAGCTCGCGCCCCTGCTGACCGGCGGCGGCAGCACCACCATCAGGGATGCCGCCATCTGCCAGCGCCCGGTCCACGGCAGCCAGCGTGCTGCCACGATTATCGAGCCACTGCTGCCAGGTCCGCTCGCTGATCGCGCGCCGACCTGCACCCCTCGGGCGGTCGTCAGATGCAGGATCGGGCAAGGTGACATCGATGATCCGCGTCGGCAGCCAGCGCTGCAACATACGGGCAAGATCGGTCATCATAACGGGCTTGGCGAGATGTGCCTGCATCCCCGCCGCGCGCGCCGCCGCAACATCGCCGGGAAAGGCATTGGCGGTAAGCGCGATGATCGGCAGGGTGTCAGCGCAAATCCCCTCGGCCCGGATCGCGCGGGTTGCAGCATAGCCATCGCAGCCCGGCATCTGCACATCCATCAGCACCAGATCATAAGGTCGCTGGCGAATGATGCTGTCGATGACCATGCTGATCGCCTCCGTACCATCATAGGCCATCGCCACGGTCTGCCCGCAGCGCTCGAGCATCTCACACATCAAGAGCCGGTTCACATCGTGATCCTCGGCCAGAAGGATGCGGGCGGCGGGCGGCAGCAACGCGAGCGGGGCGGCGTTGGCTGGCGGCGGCTCAGGCAGGCGCTGCGGCGGGGCGGGCCTTGCCGGAAGCGTCAGAATGAAGCGCGATCCACTGCCCAGCCGGCTTTCCACCGCGATGCTTCCGCCCAGCAGATCGGCAAGCTTGCGACTGATCGAGAGGCCGAGCCCCGTGCCGCCGAGCTGGCGCGTCACCTCACTCCCGCCCTGATTGAAGGGGGCAAAGATATCCTCAAGCCGCCCCTCGGCGATGCCGATGCCAGTGTCTTCAACCACAATGGAAAGGCACGCATCATCCACCCGGTAACTGAGGTGGATCATGCCTGACTGGGTGAATTTCACCGCATTGCCAAGCAGATTGAGAACAATCTGCCGAAGCCTCAGCCCATCGGTGATGATCCAGTGCCGCAAGCTCGGATCAGGCCCATGTCCCGCAGCATCGCCGCAATCGCATTCGAACCGCAGCAGCAGGCCCTTGCGCTCTGCATCAAGGCGGTGAAGCGCTGCGCATTCGCTCAGCGTGGCGTGGATATCCACCGGGCTTTCATCAATCGTGAACTGCCCCGCCTCGATCTTGGAGAGGTCCAGAATGTCGTTGAGCAGCAGCATCATCGAGCGCCCCGAATGGACGATCAGCTCGGTATAGCGGCGGTGCTCGGGCGAAAGATCGGCCTCGAGCATCATTTCGGCAAATCCCAGCACGCCGTTCATGGGCGTGCGGATCTCGTGGCTCATATTGGCGAGGAAATCCGATTTGAGCCGGGCGACTTCCTCGGCCTGTTCGCGGGCGTGCCTGAGCTGCGTTTCCAGCATGATCCGCGCAGTGACATCGCGCACCGCCACCACCACCCCGCTCAATGCGCCGTCCGCCCCTTCATGCGCGGCGCGGCAATCCGCTTCGAGATAGACCGCGCGGCCCTGATCATCGTCCCTTGAACGGCGATAGGTCAGCCGTTGGGACTGTGCGGCCCCCGAATAGAGCTGATCCAGCACCGCCGCCACCGGCGCTTGCGATTCGGGGTGCAGGCGGGCGTTGACGGGACAGCCAATGAAGGCTTCCGGCGCGGCGCCCAGCACATCGCGCACCGACGGCGAGGCATAGGTGCACACCCGCGCCAGATCATAATGCAGCACGGCATCGCCAATATTGTCGGCCAGCATGTCAAGCTGACGCTTGCCCTCGGCAAGGCGCGCCATCATCTGGCTGCGCGAGGCAAGCACCGCAGCGACCGGCAGGCCAGTCAGGAAATTGGCCGAGACGAACACCTGCAAAAGCAGCAGCTGGGTCACGCCGGTGCGCGCTTCCGCAGCGATCGGACCATAGCCCAGCACTGTCATGGCGCCCGCAATTCCCGCCACCGCGAGCACATAGGCAGCCGTGCCGCGGACGCCGAGACGAAACGCGTGCAGCAGCGTGATCGGCGGGATCACGAACATCAACGGCAGGTCGGACTGGCCGAACACCAGCAAGGCGCAGATCATGCCCGCCGCAAGCAGCGCGAGACGCTCGGGCAATCGGCCTGCGCCTTGCTGCATCGGGTGCGGCTGCCGATCCAGCAACAGCAGCGCGCTCGGCACGATCAGGATCATCGCCATGCTGCCGGTAAGGAACCAGGTGATCGCGCCGCTTTTGAGCGCCGCCAGATCGCCCGCCATCGTCAGGCTGGCGATCGCGGCGGAGGCAAGCGGCGCCGCCACCCCGCCAGCCCAGATGAAACGGCCAAGCGCAGCCAGCCGCGCCATATCGGGCTGGCCGCCGCACAGGTGGCGGGTCAGCCCGACCGCGAGGAGGATCTCGGCGCCATTGGCGAGCGACAGGATCGCCGCCCCATGCAGATCGGAACCTCCGGCCAGGCGGGCGACCAGACTGGCCACCAGCACAGCTCCCAGCACCAGCCATTCATTGGCAAAACGATGCCGCAGCAGCAGGGCAACCACACAGGCGTTGGGCGGCCAAAGACCGATTGCGAGCGCGGGCTGCGGTTGTGGCCACAGGATTGCGGCAACCGCCAGCGCATGAAGCGCGCCGACCAGCGCGCTGATCGCCCAGCTTTGCAGATCGGGAAGTCCGCTGGCAATCAAGGCCAAAGCGGGCTTCCCGCGAACCGCACCCAGCTCGCGTGCCGCGCCCGCACCCCCAGCGGCACCGGCACCAGCACCAGCACCAGCACCCTGATCGTGGATGCCGCCCAGGCAAGCGTCACCATCCGCGCGCGCGCCTGCGATAGAAGGGGTGCTCGCTTTGGCGTGCATTGGTGGCCTGTGCTTGCGCTCCATCGAGAACGAATGTTCTTGCGTTACAGCCTGACGCGCGCATTTTCCGGTGAAACTGCGTCCGAAATGGAGAGGTTCGCCATGACCACGCCGCTGCCCCGTGCTCGCTTTGGCGAAATCCGCAAGCCGTTGAGCTGGCCGCTGCTGGTGGCAATCGGCGTGCTGCACGTTGCGATATTCTATGGCCTTGCCCGCGCGCTTGCCCCGGATCTCACCGCTGAAGTGGAGCGCAACATGGTCGCCGCCTTCAATCTCGAAATCCCGCCGCCCCCGCCCCCGCCCTCGCCGCCTCCACCCGATGCGGCCGAGGAAGGCGCGGCTGGCAATCCGGGGCGCAAGGCAACTGCGCGCCCGGTGGCCGCACCGCCGCCCAAGCAGGTGCTGCGCGAGAATATGGCGCTGCCGCGCACCGCCTCGACCGGCACAGCGAACCGCTCGGGCGCGACTGCGGCGGGCGATGGCACCGGGGCTGCGGGCAGCGGCGATGGCACCGGCAGCGGCAATGGCGGCACCGGGCAAGGCAGCGGGCTTGCCGCCAAGCCCGTGCATATCTCGGGCGAGATCAGCAATGCGCGCGACTATCCCATACCCCCAGGGGGGCGCGCGGCACGTCGCGGAACCGAGGTCATCGTGCGGGTGATCGTGGGGGTCGATGGGCGCGCCCGCGATTGCAGCATCTACCGCGCCAGCCCGGATCCCGAGGCCGACCGGCTGACCTGCCAGCTGGTCGAACAGCGCCTCGGCTTCCGCCCGGCGCGCGATATGGGGGGCAATCCGGTTGCCGCGCCCTTTTTCTGGCGCCAGCGCTGGTTCTGAGCGGCCCGTTGGCGGCTTGGCCGTGTTGTTCGCTTTGTGATGAGCAGCCTTGCTCGTGCGTTTGGCGGTGATTGGCGCGCAGGCGGACCCTTGCTGCGGCTGCGCCTCGCCGGGATCACTCCGGCAAGCGCGCCATGATCAGTCCCCGAGCGCGCGTTCCAGCTCGCTGCGGCCATAGGGTTTGCGCAGCACGCCATCGGCCCCAAGCGTCTCCATCTCGCTGGCGCTTTCGGCATAGCCGGTCGCCAGCAGAAACCGCACCCCGCGCTCGCGCAGCGCCGCGGCGACGGGCGCGCTCGATTCGTTGCCGAGGTTGAAATCGATGATGGCGAGATCAGGCGGCGTTTCGGCAATTGCCTGAAGCGCGCCCGCAACACTGCTCTCGACCCGCACCGAAGGCACGCCGAGCCGCCTGAGGTTTTCTTCGGTGTCGAGCGCGATGATCATGCTGTCCTCGACCACGAGCACACTGCCGGGCAGCGCACGGCAGGAGCCTTGGCTGGCCGCCTGCGGCGTGTCAGCCAGCCCGCGACCACCGCCGCCAGTCCGCTCGGCCGCCTTTGTCGGCGCGCCATGATCGCTCGTCTCCGCCAGAAAGCGGCGCGGGATCAGGAAATCGGCCTCAAGGCCAGTCAGACGAAAGCGCATTTCCGCCTCGCCCTGCAATTCGTGCGGGATCGAACGCTGGATAATGGTCGAGCCGAAGCCCTGCCGCTGCGGCGGGGCAACCGGCGGCCCACCTGCCTCGCGCCACTGGATCACCAGATCGCCAAAAGCGCTGCGCGACAGGGTGATCCTTACCGTTCCGGCGCGCGCGCTGAGACTGCCATATTTGGCCGAATTGGTGACCAGTTCGTGCACCACCAGCGCCATCACGGTAAAGGCTTCAGGTCGGATCAGCGCATCCTCGCCGGTGATGGTGAGACGCGCACCATCCTGCCCGAGATAGGCGGCGAACTCGCTCTCGATCAGCAGCGAGAGCGGCGCGGGCGACCAGTTTTCGCGGGTGATGTTGTCATGCGCGGAGGCGAGGGCAGAAATCCGCCCGCCGATGATCGCGGCAAATCCGGCAACGCTCATCGCGTCGTGCTGCGACTGGGCGACCAGCCCGCGGATGAGACCAAGGATGTTGCGCACCCGGTGGTTAAGCTCGGCAATCAGCAAGTCCTGCTGTTCGGCAGCGCGCTGGCGTTCGCGCATCACCTCCTCGCTCATGCGCAGGATAACCTCGATGAGGGTGCGGCGCAGCCTTTCGGCAAAGTCGCATTCCTCCTCGCTCCATTCCGCGCTGCGACCGCGCACGATTTCGCGCCAGGCGGCAAAGCTGGCGCGCGGTTCAAGCATGGTGCCGACTTCTGCCTTGGCCTTGTCGGGATCGCCTGCCCAGATCACCACCTGTTCGACCGGCCGCCGCCACAGCACAAGGTAATCGCGCGGGCGCCGCGACAGCGGGAGGATCATGGCGCCCGTCACGCGCCCGGCAAAGGCGCTGGCGGCGGGGATCTGTTCGGCCAGCACAGTGGTGGCAAAGATCGTGCTGGTCTCGGCCTCGCCGAAGGCAGGGGCCAGCGCCATGAATTCCTCGCGCGAGGGCGCCGCGCCGAGGCCGCGATATTCGCTGCCTGCCAAAAGCGAGATCCCGTCATGCGGGATCAGATCGCCGATCGATTTTTCGAGCAGCGGCAGATTGGCAGCCAGCGACGTGCCGCCCGCCAGTTCCAGCATCAGCTGATCGTTGAGATCGCGCGCGCGGTCGCGCAGCTTATCAGCGCGGCGCACCAGCATCCGGTCGAGCATGAGCGAGAAAGTCTGGCTGAACAGCTCGGCGACAGTTCTCAGCGAAAACGGCGGGAGGCGCGGGGTTTCGTGATGGCAGGAAATCATGCCCCACAGCCGTTCGTGCCGCACGATCGCGATTGTCAACGAAGCGCCCACGCCCATGTTGCGCATATAGGCCAGGTGCATGGCGGAATGCGCCCGCAGCACGCTCATCGAAAGGTCAAGCGGCACACCATCGGGCTGCACCGCAGGCTCAATCGGGACGGCCTCGGCAGCCATGTCGGCGATGACGCGAAAGCGGTTGCGACGGAACAACTCACGCGCCTGCTGCGGGATGTCAGCGGCGGGATAGCGAAGCCCGCGGAAAGGCGCGAGATCATCGCGCTTGTCCTCGGCGATCACCTCGCCGCTTTCATCGGGGTGGAAGCGATAGACCATCACGCGGTCATAGCCGAGCATCTGGCGCACCAGCCGCGCCGCGGCATCGCACAGCTCCTGCGGTTCGCGCAGGCGTTCAAGCTGGGTGATGACCGGGCCGATCAGGCCAAGATGATCGGCGAAATCGCGCAGGGCATGGGGTTCGAACTCCACCACCATCTGGCCGCCACTGGGGTGCACCGCACAATCGAACAACCGGCCATCGCCGGTAAGATCAAGGCCGAACAAGCGTTCAACCCCATCCTCGGCCGGAGCGCGCGCGCAGGCTTCACGCAGATCGCGGCAGGCAGCGGGCGTGAACCAGTCCCCCAGCATGGTGGCAGCCGCAACGGCCGGCGCAGCGGCAAGATCGAGCACCTCTGCCGCATTGAGCGAGGCCTGGGTGATGAGGCCCGCCGCGTCCACCGCGAACAGCGCGCCAAAGGATTGCACGGCGGCGATGTGGTGAATGGGCTCGCGGTCACATTCGGTGAGTGCGCTTTGGACGTGGTGGAGGTTCATGCCACTGCCCCTTGCGCAGCGTGGCTGGCGTGCGTGAGGAAATGCGCAAAAACCGCTTCAGCAGCGCTGGCGGCGGCATCGGCCCTGCTGGCATTGGCGGGCTGTTCGAGCCGGGCACGCAGGCGCTGCCAGAAAGCCAGCATGGCCTCGTCGGCGAGAAACGCATCAGGCCAGCCGCCGCCATGGGCAGCGCTGGCGCGGCGCATCTGTTTGAGGATCGCCTTGTTGCCCAGCGCCGAGCCTGCCAGAACCCACGCGGCGCCCAGTGCCGCCGCCTCGCCTGTGTCATCTGTGATGATGGCGAAATCAGCGGCGGGCGCGGGCAAGCCCATTCCCAGAACTGCCAGATCGCGCGCGATCAGCGACGTTTGGACTGGCGGACGCAGATCAGCCGGAGCATGGCTTTCAATCCATGCTTCCACCGGCGCGCGCGCAGCGTGCTGGAGGCTGAGGAAGCGAGCGTAATCGGCAAGGCTGTGCCAGCCGCTTGCGGCCTGCATCGTATGATCGAGCAGATCATGAGCCGCCATCGTCGCGGCACGCAGGTGCAGCCTCAGATCCTGAGCGCAGGCTTGGGGAGCCGTGCTGGGCACTTCGCCGCCTTCCTGTCCGGCCTTTTGCCGATCGCCGGACAGCGGCGGCCGGTTGCCAGACTCGAAAACCTGCGCAGATTTGCAGGTCTTCTTTCTTAAGTGGCAGATTCTTGCATGAAATGCAACGAGACTAAAGCAGGATAGCGATGCAAATGTCGCCGCATCCGGTGCGCTTTACGGCCGCAAGAGCCGCCCGCCTTCCTTCTTCACCGCCGCCTCAAGCGCGCCGCGCATGATGCCGAGAATGGCAGGCAGGCGAATTTCGATCACCACCTCATTATCCCGCACATCGACCCCGCCGGGGATGGTGTAGCCCACCACGGTGGCGGTGATGTCCATGCGGTCTTCGGTCGGCCAACTGGTGGTGACATCGGCAAGACCGGGGGGAAAGAAGCTGGCGATTTCATTGGCGTGGGCGTGCATCCGGCGGCGCACTTCCTCGCGGCTCAGATCATGGGGCAAGGTGACGCGCATCGGCCTAGCGCTCCTGTTTGATGGCCGCG
>VFQU01000474.1_pt1 | contig 36042 bp, 33 predicted proteins | sample 3512311 | NCBI WGS metagenome assembly VFQU01 (sample SAMN10412377, study PRJNA504923) | tailings metagenome | isolation source: Relicate 3 Philex TSF3 active mining site | place: Philippines: Tuba, Benguet | collected 2017-08-29
GTCACTAAAAAGCTGTCCCCTTTTTTAAAGACGAGCCTGTCTTGCGCATAAACGACTTCTCCCTGGATGACATGAATCATTCCGAAGGAATTCGGTTCCGAAAGAGAAGAGAGGCGAATGTATTGCGCTTGTTTCAAAATCCAGGATTCCAACCTGAATTTATCATTGGAGGGATGAAGATAACGAGGGAAGGGAAAATAGGAGATGAGTTCCTTTTGTTGCAACTCACTTCCGTTAGATGCTTTGAAATTCAAAACGGCAAGGGCTTTTTCCAAATGAAGATCTCTCGGTTTTCCGTCGTCGCCCAATCTTCCGTAGTCGTAAACTCTATAGGTGGAATCGGAAGACTGTTGGACTTCCAAAAGTAAAACTCCCGCTCCTATAGCATGGATGGTTCCGGGATTCAATAGAAATACATCCCCCGGTTTCACTTTCCATTTTTTTAAAACCGTCTCCGCTTGGTTCGAATTCACCAAATGTTTGTAAGTTTCCTTGTCGCAGTCTTTTTCGAAACCCACTACTAATTCCGCACCGGGTTCGGCGGATACCACCAGCCAACATTCCTTTTTTCCTGCAGAGCTAGGATCGTATTTTTCCGCATAGGAATCGTCAGGATGAACCTGGACGGAAAGTTTTTCAGAAGCATCTATGACTTTTACAAGAAGAGGAAAGGGTTGGTTTGAAAAAGCTGTTCCTAAAATTTCAGGAGTGTGTTTGTTGTAAATTTCTCTGAAAGATAATTGATTATAATTGGTGTTAGATGTTTGGGAAACGTCTTGCCCGTAGTCTGAAATTTCCCAGGATTCTCCTATATTCCCTTCCGGGATTTCCCTGCCCAGAACCGTTTTTAATTTTCTCCCTCCCCAGATTTTTTCCTTATAGATGGGTTGAAAAGAAAGAAGAGGAGGGATGGATGTCATACCTACTTCCTTATCTCTCCCCCTTCAAACCGCAAGGGTTATTTTTTTCTCTATTTGGAGCTTCACCTTCAGCAGTTTCTTTTTGAAATGAGTGAACGAATCGGGTCTGAACTTGGAAAGATCGAATTCGAACAGTCTGTTGTTTTGAAGGGTGCTAGGCGGGAATTCCACCTTTAGATTGCGGGAACTTTTATAACTTCCCGCACCGTTGCAAGCAGGGCAGTGAGGATTTCCTCCCATACAATCCCTGCAAACGATTCGGACCGTTAAGGGGATTGTGGCGATGATTCTGCGGAAGGTTTCCCTTTCTTTGATGCGGATGATAATGTCGTAATTGATTCCGGTTACCTTTCTTCTGTCTTTTGTCCGAAATCCTTTTCTCATCAAACCTCGTTTCGCAAGGTCTAAAATCCCCGTAGAAAAACTAACACGAGAAGGCGGAAGTATGATGGGAGAAGAGAGACTGACTTGTTCCTTTAAAAAACGAGCAGCTTGGATTTTTTTATAAATTTCATCGTAAACGGAACGTTTGTCCGTACTTAATACTTGATAGGCGGATAAGATTTTAAGGAAAGATTCCTCCGAACCTGTTTCCGTATTGTCCGGATGTAATATTTTGGCCAACTTGCGGAAGTTCGATTTGATCGCTTCCGCAGTCGCACCGTAAGGAAGTTTTAATGCTTCGTAATAATAAATAAAAGGTGGAATGTGTTTTTTCATACCACCTTGCCTTTTTTACGGTTCTTGAAAGTCTCCGCCGATGCTGACTTCCAAAATGGATTCGCCTACTTCCGTAGCTTCCAATTTTCCTTTCGCCATAATATAGCGGTCGATGGTTCTCAAAACTTCGATCAATCTGTCTCTGTATGCGCTTGCTAAACGAAGTCTTTCCCAAGGAGAGGCGATCTTTTCCAATTCATAAGTGTTGGTATTATCATCCGCAATGGTTACAGTCCGTACGGAAAGCACCAATCCTTTCACTCCTCCTCCTGCAACAGAGTTTTTCAAGTCGCGGTAAGTAGTGACAGGCTCCTTATTTTTGGAAGTAAGGGATTTTCTGGTCCAGAAGCTGATTTCGTCCAAAGAGAATCCTCCTCCTTCCGCACCGCCGCCGCCTTTCAGTTTCATAACGTAGCGGCTGTGTTGAACATAGTTAGGTTCATAAGGAAGTTTGATTTCTCTCGCATAACCGACTTGTCCGTAACGGGAATCTTTTACCTTTTTTTCATAGTTAAGAAATTTCAATTTTTCATTGATTTGCGCATGGTATCCGTCTACTTCTTTGGCAAGTTTATCCATACGTTCTTGTTGTTTTGCATTGTAAGGAATGAGAGCAATGCTCCCGTCCGGATTCAATTTAAATGCGTCGGATTGGCTGACGTTCTTTTGATTGTTTTCATCGGCGGCGAAAAGCCCTATGGAACCGACAAATAAAATGATAATTGCGTATAAAATGCGCATACGAACTCCCGAGTTTCTAGTCTCTATATCTATTTTCGACTTTTGAAATGAAATCATTAATTTGTTCAAAAATAAGGTTGAATAAAAATCACCAACCAAAACCTTGTAGGGAGAGCCCCCACATGGAAATCAATTTGAAGAAAAATGCAGATGCCCACGTTATCAGCATTGCTGGAAGTTTGGATATTTACACTTCCCTGGACTTTAAGAACTTTCTCGAAGCCAATATTCCTCAAATCCAAACGGAAAATCTGCATGTGGTGGTGAATTTGGAAAAACTCAACTACATCGATTCTTCCGGAATCGGAATGCTGATCAAACAACTGAATTATGTCCAGGAGTTGAAAGGTCGCTTCTCTATTGCCAATATGAAGCCTGCGATCGAGAAAGTGTTTAAAGTTGCCGGGTTAACTAGTTATTTCCAAACCATCAGTGAAGACGAATACCGCGAAAAATACGCAGTTTAATCATCTCAACCGATTCTCCAAAATAAACGCATCCCAGATTCCCCAAAATCTTCCCGACTCATTTTTGCTAGGAGTGAGTTCTACATAGATTTTCCCATCCGGAAATTCGAACGGTTCTAAAGAAATCTCCACAGGGTTCTTAAAATTTCTATTTTTGCTGATGTAAACTTCCGTTTTCATCCTTCCATTTACTTTGATTTCCAGTTTTCTCGATTTGAATCTGGCTTCTTTTCTTGGGACATAACGAGTGAGATCCAGATAAAGAAACACAGTGGATGAGTTTTTAGGATTCTTCTCTAGGAGAAAACGCAAACCGGTTTCTGGAATCATTCTACAAATATAATCTTGGATTCCTAAGTCCGCCCCATCCGGTTCCAATTCATAAAACTGATAGATGGCCCAGGTTTTGAGTTCAGGGAAACTGGCACTGTCTTCCGGAAGAAGCCCTTCTTCAATGGTGAACTCTTTCACTGGAATGTTCGGGGCTTCCGTTGAAATTTCCATCCAAGGAAAGAGAAATGAGAAAAAGATTGCCGTAAGAAGAATGGACTTTAGTTTCAATTGCAGCACCTTATTTTTCTATCGGAAAAGTATTCCCATCATACCTTGAAAATAATTAATTCCACAAGCTCATTCCATGAAACCTTTCCGTCCGGTTCTTCTTTAACCTTGGGGAATTTCGATGGGATTCATTTGGGACATAGAACCCTCTTGGATCGTACAGTAGAGGTCGCCAAACAAAAAGGCATCCCTTCCGTGGTGGTAACCTATTTTCCCAATCCTTCCGTAGTGCTTGGAAAAAAACAAAACTTCAAATATCTAACGACTCAGGTAGAGAAACAAAAGTTAATCGAAGAATTCGGAATCGACTATCTCATCGTTTTGGAGTTCACGGAAGCATTGTCTCGAATGAGTGCGGAAGAGTTTCTTGAGAAGATCATTATACAAGGGTTAAATGCGGAACATATCGTTATAGGTTATAATCATTTTTTCGGAGCGGGGAGAAGGGGAGACTTTCAACTTCTGCAGGATAACTCCTCAAAATTCGGATACGATGTGGAACAAAAGGATGCAGTCTCCGAAGGAGAAGAAAAAATTTCCAGCTCCCAGATTCGTAAGTTTTTGGAATCGGGAGAAATTGACAGAGCCAACCGTCTTTTGGGAAGATTGTATCATTTGGAAGGTGTAGTGACCGAGGGAGCGAAAAGAGGAAGAACCATCGGTTTTCCTACCGCCAATTTATCGATTCCTGAAGAAAGGCTTCTTCCTGCTATCGGTGTTTATTCTTGTTATACGATTGTAGGTTCTCGTAAATTCAAGTCGATGGTGAATGTGGGAAAAAATCCTACCTTCGACGGAGAGAAACTTCATGTGGAAGTGAACTTATTCGATTTTTCGGAAGATTTGTACGATCAAACCGTTCAAATTCAGTTGGTGCAGAAAATCAGGGATGAAGTGAAGTTCGATGGAATCGAATCTTTGAAAAAACAACTGGAGCAGGATAAAAAAACAAGTTTAGGGATTTTGAATTAAGAATTTATTTGCCGCCAACGCGAATTAGGTGGTAATGGATTCCTTTCCTTCTGATTTTACCCATAATTTTTCCGTTCGTCTTTTCTTCCTTGAGAAGGGATAGAATGGATTCTTTGGAAATCGCCCAATCTTCTTCCAGACGATCGAAATAAAATCCTTCTTCTCTTGTAGAATCCAATTTTAAAACCAAAACTTTCTTTTTGTTTTCTTTCGGACTGTCTTCAGAAAGAACGAACCCAGGTCCGGGAAACAAAGGCACCACTTTCTTTTTGATCATCATTTTGGATTTGAATGCGGGAATGTTTTTCAGAATGCGGTGAGGAAGTTTAGGAACTAAGAAGTGAGTGCCTTCTAACACAAACGAGGTGAAAACGTCTTTACCGGAAAGATCTTCCTGTTTGGACCTGGAAGGTTTGTCTTCGGAAACGGAAAGGGTTCTTGCTACTTTTGCGATTCTGTTTTTAAGAGCGGAATCTAAGAATTCGATTTTATCTTCGTTTACGATCTTATTCAATACATGGTAGATCGGATCGAAATCTTCTTTGTTGTACCCTTTGTGGTGGCGTAGAGTATGAAAGGCAACATGGAGTTTTTTGACTCTTTGTAAAAAGTAAACGGTTTGGTTCTCTTCGGAGAGAGCCAACATCTTCTGTAAGCTCTCTTCTATATTTACTAGATGTTCGTTCGCTTCTAATATCTTTTTCTCAAAATCGATAAATTCGGCTTCCAGTCTGACTTTTTCCGTGAAGAAGTCGTCGCTTGCGAGAATCTTTTTCGATTTGATACTCATTCGAATTAGTTGGCGAACTTACGTTTTTTGATAGAAAGAATGATCCCTACTGCCGTCATCGCCATCACCAAGTGGGAACCTCCGTAACTCATAAAAGTAAGTGGAACACCTGTTACCGGGAGAAGCCCGATGACGATCCCTACATTGATGGCAATGTGAAAGAAAATCATGGCTACGATCCCTGCAGCGAGAAGGGAGCCGAACCTATCCTTACTTTCAAAACTGATCTGTAGTCCTCTGAGAGGAATGGACATGAGAAAGAATAGAAGAAGGACACTTCCGAAAAAACCTGTTTGTTCCGCCCAAGAGGCGAAGATAAAGTCCGTTCCCGCTTCAGGTACGTGAGGAACTCTTCCTTCCGTCATCTCTCCGTGGAAAAAACCTTTTCCGAATATTTTACCGGAACCTACCGCAGGTTTGGAAGCACGCAATTGATAGCCCGCTCCTTGTTTGAATTGATCCGGATTTAGAAACGCTGTTAGACGAATGACCTGGTTTTCTCGGAAGGGAATGGATTTATGAACTGCCACTGCGGACAAGATGGAAAGACCTAAGATTCCGATCGTAATATAATAATTTCTGAGGTGTTTGGAACCTCTTGCGATTCGAACGAAGATCATCCCCAAACTGATGAGGGACAACATCACTCCGAATCCGATCATGAAAGCTTCGTTGGATAAAATTTTAAATCCTATGCTGCCGAATTCGTCTCTTACTACATCGGCTGCTTCTTTGATCATCTGTATGTTTTTGGGATTGCTGAATCCTGCCAGCTCCGAACCTGGAATTTTTTTCCCGTCCAAGATCGGCCAAATTTTTCCCTGCACTTGAGTGACTAAGGAAGCAAGTTCCAACTTGTTTTCCTTGCGGAGAAGGTCGATCATAGGTTGAACTAATGTTAAACGAGAATATGCCAGATACATCGGAACCATCAGGGAAATTCCCCCGAAAGTTAAAAGGGAGCCTACGTGCAGAATATCCGCTCCTCCCAAAAAGAGCATGGTGAAAAGCATTGGAAGAAAGGATACCGCTGTTCCGAAGTCGGGCTGCAGTATGATGAAAAGCATCGGAACCAAACAAATGATAAACGGAACGATGAGAACCGTGATCTTGTGCATTTCCTTTTCCCGAAGAACCAAGTATTGTCCCAAAAGAATCACTGTGGCCAATTTGGAAAATTCGGAAGCTTGTAAGGTGATCGGACCCAGTTTCAACCAGGATCTAGCTCCCCTTCCGGAGGGAAGGTATCCGATTCCAGGGATCAGAGTTAAGATCAACAGAAGGATGGAAAACAAATAGATAAAAAGTGCATAGGAACCGATCAACTGATAGTTGATTCTGGACATGAACCACATTCCTATCAATCCGATAAATACGAATGCGAACTGTTTGTACCATCTTCCCAATGCATCCGCTGCGTTAGCTTCCTGGGTATAGAGTGTAAGTACTCCCGCCAATGCGACGATGAAAACCGAGAAAACTAAAAAATAATCGAGCCTTTCCGTATTACGTTCTGCCATATTAAAATGCTTCCTCCTCAACAGGAGCTTCTTCTTCCATCGTCTTCGCTCTCGTTCTATCCGTTCTAGGATAAGAACCGGGAGGGAATGCTGCTTTAAATATTTCTCTGGCGGCAGGGGCGGCTGATGCGGCACCACCTACACCATATTCTACGAAAGCGGCCACCAGAATCTGTTTTTCCGGAGGTGCGTTGAATGGTGCATAACCGATAAACCAAGCGTGGTTGGAGGAGGAGGCTCCTCTTCTTCTTGTTTGCGCTGTTCCCGTTTTTCCTGCAATCTCTGGGAGGCTGGAGGAGTTGAGCACTCCTGAAGCGGTTCCCGAATATCCTACCAGGTAGAGTCCTTCTTTGAGGGCTTCCACAGTGGACTTTTTCAAAGGAATGTCTCTTAGGATGCTCGGCTCCGTTTTTTGGACGATTGAGTTGTCAAGAGGGCTACGGATTTCGGACACAATGTACGGTTTATAAATTTTCCCGTTGTTGATGATTGCCATATAGAAGAGAGCCATCTCCAAAGGAGTGACCGATAAAAATCCCTGCCCGATGGAAAGGTTGACCGTGTCTCCGTCGAACCATTTGTTTCCATAGGTTCTTTTTTTCCATTCGGAACTAGGAATGAAACCTGTGATTTCACCAGGAAGATCGACTCCCGTTTTTTTATCCAAACCGAATAATCTTGAGTAGGCGAGGATCGGTTCCGCTCCCAACTTATATCCCAGTTGATAGAAATATACCGAGTTCGATTTTTCGATCGCTTGTGCTAGATTGAGTTCTCCGTGATTTTTTTTGTCCCAGTTCAAGAATACCTGATCCGGAACTCCTTTGAATGTGGACTTGAGAGTGAAGCTCGCAGGGCAGGAAAAGGTTTGTTTGGGATCGTAATTGATTTTATGTTCGCTCTCCATTGCTGCGAGCGCCACGAGCACTTTGTATGTGGATGCGGGAGGGAATTTCGACTGGATTCCTAAATTTAAGAACCCTCCGTTGTTTGTGACCCTTACGAAGTGATTGGATCTGTCCAATTTGTTTTTACCGGACAGAATGTTCGGATCGTAGGAAGGGTTGGACGCCATTGCAAGAATTTCGCCGGTTGTGGGACGAAGGGCTAGAACTGTTCCTCTTACTCCTTTCAGCGCTTTATAGGCGGCGATCTGCATGTCTCTGTCGATCGTTAGAATGAGGTTGTTTCCCGGAACGGAATGTTCTATGACTCTTTCTTCTTCGATGTTTCCTTCCGTATTTCTTTTTTGGATTCGGAAACCGTCTTGCCCTCTTAGGATGGTGTCATAAAGGGATTCTATCCCTCCTTTTCCCACCAATTGATAGGACTTAATTTCTTTTTCCTGAATATCGCTGGTTGTCGGTTTTCCCACATAACCGGAAACATGCGCAAGAGCGGGTCCCATGTGATAGACTCTTGCAGGAGAGGAAACTAAATAAACATAACGATTGATGTTATCGAGAACTAAGATCCTTTCCTGTTGCTCTCTCGAAATTCCTTCCAGAAGCACGAAAGGTTCTCTGGTTCTGATCTTTTTGATCAAACGGTTTTCTTGGAGGTCTTTTTCGAAGTAAGCGATCGGGATGGAAAGAGCTTCACAGAAACGATAGATGAATTCTTTTACCTTTTTGGGATCGTTTTTCAGAAGGCTTGTGTTGAGAATTACATCTAACGAGGCTGAGTTGGAAACGAGAGGCTGGGAAGTTTCCGGTGTTAGGAAGTTTCTGTCGAAAATTTGCCCTCTGTCCGCAGGGATAGACTCACTTCTTCTTACGAAACGTTCCGCCTTGAGTGAATTTTCACTTCCTTGGATCACCTGCAGATTGAACAACTGAAGGATGTATGCGGTGAGGGTGAATACGATCATTCCTGTGAAGAAATAAAGTCTTCTTCGGAATGAATTTTCTAAACGAAACTCGGATGCGGATTGACTCATTGCCTCACCTCATCCGGATCCAATCGGTAGGCCCATGTGAAGAAAAAGAAAAGTGCGGGGCCGATGAATGCATTGTATAAAGATACATAAATAAAGGAATAGGAATGATTCGAGTGAAAGAACATCCAGAAAAGAAAATAAGTGATCACTCTGGATAAGAAAGTGAAACCCATTACATAGATTGTGATGGATATATAATTCTCAGTGTATGCGTTTCTTGTCACTTTACCGATGATGTAACCTACGATGGAATAGGATAGTGAGTGCAGTCCTATTTTATAATACACTGCATTGTCCGCACCGATTTCTCCGCCTAAGGATGTATCGGTGAGAAGGCCTCCGAAAAATCCCAGCCAAAGTCCGTACATGGCCCCTTTGCGGAACGCGAAGAAAATGACGAAGATGACCATAAAGTCCGGACGAATCGCATTCCCTAATTCGAATATGTTGGAGCCGTTGAGAAAGTGGGACAATAACATTCCCACAACGATGAATACTTTATCTAGAATCATGGATTTGCCTCCCCTGGAGTGTTATCTGCTGGAGGAGTTGTGGTCGTAGTAGTAGGGTTAGTTGTCGATTCTCTTCCCGTATTTTGATTCGACCTTGTGTTTGTTCCTTGCGTCGGTTTACGGCTGTTTTGTTGTTTCGGAGTATTGTCTTTTTCTCTAGGAAAATCAATTTCTCCGAAATAAGGACCTTCGATTTGAATCGTTTTTTCCGCAGGCCATTCTTCTCTCCATTTTTCCGGGAGTTTCTTCAGCACGATTACGTTTTGGATGTTGTCGAATTCCACGAAAGGTCTCACATAAGCCGTCTTAAAGGATCCGTTTCTTGCTCCCTCTTCTACGATGATTCCCACAGGAATGCCGGGAGGATAAACTCCTGATCCTCCGGAACTGAATACCGGTTTTCCGATTTTACTGAAACCTTCCGTGAAGAAAGAATTTCCTCCGGTATTGTTCGGCTGTACAGGACCCATAGGAAAGGAACCGATCGCTTTCGGATCGATTACGATTCCTGAATCGATATAGTCTAACAAAACTTCCGTTCCTCGACCGCTGTTTCCGTTGAGAGAAGCCCAAAGGTTCGTGCCCGGCACTGCGACTCCCATAGAGAAGTTGGAATTGATCAAAGGTTGTACGACTGCGGAACCTTTGGAGACTGCGATGATTTTTCCTACGAGTGCTTCCGTGAATTTACCTTTATCATCTAATGCACGTGCTACGACAGGCATGTAAGGTTTGATTCCTACTTCACTTCCTTTATTGATGATGATGGTTCTGTAGATTGCGTTCAGCCTTACGCTGAGGACTTCCGCTCGAACGGAAGGATAATCGCTTCGAAGAGGAAAGTTTAACTCTTGTCTTAGGATGGCATTTTCTGCCTTCAATCGGTCTACGTCTTTGGACAATTGGCGGTATTCCTCCATGACGTTCAGGCAGGAATCCCTTTCTTCCCTGACTCTTTCGAATGACTCAAGTTTGTTGTATGAACTTTTGATCAAACTTCCGAAGGAATCGAATGAGCCCGAGAAAAAGTCACCTACACCTTGAAAGGTGGCGATTCCTCTGACCATAAAATTCCCGTTCCAGATCAGTGAGGTGAAGGAGAATAGGAATACGAATCCTAAGGAAAGTGCTTCTCCGTTGCGGCTAAATCGGTTCCAAATCATTGGTATTATGTCACATTAAATTCAAGGGAAAGAATATTTCAAGCCGGTTATCTTAGGTCGGGATTTTTGGGACAGGCTTGGGTTTTGGTAGGTACCACAATTTAGGGAGAGGGTAGGGGGCAAGGGAGGAGCTGCCGAGATTTGTGGTACCTACCATGCGCCCCGGACAGAAGGAGCGCCCTCGTCGACTGATGGCCGGAAAAGGCGCCCAGGGAAATAAGTTTAAGGCTGGGGATTTCTGGTATTTTGTAGTACCTCCTACGTTTGAGAGCGAGGTTTAGAGCAGAATGGGGAAAAGACGGTGCTTGGGGAAGGGAAAACTCGGCAGAAGGATTCAAGAGAAGGACTGCCCAGCTTCTTTCGGCAAGGCAGTCTTTTGGAGATCTTTATTGTTTTTTAGATTGGATTAACGGTCTGTACAGACCCATTCATCTTCCCAATCGGCTTCATCATGATTTTTCCAATGCCCTCTTAGGTGTGTAGGTTTCGGTGATTTCCTTTCGATGGAAACTTGCCATTCAAATTCCCCATAAGATCCGTCATTTTCCGTCCAGTTTCCGGAAACATAATTGTCCGAGATTGTACCAGCGACTGTGCCACCGTTATTGGTGTAGGTGCCTGTAATTTTTTTTCCGTTTTGTTTGAGCACCATGGTTCCCAAGTCTCCACAGTTCCATCGTCCAGCGATGCTTTTGGAGAATCCGCCGTTTGGTTCTTGGTATACGGGTGCCTGTTGGCCGTTGGTAGGTCCAGTGTAACTAGGTACTTGTTGGTAATCTCCCCCTTTAACACCTTTTTGAGAATAGATGCTAGAAAATATGAAGAGTAGAGTTATACTTGCATATAACGAAATTCGATTGTGTTTCATGGAACCTCCTTGGGTTAGAGCAGGAAGGTAGTGGAATGAAAAAGGAATGTAAAGTAAAAAAATTATAGAATATAAAACTTTATTCCGAATGTTCTGTTTCTGTTAAAAACGCAAGATTAGGATCTGTACTAAGTGCAACGATGACTAGTTCTAATATTTGAGAATTCAACTGTCTGTACATAAAGTTATACATTAGCAAATCCCTAAAAACCTTATATCTTGGATTAGAATCTGCAAAGCGGCTTTTTTCATCAAAAACCAAATTGATCAGCAAGGTATAAGCAAATAGTTCGTTGATGAATTTAATATTTGGAAATCTAAGTAATAAATCATCATCAGGGTTACTGATCCATTGAATCGGCTTTCTTCTAAAGACCCAGTAGGAAGTATATGCCGCTACTTTCTGTGGTTTAGCTTTCTCAATATTATGAAATTCTTTCAGACGTATTAAATCGGCAAAATAATCAACGACAGCTTCTTCGATAAGTGCATCATTTATAGAAAAGACTTCATTAAAATTGAGTGAATGAGCTTTGCAGATTCGATTTAAAAAATCGATTGCCTTTTCTCTTACAAAGATAAATCGATTCAAGATTTTTTCTTATTTTGGCTGATTGATTAAATCGGCAAAGTCTTCCGACTCTAAGTATGCTTTGTAATTTTTGGATGCCTTTTCCAAAGGATAATCATCTGATTTGTTCGGAAGTGTATTCTTTTTTAGGATTCCTGATTTAATCCTATGGATATATGATCAAAAATACAAACGCCGCCAGATTCACTAGAAGCACGACTCCATACACTATATTGCTTCTTCCTCTGCTCAAAGACAACATCACGGTGAATACGGATAACCCCAGTAAGATGATGGATTTGATATCAAGTCCTAGAATGATTTTCATATCATAAAGAACACAAACGACCGCTACACTGGGAATGGTCAGTCCTATACTTGCCAATGCAGAGCCGAGTGATAAATTCAAACTGGTTTGAAGTTTGTTGTTTCTTGCGGCGATGATCGCTGCAACTCCTTCCGGAAGTAAGATGATGGCAGCGATGATGACTCCTACTAGAGTTACAGGTAAGTCATAACTAATGATGATCCTTTCTATGGAAGGAGAAAGTGTTTTGGCTAATAGTACAACGATTCCCAGACTAACGACTAGAAACAGTAAGCTGGTTCCTAAAACCCAATTACTGATCGTAACGCTGCTTTCTTTTTCTTCCTCTTCTTCTCCCGATAGAAAATACTCTCTGTGTCTTTTGGTTTGTGCGAACAGGAAAAAGGCATAGATGATGAGACAAGCGATCGATGCAAAAACAAGCTGAGGAATCGAGTAGTAAGATCCGTGTATGCTTTCCGTGAAAGTAGGGACAACAAGAGTTAAGACTACGATGGAGACGAGTGAAACAAGAGCGATGGTTACCGAATGTTGAGAGAAGGTTTGTTCGTGATGTTTCAGTCCTCCTATGAAAAGACAAAGGCCTACAATCCCGTTGAGTATCAGCATCGTTGCGGAGTAGACTGTATCTCTTGCGAGAGAAACGGAATCTTCTCCTCCCGATACCATAAGTGATACGATGATGGAAACTTCTATGACCGTAATTGCGATGGCAAGTATGATCGTTCCATAAGGTTCTCCTACTCTATGGGCGATGATTTCGGAATGATGTACTCCCGACATTACACTCAAGATAAGGAGTACGCTGGCTATGGCTTTAAAGAGGTCGCTGTCTGGGATGAGTCCGGAAAAAAACAACCCCCAGGCTAGAGTGGGAATCAAAACGGTCCATTGAAGTAGTAATCTCATTTTATATATATTAGAGTTCATCCGCCTAATGGCAAACTTGTTTAGTTAGCTGGTTAAAAATGCTTTACTCGCATTCAAAAGTGCATCTGCTTTGTCTGCTCTATTTGCTTGTGAAAATTCTTGCATTTCTTCATTTATCTTCGCAAGGGAATCAGCTAAAAGGGCCTTTTCTTCGTTAGTGGATTTGCCTGGTGATACTTTATGTAAACCGAGAAGTGTTTCTAAATCTTTAAAGTCCATAATTATGTCTCCCAGCCATTCCATTCTCCTTTCAAATTGTTTTTGTACAATGAAAAAAGTAAAGAACCTTCGGTTTTTATATCGATATCTTCCGTCAGGTTTGGATAGATTCGTATTTTTTTATCGAGAAAATAGAATAAAACGGAACTATTCGAATTACTTCCTGTCGCATCGAGGATGAGTAATCCTCTGGCGTATGTTGGCCACAAATAACTTTACAATTGACCTGAATGTTTTTTGATTAAATCAAATCCTTTCTTCATATTTGATTTAGCTTCTGGGACAAAGAGCATTTCATCTAATTCTTCAATATCGCTTTCTGATATCCATTTGACTTCTTGATGTTTTTCACAATTGGGTCTTATGTCTGCATTTTCATCAATTAATTTTGCCAAATAAATAAAACCGGGAATGCACCCTTCATTTTCGGATAAAATTTCATATTCACTAAAAGGTAGTCTGTTTATTACTTTTATATTAATCCCAAAATCTTCTTTGTATCCATATTCAATTGATTGAATTAAGGATTTGTTCTTTTCTAGTTGTGAGCAGCCAAATTCCCAAATATCAGGGAATCTTTTTTTTGTCGATTTCCTTTTTGCAATTAAGAGACGATTGCCTTCTTTATTAAATACAAGTGCAACACAATGAACTTCGGCAAGCTTCGCATTCATTGACAAAGAAAGATATCTTTCTGAGTCTATAAATGATTTGTTATATTCAAATGCATCGTTGAATTCATCATAAATAAATGATCTTTCAACTTGCTCAAATATGTTTTCTAATTCATCAATGTTTTTAGTGTTTTGATTAACTATATTTTCAACTAATGGAAATTCTTTCTTGTCATCGTAATAGAAAGTATTTTTTATATTATCCCAGTTTTCATAATACCAAATTATTGGATAATGCCTTCCTAGCCATATTCCCTTTAACTTCTCATATCCAATAATTCTGAATTTTGACAAGAATTCCGATTTTTTTAATTTTGCTTCGAAATTGACCTTTAGTAGAAAAAACATCAATTCTGCTGAGACTACAATTTTTTCTCGCATTGAAAATTTTGCGATTCTGAATCCTAAGTCAATATCACTACCAATAAAATCAAGTAGAGGCTTATCGTAAAAGCTATTCAAAGATACTTGTATATTACGTAGATTTTCTTTTGGGGTTAGTGTATCGTAAGTTTGATTATCAGATTCAGCAACACTTGCCGACCAAATCACAGATTTAACTGAAATTAGCTTTCTTTGAGTTTCGTTAAACTTATGAAGAGCGTCAATAATGGATTTTAAAGCAGAACTTGCGAGTTCGAAAAGAGCAATTATACTTTCTATTGTTTTGGGTTTATAGTAGAATATTATTTCATCACCATAGTATTTCCAAACTTTAATATCTTCTATTTTTGAAGAAATTTCTTTATTAGTTAGTTGATAAAATCTTTGAATAGTTAAATGCCAATCGGTAGGGAATTTTTCTTTGAGCTCTGTTGAGTTTACTAAATCAAATGATAAGAATATATAAAATAAAGATCCTTTCCTTAGATCTTCTACAATATTCTCTTTTTTTAAAGATAAGCTTAAATCAAGTAAATTTCGTTGTTCATTGCTCTCCAATGGGAATAACTACCAAGAAAACAATCCAAGCCATTTTCCGCGCATTTCAGCAGCGTCTGCCGAAACACTAAAGTATTCAGAAAGTTTAGAAACATCTACTTTCCCGTTTTGTTCGAGTTCATAACATTTCTTAATAAATAAATTTTTTGGCATTAGCAAGCATGCAGCAAATTCATTTGCTTCACTTTCTTGTAAGGAGAAGCCTTTACGTGCATAAGAGTCTTTAAAATCAACAAGAGAATTCCATTTATCGTCATCGATTAGGAAACCCATATGTAAGAAAAGGTGGCCAAGTTCATGAGCAATAGTAAAATTATTTCTGCTTTTGGGCTTATTGTTATCGATGCTGATTTGGAAGGCAAAACCGACTTTTTGAATTAAACCATCTAGATCGCTTTCAAGCGAAGTATAATTGATTTTTCCCCCTAATTGCACAACTAAGTTTTCTAAATCAACAGGGATTGAGATTTGAAAAAAATCTAATAATCGGTCTACAATTGCTTGAATCGCTCTTCTTCGCTCAGGAGACATAATTGCACCCATCCTTCATTTTATTTAAACTTTGTCAATTCTTAATACGGTCAGCTTTTTTTATACTTTAAGCTGAAACTAGATGATTTATAGAAGTTTTTCATGAAAATACCGTATCTATTATGTTTTGTTACGAAAGTAAAGTATAAATAAAGCTGCGACAACTAACTTAAGAAAACAATCTTATTGTTAGGTGTCATCCTTTGCCCCGGATCAACCGAGCGTTGCCGTCGAGGGCGAGCCGGAAAAAGGCCCTTTTCTTTATCTAGCGGAATGCCATATAACAAAAAAGGGAACTCGAAAGTTCCCTTTTGAATCCCGATCCCTTATTGTGTTAAGAAATCTGTAAATTTTCTCTATCAAGAATGCAATTGCGATCTTGAAAAAGAAAAAACGTTTGTTATCTGATTCCCGGTTTGATGTATTTGAGTTCGTCTAGGTAACGACCTGTTCCTAATACAACGCAAGTCAGAGGGTTCTCTGCACGGAAAACAGGAACTCCTGTTTCTTTTGTGAGGTAGTGCTCCAATCCGCGAAGCAAACAACCACCGCCAGTTAGAACGATTCCTCTTTCTACGATGTCGGCAGCAAGTTCAGGAGGAGTTCTTTCCAATACGGATTTGATTCCATCCAAAATTTCGTCTGTAGGTTCTTTGAGGGCTTTTCTGATTTCGTTGGAATCTAGTTCCAATGTGCGAGGAAGACCGGAGATCGCATCTCTACCTTTCACTTCCATCGTATCCACTCGTTTGTCTGCGAATGCGTTTCCGATGGTCAGTTTGATATCTTCCGCAGTTCTTTCTCCCACGACCAAGTTGTATTGGTTACGAAGGTATTTTACGATAGCTTCATCGAATTCGTCCCCTCCGGTTCGGATGGACTCTGCGATCACCATACCACCGAGGGAAATCACAGCGATTTCTGTGGTACCTCCTCCGATATCTACGATCATGTTTCCTGCAGGTTCATGGATCGGGATGTTGGCGCCGATGGCAGCAGCCAAAGCTTCTTCAATGAGGAAAATCTCTCGTGCTCCTGCTTGTTCTGCGGACTCACGCACGGCACGTCTTTCTACTTCTGTGATTCCAGAAGGAACTCCGATGACGATGCGCGGTTTTACAAATGTAGTGCGATTGTGGACTTTGGCGATGAAGTAACGGATCATCTTTTCCACGGTTTCGAAGTCGGCGATGACCCCGTCTTTCATGGGGCGGATGGCGACGATATCTCCGGGAGTCCTTCCCAACATTCTCTTCGCTTCTTGCCCTACTGCAAGCACTCTTCCTGTGGAAGCCTGGACGGCTACTACGGACGGTTCGGAGAGAACGATCCCTTGTCCTTTTACATGCACGAGTGTGTTTGCTGTGCCAAGATCGATTCCCATATCGTTTGAGAAGAGTCCGTAGAGATTGTCAAAAATCATATAATGTCCTGGTGAAAATCTGAAAAGGTAGGAAACTCGGGATGGTAAGGTCAAAAACCATCAGAAATGCATAAAACTACCTGTTCCCAATAATTTTCGGAAGGTTTTTGCTTTCAACCGTAAAAATTTTCCTTAGGGTTGGTACTATAAAAATGCTACCATTCAGCCAACTTTTAAAGAAGAGAAGTGAGAACGGTTCCGGGGAAAAGATCCTGGCCGCCATCGATTTAGGTACGAATTCCTTTCACATTGTCATCGTCCGTATCCGTCCGGACGGCACTTTGGATTCCCTCACTAAGGAAAAAGAATCCGTTCGTTTAGGAAGCGGTAGCGGGGATTATGCGGTGATCCAAGACGATGCCATTGAAAGAGGGATCGCCTGCTTAAAAAGGTTTAAAACATTGGCTGAATCGTATAAGGCGGAGATACGTGCAGTCGCCACAAGTGCGTTACGTGAAGCGGAGAATAGAGACATATTTCTTTCCCGCGCAGAAAAAGAAGTGGGTCTTAAGATCGATGTAGTCTCCGGAAATGAGGAAGCAAGGCTCATTTATTTAGGAATTTTGCAGGGTGTGCCTGTGTATAATAAGCGAATTCGTATGATCGATATCGGGGGAGGAAGCACGGAACTCTTGGTAGGAGAAAAAGGAGAAATTCTTTTTTCCACAAGCTTGAAGTTGGGGGCCATTCGCCTCACAGAAAAATTTCTGAAGAAAGATCCCATCACCATGATGGATCTTCAAAAATGCCGCATCCATATCGAATCCGTACTTTCATCTTTTTTACCTCAGATCGAACAATGGAAACCATTTCAGGTGATCGGTTCGTCCGGGAGTATCACCTCCGTAGCTTCCATGATTCTGGAAAAAAAAGGAGAGAAGAGGGAAAGATTGAACGGAGCCGAATTCACTTACGATCAGTTCAAAGAAATTCGAAAGGCGGTTTTGGAAGCGGACTCAATCAAAAAAAGATTAAAAATTCCCGGCTTGGACGCTAAAAGAGGGGATATCATCGTGGCGGGAATTCTTGTGTTAGATGAAGTTCTACACAGATTGAAATCCCCTTCTTTAGTGGTATCTGACTTTGCTTTGCGGGATGGAATCGTTTACGATACCATCGAATCCTGGTATCGTTTTGAGAACACGACTCTCCCCGCTTTGGACAATATCAGAGAGAAGGCGATTAAATCCGTTTCCAATCTCTATCCCCAAGGCAAAAAACATGCGGAACAAGTCGCCAAACTCACTCTGCAGTTGTTCGATGACCTAAAAGAATTACATGGATTAGGTGCTCAGGAAAGGGAATATCTGGAGACAGCATGCCATCTCCACCAAGTAGGGCTTTGCATTTCGCACCACTCCTACCACAAACACAGTTACTACATCATCAAAAACGCGGAGTCCATGGTGGGATTCTCCAACGCAGAGATTGAAATCATCGCTCTTGTGGCTCGTTACCATCGCAAAGGCGGGCCGAAAGGAAAACACGAGGAATTCAAAGTGCTCCGTATTGAAGATCAGACTCTTGTCAAAAAATTGGCTGCTTTCCTTCGCATTGGAGACGGTTTGGATCGTTCCGAAAAATCACTTCTCGACCGGGTCGAAGCCAAGACGGAAGGAAATAAAGTGATTTGTGAGATGATTCACAAAAAGGAATCCGACCCTCATTTGGAATTATGGTCCGTGGAAGAAAAAAAAGATCTGTTTGAAGAAACCTTCGGAGTAAAATTGGAATTTCGATCCCAATCCCTATGAAATTTTTTTTTGACAAACAGTTGAAGAGTTTTGGCTCCTTCATACTCCACTGCTTTATCTTCTTATCTTCCTTTTCGTTGTTCGCATTGCCGATCGACCTGAGTAAAAATTGGAATGTCACCAACCATTGGATCGTAAAAGATCTTCCCAGTGCGCCGGATTGGATTCGTTTGGATGCCCTTCCTCTGAAGAATGTATCCGATAAACTGTCGTTTGATGAAAACAAATTGCGGTATGTGACTTTGCATAAGACCTTTCTTATATCAGGCAAAGATATACAGGAAACGGAAGCGGATGCCTTCAGCCTTCATGTTCCTTATATCTCGAACGTCTTCGAAATATATCTGAACGGAGAAAGAATCAACGCTTCCGGGAAAATAGAAAACGGAAGGATCGTAAGAAGCGGTTACAGACGTCATATCATTATTCCCATAGACCGCAATTTGATTCGCGTGGGACAGAATGAGATTCGTATCTTAGTTGCGGCGGAACCTGGAGAAGAGTTAGACGTTTATTTATTGTTTAACGACATCCCCGCTAAAATAGACCTCGCTTCCGAAAATCAGAAGATCAACGAGGAATACCTCACCTACATGCTTTTGTTTCTTTATTTCTTCGTAGGTGTTTACCACGGACTTTTTTATCTCAAAAGAAGAAACGAAGAGTACAATTTATATTATGCTCTTTTTGCTATCGGCTTGTCCGTGTATATGGTGTTTCGTTCTCAAGCGATTTATCTATTGGAATTGGATCCTTACCTTCAATCTAGGCTGGAATATTTCGTAGTGTTCTTCACTCCGATTTGGTTGCCGTTGTTTGCGGATCATTTTTTCAGAGGAAAGGTGAGTCGCATTTCTAAATACTATCTGTATTTCGTTATCGTTATCGCAATCGTTCAGTTCTTCGTAAGCAGATCCTTATCCATCAAAATTCTGTTGAGTTGGCAGATCTCCGTTCTTATCTTTGCTCTTTACACCGTTTATATCATGGCGGCAGCGGTTGTTGCCAAAAATAAGGACGCCTATCGTATGTTTATCGGTTTTGCGGTCCTTATGATTACCGGAACCTGGGATGTGCTCGGTGCGACTGGGCTTCTCCCCATTCAAAACCTGAATTTACTTCGATTCGGTTTTTTGACTTTCGTTTTGGGGATTGCGGTCGTATTGGCGAATCGTTTTTTAAGAGTCCATAGACAGGTAGAAGTTTTGAACGCCACCTTAGAGAAGAAGGTGGAAGAAAGAACGAAAGAATTGCAAAATACTTTATCCAGAGTGCAAGAATTAAAGACCCAGCAGGACGGAGATTATTTTCTAACCTCACTTTTGTTAGACCCTATATCGGGAACGAACGGAGAATCTGATTTACTGAACATTCAATCCTATACGAAACAAAAGAAAGAATTCGAATTCAGGGGCAAAAAAAGGGAGATAGGAGGAGATATCATCATCAGTGATGTGATCTTTCTACAAGGGAAATCTTACACGGTTTTCGTCAATGGAGATGCGATGGGAAAATCCATCCAAGGCGCAGGTGGTGCTTTGGTTTTGGGAGTCGTCTTTTTATCGGTTATCAAAAGAACCCAGTCCAAGGAAGAATACAGAAACAAATCTCCGGAACGATGGTTGAAGGAATGTTTTGTGGAACTTCAATCCATTTTCGAGTCTTTCGACGGTTCCATGCTTATTTCCGTTGTGCTCGGGTTAGTCGAAGAAGAGACAGGTCTTTTGTATTATGTGAATGCGGAACATCCTTGGACGGTTTTGTATAGGGACGGAGTCGCCGGTTTTATAGAAAACGAATTGGAACTGAGAAAGATCGGTACGAAAGGAATGGAAGGAGACATTCGTGTCCGCATTTTTTCTTTGGAGAAGGAAGATGTTTTGTTCGTAGGTTCCGACGGGAGAGACGACATCGTTCTGGGATCAGACCTTAACGGGAATCGTCATATAAACGAGGACGAAACTCAATTTTTAAGACGAGTGGAAGAATCGAAAGGTGATTTAAAAGGTTTGCTGGAGGAACTTTCCCGTTTCGGTGAATTATCCGACGACCTAACATTGATGAGAATCGAATGGAAGGGAGAAGCGAAACGTTTATCCAGAAAAGAATCTTTCGAAATTGCGGAAGGGGAAATTTTCCCCGACTCTGAATACCGCAGACTATTGGATTCAGGAAATGTTTCATCCGCTTGGGAACATATCCGAGCTTTGCTCGACCGTCCTTCTTTAGGAAAAGAGATTCAAGTTTATCTGTTGAGAGAAGCGGGAAGAGTCTCCCTATTATCAAAAAACTTTGCTTATGCGGCAGAGACTTTGGAATCCGTGCTTCCTTATTTTCCTACGGACAACGAGATTCTTCTTCAATTGAGTTTCGCATATAGAAAGTTAAAGAATTATGAGAAGGCGATCAATCTTTCGGAAAGAGTGAGATCCAGAGATCCTAAACATTTCAGGAATTTGGTTCATTTGGTGGAATGTTATAAAAACATCGGCCAACTAGAAAGAGCGAAAAAACTTTTTTCTAAGCTGGCTGGGCTGGCACCTGAGCATCCTCAGACGCTCAAGTGGAAGGAAATTTTATTCGGCTAGGGTTTCTGCCAAATCAACGAGTAGTCGGACTCCGTAACCGGTAGGTCCGCTCGTTTGTGTGCCGGAAGCTTTTTTTCTCCAAGCGGCTCCTGCGATGTCGATATGAGCCCATTCGATTTTTTCATCGACGAACTTCGATAAGAACATAGCAGCAGAAACGGTTCCGCCGCCTTTGCCGCCGCCTGTGATGTTTTTGAGATCTGCGATATCCGATTTTAAATCCTCTCCGTATTCGTCCCAAAGAGGAAGTTCCCAAATACGATCGTCCGAACTTTCGGAGGCTTTTTGCAGAGCCGTACGAAGAGGATCCGATTTTGTCATGATTCCTGCAGCTTCATGTCCTAGCGCGATGATGACCGCACCTGTCAATGTCGCCAAATCGACCATAAAATCAGGTTTGTGGTGTTTGGAAACGTATGCGAGAACATCACCTAACACAAGTCTTCCTTCTGCGTCCGTGTTTTGCACTTCCACAGTGAGACCGTTGTAAGCGGTATAAACGTCTCCCGGTTTGATCGCTTTTCCATCCGGCATGTTTTCCGCAACACCTATGGCTGCGATCACATGGATGGGGATCTTTAGTGCCGCAATGGCACCTATGGCATGTATGGCGGCGGCTGCACCGCACATATCGTACTTCATCTCGTGCATTTCTCCGGCAGGTTTGAGAGAAATTCCTCCCGTATCGAAAGTGAGACCTTTTCCTACGATTGCGAATTTCTTTTTCGCCTTAGCCGGTTTGTATTCTATGATGACCATCTTTCCGTTGAGTTCGGAACCTCGGCTGACTGCTAAAATTCCACCGAAACCTTCTTTTTTCAACTGAGGATCGTCCCAAACCTTAACGGTGAGTTTGTTTTCCTTTGCGATTTCCTTCGCTCTCGCTACGAAATCGTTAGGAGTGAAATAATTGGCAGGGAGGTGAGCGATATGTCTGGCACCATTCACATGTTTGGCGGTGATCCTGCTTTTTTCGAGACCTTTCTCCGCTTTTTTTTCTGCGGATTTATCTTCGAAAACGAAAGCGATCGGACCTGGATTCGTTTTTTCTTTTTTCTTTGTCTGCAAAACGGATACAGGATAGGAACCTATCGTCAAGGAATTGGCGACTTGATAGGCGATTCTTTCCGGAGAAAACTTTTTAGTGATTTCTTTGGAGAAATGAATTTGAAAACCTACTTCGTTCCATTTCAGAATGCGTTCTCCGAATTTGAGAAAAAGCCCCGCCAGTTTTCTGAAAACCAGTTTTTCTTTTTCACCTAATCCTACGTAGATGATTTTTTCGGATTCGTCTTTCAACTCTTGTCCGAAGTCACCGCTGAAAACTTTTGCGTTGATTTGAGTTGGAAATTTTTTTCCCAATTCGTCTTTTACTTCTTCTTGAAAGAGTAGGATGAGTTTATAAAAAGAATCGCCCTTCAACGGGCCGATCTGAAAGCTTAGAGGAGAAGTTTCTATTTTCATTTTCCTTCCAATTCCTGGATATCTTTGATGATTTCTTCTACGTGACCTTTCACCTTCACGCTGTCATAGATTTTTTTGATTTTGAGAGACGAATCCAAAATAAAAGTGGATCTTACGATTCCCAGACCCTTTCTTCCCATAAAAACTTTCTCTCGCCAAACACCGTATTTTTCGCAGATTTCTCCTGTTTCATCGGAAACCAATTCGAAGTTCAGCTCTTGTTTTTCGATGAACTTCGTATGAGATTTGGGACTGTCTTTGGAAATCCCGACCACATTGTATCCCAATTTTTTGATTCTAGCGAAGTTGTCTCGAAAGTCGCAAGCTTCCGTCGTACATCCTGGAGTCATGTCCCTAGGATAAAAATAAAGCACTACACCTTTCTTTCCGACTAAGTCAGCAAGTTTCACCGTCTCATCTTTTGCGTTTTTTGCGGAGAAACTCGGGGCTTTTTTGCCTAATACTAATTCTGACATACACTCTCCCTGTTTTTCTTTCTCTTTTAGACAAAATTCTGTTGTAAAAGCAAGTCTTTATAGCGATAACTTAAACATGGAAGCCAAACTCAGAGCGCAATTGATTCGTGAGGGAAACCAAGCATTCAATGCGGGAGACATTCGCAAAGCCAGGGAAATTTTTCTCAAGACCGGCTACCAAGACGGACTCATTCGTCTGGGCGATCATTTTATGTACGACAAAAGGCTTCCTATGCTTGCTTTCGGTTATTATAAAAAAGCAGGCAGACAAGACAAAGTAGACGAGATCTTCCAAAGAATGGTGATGGCTTTGTCCGAATGGTTAGGGAAAGATAAATTCAAAACAAGCGAGTCCGCACCGAAAGAGGCGGAGGCTGCCAATGAGGAAGAAGGTTCCGGTGCGAAGGAACTCAATCCTGACGATTTCAGAGTGCACCCGATCTTAAGAGCAAAAGCGATTGAAATCCTAAACAAAGGGAGATGAGCCAAATCCGTTAATGATCGATTCCTTCACCTTACAAGCATTCATAGTTTCCGCACTGATTCTTTTTTCGATTCTTTCCAGTAAACTTTTTTTCCGCTTCGGATTCCCCATCCTGTTGATCTTTCTCGTATTTGGTATGTTAGCTGGTTCTGACGGTCCGGGAGGATTGGAATTCAGCGATTACAAACTGGCTCAGTCCATCGGGACTTTTTCTTTGATGTTCATTTTGTTTTTGGGAGGATTGGAAAGTGACTGGGACGCTTTGTCCTCCAATCTTTCCATCAGTTTAAAACTTTCCATCTTCGGAACCATACTCACCGCTTTGATTTTGGGAGTTCTCATCCACTGGTTTTTTCCGGTACTAGGTTTGATGGAATCTTTGCTTCTAGGCTCCATCGTAAGTGCTACGGATGCGGCATCCGTTTTCAATATCTTCAAAACGGGAAGTTCCGATTTGGAAGAAAGTTTGAAAAAGATTTTGGAATTCGAATCGGGTTCCAATGATGCGATCGGAGTTTTACTCACCACCATATTCATCAGTCTTATCACTGCGGATGCATCCACATTCTCCGGCTGGTATTTCGCTCGTTTTTTCTTTCTTCAGATTTTTGCGGGTGTTCTGATGGGATACAGTTTCGGGATGGTGATCGTTTACTTGATGAACTCCGTCAAACTAGGATATGACGGTCTTTATTTGGTATTCATTACCGCTTGCGTTCCTTTTGTATTCTCTGTCACTACCATCTTTCAAGGAAACGGATTTTTGGCCGTTTATATCGCAGGGATTTTGATCGGAAGATTCAAGTTCATTCATAAAAAATCCATCTTCCGATTTTTAAACGGATATGTCTGGATTTTGCAGATAGGCATGTTTCTCTGTTTCGGTCTTCTTGTCTTCCCTAGTCGTTTGGCTCAGATTTGGATTCCTGGAATCAGTATCGCTGTGCTGCTGATGGTGTTCGCCCGTCCTTTGGCCGTCTTCGTATCGTTAATCGGTGAAAAAGTTCCTTTAAAAGAAAAATTATTTATTTCTTGGGTGGGTTTGCGAGGGGCTTCTCCCATCATTATGGCGACTTTCCCTATCGCTGCCGGTTTAGCTGGCGGAGAACTTTTGTTCCATATAGTATTCTTCGTGGTATTGGTCTCTCTTTTGGTTCAGGGTTCTACAGTGCAAAAGATGGCGAAGTGGCTGGGAATTTTGAAGAAAGATTCTGAAAGTTTATATCGTCCTAGAGATTTCGACAATATAGAATTTCCGGGAATGAGCCTACAAGAGATGATCGTACCTTACAACTCTAAGGCGATTGATAAAGCATTATTCGAGATTAAACTTCCTGCGGAATCACATGTGCTTTTGATCGCAAGGGGAGAACAGTTTTTGATTCCTTCCGGAAACACCCAGGTTAAAGGCGGGGATGTAGTCTGGGTGCTTGCGAAGGATGAAGTTCTTTCCGAAATCGGAAGAACTTTCAGCGAAACTTAAACGATCTTCTATAAATTAAAATCTTTGGAAATTCCCAATTGGAGAGTTGTTGTCTCCAAACGTCTTCTTTCCGAATAGAATATATTGTCATAAAGAGTTTTTTGCACCAAGTCTCCCGCCAAACGAGTGTTTCTTGTCGTAAGGGAGGCATAAATGGAGCCCGCACTTCCTATGGAATTGCTCATATCCGTCACGATGATGTCTTTTTCCGTTGCGAAAAAAACTTTGATCGTGTCGGAAAGTTTCAAACTGATTCCCAACAAAAATCTGTTTCCGCTTACCTTAAAAGTTCCTTGGGAAGATTCCAAAGTAGTGTAAGAGGCCAAAGTGGTGTTTGAAAGAAGATAACCTTCCATCCTGGATTCGACAGTATATTTTCCGTCTGATCGAACCAATAAATTGCTGAATAACAACGAGTCGAAATAAAGAGTTAGTGTAGGAGTAAGATCGTATTCCAATCCCAATCCCAAATAACCGAGTGAAGTCGAGGCTTTGTAGGTTTCCGAACCGGAAAGATAAACCAAATCGGAACTGCTTTCCAAATACATATTTTTGTTTTTCAGGTTTTGGTTGATCGATCTGAAAACGAATTTGGGAATCACTCTAAAAGATTCGAAAGGTGCGATTACGGTTCCGAAAGTAAGTTCGGTTTGAGTGAGTCCTGATTTATAGGTTCCGGGATTGATTTGAGAAAATCCGTATCTGTTGCCTGGAAAATTTCCGGAAAGAGAACCGTAACTGATTCCAAAAAGCAGATGAGTGAAAAGGGGATGGCTCAAAGAGGCATAATAGTCTAATCCTAGTTTGCCGCCAGCCGCTTTGTTCTGATCTTTCCAATTTTCTTCCAACATCCTTCTGTAAAAAGGGGTGTATGTTTGGTTTCTTTTTTCCCAGTCGGATTCGTAGATCCCGTATTGAGCCGCCAATTTCAAGCGGACAACGCTTTTTTCCAATTTTCCCGCTTGGGAAAATACCGGTAGAGACACGGCCAGAAACAAAAGAGCGAGTATGAGTTTTTTCATATATCTCCTGTAAGGTTTTTATCGGGTGAGTTCTTTGTGAAGAGAAGGTGTTTTTTTATGTAGTTTAAAAAGGTAATACGTAGGTATGGCGGTAAGAGTGATCGTAAGACCCCAAAGAGCTGTCACGGGTTTTTCCGTAAATAGAACTACCATCACCGCGACATTTGCGAAAATATAAATGAGTATGGGAAGAGGATAAAAAGGAATTTTATAGTCCGATTGAAATCCCATTTTTTTGAATCGAAAGGGAGTGGCGGCGGTCAAGCAGGACAAAAGAAGGATCGAACAAGTGATCATATAAAGAAGGGATTCGATATCTTTGATCGTCAAAAACAGAATGGCGATTCCTGCTTGGAAAAAAATCGCTACATAAGGACTTCCGTATTTCGGATGTAAGTTGGCAAAATTACTGAGAAAAGCTCCGTCTCTTGCCATTGCAAAATAGACTCTGCTTCCACCGATGAGAATCGCGGAAAGAGATCCGAGTATCACCCAAGTCACAAATGCAGTGGTTACGATCGCCAGTTTCTTTCCAAATAACGATTGGAAGGCGATCGCACCGATTCCATCCTGCCCGGAAAGTTCCGAGGAAGGAGCCGAAACTAAAAATAAAATGTTCAAAGAAAGATAAAGACCCGTGACCAAAAAACAAGCGGTTACTGCGGAACGAATGAGACTTTTTTCGGGAGAACGCACTTCTTCCGCAAGATAGGTGATCATGTTCCATCCTAAATAAGAAAAAGATACCGGAACGATCCCTATGAGAACTTTAGAAAAGAAAGAAAGAGTTGCGACTTCAGGAAAAGGCACCGAGAAAAGATAATTCCAATTCGTGGTTCCGATGGAGAAACCCAAAATCAAAAACAGGATCAAACCTGTGATTTTTACGACTGCGAAAAAATTTTGAACGATGACTGCCGATTTGATTCCGAAAAAATTCAAACCGCTGAATAAAAGGATGGGAACGATTCCGATAAATGTTTCCGTTCCTATTTGAAAATCAACACCTAATATGCGATATATGCCTGAATCCCAGATGGGGATTCCTGGAAATAAAATGACAATATACTTCCCGAATGCCAAAGCCAAAACGGAGATACATGCGGAAAAATTGGTGAGTAACGAAGACCAGCCGCTCATAAAAGCCAAAACGGGAGAGTAGGCTACTTTGAGATAAACGTAATCTCCTCCAGCATAAGGAAGAAGGCGGGCTGCATAAGCATAAGTGATGGAACCGCAGAGAGCTAAAAATCCTCCGACTCCCCAGCAGAGAATTACGATCCAAGGATTTCCTGTTTCTTTGAGTAAAAACCCGGAAGTGAAAAAAATCCCCGATCCTACCATTGAGGAAAAAAGAAGGGAGACTGAGTCGAAAGTGTTAAGTGACTTTTTTAGCTCCAGCTTAGCCGCCTAATAGACGTTTGACTACGGTTTCCGAAATAGGTTTCAGCGCGGAAGGGGACATTTGACCCAATTTACCGTTGAATTCCTCCGGATTGAGAATCATGCCTAATGAGAAAATATTTTCTCCTTCCACTTCCTTCTTCTTCAATTCTTCCACAAGGGCTTTGATGCTGGTTTGCGTATTGAGAAGGGAATCTGCCTTTTGAAAGGATTCCTGATTTCCGGATGTAAGCTCCGGAAACAGAGGTTCGTTTTCAAAAAGAACCTGAATCAAATCTTCTTTGGTGGATGCAGGATCCTCCAAAAGACCCAATCTGGATTGTTCTCTGGAAAGTTGTTTTTGCAGCTCGGTCAGCTTTGTTTGAATGTTATGATATTGAACGGGAAGGCTGATCGCAAAATCGGATTTGGATTCCAGCTTTTGAGGAGTTTTGGAAGAGAGTTCGTTCGAAGATACATCCTTAGTATCTTTTTTGTCCTGGACGAACCGTTCAGCAGAATTGAGAAGACGATTGAGACGAACATCCATGTCCTTACCTTCCTTAGTTACCTGAGTTATGTCTCACTGTCGGGGCAGGAAACTCCTCTGGATCTACCTATCATTTTATCGGTAGTTATGTACAAGGAAAATAAACATTTTTTTACAAAAAAAGTAAAGTATTATTAAAGTTGACTGGCTGTTTTGTGTCGCTTTTCTTGAGGGTGTCATTATGGAAAGAAACCAAATTCTACTCTTTCTCACCTTCCTTCTCTCCGCAGTAGCTACCGTCTTAGGTATTGTTCATATCGCTACCAACTCAGGTTCGTCCAAGTTTTCCTCCGGGACGGGAGGAGGGCTTTTCCAATCCAATGAAATCGGCGCAGCAGTGGTTTCCATCGTAGGAGAAATTCATTCGGGAGAGTCCACTTACGATTCTACCGGAGCGGATACCATATTACGAGAGTTACGTGATTTGGAAGAGGATGCCAACGTAAAAGGGATCTTAATCGAAGTGAATTCTCCCGGAGGAACGGTTGCCGCTTCTCAGGAAATTTTCAATGAACTTATGCACCTTCGTAAAACAAAGAAAATCGTAGTTTCCATGAAGGATGTGGCGGCATCAGGCGGATAATATATCGCTGCCGCTTCCGATTATATCTTCGCACAAAACGGAACCATCACAGGTTCCATCGGAGTGATTTCTTTCAGCCCTAATTTCAAAGGTCTGATGGATCGGTACGGAGTGTCCGTAAAAACCTTTAAGGCGGGAAAATACAAAGATATGTATTCTCCTTTCCGTGACTCCACCGCAGAGGAAGACGATATCATAAACAAACAGTTGATGGACACCTATCATAAGTTTGTGGAAGATGTTGCCAAAGGAAGAAATAAAACCGTTAAATCCGTAGAAGAATTGGCGGAAGGTAAAATTTATTCCGGAGAGGACGCTTTCCGAAACAAACTTGTGGATGATATCGGAGGAAGAAGGGAAGCTCATAAAAAACTTTCCGAACTTTGTTTGTACGAAGGTTTGATCCCTTTGTACGAAAAAGAAGTGACTCCGTTCGATCGTTTTCTTCAAAGTTTCGGAGTTCTCTTCGAAGGAAGCGCCATCTCTTCAAAAAAAATCAGCATGATGTTGGAATCTCCTCTTTTGGTCATTCTTCCTAGTTCTTTAGGGAAATGGAATTTATGAGAGATTTGTTTTATGACTTCGTCGATCTATTGGAAATTTTATTCTTAGAACCTTTGCGTTATGCGGAGGAAGTGAATGAGATCCCTTTTGCGGTTTCTAAATCCTCGAATTGGCTTTTTTCCATTTTGGCGGCACTCAGCATTTCCACAGGGATGAGTCTTTTGTCTCCACCTTACACGATTTCAACGATCAGTTTTCTTGTTTTCGGTTTTGTTTCCAATCTGATCATCCTTCGTTTTTTTCCCTTCTTTTTCGGGATCGTTTTGGATTATTACGTTCATAGCAAGGCGAGAAACATTCGGATCGGAACTCTCATCAGTTTCGCAAGGCATGCAGTCGTCGTTTTCGTTCTTTTCGGATCCGTGGCTATGATTTTGCAGTCTTTAGGAATCTACGGAGTGGGGACAGGTTTGTTTCTTTTGTCGTTTCTTTTTATCGTTTATGCAGTGCTTGTAGGAAGAGGCGCTAAATACATTTATGATCTGAAAGATAAAGATGCGATTCGTTTTTCTTATACCGCTTTGGGAATCACTTTATTGTTTCCTTTTCTTTTGAATTTGTATACGGCAACTACCATATTGCAGTCGTTCGCCGGAGGATTTTAGTTGAATATTCTCATTACCAACGACGACGGTATCTCCTCTAGCGGAATCAAGGCTCTTGAAAAGGAGCTGGGAAAAAAACACAATACATATCTGATCGCTCCTCTCAAAGAACGTTCTGTCACTTCCATGGCGCTTACCGTTTTTCAATCGATGAGGGTGGAACGAATCAACGACAATCATTACATTGCAGATGGGTTTCCCGTGGACTGCGTAAACATCGGTCTATATGCGGAGATCTTTCCTAAAATCGATTTGGTTCTTTCCGGGATCAACAGGGGAGTGAACATGGGATACGATGTACACTATTCCGGTACGGTAGGGGCTGCAAAACATGGAGGACTTCACGGTCTTCCTTCTTTGGCGGTCAGTTCCGGTAGAATCGATCCGGAAGACGGTTATGAAAGAGAAGCAAAGTTAGTCGGTCTATTTTTAGATTCGTATGTTACGAAGATCCTACCGGGAGAGGTTTGGAATATGAACTTTCCTCCTGAGATCGGGGGGAACGGCGGATTGGATCAGCTTACATTTGTTCGACTGGGGAGAAGAAGATACACCGAAAAATACGATAAGACCAATATCATAGAAGGTGTGAGCGAATTCCAGTTGAACGGAAGCCTTCTAGGTCACGATCAGGAAACAGGAACCGATTTCGAGGCATACTATGCAGGTAAAATTCCTGTGACTCCCATTCAACTCGATCTAACGGACTCAAATAGATTGTCACTACTAGCAGGTTGAACGGCGGTTTTATGGCGGATTCCAACCAGAACGATTATCTTTCTTATATGAATAAAGGCAATTATGCCTTGGCTTTGACTCTTTTGGATCAGGAAATTTCCTCTTCTCCGGACGATCCTATTCTGCTTTATAATTTTTCTCTTTGCTGCTTTCAGACCAAAAATTTCAAAAAAGCGGTTCAGGTTTTGGATTCCATCATCGAAAGGTCTCCCAAATTCATCGAACTGGACAATGTGTACCGTCTGAAAGTTTTTTCCTATATCGAACTGAAGGATTGGGCGAAAGCGGAGGAAATCATACAATCCAGGCTGCAGATCGCCTTGGATGATCCGAAACTTCTTTCCTTTTTGGCTCATATTTATGAATATACCCATCGTTTGGAAGAAGCGATCGGAATCCACCGTCGCATCTTAAAGAGTAATCCCGATTATAGAAACAGCTTAAATTCGTTAGGTTATCTTCTCGCGCTGAAGCCTAGTTTGACTGCAGACGAAAAAAAGGAAGCTGTGGATTGCCTGAAAAAGGCGTTGAGTTTGGATCCTGAGAATCCTGCTTATTTGGATTCCTTCGGATTTTTTCTACAGAAGTCGGGAAATACGGAGGCTGCTTGGAAAGCTTTCCGAAAGGGCCTGAAAAAGAATCCGAATCATCCTATTTTGTTAGAGAGATTGAAGAACTTACGAAAATAATCCCTCCCTTTTGTTGACAGAGCGCTCCTCACCAAAAAACTGGAAAATCAGAACTTCTTTCGGGATGTAGCGCAGTGGTAGCGCATCTGTTTTGGGTACAGAGGGTCGCAGGTTCAAATCCTGTCATCCCGAATAAGGTTGTTCTATCAGACCCGGTAGCTCAGCTGGATAGAGCAACTGCCTTCTAAGCAGTTGGTCGGGGGTTCGAATCCCTCTCGGGTCAAGTTGATTCTCTTAAAACGGTGGGTGTAGTTCAGCGGTAGAGCCCCGGTTTGTGGTACCGGTCGTCGCGGGTTCGAATCCCGTCATCCACCCATTCGAAAAGGTTTGCCTCGTGCTCATTTGGACCTCCTGTCCAAAATTCGCACACTCGTCCATCCTTGGACTCGCGATTCGGCGAACCTTTTCTCATAAAATAACAATAATGATACGAAGTGATAGATCGGATTCGAACGATCGATTCTGTGAGAAACGTAGTGACCCATAGGGAGCGTGAAGCGTTTCGACCGAGCACATGGATGTGCGAGGACAGAAGCGAGACGGCCTGGAGTTTGCCTGACCCGGAAGGGAAGGCAACGTAAGGCGAATCCCGTCATCCACCCATGGAAAGAAGTTCGACTCCGCTTTCGCCTAGCCCTCCTGGCTAGAGCTCCCGCCCGCGACCATCCTTGGTCGCTTTTCGTCAAACTCCTTTCCATAACCTTAATATCATTCGCACACTCGTCCATCCTTGGACTCGCGATTCGGCGAACCTTTTCTCATAAAATAACAATAATGATACGAAGTGATAGATCGGGTTCTAACGATCGGTTCTGTGAGAAACGTAGCGACCCATAGGGAGCGTTTTCCCGTAGATGAAGTATGGTTGTTAAAGATAGAAAATGATTAAGGACGACTCAGAGAGACATGCCTTTGATCAAACCTAACTTCTCCGTTCCAATTACTAAATAATCATTCTTATAAAAGCTCTTTCGATTGAAACCAATCCGGTAAATAAGGGAGTTGGTTTTCTTTCCAAGTCCAATCACCTAGCACTGTAATGATTGGTTCCTCGATCTGAAGTGCATAACGCAAACCTCTTCCTAAATCGGATCGAGTGGTGGCCCTGTAAGGGGAATCTTCTGCTTTATCCGCAAAATATTCTCTTTCATGGTTCCATGCGTATTCTAGGAAGAAGTCTTGGAACTTCAACTGGGAAGATTGGAATTTGTTTTTCAAATCCAACAATTCTTCTTCCTGCGTCGTTTTGAGAGATCTCTGTAGAATCAAAGATATTCCTCTTACGCTTTTGGAATAAAAGGTTCCCGCTCTAATGATTTTTCTGTTAGACGGAGATGTAAGTGCCCATTCATCCATGATGAGTTTTACATATCCCATAGACCCGTAAAATGAAAGAGTATGAGGCAGCCAATAAAATGCGGAATACCCGATTGAGAGTTTCGGTTTGAATTCTTTTTCCAAAAGAACCAAAGGATCATAAGAAATTGACAAAGCAGAAGATAGTGCCTCTTTCGATGTTTGTCGAATGGGATATCCCACTTCGCCGAGAGCAGGGGTATAGATAAGAGCTTCCCATTCTTGGGATATATTCTTTGAGTTCAGTTGTGAGGATATATTTTGAGTTATATGATGATCTGCGGAAATATTCGTCAATGTGATGTCTGCGCCGCCGATTTCCGAAGATCCCGTAGTGGTTGCAACAAGTAAGGCATTCGGTTGAGAATTGCGGAGTTCTTCTAGTGCGCTTTGGCCCGCTTCTCCCGAACCGCCGATGATCAAATATTGTTTTTGTCTCATTGGGTTCCTTTTTGTGTTCTTCCGAATATTTCTATCAAATTTCGATTGATAGATTTCAAACAACCTTTCTTATATTGATGGATTATTTTAGAAATGAAAGCAATCTTAATATGCAGTCAATGTTCCAGTGAACATCATATCACAGAATCGAAAATCCAAGGCAAAAAAGGAAAATTCCGCTGTAAATCTTGTAGTTTTCTGAATCCGTTCGACAGAAGTGAGGCCGGATCGCAAGAGGCTCCTGCTCCTAGCCCTAAATTAGTTTTATTTGATCTACAATTTGAAAGTGAAATTCCTGAAACTGAATTGCATGGCCAATGGAAAGGCCATTTTTTCGACGATTTCCGTTCCGTTTGGTTTGATGACAGATTTCTCATTTTACCGGCAGATGAGAATGAAATCTTCCAGCCGAAGGAATACATTTCCATTACAGGTTTAGCTCATCCTAAAAAGCTAAAGGGATTTCGTTTCGATGTAAGGCCGGATGATAGAGAAAACCAATCCAGGATGGTTTCCGTATCCGATACATTTTCGGCAAACTCCGGTTATCGTTTGTCTCTTACCGTTGAATCTGAATCGGAAACATCCGTACAAGGTAAAATTTATCTTGCGATTCCCGACGAAACGAATACCTATCTCAATGGGACTTTCAAAGCGCTTAGAATTCAAACAGTAGAATTCGAGAGCAACGGTACTTTCTCGAAGGAACTGCCGAGTTTCGTATCAAATAAGTTAGCTGCTAAGGTTTATACTTTGTCCGGGAACACTTTGCACCTTCAAGAAAGTTTTTCCAGGCTCTTCGAAGAGGAAAAAAGAATCTTATTGGAAACTCTTTTTGAACATTGGATTATCGGAGAAGGTGAAGCAGAGAGTTTGGTTTTGACGGAAGAGAATGTGATTTTTAAATTCTCTCTCTCCGAGAAAAAAATGACCGAATCTTTGATCTTTCTGATCGGCAATCAAGTCTATCCCGATGCAAGTTCCTGGGATACGATTAAAAATAAACTTGAATCCTTTTCAGACACTAATCCTAGTTTTGTGGGAATCCTAAAAAAGAAATTTCCTACGGAAATGGAACGTTTATTGGAGCCACCTTCTTCGAATCCATCCGGACAAGATCCTTCCATTGCAATCCAAAAGGATGATCCTATTTTGCTTCGAGAAATTTTGAATTCGGGTGTTTCTCCCAGTTACGTGTCCCCGGAGTCTTCCTTAAACCCGTTAAGCTTTTCTTTGTTACATGAAGCATTGTCTTCTGCAGGCGCAAAATGTGGACAGTTGCTCTTGGATTCGGGTGCAGATCCGAATCATGTGGATAAAAACGGAGAAACTCCTTTGTTTCGACTGTGCCAAAACAATGAGATATCTTTAAAAGATAAAACGACTTTGCTCGATTCATTGATCACTCTAGGAATCAATGTGGACCAACAGTCCTTGAACGGAATGACCGGTTTACATTGGTGTTCTATTTTCGGCGAACCTTCTCTTGCCAAGAGATTGATTCAGGGCGGAGCAAACATTCATATTGCAGATAACTTTGGTAATACGTCTTTGCATGAGGCATGTAAGTTCGGACATTCTTCCGTTTTGGCGCTTCTACTGGAGGCGGGAGCAATGCCGAATGTTTTCAATCAGGAACATCTGTGCGGTAGAGATTTGGCATTTGAAAGTTTGGAATCTGCGGAACTCCAAGGAAACGAGGAAGAAGTTGCTCGTTACGAAAGGATATTATCGTTGTTAGATGTTTATGGCGGCTAAACAGGAAGAGACATAATTCCTGCGGAGAGGAGCAAGCCCCCACCCTGAATTGGGTGGAGGAGGCGGGCTAGTGGGCTTTCCTCCCTTCCCTCTACACCAAATCCTTGTTTTTTGCATTTGGTTTTCCTGTTTTGCGAAAAATTTTTAAAAAGTTTTCACCTTTTTGCCCTTTTATTCCCAGACTTTTTTTCTAAGAACGATTTTGAGGATCGTATAGAGAAGTAGCCCCACCGGGCCGTACATGAAAGTCATAATTTGACAAGGGAGCACGAGCCATCTGGAAATTCCGTGCGCTTTCGCATCTTCGATTTCCCATGTGCCTAAAAACAGGTCGAAGGCCAAATAGTGAACCCATCCGGCTAACAACGCATAATCGTTTTGAAATAATTTTCTGACATTCTCCAAGCTGTCGAACCCCCCTTCTGCATGACCGAAGCTGGATCCGATGAAGAAAGAATAAAGTCCGCCGAAAACGAAAGTAGAAATTACGATCGTAGTTATTTTTTTCGTATGTTTCCAGTTTGGTGCTGCGATCAGCAATAGCCATCCTGCCATTGCGATCGGGTTCATGATTTGGAAAATATTCGAAGCGGTCATGATAAAACTCCTTGAGCCATTGGTTTTCTATGGAAATTAGGCATCATAAGAACGATACTTACAACTAAAAAGAAGATCGCTGCCAAATAACCGAACAGATACGGCTTGCTGGTAGCAAAGATCGATTCTCCCGACAAAGCTTGTACATTCATAATTACGATGATGGAAAAAATGGATAATCCTGAAATTCGAAGATATGGAATTTTGGAATCTAAAGAAATGTTATTGTCTTTGCGAGATAAAGTCCCTAGGAACCAAGCTACTACTGAAAAAAACTGCATTGCGTGCATTCCGAAAAAATGAGGCACTCTCATATCACCTGCAACGGTGCTCCATCCAAAGAATAGAATTCCGGGTCCGCCATCAGGTGCTCCGAAAGTATGGCCTCCGTTCGCATTCAAAATCCCTTGTTTCATTTCTTCCAATTGTTCCGGTCTAGGGGTGGTCATAAAAAAACCTAAGATCATACCGTAGGAAGCGATGAACAATCCCCACATCAAACATTCCTTAATGAATTTATTTACATCTGTTTTGCGAAGGATTCGTATCGTAACGAGGAGATGTGCGACCCAAAAGACGGTGATGCTGGTTCCCATAAGGGAAAAGATAAATCCGTTGAATGGAGTCGTAATATTGAAATGACTCGAGATTCCCCTTCCTGCTTGCAGAACAATACAGACGATTTCGATGAAAGTAGTAATCGTCAAAACCCAGGA
>VFQU01000475.1_pt1 | contig 35828 bp, 30 predicted proteins | sample 3512311 | NCBI WGS metagenome assembly VFQU01 (sample SAMN10412377, study PRJNA504923) | tailings metagenome | isolation source: Relicate 3 Philex TSF3 active mining site | place: Philippines: Tuba, Benguet | collected 2017-08-29
GCTGTTAAAAATTGAAGCCAGACGCCTAGGGCGTATTGGCATTGACGAGCGAACGCCGGCGCGGTGTGTGCTGCGGCGCCGAATAGGTGAAGGTGACAAGATGCTTGCCGGGCGTCAGCGCCACGTCGGCGCCGCTGGCAATGGCCGCGCCGTCCAGCGTGGCGTCGCGATAGGCCGGGGCCAGCCGCAACACGCCACGGCTGCCCGCCGGCACGTCGATGTCATAGCGCACCGCATCGCCAGAAATGGTCCATTCGGCGGCGATCATCCCGGCCGGACTATCGTGATGCGCCTTGACCGGCGACAGGTCGGGCAGGATCAGCGGCTCGAACACCACGGTTTTGAAGGCCGGGTCCTGCTGGTCCGGACGGAAGCCCGCAACCCCTTCCAGCAGCCACTGGCACACCGCGCCATAGGCATAGTGGTTGTAGGAATTCATCTGCGGATTGTAGATCGAGCCATCCGGCTGGATCGCGTCCCAGCGTTCCCAGATCGTGGTCGCACCCATCTTGACCTGATAGAGCCAACCGGGAACCTCTTCCTGGAGGAAGACTTCGCTGGCCAGCCCCCATTCCCCGATTTTGACTAGTGCCGGCAGCAGCACGGGCGTACCGATGAAACCGGTGCCGATCCGGCGATCTGCCCGCTCGATCGTATTCTTGAAATAGCCCTTGGCGGCCTCGAACTTGTCCGCCGGGATCAGGTCGTGAACGATGGCCAGCGCATAGGAGGTCTGGTCGTCATAGGCCAGTCGCCCCGACGCAGTAATGAACTCGCGGGCAAAGGCGGCCTTGACCTCGGCGGCCATGGCGCCCAGCCGTTCGGCCGTTCCAGCATCGCCCACGATACGGGCAATCTCGGCCACCTGCTTTGCGGCGATAAACAGATAGATCGTCGCGGCAGCATCGTCGCCAATGGTCGGCAAGGGCTTGGCGCTCGGCCCCTTGGGCTGCAGCCAATCACCGAACGAGAAACCGCGCCCACCCCATTCGCGCGGCGGCGAAACCACGGGACCATCGCTGATCGACCAGACGAAATCGACCCATTTGACCATCGCCGGCAGGGCTTCGGCGAGGAATTCGGTGTCGCCATAATGCAGATACATCTGCCATGGCACCTGATAGACGGCATCGCCCCAGCCGGTTGAACCGTAAAAGCCCGGATAGTGTTCCGGTTGCAGCCGTGTCGGGTCAGGCGACACATGCGGCACAGCGCCGTCCTCGCGCTGATCCGCCATCACGTCGCGCACCCATTTGCGGAAAAAGCCTTGCGCATCGGCCAGATAGCAGGCCGTCCCGGCAAAGACCTGCGCATCGCCCGTCCAGCCCAGGCGCTCGTCGCGCTGCGGACAATCGGTCGGCACATCGATGAAATTGGACCGCTGCGACCACAGCGTATTGAGGAACAGCCGATCCACCAGCTTGTTGCCGGACGTGAAGCCGGATTTGACCTCGCTGACCGAACTCACCGGAACCGAAGCAATCTCGATCACTTCGGCCTTGCCGCTCACCGTCACGCGCGCATAGCGGAAACCCTGGAAGGTAAAGTGCGGGCGATAGCTTTCCTCGCCCTTGCCCGACAGGGTGTATTCGATCCGGCATTCGGCGGTGCGCAGATTGCCGTTGTAGAATTGCCCGTCCTTGTCGAGGATTTCGGCATGCTCAACAGTCACCGTGGCGCCCGCTTCGCCGCGCACGGTAAAGGCGACATAGCCGCCGGCATTCTGCCCGAAATCGTGCAGCGAACGGCCTTCCGCATCGCTCCAGCTGCGCACCGGCGCCAGCGGCGCCAGCTCGCGCACCGGGGTGGTTTCATGCGCCACCAGCCGTGCGGCATTGAACGCGACCACTTCGCTGCCGGCGGACACCACCGGCTGGACGCGAGCATCGTAAATCTCGCCGAAATAGATGCCGCTGCGCCGCACCGGCAATTCGCCGCTCTGCCAGCTGGCATCCGTACCCACCAGCAAGGCGCCCGAAGCATCGGTGATTTCGGCAATGGCGGCGATCTGATCGCCATAGGTATTGACGATGGGGAACTTGCCCCACATCAGCTGCGAACGATACCAGCCATCGCCCAGCCAGATATCGATCTGGTTTTCGCCGGCCTGCAACAGGTCCGACACATCATAGGTCTGAAAGCTGAGGCGCTTGTCATAGCTGGTCCAGCCGGGCGTCAGCACATCATTGCCGACGCGCTTGCCATTGATGAAGCAGCGGTAGAGGCCCTGTGCACTGATGCGCAGCGTTTCCCCGCCGCCTACGGCACCCAGCGTGAAGGTCTTGCGCAGAAAGCTGGCCGGTGTGTCCACGCCTCTGTCGGACAGCGGCCGGACCATGCTGGCCACCCATTCCGTCCTGACCGATGCAGAACCATGCACACTTGCGGCGTCGTTCACGCGAACTCTCCTCCAAAAACACCGCTTGCCGCGGTCGTAAACTGTTCTACGTATAGCGTTCTACAAAATGGCCGCATTTGCAATAGCTAAGTTTCGCGGCTATGCGGATGGCCGGGGGATAAAGCGATGGCCGAACCAAAAACCAGCAAGCGGCCAGGCCGCGTGACGATCCGTGAAGTGGCGCTGGATGCGGGCGTTTCGGTCGCCGCCGTGTCCAAGGTTCTGCGCGATGCCTATGGGGTCAGCGACGCCCTGCGCGAAAAAGTCCGCGCCTCCATGGCCAAGCTGAACTACCGTCCCCTCGCCTCCGCGCGCGGCCTGCGCGGCCGCACCTACACGCTGGGCCTGCTGCTGCCCGATCTGCGCAATCCCTTCTTCGCCGACATTTTCGACGGCGTGAATTCCGCTCTGGCCCGCACCCAGTATCAGGCCATGCAAGGCATTTCCGTCCATGCCAATGAATTGGTCGACGCCATGATCGACCGACAGATGGATGGTCTCATTCTCATCGGCCCCAACGAGGTCGCCTCGCGTCTCGCAGAGATCGCCAATCGTGTCCCGCTGGTGCTGATCGGTCATCACGAGCCGGTCGACGACCTGTTCGACACCGTCAACAATGACGACAAGCTGGGCGCGCGCCTTGTCGTGCGGCATCTGCATGCCAATGGCTATCGCAATATCACCATGGTCAGCCTGTCGCGCGCTTCCACCGTCGTCACCGAGCGCGAGCTGGGCTATCGCCTTGAAATGATGGAACTGGGCCTCGACAGCGCCATCCATATCACCCGCACCACCCAGGTTGTGCGCGACGTGCAGGTCAGCGTGCGCAAGCTGCTCGAAGGCCCCGATCGGCCCGAAGCCATTTTCTGCTGGACCGACCTTATCGCTATCGAAGCGATCAGCGTCGCCACCGAAATGGGCCTCTCCATCCCAGAAGACATCGCCATTATCGGCTATGACAACACCATGTATTGCGACTTCGCCCAGAACCGGCTCACCAGCGTCGACCAGTCCGGCGAACTTCTGGGCCTGCAGGCCGCCCGCATGTTGATCGAGCGCATCGAAGGCCGTACGGAAGCCGACCATTTCGTCGTCACCCCCCGCATCGTCGCCCGCGCCAGCTCCCGCCGGCGCAGCTAAGCCCCTTCGCGGCCCTATCGACGGCGCACCACACGCCCTTCCCCGCAAAGGGAGGGTGACAGCCCCTAATCTTGACCCACCTGCCGCCCAAAACGCGATGCAGCACCTCCCCCTTGACGGGGGAGGCTGGGAGGGGGTGCCCACGCACACTCAGGCCGGCAGATCATCTGCGATAGCCCTAACCACTTCAGCGGGACGTCGGTGGTCTTGACCCACCTTTCACCCAGAACGCGATGCGACACCTCCCCCTCGACGGGGGAGGCTGGGAGGGGGTGCCCACGCACACCCAATCCAACAGTTCACCTGCGGTAGCCCTGCCCCACAGCGCCACTGACCCCATCGCAGGATCAAGCCTCCTAGCTTCCCTTCCGCACCCGGATCGCCAGATAAGGCCGCCCCGGCAGTTTCACCGCAAAAGCCGCGTCCGGTTCCCGCGCCAGGCTCACCGCGCCATGCCGGACCGGATGGTTTTCCGGGGCCGGCACAAGCTCGGCGGGGCTCACCGTCATCGCCCAGGTATCGATCACATCCACCTGGTAGTCGCCCGCAACCTTGGGCAATCCATAGGGCCAGATTTCCGGCTGGTGTTCGCCCAGATAGATAATGGTCGTGTTCCCGTCGCGCGCAGCCGACACCCGGCCGGCAAAGCGCATGCCGGTCTCGATCGGCTCGAAGCCCTGGCGCATATCCTCTTCCAGAATATCGCGCAGGAAGCCGATCCGCTTCCACGCCTCGCCATGCAGGCGCCCGCCCTTGGCCCACCAGATCAGGTCTTCGGGGTGCCGATAGGTCTCGCCATGCCCCGCATAGCCTCCGCGAAGCGCCGTGATCCAGAACCGGTTGACCAGTTCCTCGGCAGAGATATTGCCCCAGGCCTCGGTGATATTGCCCTCATATTCGGGCTCGTCATTGACCACCGGCTTGCCATAGGCCGCCCGCCATTCTAGCGTCCGCCGCACGTCCCAATGCTGCATGCAGACATGGCTCACCCATGCCTTGCGATGGTCATAGCTCGCCTTGGGATCGCCATTGTGGATCGAGCGCAAATGCCCATAGGGGTCATTTTCCTCGATAATGTGGAAATAGCGATCCCATTGGCGCATCGGCTTGGTGTCGAGCATGAAGTCATATTCATTCGCCAGCGACCACCACACATTGTGATAGGCGGCCAGTCGCGCCGTGGCATAGGCGAAGTAGCGATAGTCCTGCTCTTCGCTCATCCCCGCATAACCCCAGCGGTCATAGGGATGCAGCATGATGATATCGGCCTCGATACCCATATCGCCCAGCGCCTTCACCTGCGCTTCGAACTGGCGGAAGCTGTCCGGATTCGGCCGGTCGAAATCGAGTTCGCCATCCGCCCCGCGCTGATAGACGTCATGCAACGGCGGATTGATATTATAGGGATAATCCTTGGGAAAAATCCCCATGCGGACCTTGTTGAACCGCGTCTTTGCCAGCGTCCGCAGCGTCTCGTCCTGCTCGGCCAAAGGCTGGTGCGTCCAGGCATAACAGGTCGTGCCGAAGGCGAGATAGCGCGTCCCATCGGCATGGGCGAAGTGGAACTTGTTGGCCACCTGTACCGGGCCGTGATTGCCAGCGCGCGGCGGCCCCACTTCCAGCACCCCGCTCTGCCCGTCCAGCACAGCGACATTGGCGCGCGTCAGAAAGGTCCAGTGGCCCGGATTGTCGGGCATGAACCGGACCTTATAGACGCCCTCGCCATCATAAAATCCCGGCACGCGCACCGACCGCCCATGCTGGGTGAAAACGGCATCCAGTTCCACTTCAAGAAACGGATTGCCGCCATCAGGCCCGGCAAAACTGGCTTCAAACATATCCCATTGGGCAATGGCGGCGGTCATGGCAGTCCTTGGTCATTCGCTCGATTGGCCTGCCAATGTCGGCCCGGCGCGAGGCATCGGCAAGCATGGAAACAAAATGGGCCGGGCTTTGCAGCCCGGCCCTCACCCGTTGGGAGTGAAATCAGTCGGCCAGCGCGAAGGTTTCGAGGCTAGCGGCGTTGCTGGCATCGATCAGCACGCAGTCCATGGAGATCTTTTCGTCCAGGCCGGTCGAACCTTCCTTGAGATACTTGTCGGCCAGTTCCACGGCCCACTGGGCCTGGCGATAGGCAGGCTGCAACACGGTCGCGGTCACCTTGCCGGCGATGATGGCATCGCGCACATCGTTGGAGCCGTCAAAGCCCACCACGATCACGTCGGAACGGCCGGCGGCTTCCAGTGCGGCCAGCGCACCCATAGCCATCGTATCATTGCCGGCGATCACGCCCTTGATGTCCGGATTGGCCTGCAGGATCGATTCCATCTTGGTGAAGGCTTCGGTCTGGCTCCAATTGGCCGACTGCTGGGCAACCATCACCAGTTCAGGATACTGGTCGATCACGTCGTGATAGCCCGAGGAGCGGATGCCGGCATTGGTGTCCGATTCACGGCCGGTCAGTTCGACATAATTGCCCGCCTCGCCCATGGCTTCCACAAAGGCTTCGGCACCAAGGGTTGCGCCCTGGTAGTTGTTGGAAACGATCTGCGCCACGGCAACGCCGGTGGCGTTGATTTCGCGGTCGATCAGGAACGAGGGAATACCCGCATCCTTGGCCTTCTGCACGGCGGCCACCGAGGCATCGGCACCGGCATTGTCGAGAATAATGGCCTTGGCGCCGGCAGCAATGGCCGAGTCGATCAGCTGGTTCTGCTTGTTGGCGTCGTCGTCATGCGAATAGACCTGCGTGCTGTAGCCCAGCTCTTCGGCCTTGGCCTTGGCGCCTTCGGCTTCAGCGGCAAAGAACGGATTGTCGTGGCTGGGCGTGATGATCACGATCAGGCCCTGATCCTGCGCCGAAACCGGCATGATCATGGCAATACCCGCCATTGCTCCCAGAGCCAGACTGGCGAGCGACTTTGCAATTCTCATTTTGATCCTCCAATGACCCGCAGGTCCGTTTCGCAAATTTGCCTTTTCGGCTACTTCGTATTTTTTGCGTTTGTTGATGGTTACAAATCAAATGCGAATAAGTCAATGCAACGCCCTGCGATTTGATCGCATTTTCCTGCTGCACCAGCGATGCACGAATAGGTGGTGCTAAAGGCTAACAGTCTGCTAGCCAATTCGCGCCAAATGCTAAGAAGTGGGAACGCGCAGAAGTCGCAGAAAATCGGAACCTGACGAGCCCGACGGACTCGATGACCCGCCGCCTATCGCGCGATGATGACCTCGATGCCCCGCCGTTCGAACTCGGCCCGGTCGGCATCGGAAATACCCTCGTCGGTAATAAAGCCACCGATAAGGTCGATGGGCCCGAGCGAGGAAAACGAGGTGCGGCCGATCTTGGAACTGTCGGCCACGAGATAAACCTTGGACGCCGCCTTGATCATGGCGCGCTTAACGTAAAGGTCGGCCATGGCCGGAAAGGTCAGACCGGCCTCGAAGGACACAGCCGCCGTCGCCAGAAACAGCTTCTCGGCAAAAATGCCGGTGAAGAAATCGCCCGATTTCTCTCCGGTCACCGACAGGGTCGGCGCCTTGAACAGCCCGCCCGACAGATGCACCGACATCGAGGGCAGCGCGCCCAGCGTCAGCGCGATATTGATCGCATTGGTAATGACATTGAGATTCTGGTGGCCTGTCAGTGCGTTAGCGATTTCGGTCGTCGTCGACCCACTGTCCAGAATAATGGTATCGCCATTGCCCACGAGGGCCGCGGCGGCCCGGCCGATGCGTTTCTTGGCATCCATGTGGGTCAGGTGTTGCAGCGACATGGATTGAACCTGCTGCGGAACCGATTTCAGATACGCCCCACCATGCTCGCGCACCACGAACCCGTCATTGTCGAGCCGTTCGAGATCCTGCCTTATCGTGGCTTCCGACACCGCAAAGGCCACCGAGAGGTCGCGCACCCGGGCGCTGCCTTCTTCCTGCAGCCATTCGAGGATTTTCATCCGGCGCGGTTCGGCCAGCAGGTTCTGCCGCGCCACCTCTACGGCCGGCTTGCGCCCCCGCTTGGCCGGCCCATCACCGCTTGCCCTGGAATCGGCCAATGATCACTCCCAACTTGTCCCTCGACTGGTCTAGCCGTGGCTTCTGTTGGCAGCAAGCCTGCGCTGCAGCTGATCGAGGACAACAGCGGCAATAATCACAAGTCCTTTGATCACCATCTGCCAGAATTCGGACACACCCATCATCACCAGCCCGTCGCTGAGCACGCCGATCACGAAAGCCCCGATAATCGTGCCGCCGATCAACCCCCTGCCCCCGGACAGCGATGTACCGCCCAGAACGGCTGCTGCAATGGCGTTGAGTTCGAACGTATTGCCGCTGGCCGGATGCGCCGCCACCAGTTGCGAGGAGACAATGAGACCCACGACCGCGGCACAGAAGCCGGAAATCATGTAGACCGCGATTTTGACCCGATCCACCCGCACGCCCGACAGCGCCGCCGCACGTTCATTGCCGCCCACGGCATAAACCTTGCGCCCGAAGGGCGTGCGCTGCGCCACATAGGCGGCGACCAGGGCCATGACCACCAGGATCAGCACCGACACGGGAATGCCCAGTACCGTACCGGCCCCGATGATCGGATAGCCCTGATTGCCTAGCTCTTCCTTGCCTACGAGGTTGGAAAAGGTGGCGCCGCCCGACAGCAGCAGGGCCGCGCCGCGGGCCACGTACAGCGTGCCCAGCGTCGCGATAAAGGGTGCAACCCCTAATTTGGTCACCAATAACCCGTTTATCGCCCCTATTGCCGTGCCCACCAGCAGGGAAATGACGATCACCTCGATGACATTGGGATAGACGATTATGCCCAGCATGGGCAGTTGGATGCCATGCACCAGCAGCCCTCCGGCCACCATGCCGGTCAGGCCCACGATCGAGCCCACAGACAGATCGATGCCCCCCGTCAGGATCACATAGGTCATGCCGATGGCGAGAATGGCGTTGATCGCCACATGCTTGGAAATGATGATGGCATTACCAACCGAAACGAAATTCGGCGCCATCAGGGCAAAGAACAGGGTCACCGCGATGAGGGCGATGAATGTTCTGAGTTTGAGGATCAGCAACAATGCCGAAGCATTGGAATTGGACCCGGACTTTGCAAAGGCGGTAGCAGTGGACATGGCGGCTCCTCAGGCAAAGGCCGGTTCATTGAGTTTGAGAGTCGAGGCGCGCACCAGCGCCTCGTCGGTGGCGTCTTCGGCGCGCAGATCGGCGGTGATCCGGCCATAGGCCATGACCAGAATGCGGTCGGCCACGGCATGGGTCTCCTTGAGATCGGAGGTGGAATAGACGATGCAGAGACCGGAATCTGCCAGGTCGCGCATGGTGGAAAACACCTCGGCCTTCGCCCCGATATCGATACCCCGGCTTGGCTCGTCCAGCAGCAGCACACGCGGCTCGGTCAGGAGCGACTTGCCGATCACAACCTTCTGCTGATTGCCGCCGGACAGCGAAGTAATCGGCGCATCCGGCCCGGCCGTCTTGATATGCAACTGCCCGATAACCTGTTGCAGGAGCGGCGCTTCTGCCGCCTTGGAGATCGACATGAACCGGGTGAACCTGCGCAGGCTGGCAATGCCGAGATTGCCGCCAACCGAAAGGTTCTGCATCAGCCCATCGCGTTGCCGATCCTCCGGCACCAGCAGCAGCCCGGACTTCATCCGGCGGCTGACCGAATGCCCGGCCAGTTCGACCCCATCGAGTTTCACCGAGCCTCGCGCGCCCGGCCGCAGCCCATAAAGGCTTTCAAAGAGTTCGGTCCGCCCCGCGCCCAAAAGGCCATAGATCGCCGTGATCTCCCCCGTGCGGAAGGAGACGGACACATCGTCCACCGCCAGCCCCGATCCTCGGCGCGGCAGGGACAGATTATCGACCTTGAGGATCGCCGGACCCGCCGGAATGGCGGGCGGGCGCTTGGCCACTACCTCGCCGGTTCCCAGCATCTTTTCGATGATCCAGGGAATGCTCACATTGGCGCGCGGCGCCGTCGCCGCCAATCGGCCATCGCGCAGAACGGTGAAATGGTCCCCGATCCGGATCAGCTCTTCCAGCCGGTGCGAAATGTAGATGATGGCCACGCCAGCGCGCTTGAGTTCGCCGATCACCTTGAACAGCACTTCCACTTCCGACGCCGACAGCGCCGACGTGGGCTCATCCATGATCAGAATGCGCGCATCGTCCGCGAGCGCCTTGGCGATCTCGACGATCTGCTGTTCGCCGATCATCAGATCGGCAACTTCCGCGTCCGGGTCGATATCGTGCTCAAGCCGCGCCAGCAGCTCCGCCGACCTAGTCCTTTGCGCGGCTCGGTCGATATGAACGCCGCCAAAAGTAATGTCGCGACCAAGGAAGATGTTTTCGGTCACACTGAGATTGGGGCAGAGATTGAGTTCCTGGAAGACGATGCCGATCCCCTGCCGGGCTGCGTCTCGCACCGACGAGAAACTCACCGTCTCGCCGGCCATGCTCAGCGTACCCAGCGTTGGCCGCTCCACCCCGGCAAGAATTTTCATCAGCGTCGACTTGCCCGCGCCATTCTCCCCGATCAGCACATTGACCGAGCCGGCATGGACATCGAAATCGACATCCTCCAGCGCCACCGTGCCCGGAAACGCCTTGGTTATGCTGCGTGCACTAAGGACGATCTCGCTCATGGCGCCGCTTTTTCCAGAATGACTGGCGTGACCTGCAAGCGGTCTGACGCACCGGCAAGACTCACCGCGCCGGTAAAGACAACGCTGTCGCCCACCGCAATCGCTTCGACCTTGGGGGCTACGCCTGCCGCGGCCAGCGCCGTCAGCGCCTTGCCCGCATCGGCATATTCCAGCTGGTTGGTGAAATCCTGAAACGACACGAAGGGCAGAGCATCGCGAACGGCATTGCCACGAATGACCGGCCCGATCTGGACCACCACCGGCTCGGCCAGTCCCTCAACCGTCACATCGAGCGTTCCCGCCCGCGACTCGGTATTCTTGGCCGCAACCACGCCCTCGCCACTAACGATAAAGCTCCAGGGCGACCCCTCCCCGGCATTATACCCAAACGTCGCCCCAGCCGTCGCCAGGTCGGCCTTGATGGCCGGCCAGACCTCGACAATTGGTCGCGCAGATTCGGAGAAATGCGGAAGCGCCCGATCAGCCCACAAGGCCTCGGCATACCCCGCCGCATCGAATCCCGCCGGTGCGGCCGCTTCTTGCTCGGCAATGGAAACAATCTTGCAGCCCGCCAGCGGCAGAACCAGCACCATAGCGGCAAGCCACGCTTTGGCCATTGTGGAACTCCTCTCCGCAACGCTACCCATTGCGATTATTTTCGTTTTGCCCATGAGCACCACGCAAAAACCGCAGTGTCAATGCCAGAATCCACCGCATACATCACAGAAATTCACATCAACTATCTGATAATAAACACGAAAACGTAATTCGAAAAAAATCACGAATTTTCTCATTGCCAGTCCTGCTCGCTCAGCGGTACTTTGCCGCAAAAGACTAGACCGGTTTCAGGCCGCGACAGGAAAGCACATCGTGACCCTAACTGCCCCCATTCGTCGCAACGACCAGGTTGCCACCATTGCCGAAAAGGCATTGTGGATTCGCCGCCGCAGCTTCCAGATGGTTTTCGAGGCCCAGCAGGGCCATCCCGGCGGCGATTTCAGCGCCACCGACATTCTGGCGACGCTCTATTTCGGCGTGCTGCGCTATGATCCGAGCCGGCCCAATGATCCCTCGCGCGACCGCTTCGTCATGAGCAAGGGCCATTGCACCGGCGCTTTCTATTCGGTGCTCGCCGCTGCCGGCTATTTCCCCGAGGCCGACCTCACGACCTATATGGAGCCGCTCTCCCGGCTCAACGGCCATCCCAATCGCAATTACCTGCCCGGTGTCGAAACCAATACCGGTCCACTCGGCCACGGCCTGCCGGTCGCGACGGGCATTGCTATTGCAGGCCAGATCGACAATGCCGACTTCCGCACCTTCGTGCTGACCGGCGACGGCGAATTGCAGGAAGGCAGCAATTGGGAAGCGGCGCTGACCGCAGGCCACCGCAAGCTCGAAAACCTGACACTGATCATCGACCGCAACCGCCTGCAACAGGGCGCACGCACCGAAGACACTGCTTCACTCGATCCACTGGACGACAAATGGCGCGCCTTTGGCTGGCACGTCGAAGCCGTCGACGGGCATGATCATGCCCAGCTTCTCGATGTGCTGTCGGCCTCGCCGCAGGGTCGCGGCAAGCCCCTCTGCGTCATCGCCAATACATTCAAGGGCAAGGGCGTCAGCTTCATGCATGATAATGTCGCCTGGCATCATGGCGTGCCCACCCAGGAACAATACGAACAAGCCATGCGGGAACTGGTCTGATGAGTGCTGCCGCCCCCAAGCCGGAAGGCTATTTCGACTGCCGCGATAGCTTCGCCGCGACCATCGAAGCCCTGGCCGAAACCGATCCGCGCATTGTCACCGTGGTGAGCGACAGCGTTGGCTCATCCAAACTCGGCGGGTTTCGCAAGAAATTTCCGGACCGCATGGTCAATGTCGGCATTGCCGAGCAGACGCTGGTGGCCGTGGGCGCCGGCCTCGCCAATGGCGGCAAAGTGCCCTTCGTGTCCGCTGCGTCCTGCTTTATCACCGGTCGCGCGCTGGAGCAGGTCAAGGCCGACATTGCCTATTCCAATGTCAATGTGAAGCTGATCGGCCAGTCCTCGGGCGTCGCCTACGGCGAATTGGGCCCCACGCACCATTCCATCGAAGACCTGGCCTGGCTGCGGCTGTTCAACAATCTCAAGCTGATCGTTCCTGCGGACCCCTGGCAGACCGCCGAAGCCATCAAGGCCGCCGCCGCCTTTGATGGACCGGTATTCGTCCGCGTCAGCCGCATGGCCGTGCCCGCACTCGATCGCCCGGCCGGAGCCAGTTTCGAGATCGGCAAGGCCGAAACACTGTTCGAAGGCACGGACGCCACCATCATCGCCAATGGCACCATGGTGCATCGCGCCGTCGCCGCTGCCAAAACCCTCGCCGCCGAAGGCATTTCGGCCCGTGTCGTCAATATGGCAACGGTCAATCCACTCGATGATGTCGCAATTGCCGCCGCTGCCGAGACCGGCGCCATCGTGACGGTAGAAGAGCATTCCGTACGGGGCGGCCTCGGTGGGGCCGTGGCCGAAGTCGTCTCCACCACCAATCCCGTGCCGATGCGTATTCTGGGCTTTCCCGGTTTCGTGCCCACAGGTTCGGCCGAATGGCTGTTCGATCATTTCGGGCTCAATGAGGCCGGTATTGCCGAGGCCGTGCGCCAGACGATTGCCCGCAAAAAATGAGCGAACCGGCACTGATCCTTGCCATCGACCAGGGGACAACCAATACCAAGGCGCTATTGGTCGACGCTTCGGGCCGCGTGCGGCACCAGGCATCCTTGCCCAATATCGTCACCTATCCCCAGCCGGGCTGGGCCGAGCAATCGGCCACCGCGCTGGTCGAGGGTGTCAAACAGGTCATCGCCGAAGTCGTATCACTGGCCGGTGACATGCGCATCGCCGGCATCGCCATTTCCAATCAGCGCGAATCCATCGTGGTCTGGGATGCCCAGACCGGAGCGCCCATCGGCCCGTGCATCATCTGGCAATGCCGTCGCTCCGCGCCCAAATGCGACGCGCTCCGCGCTGCCGGCCACGCCGACGCCATCGAGGCGCGCACGGGTCTGGCGCTCGACCCGCTCTTTCCCGCTGCCAAGATTGCCTGGCTGTTGGACAATGTGCCGGGTGCCCGATCACGCGCCGAAAGTGGCCAATTGCGGGTTGGCACCATCGACAGTTGGCTCCTGTGGAATCTGACCGGCGGCGAGGTCCACCAGACCGACCATTCCAATGCCTCTCGCACCCAGCTCTTCAACACCGAAACCTTGTCCTGGGACGCCGAACTCTGTGCCCTTTTCGGTGTGCCGCAGAACATGCTGGCCGAGGTCCGCTCCTCCGACAGCCATTTCGGTGCGACAGCGGAAGGCGCCACCGCCCTCCCGGCCGGAACCCCCATCCTCGCCATGATCGGGGATTCCCATGCGGCCCTTTTCGGACACGGCGTGCGCGAACCGGGCACGATCAAAGCCACCTATGGCACCGGCACCTCGCTCATGGCACTAACGCCATCGCGCGTGCGCTCAAGCCACGGCATTTCCAGCACTATCGCCTGGAGCCGGAACGGCCACATCCAGCATGCGCTTGAGGGCAATATCTCGGTCTCCGGCCAGACGGCTGCCTTCGCCGCCGAGCTATTGGGATTAGCAGACGCAGCCGCGCTCTCCACGCTTGCCGAAACTGTCCCCGACAGCAATGGCGTCGCCTTCGTGCCTGCCCTTGTTGGTCTCGGCGCCCCCTATTGGCGGGCCGATGCGCGAGGCACCATTACCGGCCTAAGCCTCGGCACCAAACCGGCACATCTCGCCCGCGCCGCGCTCGAAGCCATCGCCTTCCAGGTCGCAGACGTCTATTCGGCCATGGAGGCCGATATGGGCTCTCCCCTTGGCGAATTGCGCGCCGATGGCGGCGCGTCGCGCAATCCTTTGCTGATGCAGTTCGAGGCCGATATTCTCGACTGCCCTGTCGCCGCCGCAGCAGCGCCCGAGGTCAGCGCGCTGGGCGCCGCGGCTCTCGCCTTCTCGTCCATTGGCGTTGCAATGCCCGGCGTCCCCGCTGCGGGCCGTTTCACCCCAGAAATGAATACGGCAACGCGCGCGGAACATCGCCGGCGCTGGCAAGCCGCCATTGCCCAGACCCTGGCCACACAAAATCAACAGACTTCCGGAGGAACCCCATGACCACACCCCGCTTCGGCGCTGGCATCTGGCATTTCGCCACCTATCTCGACCGCTACGCCACCGACGGCTACGGCACGCCACGCAACATCATCGAGGCCATCGATCTTGCCGGTCAGGTCAAGGATCTGTCGGTTGTCGACCTCAACTGGCCTTATTTCGGCGGCGAATATTCCGACGCCGAAATCAAGACCGCGCTGGATCGCAACAATCTTGGCGTCATCGGCATTACTCCCGAAATCTACACCCGCGATTTCGTCAAGGGCGCTTTCACCAATCCCGATGCAGGCATTCGCCGCAAGGCTCATGAACTGATCACCGCCGCCTGCGACGTCGTCCGCTTCCACAAGGCCGATTATGTTAAGCTCTGGCCCGGTCAGGATGGCTGGGACTATCCCTTCCAGGTAGACTATTCGACCCAGTGGCAACGTTCGCTCGACGGTGTCGGTCAGCTCGCTTCGGAAAATCCCGACCTCAAATTCGTTATCGAATACAAGCCGCGCGAGCCGCGCGTGCGCATGAGCTTCGGCTCGGTCGCCCGCACCATTCTGGGCATCGAAAAGATCGGCCTGCCCAATGTCGGCATCCTGCTCGATTTCGGCCATGCCATCATGGGTGGTGAATCCGCCGCCGACAGCGCCCAGCTCGCCATCGACCACGGGCGCCTCTTCGGCATGGACGTCAACGACAATTACCGCTCCTGGGACGATGACCTCGTGGCGGGCAGCCTGCATCCGATCGAACTCTTCGAATTCTTCTATGTGCTCAAGAAGAACAATTGGAACGGCGTCTGGCAGCTCGACCAGTTCCCCTTCCGAGAGGACAGCGTGGCCACCGCCACCCACGCCATCGACTTCCTCAAGGCTGCGGCCAAGGGCCTCGACGCCCTCGATATCGACGCCCTCAAGGAAGCCCAGAGCCGTCACGACGCCATCAGCGCGCTGAAAATTGCACAGAAGGCCCTCTTTGGCGCCATGTAAAACTTCGGGCGGCCCTGCCGGCCGGGGCCGCCCTCAATACGAAATTTCGCTTCCTGCCCAAATCTTGACGACAAGTCGTTTGACGAACGGTGTGAGCGGCTTGATAACCGCTGCCAGCGATTTCTGAGCAGAGGCGAGCATGACGCAACAAGACCTTTCGGGCGACAAGCGCCGCCCTCGTCTTCTCGGCCCGGCTACTCCCCCGCGTTTTGCTCTGATCCCCCCGCTTTCGGCGGCGCGCTGGATCATCCTCCTCATCGTTCTGGTCAGCGCCTATTTCTTCCATGGCTTTCTCGTGCCGGTTCTGGCGGCGCTGATTGTTGGCTTTGCCAGCTGGCCGCTTTATCGCCATGTCATCAATCTGGCGCGCGGCAACAGGACATGGGCCGCCACCATCATGATCGTGGCCATCGTGCTGTTCCTGGTCGTTCCCGCCCTGTTCATCGGCGGCTATGCCGTTCAGGAGGTGCGCCTGCTCTATCAATGGGCCGTGGCCACCAATATCAACGGCGCACCGGCCCCCGAATGGTTCGCCACCCTGCCCTTGGGCGCAGACTGGATGACCGGCATCTGGACCGAGCGCATCGGTCGCCCCGGCGCGCTGGGCGAATTGGTGGAAGGCGCGGTTGGCGCCAATATCCTCAACATCTACCACAGCATTTTGAGCATTTCCGGCGGCACGCTGAACTTCCTGCTCAACCTGCTCTTCGGCATCGTCGCCCTGCTCTTCGTCTATCGCGATGGCGAAAGGCTGGCCGCCCAGCTCGACAAGATCGGCCAGCGCATTTTCCCGCTGCGCTGGGATCGGCTGTCGCGCGTTATTCCGGCTACGATCAGTTCCACCGTCACCGGCATGACTATAATCGCCATTGGCGAGGGCATTGTTCTGGGTATCGCCTATTGGCTGGCCGGAGCCCCCTCCCCGGTCCTTTTGGGCATCATTACCGGCGTTGCCGCCATGATACCCGGCGGCGCCCCACTTTCCTTCACCCTGGTGTCAGCCTATCTCGTCGCTTCGGGCTCGCCGCTGCACGGTCTGGCCCTCTTCGCCTGGGGCTCGGTCGAACTCTTCATCGTCGACAAGACGCTCCGGCCGAAGCTGGTCGGCGGCCCGATCAAGCTCCCCTTCCTGCCGACATTCTTCGGCCTCATCGGCGGCGTCAAAACCATGGGCTTTGTCGGCCTCTTCATCGGCCCGGTCCTCATGGCGCTCCTCGTCTCCATGTGGCGCGAATGGATGCTCGACCTTGACGATCCTGTGACAGCCGGCATCGCCCAAACGACAGAAACGGCACCGGAAACCAATCCGAACCAAGCATAATGGCCACCCTGAAATCTCCAGCCGGAGAAATCAGGATGGCCATATCATAGGCTTTTAGGTTTCGTCGGGCCGACAGCGAAGAGCAAGTTGCCCTCTACGCCACCGCAGCCTTCCTCTTGCCGCGCGCCCATTCGGGCAGCCAGGTGCCGTGCGCTTCGATCAGGTCGTCAACCACGTTCCAAATCTGGTCGAGGTCGAGTTCAGCTGCCGTGTGCGGATCCATCATGGCGGCATGATAGATGTGCTCCCGGTTTTCCTCGATCAGCGCACGCACCGTCAGTTCCTGCACATTGATGTTGGTACGGATGAGCGCGGTGAGCTGGGGCGGCAATTCGCCGATATAGGTCGGCTGCAACCCGTTATCGTCGACCAGACACGGCACTTCCACTGCGGCGGCGTTGGGCAGGGAGGTGATGACGCCGTTATTGCGCAGATTGCCGTAGATCACCGAGGGTTCGCCAGTCCACACCGAATTGACGATGGACGAAGCATATTCCTTTGACGGCTTGACCTCGATCTTGTTGGCGTTGCGATATTCTTCGCTGGTGCGCTTCCAGCCGGCAATCTGCTCGACGCAACGCTTGGGATATTCGTCCAGCGGAATGCCGAACTTCTCGATAATGTCCTCGCGCCCTTCCTTGATGAAATAGGGCGTATATTCGGCAAAGTGCTCACTGCTTTCGGTGACGAAGTATCCCAGCCGCGTCATCATTTCATAGCGCACCTTGTTGGGGCAGCGCGGGTTCCAGCCGGGCTTTGGCGCGCGGCCTTCGGCATAGGCGCGATGTAGGTCCGGATAGAGGTCCCTATAGGTCCCGTCAGCCTGGCGGTGCTCGAACTTGAGATAGAAGGCCATGTGGTTGATGCCGGCCGAGCGATAGCGGATTTCCTCGTAGGGAATGTCGAGATCGTGCGCCAGTTCCATGGCCGTGCCCTGCACCGAATGGCAGAGACCGACCTGTTTGATGGTCGGATATTTCTCCGAAATGGCCCAGGTATTGATGGCCATGGGGTTCACATATTGCAGCATGATCGCGTCAGGGGCGACCGCCAGCATATCCTCGCAAATGCTCCACAGATGCGGCACGGTGCGCAGGCCGCGCATAATACCGCCCACGCCCAGCGTGTCGGCAATGGTCTGGCGCAGGTTGTATTTCTTCGGCACTTCGAAATCGACGACCGTGGACGGCTCATAGCCGCCGATCTGGAAACAGACGACGACGAAATTGGTACCATCAAGCGCCTTACGCTGGTTGTCAAAGGTCTTGACCGTGGCGGGAACGCCCAGTGTGTTGACCAGCTTGCCTGCGATGACCGCGCTTTCTTCCAGCCGTGTCGGATTGATATCCATCAGCCGGATTTCGGCGCCCGCCAGCGCCGGGCGCTGCAGAATGTCGCCGACAATATTCTTCATGAACACCGACGAGCCGGCGCCGATAAAAGTGATCTTGGGGTTTGCCATTTTAAGGAATGCTCCGGGAGTTAGGCGGCAATTTCGAACGCGGCGCGGACGAGGCGACGCGTATATTCGGTCTGAGGGTTGATGAGGACTTCGTTGACCGGTCCCTGCTCCACGATCTGGCCATGCTGCATGACCATGACGCGGTGGCAGAGCGCCCGTACGACCTTGAGGTCGTGCGAAATGAAGAGATAGGAAAGGCCCTTTTCGTCCTGCAGCTTGCGCAGGAGATCGATGATCTGGGCCTGCACGGACAGATCGAGCGCCGAGGTCGGCTCATCGAGCAGGATGAATTCCGGCTCCAGCGCAATGGCACGGGCAATGGCAATACGCTGGCGCTGACCGCCGGAAAATTCATGCGGAAATCGCTGCATGATCCCCTCTGGCATGCCCGCGTCCTTGAGCGCCTGCCGGACGCGGTCGACGCGCTCCTTGGAATTGGCGCCGATCTTGTTGACGATCAGGCCCTCTTCAATGATCTGGCGGATCGACATACGCGGATTGAGCGACGCGAACGGGTCCTGGAACACGATCTGCATACGACTGCGCAGTGGGCGCATGGCCTGACGATCCTTGTCGTCGATGCGCTCGCCATCGAACCAGATTTGCCCGCCCTGATTGTTGATCAGCCGGATCAACGCCTGCCCGAACGTGGTCTTGCCCGAGCCGCTCTCGCCGACAATGCCCAGGGTTTCATGGCGCATCAGTTTGATGTCCAGATTGTCCACGGCCTTGAGTTCAAAGAAGTCCGGTTTGAAGAAACCACCGCGCCTGAGCGTGAAGGCAACCTTCACTTCCTTGCCCTCCAGCATGGTCTCATGGGCACCCTCTTCCAGCGGCAATGCAGTGCCCTTGGGCTCTGAGGCGAGCAGGTGGCGCGTATAAGCGTGCTGGGGATTGGCGAACAGCGCCTCGGTCTGGTTGTGCTCCTGCACCTTGCCGTTCTGCATCACATAAACATATTCGGAGAACTGCCGGACGATAGTCAGGTCATGGGTGATCAGGATCACCGCCATGCCGTACTTGTCCTTTAGATCGTTGATCAGGTTGAGAATTTGCGCCTGAACCGTCACGTCGAGGGCCGTCGTGGGCTCGTCGGCAATCAACACATCCGGCCGGTTGGCCAGCGCCATGGCGATCATCACGCGCTGTCGTTGCCCGCCCGACAATTGGTGCGGATAATTGTTGAGCCGCGCCCGGGGCTCGGGGATCTGTACTTCCTCAAGCAGTTTCTCGGCGCGGTTCATCGCCTCCTGGCGTGACACGCGATTGTGCAGGTGGATGATCTCGCAGATTTGTTGGCCGATCGTATAGACCGGGTTGAGCGAGCTCATCGGTTCCTGGAAGATCATGGCGATGTCATTGCCGCGCAGCTTGCGCATTTCGGCATCGCTCATATTGACCACGTCCTTGCCAGACAGCGTGATCCGCGCCTCGGGCAATATGGTGGCGCGTTTGGTGAGCAGCTTCATGATCGTGCGCGCCGTCACCGACTTGCCCGAGCCGCTTTCGCCCACCAGCGCAATGGTCTCGCCCTTGTGGAGCTGGAAGGACACATCGCGCACGGCGTTGACCACGCCGCCCTCGACCTTGAAATTCACCCCGATATTGCGGGCATCCAGGATCAGTTCGCGCCCATGCGTGCCCAGATCGTGCCGTTCGGCTGGCGCAAGATTGGTATCTGTCATCTTCCGCTCCTCAATAGGGGTCGACCGCGTCGCGCAACCCATCGCCCAGCGCGTTGAACGCGAAGACGGTGATCAGCACGAAGATCACGGGTGACAGGATCCAGGGATAGGACCCGATGACCGAATAGGACGAGGTATCCTGCAGCATCAGACCCCAGGAGATCAGGGGCGGTTTCACCGCAAATCCGAGAAAGCCCAGGAAGCTCTCGAGCAGAACCACGCTGGGAATGGCGAGCGTCACCGCCACGATAATGTGGCTGAGCACATTGGGCAGGATGTGGCGCGTGACGATGCGGCTGTCCGACGACCCCACCGCAATGGCCGCGCGCACATACTCGATCCGGGCAAGCGACAGCGTCTTTGAACGCACTTCGCGACTGAGTTGCGCCCATCCCAAGGCCGCAATCACCCCGATCACGAAAGCGATGAAAATATTGGAGGGTGCCGTAGCGGGGATCAGCGTGGTCAGCGCCAGATAGAGCGGCAATTGTGGGAACATCAGAATGAATTCCACAAACCGCTGCACCCAGGCATCGAGCCGCCCGCCGATATAGCCCGAGGTGATACCCACCAGCGTGCCCACGACGGTCGTGATCGTCACCACCACCAGCGCGATGGTCAGCGTGATGCGCGAGCCGACGATGCCACGCGAAAGAATATCGCGACCGAATTTGTCGGTGCCGAGGAAATGCACCGTCTTGTTAGGATCGACCGGCCCGAACAGATGAATATCCATCGGGATGACCCAGAGCGTATGGTAGCGATAGCCCTTCACGAAGAAACCGAGTTCGGTTGGGTTGTCGTAATCCGGCCCCACGATCGGCTGGAAAGTGATCGGATCAAGGTCGCCGCCTTCGGCAATCGGGATCGCGAGGGGGATGAGCGAGAAACTGCCGTCGGCCCTAAAGAAACTGATATGGTCCGGCGGCGCGAAACCGATATTGGCCACTTTTGGATCCTGCGGCGCCACAAAGTCGGCAAAAACCGCCATCAGCAGCAATAGGCTCACCAGAACCAGACCCATCATGCCCATGAAGGAACGGCGGAAACGGCGCCAGACCAGGGAAAAATAGCCTTCGTTGTCGCTCGAAAAGCGCACCGGAACTGTATTTTCCGCCTCTTCTGCCGGGGTCGGCATGGGACCACCACTGACATCGGTCGGCAAAGGCACGGACGAATGCGGGTTCACGTCACGAGTTTGGGTCAATTGCTTTTCTCCCCACCCAGGCGAATGCGCGGGTCGAGCAGCGCAAGCAGTATGTCGGATATGATATTGCCAATGATCAGCGTGACGGCGAGCACCATCACGAAGGTCGCGGTGACCCACACGTCGCCCACACCCATGGAGCCGACGATGGCAGGCCCGACAGTCGCCAGACCAAACACGATGGCAACTTCGATCTCACCGGTCAGCATGTAAGGCAGCGCCACGCCCTGATAGGCCAGGATCGGATGGAGCGCATTGGGCACCGCATGGCGCATGACAACCGCGCCCTCCGGCAATCCCTTGGCCCTTGCGGTCTCGACATATTGGGAATTGAGCACGTCGAGCAGATTGCCGCGCATGACGCGCATATTGTAGGCCAGCCCGCCCACCGTCGCGACAAAGACGACAGGCCAGACATGGGCGACAAGGTCCACAAACCGTCCCCAGCCCCAGGGCTGTCCACCCCAATAGGCAGAGTTGAAGCTACCGATCTCGTTCACGCCCATGCGGAAAACGAGGATGTAGAGAATGATGATTGCCAGCAGGAAGCGGGGGATCGTCATGCCCATGAAGGCAATGAAACCCAGCACCGTGTCCACCCAGCTATACTGGCGCGTTGCCGCCAGAATGCCGAGGCCGATACCAATGGCCGATGCCAGCAAATGGCAGGTCAGGGCCAGCAGGATGGTGCGCGGCAGGCGTTCAGCCACCACGTCGCCGACAGGCTTGTTGTAGTAGAGCGACTGCCCGAAATCGAAACGGGTCACGATACCGTAGACCCAGCGGAAATATTGCACGATCAGCGGATCGTTGAGCCCGTTGGCGGCCCTATAGGCCTCGGCCATGGCCTGCGCCTGTTCTGCGGTGGCGCCGGTCCGGTTGATCGCCATGGTGCGGATATAGTCGCCATAGTCGCCCGGAGGCGCCTGGATGATCAGGAAGGTGACGATGCTGAGCAGAATAAGGATGGGGATTGCCCCCAGGATCCGGAATACGAGGAAGCGCAGCATCACGGTCTCTTCAATTGGTCGATAAAAATAGATCGTCCGGCGGCAGCGAACTACCGCCGGACAGGGTCCCAAAGGGAGGGATCAGTTCGCTACAGGCCCCGCGCTGCCGGGTTCGCCGGGAAGCGTATTGGGGTGCAGCTCATTGGTGGACTGTTTGTCCTCGGGCACGAAAACGCGCTCGCGGATAATGTTGTCCTCAGCCCAGTTGAACTGGAAGATCGGGGCGCCAGCCGGGATATTGGCAAAACGCTTGTTGATCAGCAGTGCACCCGGATACTGGGTCAGGCCGATGGCATAGAGGTTCTCGGTATAGAGCTTCTGATAAGTCTTCATCAGCTCCGCACGTTCGGCATTGTCAGCACTGGCAATGAACGAACGCACAGTGGCAACCATTTCCTCTTCGAACGGCATCAGGTCGAGCGTACCAGCCGTACCGGCGCGGTGCGAGAAGGCAGTGCGCGGACCGACCGGAGCCAGACCCGAAGTGCCCTGCACGACCGAGACCAGGTCCGAACCGTTACGCAGCACAGCCCAATCGAACTTGCCACCCTGCTGAAGCTCGGACAGCGAATTGCCGCTGATCGTGTTCAGCACGACACGGATGCCAAGAGCTTCCATCTGCGCCAGAACACCTTCGGCAAGGCTCTTGTCCGTGGCATAGTCGCCATTGACCAGAACGGTCACCTGGACGTCCTGACCACCGGCCACATCGGCCGGGAAGTTGACGACGCCGTTTCCATCCGTGTCTTCCAGGCCAGCCTTGGCAAGGTATTCCTTGGCCTTGTCCATATCGTAGCCGAAGAAGGCGGTGGAGTCCTTGTCGTAGAAGCTGGTGCCGGCATAGAGACCGCCCGGATAGGGGGTCGTGAACGGCCCACGAACCAGAGCTTCACCCAGCGCCTGACGATCCAGGGCAAAGGTGATGGCCTTGCGGAAGTCGATATTGCGGTTGAGTTCGCGGATGGCCTGGCTCAACTCGTTCGGTTCACCCCAGCCATTGCCCGAAAGGTTCGGATAGAGCGTATAGCCGATGGTGCGGGCACCGAATTGCAGGCGAGCCGGAGCGGTTTCCTCGGCAGCGCGACGCAGCGATTCCACGAAGTTTTCGGGCTGTTCGAGGTTGGAGAAGTCGGCCGTGCCGGCAATGGTCTGGACGTCACGGTCCGACCAGGTCGACAGGCGATAGGAGACTTCATTGAGGTAAGGCAACTGGTTGCCGGCCTCGTCGACCTTCCAGTAATAGGGATTACGACGCAGCACGATAATATCGTCCGGCCGGTATTCGACAGGCACCCAGGCGCCCATCACCGGGAAGTTCATATATTCCGGTGCGAAGGCGTTCTTGTACTCATCGTAGCTCATATCCGGATTGTATTTCGGATGCAGCGGCTTGAGCAGATGCGCCGGGCCCGGGCAGAACGAGCCATAGGCCATCGAATAGAGATACTGGGTCGGGCGGACTTCCTTGAAGGTCCACTTGACCGTATTTTCATCGACCTTGACCAGCGTGGTGCCCGTGCCGAAGCCTTCAGGCGAAGCGCCGCCCGTCGGGGTCACATTGAGATCGAGAACGTGGTCTTCCCAGTAGAAGATGACGTCGTCGGCGCTGAAGGGCGCGCCATCGGACCACTTTGCGCCCTCGATCAGGTGCATGGTCAGTTCATGGCCGTCTTCGGACCATTCCCAGCTCTTGGCCAGGTTCGGCAGGGGCTCGAGTTCGTCGGCCCTGACCTGGAACAGCGGCCCGGTGCGGGTCAGACATTCATAAAGGCCGATATCGATACCGCCCCAACCCTGCTGGGCGCCGCCGATATAGTTCCAGCCATCCGGGCGGCCGCCGATCACATGGCGCATCGTATCGCCATAGGTGCCGATGCCGTCAGGCATGTTGCCGGTCTTGAACACCAGCGGCTCGGTCGGCAGGCGCTCGGCGACCGGCGGCAGCTTGCCGGCATCGACGAAGGCCTTGACGAAGTCCGGCTCATGATATTCCGGCAGCGCCTTGAATTCCTGGATATCGGAAACGCTGGAGAAGATCGGCTCGCTCTGGGCCGCGAATGCAGGGGGCTCGGGTGGCGTCGTCCACTCCGTCTGCGCAAACACTGCGAGCGTTGAAATGCTCAGCAAAAGTCCTGCCCCGCCAAGGGCATAGATAGGCTTTCTCAAAAGAACCTCCCATTTTAGCCGGGTTTTAGGCATTCATCGCCCGGGCCGTTCACTCCACCGACCCACCCCGTACATGATGAAAGCCTACGCCTTGCATCGGGGGAAACAATCCGGAATGATAGAGACTGTTTCCGGGTTTTAAAGATTTGGCGGAAAAGTATGATTGAGGATGTCAAGCCAGCCATCGCGCCGAGAAGCCGCGAGAAGCCACCGCGCCCCACCCCGCGTCCCGACCGCCGCTTTTACGCCACCGGCAAAGCCTTTGGCCGCTTCGGTATACGCGCCTTTCCGCCGCAGATCATGGGCACGCCACATAGTCACGGCCATATCGAATTCAATTGGCTGACCCAGGGCAGCATGGACTACATTTTTGACGGCGGCCCGGTCACTGTCGGCCCCAATCGCCTCGTTGCCTTCTGGGCCGGCATTCCGCACCAGACCGTTGCGCTTCACGATGTTGGCGACGCCCGCCAGCTCAATATCTACCTGCCCATGGACGCCTTTCTCGAAATGCCGCAACTGGGTCTCCTCACCGAAACCCTCATGGGCGGGGGCGTTATCCAGCTTTCGCCCGAATGCATAGGCCTCGACACGCTCGAACGCTGGCATGCCGATTATCGCAGCGGTAATTCCCTGCGCACCGACCTAGTGCGCGCCGAAATCGGCACCATGTTTCGCCGCGCCGCCATTGTTGGCTGGGACACGCTCCTGCCCGCATGGCTGGAACGGTCCGGCACCCGCACCCGCACCGCCACCCCGGTGCGTTACGTGGTGCGTATGGTCCGCCATATCGTGGAAAACATCACCGATCCACTATCGGCCGAAGACATCGCCAAGGTTGTGGGTCTGCACCCCAATTACGCCACCAACCTCTTCACCAAGGTCATGCATATCTCGGTGCAGAAATTCGTCATTCGCATGCGCCTCATTCGCGCGCGCTCCCTGCTGTTCGACGGCAGCCTCTCTATCGCCAATGTCGCCTTCCAGTCCGGCTTTGTCAGCCAGACCCAGTTTTACGAACATTTCCGCAATGCCTATGGCATGACACCCAACCAGATGCGCAAGGACACGATCGAAAGCTAGAGAGACGGCGCCGACGGGAACAACCAAGACAAGCGAGGATTAATGGGCCGCAGAAACTATATCGTCGATGGCATTTCGGGCGCGGGGAAAACCACCGTCGCCGAAGAACTGGAGCGACGCGGCTATCATGTCGTCCATGGCGACCGCGCGCTTGCCTATCACGGCGATCCTGATACGGGCGCGGCGCTCGACCTGCCCGACCAGAGCACGGCCGCCTATATAGCGTGGGGATACGAGCACTGGATCTGGCCCGAGGACAAGGTCCGAAGCCTGGTCGCAGATGATGCGCGCGATGTTACCTTCTTTTGTGGCCACGCCGCCAATCTGGCGCGGTTTAGCGATTTGTTCGATGCAATATTCGTGCTTGAGGTTGGTCTGCCGACACTGGTTAGCCGGCTGGCACTGCGCCCAGAAGATGAGTTTGGCGGGAGAGTGATCGAGCGCGATTTTCTTGTCCGACGACACGGGCAGGAAAGGCCGCCGAAGGGCGCAATCCGCATCAATGCCGATGCTGACCTCGCCAGCATTGTCGATGACATCCTGTCGCGCTGCCAAACCTGAGATCATTGAAAACCGCGGCGGCCCAGCAACGAACCGCGCGCGGCTAGCTATCGGCTCAAGGTCTGGACCAACAATAGGGCCGCAAAGATTGCCAGCGCCAGTGCGACGATCCTGTCTATCCGTGGCGCAGTCAGCAGCCCGGCCGAATTGCGCACCGCCATGGCCCCAACCAGCATCCAGCACACCGCGGTCAAGACCACGAGGCCGCCGAATAGTCCCAGATAGGGCAGCCGCTGCATGATCGGCATTGCCGGAAAGATCGCAAAAGCAAACACCAATGCTTTGGGATTGATCAGCGTGGTCACGAAGACTCGCCCGAGGCTGATGCCACGGCGCGGCAGATCCGTCAGTCCAGCATTGGCCCACAGTTTCCATGCCGACCACAAAAGGAATGCCGCTGCGACAATCTTGGCGATCAGTGGCACGAGAGGCTGGCTTGCCGCTACCGCTCCAACAATCTCGGTCCAGAGGGTAATCGAAATGGCATATCCGCCCAATTCGCCCAAGAGCAAGACAAGCGAGGCCTGCACGCCCCGCTGTGCACCGCTGGCTGCCATCAGCGTATTGGTGGGCCCCGGCGTGGCGAGCAGCGCCAGCACCGCCAAGGCAAAGGCCGTCCAGTCGCTCACGCCATCTCCTGAACGGCCTGGAGGAATTCGGCATGGCCCAGGGCCTGGTTCGCCGCCGCCCGATACTCCTTGACCAGACTGTCAAAGGTCTGTTGCGCAAAGCGCCGGAGTTTTGGGTCTGCTTCCATCTCCTTGCGCGCCAGTTGCTGATCCAGCAGCCCCAGCCCGTTAAGGACGGGATAGTGCAACTGCGTCTCGATATGCGGTAGCCCGCCCAGATAACTTGGGAAATGCTCGTGTCGCGGCATCTGCTTCTGCCAGCGCGACAGCCGCGCCTGGGTTTCGGGATGGATGCGATTGGTCCGCACTTCGCGCCAGAACGGGGTGTCGTCGCGCTCGGTGACATAATGGGTGTTCACGAATGTGCGGAAGTCATCCACCTGCCGCCCCACCCGCGCATTGTAATCGTCGCGATGGTCCTGGTTCATCTTGCCCGGCACATTCATGTAACGCTGCGCAAACAGCATCATCTGTACGATGGTCCCGTGGATGGATGTCGATTCCAGCGGCTCTAGAAAGCTCGAACTCAACCCCACCGCCACGCAATTGCCGATCCAGGCCTTTTCCAGCCGCCCAATCTGGAAGCGAATATCGCCGCGCACCTCGATTTCGTGCCCCAGAACCCGTTCGACCTCTTCCTTGGCCTGTTCGAGCGTCGAAAACTCGTCCGAATAGACATAGCCGCAGCCATAACGGGTTCGCGTGGGGATTTGCCACATCCAGCCGGCGCTTTGTGCCCAGGCGCGGGTATAGTTGGCCAGTTCCTCGCCAGGCTTCACATCCACCCAGAAGGGCAAAGCCCGATTGACCGGCAATTCATGCGCATACGATATCCAGGGCGCTTCCAGCGCCTTGACGATGATCTGCTTGCGAAAGCCGGTCGCGTCGATGAAGAAATCGCCTTCAAGACGCGAATTGTCATCCAGCACCAGTGCCGAGATGTCGCCCGTTTCTCCGTCCTGCTCGACCCCGGCCACCATGGCGTCGATCTTTTCGACCCCACTCGACTTGCTGGCAAAGAACTTGCCCACCAGCGCCTGGTCGAAGTGATAGGCATGATGAAACGGCCCCAAGGGGATCAGCGATCCGTCCGCCTTGCGCGCGTAGGGCGCCTTTTTCTGTTCCAGCAGCGGTTGGAACATGTGCATTTCCTGTACTGCCCGACCGGCAGCCACAGCATAAACATTTAGATAGTCGCTGGGCGCACCCTCGGGCGCCTCGACCACCTGATGCGGATCGTCAATCGGGCCGTAATAGGTATAGCCCTTGCGGCGCCAGTCCTCGTGACGAATGCCCAGCTTGAAGCTGGCATCGGTTTTGCGGAAGAACTCGAACTCATCAATGCCGAAATGCTTCAGCAGCACCCGGAAGGCCGCGGTCGTCGCTTCCCCGACGCCGACGGTGGGAATACGTGAACTCTCGACCACTGAAATGCGGATATTGAGCTTTCGCCGCCGCGCCTCATCCTGAATGATGAAAGCTGCGATCCACCCAGCTGTGCCGCCACCCACGATGACAAAATGGGCCGGTTTGTCCATGCCGCGTTCCTCCCTGCGCTGAAGCTAAAAGGCGGCAGGACGTCCGGCAAGCGAGGCCTTTGGCGCAACACGCCGTTTCTTAGAAACCCGAAGGAAAGTCCGCGTAAAGCATAGAGCCGCGGCTTATTTCAGTCCAAGCTCTCTTTGATGCCAAATGGCGACAACGTAGACTATGTCCGCCGAAGCATCGTGACGGTAGCGCGCCATGTAGCCCGCGTCGCCAAATGGAATAAGAACCTCTCGGAACAGCTCGAATTGAGGCACGGGCCGCCCTGCATTGGGCGTCTCTGCAATAAAGACCAGCCGCTCCCGAATAGCGTTGGTTGCCCGCCGAGCAGCACTGGGGCTCTTTTCAGAAAGAAAGCGCCGCAGTCGGCTCAAATCCGCAACTGCCGTGTCCGTCAGTCTCAGGTATGGCAAGGCGGGGCGTCCGTTTCCTCATCGGTGCCCCAGGTATCCATCCAGGCAAAAACCTCTTCGCCTGTGAGATGGAGGCCAGTTTCCTGGTACTCATGCCAGGAAGCCAAAGTGTGCTCGTCAAACCGCCGCTGCGCTTCTTCTCGTTCGACATAGCCGCGGATCGCTTCGCGCATGATCCAGTGCGCCGAACGCTGCTTGCTCTCCGCCAGCGCCTGAATACGCTCACGCAGATCGTCATCGAGTTTGACAGAAACGGCCATAGCGACCTCTGGTACTACCTTTTAGTACCTTAGGCCGCCATGGCCTGATTGTCATCAGTTATGCGCGTTGCCCAGTTCGCGCAGTTCTTCAACCGAACGCACCCGCTTGCGCGCCGCGCCTTCCCAGTCGCGTGTCTTGACCGTCGATTTGGCCACACGTTCCTTTGCCGCTGGCACCGCGTCGGCGAATTGGGGTAGCCACTTGGCCTGCGCCACGACCATTTCATCGACCATGGCCCAGACTTCGTCCGGCGTGCAGATAGCCCCGACCAGCGGATCATGCAGCACAGCGAGCTTGAGCGTATCGATATTGCCGGTCATCGCCGCCTCAACCGATAGCCTTTGCACCGACACCGAGACCGAACAAGTCGCAGCGCATGCAGTGGGCAGAGTAACCCCCTCGATCATGTTGATGCCGAAGCGATCGACATATCCGGGGCTTTCGATGATGGCATCATCAGGCAGATTGGTGATGATGCCATTATTGCGGCGGTTGAAGTGACCGCGATAGACCCGACCAGTCTCCATCGCCTCGATGATATAGCTGGCATGCTCGCTGGTCCGCTTATAATCGGTGAGCGGCTTGGCCGCCTCTTCCTTGAACATCGGGAAGTCGGTCTCGAACCAGTTCCGTCGTTCGGTCGAATAGCGCAAATATCCGCCCGTCTCGCCATGGATCCAGTGACTCATGTCGATCCAGCGATTGATTTCGTCCGGGCGCTTCCGGTACCAGGGCAGGTACTCGGAAAGGTGCCCGTTGCTTTCGGTGGAATAGACGCCAAACCGCTTGAGCACGTCGATGCGCACCTTCTCGGTCTTGGAATAGACCGGATGGGCCTCAAAGCCGGCAATCAGCTCTTCCTTCTCGATCTTCCGGCCCTTGGCGCGGATATCGATATACCAGGTCTGGTGGTTGATGCCCGAGCAGACATAGTCGAGCTCGTCATCGGTCACCCCAAGCACTTCTGCGATCTGGTGTGCACCATGCTGCACGCCGTGGCACAGGCCAACAACATTGACCCCGCCATACATGTCCGCCGCCCAGGTATTCATCGCCATGGGATTGGCATAGTTGAGGAACAGCGCGCCCGGCTCCGCCACCTCTCTGATGTCCTTGCAGAAATCGAGGATCACCGGGATGTTGCGCTGGCCATAGAGAATGCCGCCGGCGCAGATCGTGTCGCCCACGCATTGGTCGACGCCATATTTGAGCGGAATAGCAATATCGGTCGAAAAAGCTTCGAGCCCGCCGACACGCACGCAGCTCATAATGTAGCGCGCCCCGGTTATGGCGGCGCGGCGGTCGGTCGTCGCCGTCACCTTGGCCGGGAGCTTGTTGACCGAAACAATGGTTTCGATCACCTGCCGCACCATGTCGAGATTGTGGGGGTTGAGATCGGTCAGCGCAAATTCGCAATCGACGAATTCGGGCACTTTGAGCAGGTCCGAAATCAGCGTCTTTGTGAAGCCGATTGAACCGGCGCCGATCACTGTAACCTTGAATGACATTAAAGCCTCCTCCAGGCAGATTTGCCGCTGTCAGCGTTAACAGTCTGCTAGCGTTTTCGCGTCCGATGCGGTAGAGAAACCTTGTGCGATATAGGGTAATTTTGTGCTCACCCAGCTGCTGACCCATGGCCACGACATTCGCCGACTGGACGTCGCGCGCAGCGTTGCGCCGCTGCATTGCATGCCCGTCAGCGTCGGCTACGAGCAGCGCCGCAACGAGGTCTATTCCTGGGACGGAATGAACCGCGGAACCGCGCCATTCCTGGTTATCCAGCACACGACGGTGGGTGAAGGGCGCCTCGATTACGCAGGCGTTCATCACCGCCTCACCCCCGGTCAAACCATGCTGGTCACCATGCCGCATGCACACCGCTACTGGCTGGAGCGTGGGGGACATTGGGAATATTTCTGGTTGCTGCTCAATGGCCGCGAGGCCCTGCGCCTTGCCCGCGAAATCCTCGATAGTTCCGGGCCAATCCTGACACTTGACCCTGAAATGATCGACCGCCTGGCCGCCTCATGCCTGGAGATCATGACCGCGCCCGACATGACGCCCGGCACGGCATCCGTGGCTGCCTATTCAGCAATGATCGCCCTTCACGATGCTGCCTTCCGCACCCGCTCACCGACCGAGCCCAAGCTGCCTCCGGCCATAGCGCGCGTCGTCACGCATATCGAAACCAATCTGTCCCGCCCCCTCCAGGTCGGTCACCTGGCCGAACTTGCCGAAATGAGCCGGTTTCATTTCACGCGCCGCTTCTCCGCCGCCACCGGGCAATCGCCCGGCGACTACGTTCTCGCCCGCCGCATCGAACGCATTGAACGCCTGCTCCTCGCCACAGAAATGACCGTCACCGAAATCGCCAACCTGACCGGCTTCGCCGACGGAAACTACCTCGCCAAAGCCTTCCGCCGCACCCGCGGCGTCTCACCACTCGAATTCCGCGCCACGCGGCTCGAGGCAGGTTAAGGAGCGGGCGGCGGGCACCTTGCAGATCTCCATTGCTTCGTGCTCGATACTTGATGACAGCGTCCGCCTAACGAACCAGACTCTGGTGCCAGCATGACATCTAGAGAGCAGGGTGGCCGTACCCGAACAGAGAAGGGCAGTCGAGTCGGACATGCCGGCAAAGACGATCGATTGCAGCGCGTTGACTGGGGCCAGAACCCATTATGGCAGGAAGTTCCGCGTGCTCAACACGATCGATGAGTTTATCCAGGAATGTCTGGCGCTCGGGATCGACCGCAAGTCCAGCTCGACCGGCATCCTCGGTGCTCTGTCTGACCTGTTCATCCTAAGTGGTGTGCCCGCCATGTTCGTTCCGACAACGGGCCGGAGTTCATCGCCAAGGCGGCGGAGACTTGAGCCCAGCCGTCGGCGCCATGGCCGCGTTCACTCAGCTGGGAAGCATTGGAAAACGGAATTTCGATAGGTCTCGAAGCTGCGCGCTGAACTACTCAATGGCGAAATCCCATACAGCTCGCCGAAGCCAAGATCACCATTGAGGCATGGCGGCGCTACTATAACACCGAACGCATCCTTTGGTTCGGCGGCGGCAAGTCGGCCTCCAATATCCACGAACTCTAGCCTGTGGAACTGGTCCTGTGCGAAAGCCGCCGCCCGGTCCAGGACAGACGCCTCGACCCCCATCTTAACCAGAGGCAGGCCGTCGCCTTACGACGACACATAGACGTGACGCCGCTCGTCCTCGTACTTGTTATCGCCTGTGGCGGGGCGGACGTCTGAACTATGTCGAAGGGCCGGATACCGGGCCCGCCATGCTGCTCCTGCACGGACAGAGTTCGGCATGGCAGAGCTACAGCGGTGCCCTGCCGGATCTGTCGACGCAATTTCACGTCTTCGCTATCGATTTTCCTGGCCATGGCGGATCGGACCATCAGCCCGATCTTTATACGGTGGATGCCTTGGGCGCGCTCGTCCTCGACTTCATCGAACAGGTGATCGGCGAGCCGGTCATTCTCTCTGGCCATTCATCCGGCGGGCTGATCGCGGCTTTGCTGGCGGCGGTATCCCCCACCCTGATCCGATCGGTATTGCTGGAGGACCCGCCATTCTTTTCGACCAACCCGGACAGGGCGCCCGCCACTTTCAACTATGTCGACCTGGCCACACCCGCACATAATTTTCTGAACCAGTCCGTCGAAACCGACTTCACCAGCTTCTACATCGAAAACAATGCCTGGATCGGCTATTTCGGCGGTGCCGACGGCGTCGTATCCTACGCGCAAAAATTCCGCAGCAACCACCCTGCCCAACCGCTTTTGCTGTGGTTCATGCCACCGTCGCTCAACGAAAGCGTCGCGCACATGCACCGCTTTGATACCGCTTTCGCAGACACCTTCTATCGTTTCACCTGGCAGAGTGGTTTCGATCAGGCCGACACATTACGCCGCATCACCCAGCCGACCATTCTCGTCCATGCCAACTGGCGCCTGAACGACAAGGGCATACTCGAAGGCGCCATGACGGACGACGATGCCAGGCTGGCCCATGGCCTAGTCGGCGATTGCCGCTTCGAGCGGGTCAACACAGGCTAAGGCTTCCATTTCGAGAAACCGGCAGCCTTTGTCGCACTCATGTTCGAAGTGGCTGTCCGCGCGGAACAGGCCCAGCAATAGCAGAAGCCGACACCGAGAGGCCGCGGTACCGTCAGGCCGGTTCGAGGACGCAAGCAGGACCGATTTTGCGAACAGCCTGCAAACAGACGACCACAGCAAGGTCGCGTGGGACAGCTAAGTCATTGAAATAAATGGCGCGCCTAGACGCCGAAACTTCGAACGAGTTGTTCGAGGTTTTGGAGGAATGGAATGCCGTCCTTGAACACCGGAAATCCTCGGATTTTCCGGTGCTGCCATGCCCCTGACGCCACGCTTCAATCAATCCGCCAATATCATTGTCGCGGCCCTTGAGGCCACGGCTGCGGGCAAGCCCTGCCCACCCGCTCAATCCGTTCGCGTCAAAAATCCCCGCAAACGCAAACCGCCTTTCGGCTTGCGACTGACAGACGAAGAACGGGCGCGGCTGGAGGTAGATGCGAACGGCCTGCCGCTCGGCACCTATATCAAGGAACGGGTTTTCGACGCCGAACCATCGGGGCGCAAACGCCGGAAGGGCCTTTCCATACAGGACAGGGAGGCGTTTGCGCAGGCACTGGCCCTGTTGGGACGCTCCCACTTATCCAGCAACCTCAACCAGCTCGCCCATGCCGTGAATATCGGGGTGTTGCCCGCCACCCCAGAAACGGAAAGCCTGCTGATCGAGTCCTTGCAGGCGGTGCGCGAATTGCGCCGCCTGCTGCTGACCGCGCTGGGGTATCGTCGCTCGGAGGATTCCCCATGATCCTCAAAGCCTCGCAGCGCGGCAACGGTGCGAACCTTGCCGCCCACCTGATGCGCATGGACGACAACGAACATGTCCGTGTCCACGAGATTCGCGGCTTCGTCGCGGACGATCTCAGGGGTGCGTTCAAGGAAGCAGAGGCCACGGCCCAAGGCACGAAGTGCCGCCAGTATCTGTTCTCGCTGTCTTTAAGTCCGCCGGAAGACGCAAGCGTGTCCGTCGATATCTTCGAGGACGCGATTGCACGGGTCGAGGATCGGCTGGGCATGCAGGATCAGCCCCGCGCTGTCGTCTTCCATGAAAAGGAAGGACGCCGCCATGCGCATTGCGTGTGGTCGCGCATCGATGCCGACACCATGACCGCCAAGCAGATGAGTTTCTTCAAGACGAAACTCACGTCGCTTTCCCGCGACCTGTATCTTGAGCATGGCTGGCAAATGCCACGCGGCCTTGAGAACGCTGCGGAGCGAAACCCCACCAACTTTTCCTTAGCGGAGTGGCAACAGGCCAAGCGTCAAGGCATTGACCCGCGTTGGCTCAAATCCGCCGTGCAGGAATGCTGGCAGCGGTCCGACAATCACGGTTCCTTTGAACGGGCCTTACAGGATCGCGGGTTCTTCTTGGCAAAAGGCGATAAACGCGGCTTCGTCCTTCTCGACCATAAGGGCGATGTCTGGTCACTGCCCCGCGTTCTGGACCTCAAAACCAAGGATATGCGAGACCGCCTCGGCACAGGCGAACACCTCAAAAGCGTCGATGACACGAAAGCGATGATCGGGGAGCGCATGACGCCCGCCATGCGCCACCATGTCGATGAATCCCGCGACAATTTCCGCCGCCGCTCCGATCTGCTCGGGCAGAAGAAAGCGGAGATGACGCAAAAACATCGCGAGGCGCGGGCCGACCTCGAAGGGCGGCAGGCCGTCCGGTGGGAAAACGAAACCCGCGAACGGACGGCGCGATTGCCTACGGGCCTGCGCGGCCTGTGGCACCGCATCACCGGACAATATCAGGAAGTCCGCCGTGCCAATGAGCAAGAAGCCAAGCAAACGCTGCTCTATCACGCACAGGAACGGCAGGCGCAAATCGATGCACAGCGCGGCGAACGCGCCGTCCTTCAAGCCGAGTTCAAAACCCTGCGCACCGCCCAAGCCAAGCAACTTTTGGAGCTGCGGGAAGACGTTGGTCGGTTCCTGAAGTTCCGGCGTCCCGAACCTGCGCAAAGCCGTGCCCGCGATACCGGGCTCGGCCTCACCCTCGACCGATAAACCTCAATAGGAGCATTCTTCATGTCATCGAACAACAACGACAATTCCGCCATCGGCGCGGCAATTGGCTTCGCTGCCATCGGAATGGCGGTCATGGCCCTCTTCCTGTTCGCGGCCTTCGCATTCCTTGCCTTGATCCTCACGATCCTAAGCCTCATTGCATGGAACCGTCCGCTGGCGATGGGCAAGTGGATAATCACGCCGCAAGAGGCTCGCGGGTTTATCCTGCGCGGTCTGGCCGGACTGTGGCTTGCGCCTGCCTTCATACTGTTCTGCGACGTGATTTTTCAGCTTGGCGTGAACTGGAATTACCTGCCGCACATGATGGGCGTCGGTTACGTCCTCGGCTCGGTCGGATGGGAAACCATCACGCTCAATTCCAGTGCCGCCGAACCGCAGGTCGAAATCCTGCCGCCTGCGCGGCAGATCCAGCACCAGCCGAACGAACCTGCGCCTTTCCGCTATGCCTCATGGGACGATGAAGAGGAGTTCCGGTCATGAGCTTCGGACGCCTCATGGAAGTCTACCAATTCTTCTGGATGTTCGAATCCCATGCACAGCAACGCCTTGCATGGCAGGACGCCGAAGAGATGCGCATGGCAAGAATGCGCGCGGAAGAACAAGCCGCCCAACAGGCGCGGGCCATGCTCGATGCCAACCCCAGCGGATCATTGGGACATGCCCACCTCAATGACGAAGACGCGCTGATCCGCTCGGGGCTGATATGACAGCCCTGACCACGACCTACCGCCATATCCGGCGCGGCATCGAACTTGGATTCTATCGCGGCGTTCCGCTCGTCTATGACGGCACGGAACCCGTTGCCATCGATGCGCAGGCGGGCAAGGGCAAATTCACGCGCTTCCTCGGCGTCAATGTCGTCTCGCCCCGTACCGCGCACCTGACCAAGATCATCACCGACCCGAAAGACGCGGAAGTTGCGTGGTCCACATGGAAGACCTTGGAGCGGCAAGGCTACCGTGTCCGCTTCATCAATCCG
>VFQU01000476.1_pt1 | contig 35824 bp, 24 predicted proteins | sample 3512311 | NCBI WGS metagenome assembly VFQU01 (sample SAMN10412377, study PRJNA504923) | tailings metagenome | isolation source: Relicate 3 Philex TSF3 active mining site | place: Philippines: Tuba, Benguet | collected 2017-08-29
GGCTTGTTTGAAGCAGGCTTTGGCTCAGATTTTTTCTCGACTTGCGGTTTCTCAATGGCAACTTCTTCGTCTTTTTTGAAATCCAAGTAGACCGAATAATTGCCGGGATATTCTCGAACGGTTCCACCGGATTCGAGCGCAAAAATCTTATCTACAGTGCGATCGAGAAAATAGCGATCGTGCGAAACCACAATCACACAGCCGTTGAAATCTTCTAAGTATTCTTCTAAAACGCCTAACGTCTGCACATCTAAATCATTCGTCGGCTCGTCCAGAATCAAAACATTCGGCGCACTCATTAAAACGCGCAGTAAGAATAAACGCCGTCTTTCTCCACCGGAGAGCTTATTAATCGGCGCATACTGTTGATTCGGTGAGAAAAGAAACCGCTCCAACATTTGAGACGCAGTAATCACTTCACCGTCTGCCGTTTTGACTAACTCGGCTACGTCTTTGAGATATTCGATCACGCGCTGATTTTCATTGATGAGCAGATCATCCGAATGTTGATCGAAGTAGCCGAAATGAATCGTGCTGCCCGTCTCGATCGTACCTGAATCGGGTTCGAGTCTGCCTGTAATCAAATTCAGTAGAGTCGATTTCCCCGCGCCATTTCCGCCAATAATGCCAACGCGATCTTCTGGGTTGAAATTGTAGGTGAACTCTTTGATCAAAGTGCGATCGCCGAATCCCTTGGTTACTTTTTCGAGTTCAACAACTTTTTTGCCGATTCGTCGCCCTGCGGTTGAAATCTGCACTTTAGTTTGAGCTTGCTTAAACTCAGTCTCTTGCATCTCATGAACGCGATCGATTCGAGCTTTTTGCTTTGTACTGCGCGCTTTTGCTCCTCGTTTGAGCCATTCTAATTCTCGGCGCAATACCCCTTGATGCTTGCGTTGTGAACTTGCTTCAGACGCTTCTTGTGCTGCTTTTTTCTCTAAATAGTACGAGTAATTGCCGCTATAGCTGAAGAGATCGCCGCGATCGAGTTCGATAATTCGATTCGTCACTTGATCGAGAAAATAGCGATCGTGAGTCACAAGCAACAATGCACCACGATAGCGACTGAGATAGCTTTGTAACCACTCGATCGACAACGCATCTAAATGGTTCGTCGGCTCGTCCATCAATAACACATCAGGTTCTGCGAGCAATGCAGTTGCTAAGGCGACTCGCTTACGGTATCCACCTGAGAGCTTTTCAATCTTGGCTTCTAAATCTTGAATGCCGAGCTTAGACAGAACGATCTTTGCTTTTGTCTCTAGTTCCCAAGCATTAATGGCATCCATTTTTTGAGTGACCTGAGACAATCGCGCCATCACTGCATCTTGATTGCCATGCGCTAATTGTTCAGAGAGATGCTCATATTCTTTCACCAATGACATCTGCTCACCGCTGTCGGCAAACACTTGTTCTAAGACTGTGCGTTCTGGGTCAAGGTCGGGCTGCTGCGGTAAATAAATCATCCGACTGCCAGAACTGGTGGTCAGTTGACCACTATCGATCGATTCCATTCCAGCGACCATCTTCAGCAAAGTCGATTTGCCTGATCCATTGGTTCCGATCAAACCGACCTTTTCGCCTGCTTCTAGGGTGAAATTCGCATCTCGAACAATTTCTTTGATGCCGAAGTCTTTTTTAACGGATCTGAGCGCGAGTACGGGCATAGGGGGGTTGATCTAGGACTGAAGTTTGATTCTAACCTCCGGAAGCCAAAAACTCTGCTGCGCTCAGCATGAATTCTGCAAAGGCGACGGGGTGAGCACCTCTCGCTTAGCGGTTGAAACAGCAGCTACACAGACAAAACCCGCCTCCGCAAGTTCAAGAGATTTTGAGTGCTCTTAGTCTGCAACGACGGGCTTTGTTTACATTGCCGCGAATTCCATTCGCAAGGCGCAGAAACGTATCTGGATTTAATTCATGGCTCGAACAGCGGCTCTTTCATCTTTGAGCAAAACTTCTCGAATCAATCGAGCTGCCATGCGCTGCGCGAAATCTCCAACAATTTGCTGTCCCATTTTCTGAGTCTCGGGTTTTGTTAACAAGCGCGGAATCAATGCCAGCATCTTGGTTTGATCAAAACCACGGCTCTGTCTCAAAATTTCCCAGACTTTTTTGAGGTGGTCTAAAGTCGCTTGATTCTCAGGCGCTAAAGCAGGACGTTCTACGGCTAAGCCAACTCGCTCCCGGAAACCATACGTCAAATTCTGCCAAGCCGCTTGAGACAGCGAATCTAAACTCTTGACGATTTCATTGACTAAATTGACGCGGATAAATTCACCACGATCGCTAAACAAAAATTCCGTCGCTTGATCCAATGCCTGATCCAAGTTGTAATCAGAATTATCTTTGGCATTTCTCAGCAAATTCTCTAAGCGATTCCAGCGGAAGCTGCCATCTTTGAACAGCAAGTCGCGCAAAGATGCCCGCAATTCTGGAGCTGGATCGGTGAGTAATCGCTTAGAAACATAAGGATAAGCCTTACTCAGCACCTTGAAGTCGGGATCAACGTTGATGGCAATCCCTTCTAAGGTGACCAGAGATCGAATAATCAAGGCAAAGAAGGCAGGCACTTGAAACGGATATTCGTACATCAATGCCGATAACTTATCCGTAATACTCTTGATATTAATTTCAGCAACGGAAGCGCCTAATGCTTCATTAAACACTTCTGCAAATGCTGGAATGATCGGAGTGAGATCCATCGTGGGCGATAGAAATCCCAGATTGACGTAATCGTTGGCTAACCCTTCAAAATCGCGATTGACTAAATGCACGATCGCTTCAATTAATCCATATCGCTGATAGGGTTCTACCTGGCTCATCATTCCGAAATCCAGATAAGCTAAGCGTCCATCCGGCATCGCTAGCAAATTCCCTGGATGAGGATCAGCGTGAAAGAATCCGTGCTCTAGAAGCTGTCTGAGTGAACATTGAACCCCAACATCGATGAGGTGCGTTGCATCGATTCCTTGTTCACGAATCGCTTCTAGCTGAGTCAATTTTGTCCCTGTGATCCACTCCATCGTGAGTACGCGCCGCCCGGTGTACTCCCAATAGATCTTAGGCACATAGATTTCAGGCAGATGTCCGTAAAGTTCTTCAAACCGTTCAGCGTTGTGACCTTCTTGGGTGTAGTCCATCTCCTCGAAGATGCGGGTCGCTAGCTCATCAGCGATCGCGACTAAATTACTCCGTATGCGCTTAATATTCTTCATCGCCCATGCTGACAAGCGGCGCAGGATAAACATATCCAAGGCAATACTTTGCGCCAAACCGGGACGCTGAACCTTGACTGCAACCGTTTCTCCCGTTTTCAGCTTGCCTTTGTAAACCTGACCCAAAGACGCAGCCGCGATCGGCATCGGGCTAAGTTCTGCATAAATCTGATCAGGAGTTTTGCCTAATTCTTCTTGAATAAATTGAAAGGCGACTTCATTCGGAAATGGCGGCAACTGATCCTGAAGCTTTGTTAATTCTTCTAAATAAATCGGGGGCACCAGATCGGGTCGTGTCGAAAGCGCTTGACCGATTTTGATAAAGGCAGGACCCAGTTTGGTCAACATCTCTCGCAGATGTACTGCCTGCTGTTCCTGATGTGCCACACTTTGGCCCGTGACGCGATCCCACCATAACCGAGTCGCAAAAAATAAAAATGGCAAGAAAATTCCAGCCGTCCGTTGCCAAACCTTGAGTGTGCGAGTTCGGTAATAGGCTGCGATTAAATCTGGGTCATATCGCAAAGTTGTCATATCCGCCTGATTTGGGATCAGCGCGAGTTCTGACGTAATCATGCCGTTCTCTGTCCGAATAAACGGCAGAGCATCCGGGATCTGAGCTTCAGTAGAGATTGCGGGGCGTGTGGGAGTTCCATTCATCGATCGGCACCGGATACGGCAATGTAAACTATTGTAACAAGAAGCTTTGCGAGAGTTAATATTCTCAGTAAATCATCTTGTTCCAAAGATTAGGAGAAGTTTGATCGCCAGATTACCGTATCAAAACAGCAGAGAAATCCCGAAAAAGGGCGAGACCTTGAATTTTCTGCCTCATTCTCTTGACGCTTCATCAGAACGGATTTACTATTATCGAGATCAAATCTCTCTTGTACTCCTAGCCGTCCCCGCTAACATTAAAGGGTGTGGATCATCTTTTGTGAGCCTTCATGCTATTGTCTCTGCGGATCGAAAACTTTGCACTGATTGACCATCTTGACCTTACCTTTGGGTCAGGACTGCACGTTTTGACTGGCGAAACGGGCGCAGGGAAATCGATTATTTTAGACGCGATCGATGCCGCACTAGGTGGCAAGGTCACAGGTCGGGCTGTCCGAACGGGAGAGGAAAGAGCCTCGATCGAGGCAACGTTCCGCGTCAATGATCTCCTCAAATCCTGGTTTGAGCAGGAACAGATTGATTTACTCGATGAGGATATTGCAGTCTGTAGTCGCGAGATTGTGGCTCTGGGCAGTAGTCAGCGGAATCGATCGAGAATTAACGGGGTATTGGTCAACAAGCAACAAATGGAGGGATTGCGCGATCGCTTAGTCGAAATTACCGCGCAAGGGCAAACGGTGCAATTAGGTCAGCCTAGCCTTCAGCGAGATTGGCTCGATAGTTATGGGGGCGTTGCTCTGCTCAAGGCGCGTGAAGTTGTCAGTCAGGCATTTACAACCTATCAGCAAGCGGCTCAAGCGTTAGAGAAACGTCGCCATTCAGAACAGCAGCGTCTCCAACAGCTTGATCTGTTTGAGTATCAGTTGCGGGAGTTGAATGCAGCGAATCTAATTGATCCTGATGAATTGGATCAATTAGAGCAAGAACGGAAGCGTTTGAGCCATAGTGTCGAATTGCAGCAGCAAAGCTATCAGGTTTATCAAGCGCTTTATCAGAATGAAAATGGCGAAGATGCTTGTGCCGATTTACTCGGAAAAGCAGAAAACTTGCTGACGGATATGGCTCGATATGACGAGCAAATTCAGCCGATTTTGGAGATTGTCACTTCGGCTCTGGCGCTCGTTGAAGAAGCGGGACAGCAAATGAATGCTTACGGTGATGATCTCGAAACCGATCCGCAACGGCTGCAAGAGGTAGAAGATCGCGTCCTCGAACTCAAGCAAATCTGTCGTAAGTATGGGCCAACTTTAGCCGACGCGATCGCACTACAGCAATCCCTCCAATCCGAGCTGGAAGAACTAACTGGGGCAGGGCAATCGATCGAAGAACTCGCTGAACTCACTGAAACTCGTAAAGCTGCATTGATTGAAGCATCTGAGCATCTGACTCAATTGCGCAAATCGACCGCACAAGGATTAGAAGCGCGATTAGTTGCCGAATTGAAGCCGTTAGCGATGGAAAAGGTGCAGTTTCAAGTTGGAATTACGCCTATTGCTCCGACTTCTGCCGGAAGCGATCGTATTACTTATCTCTTCAGTCCGAATCCTGGCGAACCGTTGCAGCCTCTAACAGAAATTGCTTCCGGTGGAGAAATGAGCCGCTTTTTACTAGCGCTTCAAGCCTGTTTCTCTCAAGTCGATTCTGCGGAAACGTTAGTCTTTGACGAGATTGATGTGGGTGTATCGGGACGGGTGGCGCAAGCGATCGCTGAAAAGCTCTATCATCTTGGTCGCCATCACCAAGTTCTCTGTGTGACGCACCAGCCGATTGTGGCGGCAATGGCTGACCAGCATTTCAATGTTGCGAAGCAAGTGGTTGAACTGCACAAGTCACAGAATGGTAAAGGTGCGGATTTGCGAACGATCGTAAAAGTAACTCCCCTTGATCGAGAACAACGCCGTCAGGAACTAGCTCAGCTTGCCAGTGGTCAGGTGGGTTCGACTGAGAATGCAACAACCGAAGCAGCCGCGATCGCGTTTGCAGATTCGTTACTAGCGCAAGCTGCAAGTTTGCAAGCAGGTCAAGCTGGTTTGCCCCCAGCAGAGCAACCGAAGGCGAAGGCAAAACGGGCAAAATCGGCACGTCGATCGTAGATTGATATTGTTTCAGATCGATCATGGCGAGACTGGCTTCTATTTGGTCAATCTTAGACAGAAGCGCGATTACTACTGTGGCAAGACAGGCGCGATTGTGTCGAGATATAACCCATCGGAGGTCGTAATGAGTGAGGACAAGCCCAAGCGTGGTAGACCGCGTGTGCATGAAAATCGACAGCAGGAATGGAAAAAACGCACCAATTTCGAGCAATCTGAAAAACGCTGCAAATACAAAGCGGAATGGGCAAAGCGTAAACGACAGGAAAAGAAGCAAGCCGAATCTGAGTAGGTACAAAAAAGCGATCGAGGTTTTCTCGATCGCGTTCACTCAATCTGAATTACTTCTACTGAATCGCGTGGACATAGTTATGATTTGGGGCACAAGTGAAACTGTGCGGAAACCATTCCGAGGTGCGCGGAGACCCGTAACCTCTACCCGTGTCGTCCCTGTACTCGATCGCAGTGGAGGTGACGACAACGCCAGTCGCTGCATTGTTTAGTGTTTGGCTTGACCAAGTCTCAGTTTCGTTCGGTGTCAGGACTTTGTTAAGCAGTCCTTCCGTGTAGACTGTGTTGCCACCGACTTTATACAGCAATCGAAGCACTTTGATTGAGGCTCCCTTCTTATTTGTTACTTTCACAGTGGCTTGGCATTTGACCCCGGCTGCGGTAGCTGGCGACGTAGCGCCGAACGGCACGGTAGCGCCGAACGAGACAGCTAGTGCCATAGTAAGCGCGGCTAGTACACGGCGATGAGTAGCGTTGTGCAGCGGATCAACTCTGAATTGCGTGTTGCAGATAGCCATGAATATTTCTCCTTTTGGGACTAGATATTGTTGATAACTGGGTAGTGACCTAGGACGAGAACACCTACCTAAAAAAGGTTTCAGCTAACAAAAGATTGAGCCTTAGATAGATCCTGTCTCGTCTGATGTTGCTACCCAACAACCTACACGGTGGACTTCTGACTTTTATGCAGCGCAGTCAGTTGCAATATCCGAAATCTTTTTAAGCAGCGATCAGGGAGATCGATATCTTGCAGCCGTTTCCTTCTCCTCATTTCCAACCGAATCCTGAAAGTTACGGCACTGAATTGAGCACAACGCCGTCAGGAGCTAGAACAGCGTGCAAGTCGTCAGATGGGTTCGCTGAGAATGCGACAACCGAGACAGCTACGATCGCGTTTGCGAATTCGCCGTGAGAGCAAGTTGCAAGTTTGCAAACAGGTTAAGCCGTTCCGTCTTCAATAGAGCACCTGAAGAAAACAAAACGGACAAAATCAGCACGTCGTATCGTAGGGCAGCACTTAAACTTCAACAGAAATGCTGATCGATTATCAAGGTCTAAAACTCAAAATCCCCCAAAATTGGGGGACTTAGGAAGCGAATCACCTGCACACAGGGTAGGACGCGCTAAAACTGAATCGTTTCCGTCTCGGCATTTGCTGCTTCTAACCATTCCTGCATTGCTGGAAGTGCCAAAATCGCATCTGCATAAGCCTGACAAACCGCATCAAGCTTCACATCATACGTCCGAAATCTCAACACAACAGGCGCATAAACCGCATCCGCGATCGTAAACCTGCCAAACAAAAACGCTCCTCCTGCTCCATATGTTTCCCGGCAATACTTCCAAATGGTTGTAATGCGATCGATATCTTTCTGAACTTCCGCCTGAATCTCATAGTTCGGAAAATGCTCTCGGCAATTCATCGACAGTTGAGTTCGGAGCGACAAAAATCCAGCATGCATCTCTGCACAAATCGATCGCGCCATTGCACGAGCAGAGCGATCGCCTGCCCACCACGATCGCTCAGGAAACATCTCGCTCAGATACTCGAAAATCGCCATTGAATCCCAAACCGTTCGAGATTCGTGAATCAAAATGGGAACTTTTCCATTTCCATGTGGGCAGTACTGGCGAATTTGCTCAGAAGCTTCCGGTGTATAAAGTGGAATCCGAACTTCATCAAAGGAAAAGCCAAACTGTTTCAAAGCAAGCCACGGACGCAATGACCAAGATGAATAGTTTTTATTGCCAATGATTAAAGTAAGAAAAGCCATAACTTTAGACAACTGGGGCGTTGACGGATTCGATCGAGGATTCTAATCTTTGTCGAGCTAGATAGTCAGCAAGCTGAGCTTCGATTTTAGTTCTGACCTCTTGCCGATACTCGTAGAAATGCTCATTCAAAGCACAAACTGCTAGGTAATGTTCAACTACTTTGGGATTGTTTCTCAAAATGCTAAACAGATGATGCCAGAATATCCAGCGGGTTTCTCGAACGACCCCTTGTCGCCAGCAAATCGTAAGAAAAGCTTGCACCACTTTCCAGGTTACTTTTCTCAGCTTCGATCGATGTCTCGGTGCGCCTAATTTCATGAAATGCCGATACGCTCGATCGAGATAGTTCACCGGATCGTACAATCGCCAAAATCCATCAATGTATTCGCGCGTGACTTCTTCGAGCGGACGAGTTGGAACAAAGTTCATCAGTGTTGTCTGATTAATGTTCGCGACATCTTCAACCAAGCGCCCTTCCTTTTTCAAGCGATGCCACAAAGCCGTATCAGGTAAAGCTTGCAACATTGAGAAAATTGCGATCGGAATTGTTGTCTGCTCCACAAATCGCACAATGCGATCTCCCGCACCCGATGTTTCACCATCAAATCCAATAATGAAACCTGCCATCACCCGCAATCCTTTCCGAGCGATCGCATCGACTGCATCAGACAGAGAATCGCGTGTATTTTGATGCTTATTCGTTAAGGTTAAGCTAGACTCATCTGGGGTTTCAATCCCCAAAAACACACTGTTAAAGTTACACTCGACCATCATCTCCATCAGTTCTGGATCTTGTGCTAAATCAACAGAAGCTTCAGTACTCAAACTAAAAGGATGTTCATGCTCGATCATCCATTCTTTCAATGCTTTTAGAAGCAATTTAACATTGCGCTTGTTGCCAATGAAATTATCATCGACCATAAAAATCGATCGTCGCCAGCCCAATTCGTATAAGCGATCGAGTTCTGCTAGCAGTTGTTCAGGACTTTTGGTTCGAGGTTTGCGCCCATAAAGCACAATGATGTCACAGAATTCACACTGGAACGGACAGCCTCGTGAGAACTGCACCGACATATTATCGTAAGCATCAAAATCTAGTAGATCAAATCTGGGAATCGGTGTCGTGCTAACATCGGGTCGATCTCCACCTGCACGATAAATCCCATGCGTTTCGCCTTTCTGCACAGCTTCGATAAACATCGGCAAGGTGATCTCACCCTCATCCAAAATTAAGTAATCTGCCTCGGCGACTTCATTCGGTAACGCCGTTGCATAAGGGCCGCCGACAGCGACCTTCTTCCCGCGACGTTTTGCTTCTCGGATTTGATCTAAAAGATCGCCTTTCTGAACAATCATGGCAGACATGATCACGAGATCTGCCCAATCCCATTCCGCTTCCGTTGCTTCGCGGAGATTGCGATCGACTAATTTAAACTCCCATTCTTGCGGTAAAATTGCAGCCACCGTAATCAATCCAAGCGGCGGTAACATTGCTTTGCGTCCGACAAGCTGTAACGCTTTTTCAAACGACCAAAAACTTTGTGGAAAGACTGGATAGAGCAACAAAACACGCATAGTTAATCCCGATAAACCTATACTATGAACTCAACGGCAAGCTTTCGCAAGCTTAACGTGATCTTCTAGCTGGCTTTCGAGACTTCGTATTTCGTAATTAAGATCCCGTAATTCGGTTAAGTTTTCTGACAAAAATTAATTTCGATTGCTGATGACCTGATTTTCAGATTGAGAATTGGTCGTGAATAACCACTCTTGCGCATCGTTCATCAGCGCATCTTCTGCAGCGCGAGGCAATTGTACATCAACGCCATTGGTGACTGCACCGAGTAGTCGCAGATTTGCATTTTCGGTGAGTTGATCGATCGCTTCTTCTAGCAAGCTCTGCTGAGTGACCCCCGGACGAGTCACTAAAATCATGCCGTCTGTATAAGGCTCCAAAATAAATGCATCGTTACACTTACTCAGACAAGGAGAATCCAGAACGACAAGATCAAAGCGCGCTCTCGCATCTTCGAGTAAGCGGCGGAGTTCGCTCGACTCCAGCAAGGAAGCCGCAGACGCTTGTGGACCTGGACTTGCGACAATGTAAAGGTTTTCGACATCGGGAGCAAGCCGAATACAGTCGCTGATTTGTCCAAAATATCGTAAGGGTTCGATCTGACTATCTGGATCAGCCGTGAGATTCACCCCCTGAGCCGATGAGGGAGAACGCAGATCAGTTTCAATCAATAAGGTGCGTTTTCCAGCACGAGCCGATGCGATCGCCAAATTGTAAGCGGTCACAGTCTTACCTTCGCCGTCCACAATACTAATCATCATCAGCACTCGCAAGTTCTTCGTCTCGGTCAAGCGAAGATTACTCCGGAATCGCTCATAATATTCCGCATAGGGTGAATCGGGCTTGATCAAGATTGGCGAAGCATTTGGAATAAAAGACTTCACCTGTGGCAAAACTCCAAGAATTGCGACATCTCGCTGACGAATTGCTTCTCGTAAATCTTCTGCCGTGTAAATTGTGCCTTCGAGAGTATCGAGTAAGAAGATCAGTCCTGCTCCTGCGACTAAGCCCACGATTGCCCCGACTGCTAGCGTCATGGGAATACTTTTTGGAGCTTTGACCCCGGTTGGAGCGACACTGGGCGGCTTACTCATGCCTAAACTACTAACAATTTCGACTTCAGCCGCTTTCGCATCAACCAGCTTTTGCTGCATTTGATCGTGGAGATTCTTTCTCAGTTTGACTTGATCTTCAAGCCGAGTTCGCGCCAGTTGCTTATTGGGAATGCTCGAAAACTGTTGTCGCAGTTCTTGCTCCGATCGCACACTAGAAACAATCTGCTGCTGAATGGATTCTTGCTGCGTTTTCAGATTGACCAAAGTGTTTGCGAGCTGCTGCCGTGCCGGATCGAGGCTGCTATCTTGCCGCACATTGGCGATAAAGGGAGCAGCATTTCCGTTGCCCCCGATAACTTCAACCGCTCGTTTCCGAATCTCTTCCTCATACGCTTGCTGTTGTTTCCTTAATGTTTCGACCTGCGGATGTTCAGGACGGAGATCTTTAAGTAAGACCGCCATTTGTGATTCGATTTGTTGAAGTTGTGCTCGGAGACTTGCAATGATTGGATCAGCACTCAAAGCGGAAGACACATAGGCTTGATCGGCACTGAGTCCTAGCTTTTGCTCAAGACTGGCAATTTGAGCATTAATCCCTTCTAGTTGTAATCGAAGCTGCTGTTGCTGCTGTTGGCTACCACTGATTGATTTCACAATATTGCCATCCTGCGCCGCAAAAAGCTGCGGACCTTCGATGCGATCGTATTGTTCTAAGGTTCGTTCAGCTTGGAAAAGTTCCTGCTTTACTTTAGGTAGGCGTTGTTCAATCTCAGCAATAATCGCTCGCAATCTCGCTGAATTATTCAATCGACTTTGTTCAATCAATTTTCGAGACAATAAGCTCAGAATGTCTCCAGCGCGTTGTGGATTGCTATCTGCAAAAGTTAGATTGACTTCCGCTTTTGCCGCAGCTGCATCTTTGGGATCACCTCCCCCTGTGATTTTGATAGTTAACCCTTTGACAAGGCTTTTTGGTTCAATCCCAATCTCTTTCACAACTGCTTCTAGAACTGCCTCTGTGAGTAAAGATTCTTTTGTAAAACTTTCGACGGGTTGGCGAACTTGTGCCCCAATCGTGGAAAACGTAATTGGAGGAGCATTGCTCACAAGTTGCGCTTCTCCTAGATAGCCAACGGGCGGTTCTGGCTGAACTGCAACCACTCCACTGGCTCCTAAACCCACGACACACCCTGCCGGAATCACCCATTTGTAGCGATTAACCGCGAGTAAATAACGTTTCACGATCGGTGGAACCATAAGAAGCCTTCACTAGAAAATAGGGGTAGATGATTTACTCTCGTCCAGTTGGACCAAACAAGTTCTCCGCTCCGTTTTGCAGTTCTCGGAAGAACAATAAGAAGCCCAAAACATCTCGGAATGGCTGTGTAAAGGTGTTGAGTGCGTAGGTGATTCTGCCAATCAGATTCCGTCCTACCACAATGACGTCATTGTCTTCGAGCGCAATGTTTTCTCCCATGTTGCCCTGCAAAATGCTCCGCGCATCGATGTTGCGAGTGACAGCTTTCTTCTGATTCGGGTCAAATCGAATCAAAGCGACTCGGCGCAGATTTGCGTTATCGGGACCAGGTCGCACTGCTGTGAGCGCATCGAGAAATGTACTGCCATTGGGTAACGTCAGTGTTCCTAGCCCATTGCTGGCATAGCTGAGAAAGCGCACGGTAATTTGAGGTTTGACTAACGTTGATCGACCCATTAAGAGTCGATCGTAATTTTGATCTTGCTCAGAAAGCTTCGGAATTACCATGACATCCCCATCTTGCAATTTCAGATCGGGCAATGGCGTTCCATCTTGTAGCGGTGTGACTAAATCTAGTTTTTCTTCTAAGACTGATCCATCTGCTAAAACTCGTTTGACTTGTACTGCTCTGAGATCCGCTCGTCCCGTTGCACCTCCGGCAAGCAGAAGCGCGGCTGAAGTTCTAGGGAGTTGCAACGTGTAGAGTCCGGGTTTCGCAATTTCGCCTGTCACGGTGACGAGAACGGGGCGCTGTCCGATTAGGGAGACGAATACAACTGGATCGATGACGATTCGATTCACAGCTTGGCGAATTTTTTCTTGCGCTTCGGAGATCGTTAAACCTTGCAGCGAGATTTTACCGAGGAGTGGAGCCGTAATATTGCCTTCTTGGTCGATCGCAGCTTGAAAATTCAAATCGGCAAATCGTTGCACTTGCACTGCGATCGTATCTCCTGCTCCTAAGCGATAGAGATTGAAGGATTTGATCGGTGGAACAGTGGGTGCGGTTGATGTAGCAGGCGCGGTCGGTGTTGCAGGAGTGTTGCGCAATTTCTGACGCGCTTGTTCGATCAGTTCTAGAGGAGTGGGGCGAGCTTGTGCGGTCGGTAAAGGTGCAGAAGCTTGAGCCGATGCCCGTTGGGTGTTGAGCCAGATTGAGAGTGTTGGCGTGAGCGTGTACACTCCTGCCATGAGAAGAGACGTAATCCATCCACGCGGAGCGGACTTAAAGAAATGGAGTTCAACTAAACGCATGGGGCAAGCTATCCAGTCAGAGCGGGGAATTTGGCTCACTACGATCGCTACATTGTATTGAGCTAACCTCAGATGGCATCCGAGATTTCCGCGCTTAGTATGCCCAGATTGGCTAATTTGAACGCAGAACTTGATTCGTCAAGGTGGATTGTACGGTTTGCACCAGGGGTTCGAGTCTGCTGCGATGCGGTTCGATGTCTTCTAAGGGTTCAATCGGTAAAATCACGCTCACGGCTACCCAAGCGGCTCGCTGATTTTGCCATTGAGCCAGTCGATCGGTGATAAACCACTGCATCGGTGCAGGATGTCCGCCGTTCGCCCAGGCATACCACCGCATCACGGCATAAGTTTGATTTTGCGTCCAGGCGCGATGAAATTCGACTGTGATGGAATCGATCTGAATCTGACGATAGGAATCAGTTTTCCACCCTTGAGAGCCTTCTAGGTCTGTCCATTCAACTTGGGGCTGGTCAATCGATCGAGCTTGCGGATAAAACAGAACCGAGGCTTTCGTTTGTGATGCGTCTTGGAGTTCTTGGTACATCCATTTGTGATCACCGATTTGGACGTTTTTTTTCTCGATCGTTTGCCAGCCTGAAATGTTCAGTCCCTCTTTTTTGAGCGATCGCAATTCCGATAAGACTTTTACCTCGGGTGGAGCTGTCCAACGCCATTTGCCGCCCGAGAGATATCCGGGGAGTGCGCCTAAAAGCACTAATCCACTCACAATCAGCAAGAGCACGACTTTCGATAAATTGACTCGTAGCGATTTAGAGAGTGAGGTGAGCATTTTAGGATTCAGGGCGATTGAACAGGTTTTCGAGCGGACTAATAAGCAGTACTAGTAAGCCCAACATTGCAGCTGAGTAGACATCTCCACCCCAACCGTCATGTAGCCATTTGAAAGCGGCATCTTGTCCGGTTCCGTGGAAAAAGGTGAGGATAGTATTGCGGATAATGTTTGCAATGACGCTGGTCAGCAGCGCGAGGCTGATGAAGGTGATGCAGAAATTGCGCGATCGTAAATTGTTTGTCCAGTACAACAGCATCAAGCTGACATAAAAACTGGTGAATAACATTTTGAGTCCAGCGCAATAGGGTGCGACTTCAACTAAACGCTGATTGACGAAGATGTAAATGTTTTGAACCGTCACATCCATTCCCAACTGATTCAGGATAAAACCTGCAGTTCCAGCAATGAAACTTTGCAGCGGTAGGGTGTACGGGGCAAGTAAGTAAGGAATCTCGTTTGGCGTGGCGAGAAAAACGAGCAGTAGGGCGAACGATTGCAGTTTCAGACCTGGAAGACCTTTGAGCCACAAGCAAATTCCGGTCAGTAAAATCGGAAATGAAAGATTGACCGGATCAGGCAATCCTGAAAGATAAAGTACGCCTGCCAACATCATGAAGCCGAGACTGACAAAGCGAGCTGACCCAACTTCATCGGAGAGCCGTACCCAGCGTTTGCGGTTATACCAAGCAATGTAGGCAGCAAATGGGAGTCCGATTAAGCCGTGGCTGAAGTATTCGTGTTCGATGCTGATCGATTTCTTAATCCAGCCGTTGTACCAATGGATCAGAAGCGGGACATATAAAACTGCGAGAAGTCCGAGGAGAACGAATTCGCTCCAGTATCGATCGAGGAAAGATGAACGCCGGATTTGCATGATTTTGAGCAGCTAATAGAGCAGGATCGGGGTGTCAATATCAGGTTTAAGCTGACATTTTTACAGCAGCAGGAGTAGCGAGACTTTCTTCGATCGCACCGACAACTTGAATTACCTGAGCTTCACTCATACCTGGGTACATCGGGAGTGAAAGAATTTCTTTGCATAGATTTTCGGCAACTGGAAACGCTCCTTCTCGATAGCCCAGATGCTTGAATGCAGGCTGCAAATGGCAAGGGAGAGGATAGTGAATTCCAGTCTGAATTCCTTGTGCTTCGAGGCGATTTTGCAGGGTTTCTCGATCGATCGATTCTGCTTGGTCTTGCATGACTCGCATCACGTATAAATGATAGACATGCCCTTTCCCACTCAGGTTAGAAATTGGCATCAAACCGCGTGAAAGTAAGGGTTTCAACAGCGCGTTATATTGTTCTGCGATTTGAGCGCGATCGCGATTCCAGCTTTTCAAATGAGGAAGTTTCACATTCAAAATTGCCGCTTGAATTGAGTCAAGTCGGCTATTCGTGCCAAATTCGGTGTGAAAGTACTTGCGCGGCGCGCCGTAGTTTCTTAAGGTGCGGACTTTGTGCGCGATCGCTTCATCTTTGGTCACGACCATGCCGCCATCACCCAATGCGCCTAAATTCTTGCTCGGATAGAAGCTAAAAGCTGCTGCTAACCCAATCGCTCCGGCTCGCACGCCTTCGCGTTCTGCCAAATGAGCTTGGGCTGCGTCCTCAAAAATAATCAGTTCATAAGTATGTGCTAAATCTCGCAAAAGGCTAGGCGAAACCATTTGTCCATAGAGATGCACAGGCACAATTGCTCTCGTTCGAGGCGTAATCGCTCGTTCTGCGGCAGCGAGATCGATCAGCGCCGTTTTCGGATCGCAATCGACTAAAACGGGGGTTGCTCCGCAACGCAATACCCCAATGAGTGTGGCAACGAAAGTATTGGCAGGCAAAAGCACTTCATCGCCTTGAGCAATTCCACAGGCTTGCAGACCGAGCGCGATCGCATCTGTGCCACAAGCGACACCGACACCATGACTCACGCTACAGGCTTTAGAAAATGCTTGCTCGAATTCCAGGACAGACTGTCCCATGACATAATCGCCACGTTGAAGTACGCCCTGAATTGCCTGTTCAATCTGGGATTGAATCGGTTGATGGAGAGGTGCGAGATCGACAAAAGGAATGGAAGGAGAGACGCTCTGCATACTTGAAGCCGCCACGAAAGATGAGCAAGCCGAGTGGAAACTCAGGGAAGTTGGAGAATGGTTTGTGATGGAGTAGGGGGTGGGGAGTGGGGGAGTAACGTTTTCGATTTCCCCACTCCCTACTCCCCACTTGAAGCTCTTAGGCTTCAAACCGGACGGTCACAAACGTCAACTGGCTCAGAGTACCCAATTTTAAAAATGGCGGTTTCAGTAAGTTCGCTAACACCAGCCTTCTTGATGGGCTTGGCGTTTGGATTGGATATTACCTAAATGTTTTTTCACAGTATCGATCGTAATAAAGAGACGTGATGCGATTTCTTTGCGCGAAAGATTACAGCGTTTTAGAAACCAGACTTCGGCTTCGCGCGGTGTTAAACCGAATTTCTTTGCCTCGGTGACAGCCAGACTTTGCAGCGATCGCTGTTGGTCTTCGAGCCGCACGAGGAGACAGGCTTGCTCAAGTTCGAGCCATTGAACCTGGATACGGTAGGTGTGATTGTCCTCGGTTTTGAGTTCGGACTCGATGACTAAAGGGCGATCGCCATACCACTGGCGGCTATCGATCAACGCTTCGCAGGAACGCCAGACCTCAGTGGGATACTGCTCAGTCGGATTGAGCTGATAACATAGCTCCGTTGCAGGTGTATTTGCGAATATGACTTCACCTTGCGGATTCAGAATTAAAATGCCATCAACTAAGCCTTCAAGCACAGACAATAAGAAATCATTGGGGGTAGTGTTAGCCATAATGTTCATCATCTTCAGGGGCAAATGAACTGTTGATAAGGCTGAATACGGTTGATGTTTTGGTTTTATGCACCCGACTCACCCTTGCCTAATCTGAAGGTACGCAATTTAAACGCGTTTGACTGTGAGAAAAAGTTAGGAGTTTAGGGTTATAAAACGTTATTTCGTGACACGGCAACTTAGCGGAAAATTAAGGTGTCCGTAATTTCCCTGACTTCGCTTGAAGCTGTCAATATCGCTCATAGCGAGAATAATCAGAAAGGGTGAACTACCGTGATTACGATCGAGAATGCACTCAGCGTGTTGGATCAGGTGTTCGAGCAGGATCGCTTGACGCATTTACAAGAGATAGTGTTTCGATCTGCCTGGGAAGGGCTGACCTATGAACAGATTGCAACCACTGAAGATTATGATCCGGATTATGTGAAGCTCGTTGGCTCACAATTGTGGCAAATCTTGTCCGATCGCTTAGGACAACGTGTCACGAAAAGTAATTTTCGGGTCGTGCTCCGGCAATGGGTAGAGGCAAAAATTCCAGCGATCCCAACCGTGATCGAATCATCGCTCGTCGATTGGGGTGAGGCAGTGGATGTGTCTAGCTTTTGTGGGCGGACACAAGAACTTAGCGCACTCGATCACATGTTGACAGCAGAGCAATGTCGATTTGTGACAATTCTCGGCATGGGCGGAATCGGCAAAACGGCTCTCTCGGTCAAGTTAGCCCAGCAGGTACAAGGGAAGTTTGAGGCGGTAATTTGGCGATCGCTGCAAGATGCGCCCCCTTTAGATGTCATCTTGTCAGACTGGATTCCATTTCTATCACGCCAACAGGAAACTGAGATCCCCGATACCGTCGATGGGAAATTAGGACGGCTGATGTACTATTTGCGATCGTCGCGCTGTCTGTTGATCCTCGATAATGTTGAATCTATTTTAGAGGGAGGAGATCGAACTGGACATTACCCGAGTGGGTATGAATCTTACGGAGAGTTATTTCGTCGGATTGGGGAAACGGTACATCAAAGCTGTCTCGTTTTGACGAGTCGCGAAAAGCCGAAAGAAGTCGCAGCATTAGAAGGTCAGTTTGTGCGATCGTTTCGCCTAGACGGATTGGATACGTCAGAAGCAGAAGAACTGCTGAAACCGAAACAGTTGAGAGTCGATTTTGCAATTTTTGCGCGATTGAACAATCTCTATGGTGGTAATCCACTCGCGCTAAAAATCGCGGCATCGACCATTCAAGATCTCTTTGATGGCAGTGTGGCGGAATTTCTGACCGAAGGAACGTCTGTATTTGGTGGAATTTCAGATTTGCTAGATGAACAGTTCGATCGCTTATCGCAGCTTGAGCAGCACATTATGTATTGGATTGCGATCAATCGCGATGGAACTGCTTTATCTGAGCTAGCAGAGGATATTGTTCCAGCGATTCCGAAGCGTTACTTAATTGAGGCTTTAGCTTCTTTAGCGCGTCGCCCGATCGTCGAAAAGCAAGGCTCGAAATTTACCTTGCAGCCTGTGGTGATGGAATATGTGATTGAGCGATTGAGCGATCGCATTTTTCAAGAGCTTTGTACCGAGAATGTTCAACTGTTGATGTCTCATGCGTTGATGAAGGCGAATGTGGAAGATCATATCCGCGATCGTCAAATTCGCATGATTCTACAGCCGTTACTCGATCGATTATTGGCTCCATTTCACTGTCAAACGGATGTCGAAGCAAAGCTCAAACGAATGCTCGGTAAGCTCCGAGAGCAAGTAGGCTGCGCGCCGGGATATGCAGCCGGAAATATTCTCAATATGCTGTGCTGTTTGAAAACGGATCTAACAGGCTACGACTTTTCAGAGCTAGCAGTTTGGCAAGCCTATTTGCAAGGTGTAGATTTACATCGCGTCAATTTTACTCAAGCTGATTTGAGAAAGTCTGTGTTCTCAGAAGTGTTGGGGAATGTTTGGTCGGTTGCTTTTAGTCCAGATGGCGAGATTTTGGCAGCGAGTGATACGGCTGGAGCCATTCATCTCTGGCGGGTTTCAGATTGGCAGAAATTACTCACGTGTGAAGGACACCAGCATTGGGTGTGTGAAGTTGCTTTCACGTCAGATAGTCAATGGCTCGTTTCAGCAAGTGGCGACAATACGGTGAAAGTTTGGCATGCAAAAACAGGCGAATGTTTGCGGACGTTCAGCGATCATCAAGACTGGGCAATTTCGATCGCGATTTCTCCTGACGATCGCATGATTGCGAGTAGTAGTGCCGACCGCACGATTCGCCTGTGGGATCTACACACGAATCAGCCGATCCGAACACTCGAAGGTCATCAGCACTGGATTTGTAAAGTTACTTTTAGCCCGGATGGAAAATTTCTAGCCAGCGCAAGTGACGATCGCACCATGAAGCTTTGGGATGTGGAAACTGGAGCCTGTTTGAAAACATTTGAAGGACATACGAATACTGTCCGCAGTGTTGCGTTTAGTCCTGATGGCTTGATGCTTGTTACTGGGAGTGAAGATGCCACAATCAAGCTTTGGGATATTGAAACCACTCACTGTATAAAGACGCTTTCAGGGCATTTAGAACAAGTGAGATGCGTCACTTTTAGCCCAGATGGTCAAGCAATTCTCAGCAGTAGCTTTGATGAAACGATTAAGCTCTGGGATGCAACCACAGGGAAGTGCCTCAAAACATTACAGCAGCATCGAGGTGTAGTTCGCTCTGCAACATTTAGCCCTTGTGGCAACATGATTGCGAGTGGGAGCGCAGATCAGTCTGTTCGACTTTGGCATACGCAAACTGGAGAATGTTGCAAGACGCTGCAAGGCTATACGAACTTCGTCTTATCCGTTGCATTTAGCTTTGATGATTCTCTACTGGCGAGTACTAGCACTGATCACACGGTTAATCTGTGGGATAGTTCGACTGGAACTTGTCTCAATAGTTTTTACGGTCACGAGAATTGGGTCTGGACAATTGCTTTTAGTCCTGACGATCGACTACTTGCGAGTGGCAGTTTTGATCACACGGTTCGAGTGTGGAATCGATCGACGAATCAATGTCTAAAAGTTTTACGCGGACACACGAACTGGGTTTGGTCAGTTGCCTTTAGCCCGGATGGAGAAACGGTTGCGAGTGGCAGCTTTGATCAAACCATTCGAGTATGGAATCCTAGAACAGGTGAGTGTTTACAGATTCTTGCGGCTCAGAGTCGAATTTGGGCGATCGATTACAGTTCAGACGGACAATTCCTAGCCAGCGGAGAAGAAAATCACAATATTCATCTCTGGAATCCTCAGACTGGGCAATGCATCAAAACCTTGCAAGGACATACGAATCGAGTAATGTCGATCGCGTTTCGAGCCGACGGCAAACAGTTAGTCAGTGGCAGTGAAGATGGAACTGTGAGAATTTGGGACATCAAATCTGGAGAATGCGTGATGGTCTTACCAGCCGATGAGCGGATTGCTTCAGTGGCATTTTCTCCAAACGGCGATCGGGTTGCGAGTGGTGGAATTGATCAGCTTGTGAAAGTTTGGCATCTCAAAACGGGCGAATGTCGAATTTTGAGAGGACATCGCGATCGCATTTGGTCAGTTAAATTCAATAATGACGGTTCGATTCTTGCCAGTGGCAGCGAAGATCAAACGGTGCGTTTATGGAATGTAGAATCGGGGGACTGTATGAAAGTCCTGCAAAAACCACAACCTTATGATGGAATGAAGATTACTCAGGTGAGCGGGGTAACGAATGCACAAAAGACAACGTTGAAAGCTTTGGGTGCAGTTGAGTAGCGATCGTATGCTCAGAACTCTAAAATACTAAAAGAGTTTGGAGTGCTGAGCATACAACATTATTCTGGATTCACGATCGAACCCATGAACAAAATTTCACCCGTTTGATTGTCTCGAATCGCGCAGAAGAATGGTCGATCGACAATCATTTTGAACGGCTCTTCTTGAATCCGAGCTGAAGTCGCAACAACTCCTACTGAGGTGACTGCCGCCGCTTCCGTTCCCTCTTCATTGACCTCAACGAACGTCTTATGTTTAACCTCATCGATTTTCGTTGTGGCTTTACTTAAATTCGAGAAATCTGCGGCATCTTGAAACGCAACGCCCATTCCTAAAGCGGACAACGCCGTTTTTAGATCCACCTCATAATCCATCTTGAATCGAGGCAGTTGAATCTGACCTTCACGGCTGGAAAATTGCTTCATCCAGGTTTGCCAATTCTCAGCCGTCAAACTCTTTTGAAATGCAGCAAGATTCGACTTTGGCAAAAACACATACATGCTCATTCGCCCATTGCCATACGGCAAACTAATCGCTTGAAACTGGTCGGTTTCTGAGTAGCGATATTCTCCTTGCCGCTTCATCAGTGGAACTTGTTTCTTCGTGCCATTTGTTAGGGAAAATGGACGATTTTCTGTATTTTTCTGATCAAATTCATTCGACCATGCCCCTTTGAAATAAATGGCGTTGATCAAAAACATCACATGCTCAGGAGTAATACGATCGACAATTTTCTCAATTTTTCCATTCGTATTTTCTTTGACCCAACCGTTAATTTCATCAGATGCAGTGGGTCGTTTAAAATCTAAAGTTTTGACTTTAGCGTCATAGAATTTCTCATTTTGCTGTAAGAAGTTGAGATTAAATGCAATGCCTTCTTTTGCCCAGAGCGAATTTGCGATCGACAATTTCACTTTCGGATCAACTTGGGTCAAATTTGCCATCAAATTCCGCTGCGAATTATTGAGCTCTTCTAGCGTCATTCCCTGGAATTGCAGCGCATTTGCCATCGCTTGCTTCGTGTTGCCGTTTGCACCGTTGTAGGTCATCGAAAGCGCGATCGCAACACTAGAAGGTGAGACAAAGACATTCTTTTGACTGTCTTTTTTAAGAATTTCAGAAAATAACTTAAATCCAAACTTCGTATTCGCTGCAACTAATTTTGGATTCACAGAGGGAGCTTCAAGCGACGGTGGAACTTGCTGTTTTGGTAGGGCTTGCTTTGGATTCTGCGAATTTGCTGATGTTGAACAAGATAGCGCAGTCATTGCAAGAATGACAGCGCATGAATAGCCAATCCATTGAGATATTCTCATAGTTAATCACTCCACGAAAATTCGGAACTCAAGCGACTGAATCCCGAATAGTTTGACCTCAATCGTGTACAAATCGCCACGTTATTAATTGATACATTAGCTGCTCAATGAATTGCGTAGAGGTACCGTTACTATTTTTGCGACGGAACAGTCCACCATGCCAACGCATAAGATTGAATAGGTTCATTGGCTTTTTGACGGAAAACAACGCGAATCTTGTACCGCCCATTACTCGGAACCGGGAAAAAAATGTGCTCGACACTATCAATGCTGCTGACTGATGACCAGATACTTTTCTGAATATCGTTGTCTTCTGCGCGCATTAAGTAGATGTCTAAGTTATTCAATCCTCGATCGCGAAACGTTTCCCCTAAGTCATAAACTTTGTTGCGGTTCTTATCGTTCAATTCCACTAATCGATCCCAAGCGAGCGTTGCTGCAACATAGCTGCCTTGAAGTAACGGTCGATCGATCATGTAATCTTGTGCAGCTTTTCCGGCTTCAATCTTGCCGTAATTCCAGCCAATCGCAGGTACAGGCTTATTCGGTGTCCATTGCCCTGCACTAAACTGCTGATAGGCGCGAAACGCATTCAGTTGTCCTGCACCCATCTGGATATTCAGAGGAATTTTCGGATTTTTATACGCATCAGAATCAATCCAGGTTTGATTATTTTTTTCAACGATCGTCCGCGTCATTCCTAAAGCGCGACCGTCCCCTTTGTCTTTAATTTTGTCTGCCGAATTCATCAACACCGCTTTCATGACTTCATGCCGTCGGGCATCTAATGTCCAAGGCAATTTACACCCGCCTTTACAACTTTGTCGGAGTTGTCGATCGCTAAATTCCTGCAACAATGCCACTGTTCCCGTCACATGAGGAGCCGCAAAACTTGACCCGATTGCGCTCGTCTGTTCACCTTTGAGATTTGCGACATTGATTTTACTACCGGGAGCCGTGAGAGACAGCGATCGCCGACCTCCCAAACTCGTTTCAATTCCATCATTGCGCTTCAAGAGTCGAGGATGCGTATCGCCAATATTGGAAAAATCGATCTTGGTATATTCTTCTCCGACTCGGCGGGTGAATGAAACAGTCATGCCATTAAAGTTATCCGTCGGAATCGGAATTCCCCCTTTGCCCTGATTTCCTGCCACAATAAACAGCGAATTATGGGTCTGTGAGAGCCAATCAATACATTGAGTTAAGAGCGCATTGCCGTCTAATCGCGCATTCGGGCGTGGGTCTTGCTGGAGTGCTTCTCCAAAACTGAAATTAACGGCACGGACATCCCCCCCATTCTGTAAAGCAATATGTTGAGCAGACAGACATTCCTCTGATTGTCCGCTGCGCTGTGGAGTGGCGGCAGCAGCAGAAAAGAGTCGCGCATTGGGAGCTACTCCTAAAACAGCCTTGCTATTTCCAACCATGACACTCGCAACTTGGGCGGCATGTGTATCTAAATTGGTGTTCGTCTTCGCGGGTTGATTGCGGAAAAAAGTGCGAGATAAATCAATTACTTGGTTATTCGCCCCTGCTTTATCGATGCCGAATTGCGGCGGACGACCGATTTCGACTTGTCCGATCGCGATTTTCTTTCCCGTCAAGCCATAAGGAGCTTGCTGCAATCGGAGTGCGTCAATTCCTTCTTTCCCGATCGAGCTTTCTGAAACAGGGGTTGCCTGTGCCGCGATCGCGATCAAAACTCCGCCGAATCCAACCATCCACTTCATCTTTCAACCCTAATAAGTATTTATTCCTAAAAATTTGTGCAAACCCTGACCAAATTCTGAGAGAAAACCTTCACAATTTGTTAAACTGATCACACATTCTCAAGCTTTTCAAGGGGAACCAACCGTCATGTCCAATAAACCGATCGTAGTTGCACCATCGATTCTCTCTGCTGATTTTAGTCGGTTGGGCGATGAGATTCGCGCCGTTGACGCAGCCGGAGCCGATTGGATTCACGTTGATGTCATGGACGGACGTTTTGTCCCGAACATCACGATCGGTCCCTTGATCGTGGAAGCAATTCGCCCCGTGACTCAGAAGCCGCTCGATGTTCACTTGATGATTGTAGAGCCTGAAAAGTACGTCGGCGATTTTGCAAAAGCAGGTGCGGATCACATTTATGTTCACGCTGAGCACAACGCTTCGCCTCACTTGCACCGCACGCTCGGACAGATCAAGGAATATGGCAAAAAAGCGGGTGTTGTTCTGAACCCGGGTAGCCCCTTGGAGCTAATTGACTATGTGTTGGAACTGTGTGACCTCGTGTTGATCATGAGTGTCAACCCAGGATTTGGCGGTCAGAGCTTTATTCCTGGCGTATTGCCGAAAATTCGCAAATTGCGTCAGATGTGTGATGAGCGCGGACTCGATCCCTGGATCGAAGTCGATGGCGGTCTGAAAGGCAACAACACCTGGCAAGTGATCGAAGCAGGCGCAAATGCGATCGTTGCTGGTTCAGCCGTATTTAACGCCCCCGATTATGCAGCCGCGATCGAAGGCATCCGCAACAGCAAGCGCCCCTCGCCTGAACTTGCAAAAGTCTAGTTGTCTGAAGAGATCAGAAAAAGCCGATCGCGCATTACGCGATCGGCTTTTTTTTAGGACTGATAGGAAGATAGGGAACAGTTGCTGTCTGGGTTCTCCCCACTCCCCACAACAAATTCGCTCAACGACTAGGCAGCCTCAACCAAACTAGCCAAATTACAACACCGCAACAACTCCGCGCTTTCCGGTATCAAATAGTCCTGCAACTTATAAACCTCTTGCAGCACTGCCAACTCCCGCGCGTATTCTCGTTGAACCGTTGCGATCGTCGATTCGTAGCCAATCCGTTCCGTTCTCAACAAATGCAGCGCCATGTTGATATTCGAGAGTGGATTCCGAAGTTCTTGGTAGAAATGATTGAGCAATCCGTCACGCGCCCCTGTGTCACTCGCCGAATCAGGAACTGCCTGATCCACAGGTTCTAAAGTCGCGTCAGCCTTCTGAGGTTGCGAGACTTCAGAGACCTGGCGATATCGCTCTGCCAAAGCCGCATACTTCGCCAAGCGCCCCGTCACAGCACCAAGCAAATCTGTTGCTGTACAAGGCTTTGTCAAATAATCATCCGCGCCTAGCTCCATCCCTTGACGCTGATCGGCTTTTGTTCCGCGAGCGGTCAGAAAAATGAACGGAATCCCTGCCGTATTCGGTGACTTGCGGAGTTGTGAGAGAACTGAGAAACCATCGAGATCGGGCATCGTCACATCACACAAAATCAAATCTGGATGATGTTCTTGAGCCAGTTGCACCCCGACGTTACCGTTTTCTCCCCCAATCCCATGAAATCCTTCGGCTTCCAGCAAATCTAAAATCGATTCCCGAACCGTCTGTTCGTCTTCAATAACGAGGATTGTTTTCATGCTTGGACTGTCTGTTTAACGGTAGCGTGACTGTAAACAGAGTTCCCTGATTCTCTTCGCTTTCTACAGTAATCGTTCCACCGTGTAGATCGACGCACTGTTTGACGATCGACAATCCTAAGCCCGTTCCTGGAATCGATCGCGCATTGCTCGCCCGATAAAATGACTGAAACAAGTCAGCTTGATCCCCACTAGGAATGCCAATTCCATAATCCTGAACCCAGAAAATTGCGGTTTGATGGTTCACGCTCAGTTTAAATTCGACAATTTCTCCTTTTGGAGAATATTTCACCGCGTTCGAGAGCAAATTGGTCAAAATGTGGCGCAGTAAGCGATCGTCTACACAAAATAACGAATCGCTCGGCTCAGAGGAGCGGTGTGAGAACTGAATTGATCGCTTTTCCTCGATATGAAACTCGTCTACTAATTCCTGGCAAAACTGAACTAAATTGATCGGTTGCGGAGAGAATTGCAGCTTTCCAGATTCGGTTTCGCCGACAGTCAGCACATTCGATAAAAGCTGATTCATGCGTTTGACCGACCCTTGAATGCGTTCGAGGTAAGTCTCTTTCTTTTGATCGCTGAGTTGAGTTCCGTAGCGTTGAAGTAACTCAGTTGAAAACAGAATCGTATTTAACGGATTGCGAAATTCATGGGAAACCACTGAAACAAATCGAGACTTGAGTTCGCTCATTTCTCGCTCCTTTTCCAGGGCGGCTCGAACCGCTGTTTCAGCTTTATGTCGCGAGAGCGCAATCTCGATCGTGGTGACTAACTCTCGATCTTCAAACGGCTTCAAAATATAACCAAAGGGTTGAGACTGTTTCGCGCGAGATAGCGTATTTTCGTCTGCATGAGCGGTTAAAAACACGACAGGGAGCCGCCACTTTTGGCGAATTTGTTCAGCCGTTTCAACCCCATCCATTTCGCCATGTAAGCGAATATCCATCAGCACAAGATCAGGTTGAAAATTTGCCGTATCATCTAGAGCCTCTTCTGAAGTCGCCGCGATCGACACCACTTGATACCCTGCTGATTGCAAACTCGTTTGAATATCCAGCGCAATAATACTCTCATCTTCTACAATTAACACCCTAGCAGTAGACATATCTAAACCCTGATCTTCTGTTCCATAAAGCACATCGTATACTGAACGCCCGAATTGCTTGTGAGGTCTATCTCCCCTCGAAGCTGTCGAATGAGAGAGCAGACAAGTTGCAGACCGAGCGATTTTGTATTGCGGAAATCGAGGTCTGAAGGAAATCCTCGACCATTGTCACCGACGATAAGTTGATATCGGAGTGATTCGTGGGCATCAACTTCTTGCGCCTGAAGTTTGATATAGATCTCGCCAGGCTCACCAACTGGGAATGCATATTTCAGAGCATTGGAAACCAGCTCATTGATAATCAGACCGCAAGGAATCGCGGTATCGATACTTAGCCTGACATCCTGGACATCTAACCGGAGTTGAATGGCACGCGAATGTGCGGAATAAGACCGAAATAGAGCCGTCACCAGACTTTGAATATACTCTGAAAAATTAGTTTTCGCTAGATCTTCAGATTGATAAAGTTTTTCGTGAATTAGTGCCATTGCGCTCACACGATTTTGGCTCTCCTTAAAGACTTCGACAATGCGTTTATCGTCAATGTAGCCTGCTTGTAACTTGAGTAAACTTGACACAACTTGCAGGTTATTTTTGACTCGATGATGAATTTCTTTCAGCATCACTTCTTTTTCTTGCAGCGATGCCCGAATTTGTTCTTCTGCCCGTTTGCGATCGCTAATATCCACGACCGACCCAATCACTTCGACCGATTGATCACTGAGTAATTTCATATCGTCTCGGAGCCAGCGATAAGACCCATCTTGATGCAAGAAACGATACTCGCACGTGGCTCCACCCGTTTCTGTGAGTCGATCGAGATGTTCTAAAACGTTAGGCAAGTCTTCAGGATGAATATGATCAATCCAAAAATGTGGATCTTTGAGATATTGCCAGATCTCATACCCCAATTGCCGCGTGATATTCTCACTTACGAAGGTACAAGCTCGATTCCGTTTCGGCTGGCAGGTATAGATCACAGAAGGACTTGAAGACAGTAGATACTTTAATCTTGCTTGAGTCGCGAGTAATGCTCTTTCTGACCATTTGCGATCGGTAATATCTCGCTGTAGCGCGACAAAGTGAGTCAGAGTCCCGCGCGCATCTGAAATCGGCACAATGTTTAAATCCGCCCAGTATTCTGAACCATCTTTGCGATAGTTCATGATCTCGACTTGGATTGCTCTACCTTCGTGCATTGCTTCGCGAATTCGTGCCAATTGCGCCCGATCTGTTCGCTCTCCTTGCAGAATATGTGGCGTTTTTCCAATCACTTCTTCGGGGGTGTAGCCGGTTGATTCGATAAACGCTTCGTTGACATAGCTAATCTTGGGTTCATCAACGTCGGCATTTGTAATAATGACGGCATCATTGCCATTGATCACAACCGACTTAAATAACTTCAAGCGCTCTTCAGCTTTTTGGCGTTCTTCCTGGGCGCGGATTTTTTGCAGCACGATCGACAAATAATTCGATACTTCTGTCAGCGTCTGTGCTTCACAGAAAGACCATTGTTTTGGATAGGCAGCATTGAGTGACAAAATGGCAATCTGATCGGCGGTATGCTGCACTGCAATCATAGCGATCGCGCGTGTTCTGCGCTTGAGCATCTCAGTGGACATAGATGCAAGGGCAGGCTCTTGCAGTACATCTTCGATCAGCACCGGATTCCGTTCGGCAACCAGTGCTAAGTATTGAGGTGTGAGATAAAGTCCTTCTAAGATTCCAGTTAGAGCGGGCATCTCATCGCGCTGTGCAGAATGAAGCACCTTGATCTGCCGCGATTCGATCACGCCATAGAGCACGCGCACCTCTGGAAAGAGTTGTGCGGTTTCGTCGATCGCTAACTTGATCAATGCTTCTACCGACAATCCAGCGGTCGTTCCTTGTGAGAGGCGATTCAACAATTCCAGACAATTTTGCTTCTCGAGCAGGCTTTGCTCGATGCGTCTTCGCTGATTAATTTCTCTTTGTAAATTGATATTGGAGGCTTGAAGTTCGGCGGTACGGGCTGCCACGCGCACTTCTAAATCTTGTTTGGCTCGATACAAGGCTCGTTCAGCTTGGCGCTGAGCCGTGACATCTGTTGCCACTCCGATCATGCCGACGACTTGGTGTTGGGCATTGTAGAGGGGAGTCGCGCGGTTATCAAACGTTACGCCTCCGAAGTCTAAGACAGAACGGTGTTCTTCGCCGCTCAATACGCGATCGATATCCTGAATAATGTTGGGAAACTCTCGATAGAACTCGTAAATCGATTTGCCAACGAGATCGCTAGATTTTAGATTGATCGCGTCTAACCCTTTGCCTTCAGCCAATGTGTAAACGCCGTGTTGATCGATCGCATAGAGAATCGTTGGCGTATTGGTAACAACGGTGCGTAATAACCGTTCACTTTCAGTGAGCGCGAGTTGAGCGCAGTATTGTTCTGTAATGTCCCGCGTACTAATGACTCGTCCAATCGTGATTTGATTCAGGCGTAACGGCTTCGAGAATCGCTCCAAAAATCGCCCATCCTTGAACTGGATTACCGCACGATTTTCGATTTCAAAATCTGCGTACTCAGCCTCAATTTGCTGATCTAACGCCTCCGGATTGACCAGCAGTTCACAGGATGCTTTGACAGAATCCCTATCGTTCTGCATGGGATGGTCTAAAAGCCCCCATTGTTGGCGAAATTTTTGATTGAGGCTGAGGATTTTACCGTCACAGTCGATCGCTAAAAGTCCATCGGTAATCGATTCAAGGACTGCTTGCGTCAATTCTAGAGAGTGTTTTAACCCAGTAGAGTCATTACGTTGGGTTGCATTTTGGAGGGCTGCTTCAGCTTGCTGCCGAGCGGCTCTCTCTTGGCGGAGTTCTTGCTGAAGGGCAACTATGGTCGATTCGAGTTGGGTAAAAGTCGAGTGGAGAAGCTCGATCGTAGAGGGTTCCGCGAGATTAGTATCTGAGCGGTTCAAAAGGTCGCGAAGTTGAGTCAGGGTTGGCGGCGCATCAATCTGGTGCATCGATCGTTCCAAAGAATAAAAAAAGGCAAACCAAGAATTTCAGAATTCACATGAAATTCAGACGAGTTTTCTCATGTTTGCCTTTTGCCTTGAACATAAGCGCATTATTCCCTAGATAATGGGATCTGAACCGAATTTTTCTCATAAAGCTCTCACTATTTTCCCGTACGGGCACTTACGTAAATTATCGGATGCAAGCAGTTCTTCAAACACTCGGCTCTATTTCAGAAATTCGGTCTTGGCAAGATTTGACCGAATGTCAGCAGACACAACTCTCGCGATCGCTAGTTCATCCAGATCGGATTTATTGGGTTTCTCCCGCGACAATCGAGGAATTGGGCGCGATTGTCGCCTGTGCCTATCAACATCAATGGCGAATTTTACCCTGTGGTCATGCGACCAAGTTGCATTGGGGCGGAGTGATCGATGAAGTGACCCTGGTTGTAAGTACCGAAAAGCTCGATCGCTTAGTCGAACATGCAGAAGGCGACCTGACGGTGACGACTGAAGTCGGAATTTCGTTTGCGCAATTGCAAGCGATCGTGGGAAAAGTCGGTCAATTTTGTGCGATCGATCCGCAATTTCGCGATCGGGCAACGCTCGGCGGAATTATTGCAACCGCAGATACTGGATCGCTCAGACATCGCTACAACAGCGTGCGCGACATGCTACTGGGCATTACATTTGTTCGCTATGATGGCGAAATTGTCAAAGCAGGCGGACGAGTCGTGAAAAATGTGGCAGGTTACGATCTGATGAAGCTCCTCACCGGATCGTATGGCACGCTCGGAATTCTGGCGCAGGCGACGCTGCGAGTTTATCCCATCCCAGCAAATACCCAATCAATTCTGGTTTATGGCAATTCGGATTCACTAGCACAAGCGGCTCAAACGCTGTTAAGTTCAGCGTTGACTCCGACCAGTGTTGATCTGCTCTCAAACTCGCTCACGGAGAAATCTACGGTGGGCTTACTCGTTCGGTTTCAGAGCATTCCTGAAAGCGTGAATTTACAGATTCAGCGGCTCACAGAAGTCGCAACTGCCCTAGGCTTATCCGTTTTAGATGCAGATCTATGGCAGACATTTCAGGATCGTATGGATGTCTCTGACCAAAGGAACACAATTGTTTGCAAAATAGGAGTTAGACCGTCGAGCGCAGTGACAGTTTTGGATCAACTCGCATCCATTTTGCCTGCTGCGAAAGTGGTGATTCATGCCGGAAGCGGCATCGGGCAGTTGAGCGTCCCCGATGCGCGCTCCACGCAAATTCTCGAAGCCCGATCGATTTGTGCTGCGAGTGGAGGATATCTATCTGTGTTGCAAGGCTCGATCGCGTTTAAGCAACAGCTTGATGTTTGGGGTTATTCTGGCAATGCTCTGAACGTGATGCAGCGCGTCAAAGCTCAATTTGATCCGCAAACCCTGTTTAGTCCTCATCGTTTTGTCGGCGGAATTTAAGAATGCAAACTTCTAATCCAGCGAAAAATTCTGGCGGCTTCGATGCCCAAAATCCTCCTGATCCGAAGCTGATCGATTCTTGTGTGCATTGTGGCTTTTGTCTATCAACCTGCCCCAGTTACCGGGTCATCGGTAAAGAAATGGATTCGCCCAGAGGACGAATTTATTTGATGGATGGGATCAACGAAGGTGAGATTCCACTGAACCCCGCAACGATTCAGCATTTTGATTCGTGTTTGGGCTGTTTGGCTTGCGTCACGACTTGTCCGTCGGGGGTGCAATATGACCAGCTCATTGCCGCGACTCGCCCGCAGGTGGAGCGACAAGATGCGCGATCGCTGCCGCAAAAGCTGTTACGCCAATTTATTTTCTCGGTCTTTCCTTATCCGAATCGGATGCGGGCGTTGCTGCGACCGTTGGGCATTTATCAGAAGTCGGGATTACAAAAAATCGTCAGATCGATGGGATTTTTGAGCGCGATCGCGCCTCAACTGTCTGCGATGGAAGCAATTCTGCCAGATATTCCAGCGAAAGCGTTTACCGATACCATTCCGGCTCTCATTCCTGCCCAAGGCGAAAAACGCTATCGAGTCGGAATGCTGCTCGGCTGTGTGCAGAGATTATTTAATCCAGAGGTCAACGATGCGACTGTGCGGGTTTTAACCGCAAACGGCTGTGAAGTGCTTGTGCCCCAAACTCAAGGCTGTTGTGGCGCGCTGTCTCATCACCAAGGGCAAGAAGAACAGGCGAAACACTTTGCCCGCCAGATGATTGATACCTTTGCCAATACTGAGGTTGATGCCGTTTTGGTCAATGCCTCCGGGTGCGGTCATACGCTGAAAGAATATGGTCACATTCTGCAAGACGATCCGAATTATGCAGAGCCAGCAAAGGCCTTTGTTAAAAAGGTGAAAGATGTGCAAGAATTTCTTGCCGAAGTCGGCTTAACGGCAAAGCTTTCTCCCCTACAAGAACAGCCGCTAACTCTGGTTTACCAGGATGCTTGCCATATGCTGCACGGTCAAAAGATCAGCGTTCAACCTCGACAACTGCTCAGAAAGATTCCGGGCGTACAATTGCGTGAACCCATCGATGCTGCACTCTGCTGTGGAAGTGCTGGCATCTACAATATTCTTCAGCCAGAAGTGGCGAATGAGTTAGGGCAGCAAAAGGTTGAGAATTTAACGAACACAGGTGCGAGTGTCATCGCATCGGCAAATATTGGCTGTTATGTGCAAATTTCTCGACATTTGAAACTGCAGGGCAAAGCAGTTCCGGTGCTGCATCCGATGCAATTGTTAGATTATTCAATTCGCGGCATTCAGCTATAAAAAAGGCTCCAAGATTTCTCAAATCTTGGAGCCTTAAAATCTTGACGCATGATGCTAAATCATGAGCCGTTCTAGAGCATGAGCATCGGGAATGCACAGCACATCTCGATCTCGCACGATCAGTCCTTTTTTCTCTAACTTGCTCAACACTCGCGTTACTGTCTCGCGTGCTAATCCACTCAAACTACTGAGTTCTCGATGCGGTAAGTTTGGAATCTCTGTTCCAGATGGACTGCGCTTCCCTTGACCATCCGCTAAGAACAACAGAATGTCCGCGACCCGCGATGTACTATCCGACTCGCGCAATCTCAAGCGTCGATTCACTTGGCGCAACCGTCGCGCCATTAATTGCGCCAACCGAATTCCGGCTTCTGGCTCAGACCCTAACAATTGCACAAAATCTTGAGCGGGCATATTGCCAATCACGGTGGGAGCCAGCGTAATCACATCGGTCGATCGCGGAACTTCATCGAGCGGAGCCATTTCGCCAAATAGCTCACCTTTGCCCAAAATATTCAGGGTGACTTCTTTGCCATCTAGGTTATAGGTGCGAATCTTCACCCAACCGCTGAGAATGAAGTAGACCGAGCTACCCCAATCATTCTCTAGCAGGATCACTTGATTCGCAGGATGGTTTCGCATGACGACATGGGCGATCGCTTTTTCGATCGCACTTTCAGGCAACCCCTCAAAGAACGGGGCTGAGCGGATCGAAGCGTTAATCGTCGTGTCGCGGAGAGTTGTGAATCGGTCTTCCATTGAGGGTATAACCAGAGTGCGGCATGAAAATGAGCGCGAGATGACCCAAATGACATAATGAGGGACGAGGCTAGAATGCCCATTCACCTCAACGATTGCACAGCCGCGCTCCTCAGCAATTTAGACATATTTTAGATGGTTTGTAGAATTTGGCATGAATTTAGCCAAATTCGTCACCCGCCAAACCGCAAAATCTAAAATTCAACCTGAAAATTCTCCTGATTTTGGCGTAAAGCTTTGTTTCGTGAAATAGAACGATCGTGTAATTCCCTGTAACACTGGCAACAGATGACGCAGTTCGGGCAACCTTAAAGATAAGTTGAGAGTCAAGCCAAGTCCGGTCTTGCCGAATTTTTACTCAAGGGTTTTTTGTTGTGACTGCTAATCAAGATCAAATTCAGCGTTTGCTGACGGAAGTGCAAGATGTTCTCGCTCAGCGGAGTCCTCGATTGCCTTGGGGATCTGCGGCACAAATTGCCCGGCAGCGCCAAGTTCTCAAACAAGTTCGAGCTTATTTAGAAGCCGTATTATTGCACCTCAATCAAGCCGATCAGACGACGAAAACTGAGGCTCAAGCTCAGGATGTCATGCAATCTGTGATCCAAGAAATGAATGCCTTGCGATCGACCCTGCTACATCCACTGCACGCTGAAGTTGCAACCTTAATGCAGCAGCGAAACGCGCTCACCAAAGAAATTCGCCAACTCGAAGCACATCGCCAAATGCTAGAGCAACCCGCGCCGACTGAAGCAGTTTCGCAACCTGGTCTACCTGATGTGAATCAAGCTGATCAAGCGCTGACGACTTTAGATACAACTCTGCATGTCGTCTTTGAATCTCTGCAAAAAGACATTCAGGCGTATCAGGATTCTCTGTCCCAAGGTATCGATAAACTGCATAGTCTGGGACAGCAGAGTGAAGCGATGTTTTCTGGAATTGTTGGGCGATTGGCAGCCCAGATGGGGCGAGATGCCTCGACCTTTCTACAAGCCTCTGACCCGTCCATTTCACCAGAGGCTTTCAGGATGCCTTATGCCGGGACTGAATTCGTCCCGACTCGATCTGAGTCGGGACGATCGTCCTCGCTTGAAACCATTACTGTATTGACTCAACTTATTGATCAATTAGAAGTAGAAGTCGATGAATTTCCACTGTCGATTCCAGCGGCTCCGCCTCAAAACGGGATCAGCAGTGGTCGGGACATCCCATCTGACCTCAAAAGTCTGTTTCAGGCGGGTTCACCCAAGGTTGAACCGACGATCGATGCAATGGCTTATTCCGAGTTGAGCCAAGAAACCACGTTAGAACAGTTAAATCCGTCTGTCCCTCACTCGTCTCAGAGCACTCCGAGTGCAGAGGAACCCATTATTTTCACCTTGGAGGGCATCGAAAATTTATTTCTTGAGGAATCGAAAAATCCGCCTAATGGCTGAGTTGGAAGCGTTTCATCACTGAAAAGGCGGATTTTCCCTTATCAACATTCAAACTTCATACAATTGAGCGGCAGTTCAAAGTTTAGACAAACCCTTACGGGATGTCAGGTTCGGGATCAGTAGGCATGAATATAGTGACAGATGAGTTCTCCGAATCCTACTACCTGGCTATCTCCGTGATGACGTTTACTGAACTTCCTCCCTCCCACTTTCCTGCTTCTCGTCTCAATTCTCAAGAAGGTGCCTCAGCGCGCCATGCCCTCCGCCTAAGTCCTGAAGTCCGTCTACCTCATGCTTCAGTGCAGAGTAAACTCAAGCGTACGATCGACATCTTAGGCGCTGCGGTTGGCTTATTGATCACAGGCTTGATTTTGATTCCGATTGCGATCGCGATCCAAATTGATAATCCGGGCAAAGTCTTCTACAGCCAAATTCGTTGCGGTGTAAATGGTCGTCCGTTCCGCATCTGGAAATTTCGCTCGATGGTGACGAATGCCGAGAATTTGAAGCATCTGGTTCAGAATGAGGCGAAGGGCAATATCTTCAAGAGCAAAGACGATCCGAGAATTACTCGGGTAGGTAAGTTTTTACGTCGCACTAGCTTAGATGAGTTTCCGCAATTCTGGAATGTGTTGCGAGGTGAAATGAGTCTGGTTGGAACCCGTCCGCCGACCGTTGACGAAGTGAAAGCCTATGAAGCACATCACTGGAAACGCTTGAGAGTGAAACCCGGCATTACGGGAGAATGGCAGGCAAACGGGCGCTCTAATGTCAGCGATTTTGAAAGCATCGTCGAAATGGATTTGGAATATCAGCGCAAATGGTCAGTACTCTACGATTTGCAATTAATTTTCAAGACGGTTGCAGTTGTCCTCAAGAAGGATGGTGCTTGTTAAGGCTTGCCAGCGTTCGGTAACTCCTTTAGCTTGATAATTGGGAGAGTCCTGTTTGGATTCTTCCAATTTTTTTATGTCAATCGTTTTATGAATCTGCCAACTTGGATTACAGTGTCGCGCCTGCTCGGTGTGCCGATTTTGCTCTATGGCTTGCAGTCTCCGACGATCGAGACTCGCTGGATAATGGTCGGGGTTTTTCTCATTGCTGCTGGAACCGATTGGGTCGATGGCTATCTGGCGCGAAAGCTCAATCAAGTGACGGATTTAGGTAAATTTCTCGATCCCTTGGTGGATAAACTCTTGGTGCTGGCTCCTTTACTCTCGTTGGTAGAATTGCAGCAGATTCCGGCTTGGGGAGTGTTTATGATTTTGGCGCGGGAATTGACGATCGCAGGATGGCGCGTTGATCCGAATCTGCAAAAATCGGTGCAAGGAGCAAATTTCTGGGGCAAGCTCAAAACGGTGAGTCAGATTGCTGCGATCGC
>VFQU01000477.1_pt1 | contig 35735 bp, 27 predicted proteins | sample 3512311 | NCBI WGS metagenome assembly VFQU01 (sample SAMN10412377, study PRJNA504923) | tailings metagenome | isolation source: Relicate 3 Philex TSF3 active mining site | place: Philippines: Tuba, Benguet | collected 2017-08-29
CACCAACGGCCGCCTGCAGATGGTCAAGGTGACCCCGCAGCGCGGCAAGCCCTACCAGATCATCGACACCAACGGCGACGGCAAGCTCGATTCGCACGACTACGAGGGTGGCGTGCGGCCGGTCTACTGGACTCTGTTCGAGTGGAATTGAGGCTCGCGCGCAGTGCATAGGCTGGGCCCTGGCCCACCATGAGTTCGATGGTTGGCCGCCGCATCCGCGGCGCCCGGCCCTTCGCGCTTCACCAGCGCACCGACCGCCGCCGTCCTCGACTCAATCTGCCGGGCCGGTGGTCGGAGCGCTTCAAGACTTGGCAGGTATTGAGCTCATGGTGGGCCAGGGCCCACCCTATGGGCCTGTTCCACGCCTGAACCGTCTGCGTCGACCCTCACCAGCGAAGCTTCGATGCATTTCGTTCCACAACCCTGTCAGTCGACTGTGCGCCCATGATCGATGCCTTGCATTCTTTCGGTCTTGCGGCCGCCCAGCTGCGTCCGCTCGGCCTTGTCCTGCCGCTGTGGCTGCTGCTGCTGCTCGGGCTCATCCTTGTCGCGATTCCGCGCGCGCTGGCTGCTGCGCAGGGTGTGATCGGCGCGCTGCTGACCGCGTTGACCCCGCTGGTGGTGCTGCTCTGCTTCGGCCTGGTCGCCGCGCGCTACGGCTTCGGCAAAGGCTCGGTGGCCGTGCAGGAGGCCATGCTCTGGCTGCACGCCTGCGTGTTCATGCTCGGCATGGCCTGGGCCCTGCGGCACGAGCGCCATGTGCGAGTCGATGTGCTGCATGCACGCTTCTCGCCGCGCACGCGGGCCTGGATCGAGGTCGGCGGCCATCTGCTGCTGCTCCTGCCCTTCGCTCTGTTCCTGCTGTGGATCAGCCTCGACTACGTCGCCGCCAGCTGGCAGGTGCATGAGTCTTCGCGTGAGCCCGGCGGACTGCCGGGCCTGTTCCTGTTGAAGTCGCTGATCCCGCTCAGCGCCTGGCTGCTGGCGGTGCAGTCGCTGGCCCTGTGCCTGCAGCAGCTGCGCGCAGCGCTGAAGCCCGGAGCCTCGGCATGAGCGCGCTGATGGTGGTGCTGCTGGTGCTGGGCCTGTGCGTGGGCCTGATGCTGGGCTTTCCGGTGGCCTTCACGCTCGGCGGCGTGGCCCTGCTGTTCGCCGGGCTCGGCATCGCGCTCGGCGTGTTCGATGCGGCCTTTCTCGAAGCCTTTCCCAACCGCGTGTTCGGGATCATGGGCAACGAGACCCTGCTGGCCGTGCCCCTGTTCGTGTTCATGGGGGTGATGCTGCAGCGCTCGAAGATGGCCGAGGACCTGCTGGAAACCGTGGCCGCTCAGTTCGGCCGCGCGCGGGGCGGGCTCGTCTTCGCGGTGCTGGTGGTGGGCGCCCTGCTGGCGGCCTCGACCGGCATCGTCGGCGCCACCGTGGTGACGCTGGGTCTGATCGCGCTGCCGACCATGCTGCGCCACGGCTATTGCCCGCGGCTGGCCTCGGGCGCGGTCTGCGCCTCCGGCACGCTGGGCCAGATCATCCCGCCCTCAGTGGTGCTGGTGCTGCTCGGCGACCAGCTGGGCTCGGCCTACCAGCAGGCCCAGCTCAAGCTCGGTAACTTCGCCCCGCAGACGGTCTCGGTTGGCGACCTGTTCGCCGGCGCGGTGCTGCCGGGTCTGCTGCTGGTGGCGCTGTACCTCGCCTATGCGGCCTGGGTGGCCTGGCGGCAGCCGCAGCGTGCGCCGGCGCTGGATCCCTCGGCCCTGCCGCAGCGCAGCGGCGCCGAGCTGCTGCTGGCGGTGATCCCGCCGGTGCTGCTGATCGTCTGCGTGCTGGGCTCGATCCTGTTCGGCTATGCCACGCCGACCGAGGCCGCCGGCGTCGGCGCGGTCGGCGCCAGCCTGCTGGCGCTGGCCCGCGGCCAGCTGGACCTCGACTGCCTGCGCCATGTGTCGCGCGAGACGGTAATGATCACCGCCATGGTGTTCGCCATCCTGGTCGGCGCCGCCCTGTTCGCGCTGGTGTTCCGCGGCTTCGGCGGCGACGACCTCGTGCATGAACTGCTGACCGGCCTGCCCGGCGGCAAGTGGGGCGCGATTCTCGCGGTCATGCTGCTGATGTTCCTGCTCGGCTTCGTGCTCGACTTCATCGAGATCGTGTTCGTGGTGGTGCCGATCGTCGCCCCCGTGCTGTTCCTGCTCGGCGTCGATCCGGTCTGGCTGGGGGTGATGATGGCGGTCAACCTGCAGACCAGCTTCCTCACCCCACCCTTCGGCTTCGCCCTGTTCTACCTGCGCGGCGCGGTGCGCGAGGGGCTCTCGACTTCGGATCTCTATCGCGGAGTGGTGCCCTTCATCGTCCTGCAGCTGCTGGTCCTGCTCCTGCTCGCGCTCTGGCCCGAGCTCGCGACCTGGCTGCCCGGCGTGCTCGCCGCCAGCGGTTGAGCGCAGCCGTGGGCGGGCCTCAAGCGCGCCCGCCTTGGTCGACCAGGATGCAGGTGCCGAAGTCGGCGTGGGTGCCGGCGGCGAGGCTCAGCGCATGGCGGTCGAGCGGGGCCAGCCCGCGCCAGTCGCCGGAGAGCGCGCGCAGTTCCACCAGCACCCGCACCAGCCGGGCGAACTGCGCGGCGATGCCCGCGTACAGCTCGGCGGCGGCGCGACGCGCCTCGTCGGCCAGCTGGCGAAAGGCGCCCTGGCCCAGCTCGATGTAGTAGCGCTGGCTGACCCGGCGCCGCTGCGCCAGCTCCGGATACAGACCGGCGATCAGCAGGCAGCGCTCGCCCACGTCCTGCAGGGCGCGGCTGCGCTGGGCGCTGCCGGCCGTGTGCAGGGCTTCGAGGTAGACCAGCGCCATCGCCGGTTCGGCCAGGCCCGTGCTGCCCAGATGCCGCATCAGGGTGAATACCAGCCAGCTCTCGCTGCCCTCGTCGAGCCGGGCGCCGCAGCGTTCTTCGCCTTCGCGGACCAGGTCCTGCCACAGCGCGGTGCTGCTGCTGGTGGTGATGATCGCGTCGTTGCCCTGCATGCCGGATCCCCTGCGTGATCGCTGTCGACAGACATACGCAAAGGCCGCGGCGCAGTCACGCCAGCACTCACCGGCTGCGGCTGCCAACAGGCCCGGCCACTACGCCGGCGTAGGGTTGCGAGCGGCCCGCTTTTGCACCACGCTCCCTGTGCTGTGCGACGACTGCGCGCTGCGCTGCGGCGCCTTTTCTAGAGGAACCCGAACGATGTCTGCTGCGCTGGTTGCCGTAGTGCTTTCGCTGGTGCTCGACCATCTCGCGCCCGCCGCGCAGCGGCTGCGCCAGCACGGCCTCGCCGGCGCGCTGCTGCGCGACGCGCTCGAAGGCCTGGGGCGGCAGCCGAGTCTGGCCGGACGCTGGGGCTGGCTGCCCGCGCTGGCCCTGCCCCTGCTGGTACTGGCCGCGCTGCAGTGGTTCCTGTCTGGTTGGCTGTACGGTCTGCCGGGCTTCCTGCTGCAGCTCGCCGTGCTGTTCCTGTGCTGGGGCCCGCGTGACCTCGACCTCGATGTCGAAGCGGTGGCCTCGGCGCCCGACGCGGACGCGCGTCGACAGGCCCTGGTCGAGCTCAGCGAGGGCGGCGTCGACAGTGCCCCTTCGGGCACCCCGCTGGTCCACACCGTGTTCCGGCAGGGCCTGTCGCGCTGGTTCGGCGTGCTGTTCTGGTTCCTGCTGTTGGGTGCGTTCGGCGCGCTCATGTATCGCCTCGCACAGCTCGCCGCCCGCGAGCGCGAGGCCGCGCCCGAAGCGCAGCGCGAGCCCCTGCGCCAGTTCGCCCTGCTGCTCGATTGGGCGCCGGCGCAGCTGATGTGCCTCGCTTTGGCCCTGGCCGCCCACTTCGATGCGGTGCTCGCGGCCTGGCGCGACTGGCATGCCGGACGCGGCCAGGGTTGGTTCGTGCTGGATCTGGGCTTCCTGGATGCCGCGGCCCGCGCCAGCGTGCGCGAGGAGCTGATCGAGGACGCGCTTGATGAAGGCCTGCCGCCGCCACTGGATGCCGACTTCGGCGCAGCCGACGGCAACCTCGGCGCGGCGGCTGAAATTCCCGCCGGTGCGCTGCGCGAGCTGCGCGACGCCATGGGTCTGGTCTGGCGCGTGCTGCTGGTCTGGCTCAGCGTGCTGGCGCTGTTCGTGCTGGCCGGCTACGTCGGCTGAGCAGACGGCGGGCTGCTGTCCGCCGCCTGCTCGATCCGACTCATTCGTCCGGAGTCTCGACAATCGCCGTCGGCGGCGCCGCCTTCAGTCGGCCGCTGCGACGCAGGGCGTCGCGCAGCACGTACTCGATCTGCGCATTCAGCGAGCGCAGCTCGTCATCCGCCCACAGCTGCATCGCGTCGAGCACCTCGGCGCGGATCCGCAGCGGATAGGCCTTCTTCTCGCTCATCGGCGATCAATACAGGCTGCCGGCGTTCAGCACCGGCTGCGGACCGCGGTCGCCGCAGAGCACGACCAGCAGGTTGCTGACCATCGCCGCACGGCGCTCGTCGTCCAGCTCGACGACCTTGCGCTCGGCCAGCTTGTCCAGCGCCATCTCGACCATGCCAACGGCGCCCTCGACGATGCGCGTGCGCGCGGCGATCACGGCATTGGCCTGCTGGCGCTGCAGCATGGCCTGGGCGATCTCGGCCGAGTAGGCGAGGTGGCTGATGCGCGCTTCGATCACCTCCACACCTGCCTGCTCCAGTCGCGCCTGGATCTCCTCGGTCAGATGCCGCGAAACCTCGGCCGCATGGCTGCGCAGGCCGACGTCGCCCTCGTTGTGCGGCTCGTAGGGATAGCTGCTGGCCATCGCGCGCAGGGCCGACTCCGACTGGATGTGCACGAAGCTTTCGTAGTCGTCGACGTTGAACACCGCTTCCGCCGAGTCGACCACCTTCCAGACGATGACCGAGGCGATCTCGATCGGGCTGCCCTCCAGCTCGTTGACCTTGAGCTTGCCGCTCTCGAAATTGCGCACGCGCAGCGACACCTTGCGCTTGGTGAAGAAGGGGTTGTTCCAGCGCAGGCCGGTGTCCTTGACCGTACCGACGTAGCGGCCGAACAGGCTCAGCACCGCCGCCTGGTTGGGTTCGACCATGTACAGGCCGAACAACGCGAAGCCAAGGCCGAGAAAGCTGAGGCCCATCAGCACACCCAGCGGCCCGGTGCGCACGCCCGCCACCCCGAGCACCACGATGGCCAGCATGCCGGCGAGGATCGCCAGCAGCGTGGGAATACCCGACAGCGATTTGACCGGCAGCTCTTTCATGGCGTCCTCCTTGGGTGCGGGAGGACGATATCAATGTGATATCAGGATACGCAAGTGGCGCTGGGGCGAAGCGTGTCACTCCGGGGGTCAGGGGACTCTGGGCTCGGCTTCCAAGGGAAATCCAATCCCGCCCTTGGCATTGACCGCGGCGCCCTGCCCGGCGCCGGCCAGGGGAATGTGCACGAACAGCGGATCCTCGCGGTCGGCCGACAGCGGCAGGGCGAAATGGAGACGGTCCCCGATCACCGCCCCTTCGCTGCTGCCGGAGGCGCCCACCCATTCGCAGGGCTCGCTTTCGATCTCGGGGCAGATTGCCGGCCCGGTCGACCACTGCACGCTGGCGGTTGGCTCGCCGATGCCGTGCCAGACCACGATGTCCAGGGCTTTCGAAGCGCCCAGGCTGTGCGACGGCGGATGCGCCCGCCGCAGCGTCCACTGCCCGTGCCAGACGCCCGGAGCGCCTTCGGCTGCGCGCTCCTCCGCGCTCTGCATGCGCTCAGCTGGCTCGTAGCCAAGGCAGCTCGCGGTGGCCACAAGGCCCAGCAACAGGCCGTGGAAAGGGTGCGTGCGCATCTACGGGTCTCCGTGGTGGTTCAGGTCACGTCGGAGATACGCAGGTCGAGTCGGAACGCGGACACGCCGCGCACCATCGCCACTACTCGAAGCCGTCCGAGAAGATCTGCACCAAACGGTCGACATCGGCGACCACGAAGACATCGGCGTTGCCATTGGTGTCATTCGCCACGATGTCGGTGGCGGTCGTCGAAAACGCCATCAGCGTGCCGTTCTCGCCGATGGCGTGAGCGCTCTCCACCACGCCGTTGCTGACGCTGCCACCCGTGTTCGAACTCAGCAGGAAAAGACTCGAAGGGGCGCGGAACAGCCAGGCCTGACGACCGCTGCCTGGGCTGTCCGAGCACAGGAAGCCGACGTCGCCGCGATTCGAGACCGTCGGCATGCTGCAGGCGAAGCTGTTCGGCGGCGTCGGGATCGCCAGCAGCTGCCCGCTGCTGCGATCGAGCCGGAACACCCCGCTGTGCGATCCGCCGATGAGGTTGGTGGCGAAGCTGCGGAAGACCACGTAGCGGCCGTTTCGCGAGAGGCTCGGTTCGCTGCTGTGGTTGTTGCCCGCCTGGCCCTGGGCGTTGAGGCTGAGCAGGGTCGTGGTCTGGGCGACGCGGTCACGCAGGTGGATCTGGAACGCCGAGTTGTCGGGAATCGTGGTGAGGTTGCCGCGTGCGGCGAACACTGCGTAGCGGGCGTCACCGCTCAGGCTGGGCATCGAGTGCTCCAGCGCGCCCTCGGCCACTTGCCCGCCGGCGTTGCTCAGCGAGAGCCGCTCGGTGGTTCCCGTGACCATATCGGTCAGCAGCAGGTCGCCGAGGCCGTTGGTGTCGTTGGGCACCTGGTTGCTGGCCTGGCTGTGGTAGGCGACAAAGCGGCCGTCGTCCGACACCGTCGGGTAGCGGGCTTGCCCGTTGATCAGGCCATTCAGCCCGTTGGAGACGCGGCGTGTGGTCTGGCCGAAGCGGTCGCGCAGGTAGAGGGTGAGGAACTGCGGCTGGTCGATGCCGAGGATATTGCTGGCAAAGCTGCTGAAGGCGACGAAGCGGGCGTTGCCGCTGAAGGCCGGATGCACCGCGTTGCCATTGCCCCCCAGCCCAGCGGGGGTGCCGCTGATCAGCTCCAGCGCGTCGGTGACGACGTCCTGCACGTAGATCTGCGATGCGCCCGTTTGGTGGTCCAGGCCGAGGTTGCGAGCCTGCGTCGAGTAGGCGATCAGCAGCGCTCCGTCGTGGACCGCCGGGTACTGCACCGTGCCGTCAGGCTGGTTGCCACTGCTGCCGGTGACGCGGAACAGGCCCAGGTTGCCCGCGCAGGCCAGCGGCGCGCCAAGCGCCAAGGCCAGCGAGAGCAGCAAACGCTGCGAGGGGGTGCGGATCATGCACATAGCGTGGACTCCCGGGCGCGGTGCGGCCCTGTCACCGCGCCTGACGAGAATACGCCCTGTCGCGTGTCAGCCGACCGGCGGCTCAGCCGAAGCCGTCGAAGCCGTCGCGGAACAGCGCGCCGCCGGCGCAGTCCTCGATCTGCTCCGGCAGGATCAGGACGTGGAAGCGCGCACCCAGCGGCAGCGCGCCGTTGTTCGAGAACAGCTGGTGGCGGCCGAGCGTGGGCAGGTACTCGACGTCGACGATCGAGCCGGCGATGCCGCTGCCGGCCAGAGGCATCACCTGGATCTCAGCGCAGGCGACACCGTCCAGGCGCGGATGGCCGATCAGGCTGCCCAGGGTTCCATTGCGGTTGTCCGCGCGCACTTCGTGCACGAAGGCCTGCGGGCTCGGCAGCTGCGCATAGAGGTTCCAGCGGGTGTTGGTGACGAAGCTGCTGCCGTCGGCGGTGACCAGGTTCCAGCGATTGCCGACGTAGGACAGCACCACAGGACCTGGATGGAAGGGCGTGCCGAAGGGGGTGGCCTGGGTGGCCAGCACGATGCGGTCGGGCTGGCCGTTGATCGGGCTCCAGTCGATCAGGCTGCTGCCGTCCAGGGTATTGGTACCGCTGGCGAGATGCTGGAACACGCCGTTGGTGCTGGTGCCGATCGGTGCGAACAGGTTGAAGCTGACGTTCTGGGCCATGTTCTGGCCGCCCAGGTTGGTGACGAACCACTGGTCGAAGAAGCTCACGCCGACGGGTGCATTGTTGGTCACGGGGCCGGCGCCGAAATTGCGGGTCAGGAAGATCCGCCGACTGCTGTCGAGGTCGAGCTCGGCATCGACGATCGGGAACTGCGGGCTGACCGCGCTCGTGGTCTTGCGCCGCTGCAGCGCGCGATGGCCAAACTCGAAGGCGCCGATGTCGAGCGCATTGACGATGCGGCGCAGGCCGTCGGCATCGTGATGGGTCAGCGCCGCGGGCACGCGCAGCAGGGCGAAGCCGTTGCCGGCGTTGCGCGCGGGTGAGGTCGCGGTCAGCCGCGGCGCCAGCAGCGAGCGCAGCTGGGGGTCGACGCTGAGGTCGTTGGCGCCGGCGGTGTGTGCGCCGGGCGGGTTGTTCTGCCACTTCAGGTTCCAGTCGGCGGTGGCATTGCCGCCCAGGCTGGGGGTGTTCTGCAAACCGAACTGGGTGTTGGCGATCAGGTTGTTGAAGATGCCGCCGGTCACCGAGCCGGTTTGTGGCGCGCCAGTGCCGTCACCCCAGCGCGTCACCACCAGGCCGGAACCGAACACGATCGAGTTGTTGATTGCCTCCAGCTCGATGCTGCCGTTGTTGGTGATGACATCGAGGCCACCGCCCCTGAAGTTGCCGCCGCCGACCAGGGCATTGCTGACCACGTCTGCGCGCAGGGTCGAGGCGGTGGTGCTGAAGCGGCCCTCGCTGATCCGCAGCGCGCGCCCGAAGGCGCCCTGGATCTCGTTGGCGTGGGCGATCACATCGGCATCGGCGCCGCCGGCCACGTCGACCAGCACGCCGGGGCCCTGGCCCTGCGCGCCCGCGCGGATGCGGTTGTGGCTGAGTTCGATGCGCGCGCGGCGGCCGCCGCCGAACAGCGACAGCTCGACGCCGGCGTCGAAGATGCTGGGTGCCACCAGCTGCAGGTCATTGTTGACGACGCGCACATCGTGCACTTCGGTGGTACCCGAGGAGCCGAGGTCGACGATGATCCCGCTGTGCGCGGCCGGGGCGTTGGCGCGCATGCGCAGCCCGCTGAGTTCGATGTCGGCGCGCCCGGTGCTGGCGTGGTTGACCTGGATGCGACCGTTCTGCAGGCCGAGGTCCTGGATGCGCAGCACCAGGTTCGCGCTGCCGCTGCTGGCGACGGTGATGCGCCGGCCGTCGGCGAACCCGGGGCGCGTGCTTGCGCGTCCGCGCAGGGTCAGGCTGCGGGCGATGCTGATGTTTTCGTCGATCGCCGCGGTCGGCGCGAGATCAAGGACGGCATCGACCGGGGCGCTGTCGATGCAGGCCTGCAGGGTGCCGGCGCAGGCACCCGTGCCGGGCCAGCTCAGGATCGGCGAACCGGCGCGGGCAGCATCGATACTGCCGAAGGCGAGGCCAAAGGCCGCGAGGACAGACAAACGCGAGATGGACATGCGAGGAGCTCCCGGACGGTCTGGAACACGGCCAGCCTGTGGCTGACCCGTGCTCCCTTCCTACGGAGTTCCGCGCCGCCGCAGGACAGGCCCTACTCGCGATCGACCCCGAGATCCTCCAGCTCGCCTTCGTCATCGAGCCGGAGGCTCAGGCTGATCGGCCGGCAGCAGACCGGGCAGTCCTCGGTGTACTCGGACTCACCGTAGGACAGATCGACGAAGGCATCGAAGCCCTCGCCGCACCAGGGGCAGTGGATATGGCGTTCGGTGAGCATGTTGGGAGCCGGGAATTGGGAATCGAGAATCGGGAATGGTGGAATCCGGCGGCGTGAAGCGCGCGCGCAGACGAAGCGCACGGTGAAGCCGCGCTTCTGACGATTCCCGATTCCCGGCTCGCGATTGCCGGCTTCAAGCCAGGAACAGCCCGATCAGATCATTCTGGAACTGCTGGCCCAGCGCCGAGGCGCGAAAACGTTCGCCGTCGACTTCCAGCCAGCCGCGCGCCTGTGCTTTGGCGAAAGCGACGTCCAGCGCGCTGCGCGGCAAGCCGGTGCGGGCCTCGAAGGTCGACAGCGTGCTGCCCTCCAGCAGGCGCAGCGCGTTCAGCATGAACTCGAAGGGCAAGTCGCTGGCGCCGATGGGCTGCTCACTGCCGATGCGCGCGGGGCTGGCGGCGGCGTCCAGGTAGGCCTGCGGGTGCTTCAGCTTCCAGCGCCGCAGGATCGCGTCCTCGGCGGGCAGGGTGATCTTGCCGTGGGCGCCGGCGCCGATGCCGAGGTAGTCGCCGAACTGCCAGTAGTTGAGGTTGTGCTGGCTGCGCCGGCCGGGCTTCGCATAGGCCGAGACCTCGTACTGCGCATAGCCGGCTTCGGCGAGGCGCTGCTGGCAGGCCGCCTGCATGTCCCAGGCGCTGTCCTCGTCGGGCAGGCCCGGCGGCGGCTTGGCCGCGAACAGGGTGTTGGGTTCAAGGGTCAGGTGGTAGTGGCTCAGGTGCTCGGGGACCAGTTCGATCGCCTGCTCCAGGTCCGACAGTGCGCCTTCCAGGGTCTGCCCGGGCAGGGCGTACATCAGGTCGAGGTTGATGTTGTCGAAGCCCGCCTCGCGGGCCAGCGCAAAGGCGCGCTTGGCCTGGCCGCTGTCGTGGATGCGGCCCAGTGCCGCAAGGCGCGCGTCATCGAAGCTCTGCACGCCGAAGCTGATGCGGTTTACCCCGGCTGCGCGGTAGGCCTCGAAGCGGTCGAACTCGGCGGTGCCGGGGTTGGTCTCCAGCGTCACCTCCAGCCCCGGCATCAGCCGCAGGCGCGCGGCGACGCCCTGAAGGATCTCGCCGATGGCCGCCCCCGGGAACAGGCTGGGCGTGCCGCCGCCAAAGAAGATGCTCGACACCGGCCGGCCCCAGACCTGCGGCAGCTCCTGGTCGAGATCGGCCAGCAGGGCGCGCACGTAGTCGGCGACCGGCAGGGCCTCGGGCGCGCGGTGCGAGTTGAAGTCGCAGTAGGGGCATTTGCGCACGCACCAGGGGATGTGGATGTAGAGCGCGAGCGGCGGCAGGCTGAGCACGGGGCGGGGCATCGTCGAAGGGCCGACCAGCATGCCAGCGCGGGTGAGCGCCGCACAGGGTGCGCCGGCGGGCTTCGCTGCGCCTTCGCGCACCGCCCGGCCTAACGCGCGCCGCCGGCGCGAACTCGCGGCCTGGAACTTGCACACGCCGGCGGACTCGCGGCGTCCCGTCGCGGTCAGTGACCGCCAGGCGGGCGCCTTGACTGTCGCCAGCGGGCCATCAAAGGGGTCAGTGGGGCTTGGACGCGAACACCGTGCTGCGCTCGGGGCGCACCTTGGAACTGCCGTCGCAGTTCGACGCCGGCACGCTCGGTCGCGGCGTGCTGCGCCTGTTCGCGCATTCCACCCGCACGGCGCTTGCCTTGCTCGGCCATGACGGCTGCCTGCTCTGGGCCAACCCGGCGTTCGACGGCCTCGGCCTGTGCGCGGGCGACGCCTGGCTGGGCCAGCCCCTGCTGTCAGTACTGGCGCCCGGTGCGCCTGCCGACGAGCCGGACGACACCGCGCTCCTGCGCATGGCCCTGCAGCAGCAGGCCGCCACCCACACCACGCTGTCGGTGCGCACGCCGGATGGTCGACGCCTGTGGCTGGAGGCCGACCTGCAGCCGCTGCGCGAACACGGTGCCGCGGCCGTCGGTTTCGCCCTGGTGCTGCACGACGTCAGCGCGCAGGTGCGCGAGCGCCGGCGGCTGCGTCGGCTGATCGACTCCACCATCGCCGGCATCGTGGTGCAGGACGCCTCGGGGCGGATCGTCGACTGCAACGCCGAGGCCGAGCGCCTGCTCGGTCGCAGCCGCGCGCAGCTGCTGTCCGCCAGTTCCGAAAACGGTGACTGGGACGCGATCCACGAGGACGGCAGCCCCTATCCCGGCGGCGAGCATCCGGGCATGCGGGTGCTGCGCGACGGTTTGGCTGTGCGCGGCGACGTGATGGGTATCCGCCTGCCCAGCGGCGAACGTCGCTGGATCGAGGTCAACACCGAGCTGATGACCGACCACGACAGCGGCGAACGCTCGGTGGTCAACAGTTTCATCAACCTGACCGCGCAGAAGGCGGTGCAGGCGCAGATGCACGCCGAACGCGAGCGTCTCCTGTCCAGCCTCGAAAGCACCCGCGCTGGCGTCTGGGAGTGGCAGGTGGACAGTGGCGCCCTGCAGGTCGACGCGCGCTGGGCCGAGATCATCGGCGAGACGCTCGACACCTTGCAGCCGCTGAATATCGAAAGCGCGCTGGCGCGCCTGCACCCGGACGATGTTGCGATCGCGGATGCCGCCGCCCAGGCCCATTTCAGCGGCCGCGGCGAGCACTACGAATGCGAGCTGCGCCTGCGCCACCGCGAGGGGCACTGGGTCTGGGTGCTGGTGCGCGGGCGCGTCGCCCTGCGCGATGCCGCCGGCCAGCCGCTGCGGGTCTACGGCACCCACACCGAGATCAGCCAGCGCAAGCGCACCGAGGCCGAGCTCGCGCGCACCCAGGTGCTGCTGAAGGGCCTATTCGAGCGCTCCCCGCTGGGGGTCGCGCTGAACGATCTGGTCGGCGGCCGCTTCCTCGATGCCAATGCGGCTCTGCTGCGCATGCTGGGCTACGACCGCGCGCAGCTGCTCGCCGCGAGCTACTGGGACATCACCCCGCGCGACTACGCCGAAGCCGAGGCCGAGCAGCTGCGCAGCCTGATGCAGACCGGCGCCTATGGGCCCTACGAGAAGGAATACGTTCACGCCAGCGGACGCCGACTGCCGGTGCTGCTGTCGGGCATCCGCATCACCCAGCCCGACGGCAGCGAGCAGATCTGGTCGGTGGTGCAGGACCTGTCGGAGCGGCGGCAGTTCGAGCAGCAGCTGCAGCGCGCCGCGCTGACCGACGAGCTGACCGGCCTGCCCAACCGCAGCCTGCTGATGCAGCGCCTGCAGCAGGTGCTGCGCGAACTGCGTGCCGGCCAGCGCCCTGCTGCGGCCCTGCTGTTCGTCGATTTCGACCGCTTCAAGCAGATCAACGACAGCTACGGCCACGATGCCGGCGATGACCTGCTGCGCAAGGCGGCGATGCGTATGCGCGCGGCCCTTCGCGCCGATGACATTGGCCTGCAGGGCGGCCATGGCAACGTGGTCGCGCGCTTCGGCGGCGACGAGTTCGTGGTGCTGCTGACCGATGTCCACGAGCCCGCGGCGGCCGCCCATCTGGCCGAGCGCCTCGTTGAAACCATCGCGCCCGGCTATCGCCTGGGCGGGGCCGAAGTGCGGCTCGACGTCAGCGTCGGCGTGGTCATGCTCGATGACCCCGGCGCCAGCGCGGACGAGATCCTGCGTCGCGCCGATCGCGCCATGTACCGCGCCAAGGATGCCGGCGGCGGACGGGTCGAGGTCGGCGGCGACTGAGGCCGCCGCCTCCTCCTCAGCCCGCGACCGGATGCGCCTTCAGGAAGGCCTGCACCTCGGCCAGCACCTCGGCGCGCGCGTCCTCCAGCACGTAGTGGCCGGCCTCGGCGTACTCGCGGGCCTGCGCCTGCGGCAGCGCGCGTCGGAATTCGCGCAGGCAGGTGTGATCGAAGACGAAGTCCTGCATACCCCACAGCAGCAGGGCCGGACGGTCGGCGAACTCGGGCAGGCGGCGGCCGATCTCGGCCACAGTGTTCCAGGCCGGGTCGCCGGCGCCGAGCGGGATGTCCTGCACGAAGCGCAGGGTGGCGATGCGGTTGGCCCAGCTGTCGTAGGGCGCGGTGAAGGCGCGGCGCTCGGCGGCCGGCATCGGTTTCTTGACCGCCAGCTTCGTGGCGCCGGCCGAGAAGGCATTGAAGCCGCGGATCAGCAAGGCGCCCAGGGACGAGTCGCGGCCGAGCTTGAGCAGGCCGGGCAGCCGTTTGTCGGCCGGCATGGTGAAGCCGGCGGTGTTCAGCAGCACCAGCCGCACCACCCGCTGCGGATGTCGCAGCGCCCAGCCCAGCCCGATCAGGCCGCCCCAGTCGTGCAGCACCAGGGTGACCGGGCGCTCGGGCTCGATCGCCGCCAGCAGGCGATCAAGATCATCGATGCGGCTGTCCAGCGTGTAGCGGTAGCGGCTGTCGTCCGGCTTGTCGGACAGGCCCATGCCGATGTGGTCGGGCACGATGCAGCGGTGGCTGCCGCGCAGGGCCAGCACCAGGTGCCGGTAGTAGTAGGACCAGGTCGGATTGCCGTGGACCATCACCACGGCCGGGCCCTGGCCCTCGTCGAGGTAGCTCATTTCGAGGCCGTCGCCGCGGTCGAAACGGCGCGGCTGGAACGGGTAGTCGGGAAGCTTCACGCAGGCGACGCCTTGGCAAAAGGGCGCTTATGGTAGCCGCTCGCCGCCGTCGACCCGGCCGAGCCCCGGGAACGCTGCTTGCATGATTGGCCGCATGGCCGCCGATCTGCACCGCCGCCCGCCGTCCGCCGGGTCCCGCCCGGGCCTGTTGCTGCGCGCCTTCGGCTGGCTGCTCGGCCTGGCGCTGGCGGGCCCTGCGCCGGCGCTCGACCCCGACACCGACTTCGGCGACTACCTGCTGGAGCGCTGGACCGCCGAGGACGGCCTGCCGCAGATCACCGTGCTCACCCTTGCCCAGGACGGCGAGGGCTATCTCTGGGTCGGCACCCAGAACGGCATCGCCCGCTTCGACGGTCGCCGCTTCCACACGTTCAACCGGGCCAATACCGGCCTCGACCTCACCATGCCGGTGACCAGCCTCGCCGGGCCGGATGGCGAGGTCTGGTTCGGTACGCCGCGCGGTCTGCTGCGCCAGCAGCGGGGGCGTTTTGAAGAAGTGCCGATCGCCACCGCGCCGACCTCGGTGCGCGCCCTGCAGCACTGGGACGGCCAGCTGCTTGCGGCGACCGTGGATGGCCTGCGCAGCCCCGGCCGCCCCGGCCGCGCAGAGCATCTCGGCGGCGAGTCGGTGCAGGCGCTGGCCATCGACGCTGTCGACCGCCTGTGGGCGGCCACCGACAGCGGCCTGTTCCAGCTCGAACAGGGCCACGAGGCGCGCCGCTTTCCGCTGCCGCAGGCGGACACGCGGCCGCTGGCCCTTGCGGTGTGGCAAGGCAGCATCGTGCTCGGCAGCCGCGACGGCGTCTGGCTGTTCGATCTGGGCGACGGCGTGTGGCGGCGGCTGTTCCCGCAGCTGGCGGGTCAGACCGTGCCGACGCTGCGCGCCGACCGCCACGGCAATCTCTGGGCCGCCAGCGTCGAGCAACTCCAGCGCCTGCGCCCCGATGGCCGCCTCGAAGCCATCGGCGCAGCCGAGTTCGTGGCGCGACCATGGCTGCATGTGATCTTCGAGGATCGCGACGGCGATCTCTGGCTGGGCAGCCAGCGCGAAAGCCTGCTGCGGATCAGCGACTCGGCGCTGCGGGTGATCGGGACCCGGCAGGGCCTGCACGACAACCTGCTCTGGAGCGTGCTGGACGACGCCGAGGGTGGGCTGTGGGTCGGCACCAACGGCGGCCTTGCGCGCTGGCGGCGCGGCGCCGGCTTCGTGCGGGTCGAGCGCGGCGACGCCCTGCCCGATCCCGCCGTCTACAGCCTGCATCGCGATCCGCAGGACACGGTCTGGCTGGGCACGCGGGCCGGGCTCGCGCGCCTCGTCCAGGGCGTGATCGATGTCGACCCGGCCTTCCAGCCGCTGGCGTCCGCACAGATCACAAGCTTCGCCGACGACGTCGATGCGCTGTGGATCGGCAGCCTCGATGGGCTCTGGCGCTGGAAGGATGGAGCGCTGGTGCGCTTCGGCGCCGCGCCCGGCTCACCCGAGGCGCGCGTGCGCAGCCTGCTGCGGCAGGAAGACGGCAGTCTGCTGGTCGGCACGGAAGGTGGCCTGCGCCGTCTGCGCGGTGAGCACTGGGACAGCCCCGCCTGGGCCGCGCCGCTCGACGGCAGCTTCATCTCCAGCCTGCGCCCGCTGCCCGACGGCGCCCTGTTGCTGACCACCCTCGACAAGGGCATTGCCCTGTTCCGCCACGGCGAGCTGCGGGGCTTCGGCCTTGCGGACGGCCTGCCTTCGGCGAATGGCTGGACCTCCGACCTGGTCGGAGCCCATGTCTACATCAGCACCAACGATGGCGCCTACCGGCTGCCGCTGGCGCGCCTGCTCGCTCCGGATCGCGAGGCCGGCCTGCAGGCGGAGGTCGTCATCCGTGCGGTCAACCGCGCGCGCGGCGACCAGCGCATGGGCTGCTGCAACGGCGGCGGCCATGCCCGCAGTGCGCGGCTCGGTACCCAGCTCTTCTACCCGACCACCAACGGCCTGATCCGGCTCGATACCGAGCGCGTGCAGCACGCCGCCGACCGGCCGGGCCTGTCGATCGAGGCCGTGGAAACCGCCGCGGGCACGCTCGACTTCGCCCGCGAGGTGCGCATCGAGGCGCCACCGCGCGATATCGCGATCCGCTTCGCCGGCGTCAGCCTGCGCCACGCCAACGAGATCCAGTTCCGCTATCGCCTCGACGGCTACCAGAGCACGTGGACAGACGCGGTGGGTCTGCGAGCGGTCTACACCGGGCTACCGCCCGGCGAGTACCGCTTCCTGCTCGAGGGCCGCTTCCCCGGTCGCGAATGGCAGCGCGCCGAGACCCCACTCGACATCACCGTGCATCCCGCCTGGCACGAGCTCCGCAGCGTGCACCTCGGCGCGGCCCTCGTCCTGCTCGGACTTGTGATGCTGGGCTGGCGCTACAGCCTGGGTCGCAGCGAACGCCAGCGGCGCGCGCTGGCGGATGCCGTGCGCGAGCGCACCGAAGCGCTGGACCGCGCCAATGAGCGTCTTCGCAGCGCCAACGCCGCCCTGCTGGAAGAAAGCCGCACGGACGCCCTGACCGGCTGCGCCAACCGGCGCGCCGCCTTGCGCCTGCTGTCCGACTGGCCGGCCTACGCGCTGATGCTGGTCGATCTCGATCACTTCAAGGCGCTGAACGACCGCTACGGCCACGCCGCCGGCGATCAGGTGCTGATCACCGCCGCCACCCTGATGCGCGCGCGGCTGGGGCCTTCGGCTGTGCTGGCGCGCTGGGGCGGCGAGGAGTTCCTGGTGATCTGGCCGGGGCTTGACCTCGCGGAAGCGCTGGCCGAGGCCGAGCAGCTGCGGGCGACGCTCGCGCAGGCGGCCTTCCACACCTTGGGCGGTCAGGCCTTGCGCGTCACCGCATCGATCGGCGTGGCCGAGCATCCCCTGCACGGCAGCCGCGGCGATTGGCAGCTGTCCTTGGAGCTGGCGGATCGCGCCCTGTACCGGGCCAAGGCCAACGGCCGCAATCGCGTCGAGGGCGCGCAGCTGGACCTCGCCCCCGGCCAGGCATTGCCCACAGCGGGCGAGACCCACGCCCTCGACGTACTCGCTCAACAGGGCAGCCTGCGCTTCACCCGGCCGCGCGTGCTGCGGATCGGTTGAAGCCCGCTGTGTAGACTCCGGCGCGCCGTCCACCCCCCACGCCCAAGGTCCCGATGAGCCCTGCCGAGCCGAATCCCGCGGTCGACACCGCCAGCCTGCGCCTGCTGGATGCCGCCAGCGCTGCCCGCCGCCTGAGCCGGGTCGATGCCACCGAGGCCGCGGAAGCGCTGGTGCATCTGACCCACGGCCAGGCCGCCGAGGTGCTGGAGCAGCTCAGCGAAGGCCAGCGTGCGGCGATCCGCGCCGCCGGTGTCTCCGGCCTGCCGGATGCGCGGGCGCTGGACTATCCCGAGGGCTGCGTCGGTCGTCTGCTGGAATCGGCGCCTGCCGTCTTCGCGCCCGAGCTGCGCGTCGATGCCGCCATTGAAGCCCTGCGCGAGATCGTGCAGCGGCGCATGGTGATCTACGTCTTCGTGGTCGATGCACAGCAGCGCCTGCAGGGCGTCGTGGCCTTCCGCGAGCTGGTGTTCGCGCGGCCCGAACAGACGCTCGCCGAGATCATGCTGCGCAACCCTTTCAGCCTGCGGCCGGAAATGGCGCTGGAAGAGGCCATGCGCGAGGTGGTCACCCGGCACTACCCGGTGTACCCGGTCTGCGACGGCGAAGGTCGCCTGATCGGTCTGGTGCCCGGCGCGGTGCTGTTCGAGCAGCAGGCCTTCGAGATCTCGGCGCAGGCCGGCGCCATGGTCGGCGTCGAGCGCGAGGAGCGGCTGGCCACGCCGCTGTGGCGCAGCTTCCGCTTCCGTCACCCGTGGCTGCTGATCAATCTGCTCACCGTGTTCGTCGCGGCCGGCGTGGTCGGCGCCTTCGAGCATGCGATCGAACAATTGGTGGTGCTGGCCCTGTTCCTGCCCGTGCTGGCCGGCCAGTGCGGCAACCTCGGCGCGCAGTCGCTGGCGGTGACCCTGCGAGCGATGACCCTGGGCGAGACGCGGCAGATCCGCCCTCTCAAGCTCGCCGGCAAGGAGGCCCTGCTCGGGCTCGCCAACGGCGTGATCACCGGTGCGCTCGCCGCAGGCGCGATGTACTGGGCGGCCGGACGCAATCCGGGCGGCGATCCGCTGCTGCTGGCCCTGGTGACCTTCACTGCGATGAGCATCGGTTGCGCGCTCGCCGGCGTCGCTGGCGCGATGGCGCCGCTGGCGCTGAAGAAGGCCGGCGCCGATCCGGCGACGGCCTCGGCGATCCTGCTCAGCACCGCCACCGATGTGCTGAGCATGGGGCTCTTCCTTGGGCTCGCCAGCCTGGTGCTGCTGTAGCACCCACAGCTCCGGTGGGCCAGGGCCCACCCTATGAACCGCGATTTGCCTCGCTCCGCATCGGATCGCGACCCATTGCGCGTCCGATGGAGGTTTGCGGGAACACCGAGGCGAGGGTGTAGCTCCGGTGGGCCAGGGCCCGCCCTATGGACGGCGATGCGCCTCGCTCTGCATTGGGTGGGCCCTGGCCCACCATGAGCTCGACGCTCTCCCCGATCACGCTTCGCGCGCCGCCACTTGCGTCGCTGCCCGACGCGATGCAAAGCCCCCCCGCGCGCCTCAAATCAAGGGCGCAAACAGCTCCGCCAGATCGTCCTCGCCAAACGCCACCTTTGTGCTGGTGCCGCCGTCCAGCACCGCCTGTGCCAGCTGCGCCTTGGCCTGCTGCAGGTTCTGGATCTTCTCCTCGACCGTGCCCGCGCAGATCAGGCGATACACGAACACCGGCTTGTCCTGGCCGATGCGGTGGGCGCGGTCGGTGGCCTGCGATTCCACCGCCGGGTTCCACCAGGGGTCGTAGTGGATCACGGTGTCGGCGGCGGTCAGGTTCAGGCCGACGCCGCCGGCCTTCAGGCTGATCAGGAACACCGGCACCTCGCCGGCCTGGAAGCGCTCGACCAGGCTGGTGCGGTCGCGGGTCTGTCCGGTCAGCACCAGCGGCTGGATGCCGCGTTCGTTCAGCGCCTGCTCGATCAGCGCCAGCATCTCGGCGAACTGGCTGAATACCAGCACGCGGCGGCCCTCGGCCAGCAGGCTGTCGAGCAGGTCGAGCAGCAGGTCGAGCTTGGCCGAGTCCTCGACGCTGCGCGCGTGAGCCAGCTTGACCAGGCGCGGATCGCAGCAGACCTGGCGCAGCTTCAGCAGGGCATCGAGCACGATGATGCCGCTCTGGGCGAGGCCGCGTTCGGCGATCGCCTCGCGCACGCGCTCGTGCTGCACCAAGCGCAGGGTTTCGTACAGCTCGCGCTGTCGGCCTTCCAGCTCGACCTCGCGCAGGATCTCGGTTTTCGGCGGCAGGTCGGTCAGCACGTCCTGCTTGCGTCGGCGCAGCATCAGCGGCGCGATGCGGCGGTTCAGCCGCTGCTGGCGCTCCACGTCGGCCTGCTTCTCGATGGGCGTGCGGTAGAGGCGATTGAACTGGCGCTCGCTGCCGAGCACGCCGGGCTCGACCGCGTCCATCTGCGCCCACAGCTCGCCCAGGTGGTTCTCCAGCGGCGTGCCGGTCATCGCCAGGCGGCGGCTGACGTTCAGCTCACGAACCACCTGGGCGGCCTGGGTGCGCACGTTCTTGATGGTCTGCGCCTCGTCCAGCACCAGCAGCGAGAAGGGCTGCGCCACCAGCACCTCGCGGTCGCGCGGCAGCAGCGGGTAGGTGGTGATGACCAGATCGAACTCGGCCATCGACTCGAACAGGGCCTCGCGCTGGCTGCCGTGCAGCACCAGCACCTTCAGCTGCGGGCAGAATCGCCGCGCCTCGTTGCGCCAGTTCAGCACCAGCGAAGTCGGTGCAACCACCAGCACTGGGTCGGGCAGGCGCCCGGCCTGCTTCTCCACCAGCACATGCGCCAGCACCTGAACGGTTTTGCCCAGGCCCATGTCATCGGCGAGGATGCCGCCGAGTCGCGCGGCGGCCAGAAAGCCGAGCCAGTCCAGACCATCGCGCTGATACGGGCGCAGCTCGGCGCCGAAGTCGGTCGGCGGGTCGACCTGCACGCGGCGGCTGCGCAGCTGCTCCAGTTGCTGGTACAGCGGTGCAGCTCCGCGCCAGACCAGGCTGGCGCCGGTCAGCTCCTCGACAAGCGTGCTCTGCGCGCGGCCCAGGCGGATCGGCCCCTCGCGGTTCGAGCTGTCCTCCAGCCATTCAAGCAGGGGTTCGAGCAGCGCACGCAGGCGCTTCAGCGGCAGGCGGATGCGGCGATTGGCATCCAGCGGCGCCACATAGGTGGCGTTCTCCGGCTCGCGCGGGCCGGGCCGGCGCGGAAAGTCCGGGTCGGCCAGCACATGCCGCAGCACCGGCATCAGATCGATGCGCTCGCCGCCGATCTCGATGCCCAGGCTCAGGTTGAACCAAGCGCCACCGGCGTCTTCGTCGACCTCGGCCAGCCAGCCCTCGCTGCCGTCGAGCACGCGCGCCGGGTAGTCGCGGGCGAAGCGCACCTCGAAGCCGGCGTCTTCCAGCCGCGGCAGCAGCGGCTGCCAGTGCTCGGCGTCGGCGTGGCCGGCGCGGCCGCGCGGCAGCACGAAATCCTCGGGGCTGAAATCCTGGCTCGCCGCCATCGCCGCGCCGAACTCGTCGTCGGCGGCGCGCAGGCCCAACTCGTTCAAGCGCTCCAGCGCGGCCAGCTCGGCCGCCGCCGAGCGATGCACCTCGTAGACCTCGCCCTGGAGGTAGTGCCGCTCGACCTGGCGCGCGCCCAGCGGCGGCAGCAGCAGCGGCGGGTAGGAAAACGACAGCCGCGCGCTGGCGACCTGGCGATGGCCGTTGCGGCCCACCACCCGCTGTTCGCGCAGCTCCAGCACCGGAATTGGCGGCGACTGCAGCAACTGCACCTGGCCGCGCGGGCGCGGCGGCGGCAGGCCGGGCAGCTGGCTGAGCTTCTTCAGCCGCTCGCCGACGTGATCGACGTGTTCGGGCAGCAGCGCGGGCGCACTCGATAGCAGGCCCGGCAGCTTGGGGTCGGCATCGAGCGCGCCGAACTCGCCGCGCTGACGGTCCAGATACAGCAGGGTCTCGCCCTCGAGCACCAGCGCGCCGGGCGCGTCGATGACACGGCAGTACAGGCGCTGGCTGCCGTCTTCCAGATCCAGCCAGTCGAGCTCCAGCCCGCGTTTCGGCCCCAGGGTGAGGCGCTGGCCCGAGGCGCGCTCCAGCAGCAGCGGCCACTCGGCCGCCAGCGCCAGCAGCGCGCGTGCCTGATGCGCCGAACGCACCGGCAGGAAGTGGCGTTCCGCGCGGGTCAGCCCGTACAGCGGTTCCGCGCCCAGGCCCAGCGCGGCCAGCCGCTCCAGCTGTTCGGCCGAGTAGCCACCGGGCGGCTTGGGGCTGGGCCCACCGACCTGGCCGAGTTCGATCGCCACCGGGTTGGCAAAGCCGCCGCGCTTGCCCGCGCGCACCAGGCTGGGCTGCACCAGCAGCACCGGCTGCGGCAGGTCCATCACCTTCAGCAGCAGGGCCGGCGCGCGTTCGGGTTCGGGCTCCGGGTCCACCTTGGGCAGCGGCCGCGGGCCGACGCCGTCGACCTTGGCCATCCAGCGGTCCCAGGGTCGCAGCGCGGCCTCGGGCGAGGTGTCGGTCAGGGCGAGCAGCAGGGCGGCGGCGTGCAGGCAGCGCGTCTCGCGGCACTCGCAGATCCAGCGCGCCTGCAGGCCCTTGTCGCGGCCCGTCTGCATCAGGCTGATGCCTGTCGAGCCCAGCGTGCGGCCGATCGGCAGGCGCCCCGCGATCAGGCCGCCGGGGCCGTAGTCGAAGAAGTTGATGTTCTCGACCGCCCCGGCCAGCTCAGCCCCGCCGCGCAAGGCGGCCGGATCGAACCAACGCTGCCAGTCCTGCGACTGCAGCAGGGCGATGAACTCGGCTTTGGTCATGCGTGATGCGCGCTCGCGAAGCGGCCGGCCCCGGCTCCGCACCACGCGGAAGAGGGGCCAAGCCCGACCCGCGAGCGTAGCAGGATGGATCGGAAATCCGAATGGCTGGGGGTGGGGGAGGTTGGGGGGCGCGGTCCGAGCTAGCGAGCGCATTACATGGTTTGATCTGGTGTCGGCAGCAGCTCCTGAGACATGGCTGAGCGGGCCGACCCGCCTCGCTTGCCGACGCTCGCCGGCTGTGCTTTCATGCTTCCAACAACTTACCCGGCCTGACCGCCTCGACAAGAACGAAGTGGCGACCGGGTGCAAAAGCCGCCGAAAGGCGGTTTTTGCGTGTCTGGGGTCGGGAAATTCGGTTGGGAGTGGCAATGACACTGCGAACGCGGGTCTATGTCGATGGCTACAACCTCTACTACGGCTGCCTGCGCAAGACTCCCTACAAGTGGCTGGACATCCGGGCTCTTGCCGAGCGAATCCTCGCCACTGTCCTGCTGGACGTCGAGGGCGAGCCAGCCAGGTTCTCGCTGACGCCCCTTGCTGTCAAATACTTCACGGCTTCGATCCTCAAGAACTTCGCGCGTAGCGATGACTCGGTGCCGAGCCAGACGGCCTACCATCAGGCGCTTCGCGGCCATCTCGGGTCAGACTTGGGTCTGATCGAAGGCTACTACGCCGCGGAACCGGCGCGAGCGCATCGCCATGTCAAAGGTCAGGCTGCACGCGACTGCGAACTGGTGGACATCTGGAAGCTGGTTGAGAAGCAGTCGGACGTGGCTATGGCGCTACACGCCTACGGCGATGCGCTTCGCGCCGAAGTGGATCACGTGGTGTTCGTGACCAACGATACCGACGTGGTGCCCTGCCTCGATCTGATCCGGGCGCACACCGCGGCACGTATCGGTCTGATTGTCCCGACGCGAGCGAGTGAGCGGCCCGTCAACACAGATCTCTCCCGTCGCGCCGACTGGGTGCGCACGCATGTTCTCGAAGATGAGCTTGCGGGCTGTCAGCTTCCTCCGATGGTGAAGCTGGATGGTTGCGCAGTGCATAAGCCGCTGAGCTGGTACCCGCGCCCGGATCTGCTTGCGCCTCTGCTGGCCGAGGCGACTCGCGTCAAGCGCAGCCGGGGTGCGGCTTTGAAGTGGATGAACACGGCGTGCGAGCAGTTGGGCGGGCAGCGGCCAATCGACATGGCGGCCTCCGAGTGCGGCGCAGCCGCGCTTCGTGACTACATGGACAAGTACGCGGCAGACTTCGGCTTGCAGGCCGAACCCGCAGCGAGCGCCCAGAGCTGCCCATCGCCCTCCGCCACGGAATCCGAATGAACACACCAGAGCGATCCCACGCCGGCTTCCATGTCGCGGTCGACGGTGATGATGTCAACGCCCGACCGAATCGGCACCGATGTGCAGGAGCCCCAGGTGCGCTGATGCGCAGGAGCGCCACTGCCACCGCGATGCTCCTGACCACCGTCTTTGGGCTCAGCGCATGTTCGACGTGCGTGCGAGGCGTCAAGGACGTGATGGGTCGCGGTGACGAGGCGCATGGTTTCTGCGCGGCTACCGTGATGCGACCGAGCCGCTCCGAGTTCGAGAGCATTGGTTACTTCGGTCACTGCTTCTACCGGGGCAGAGATCTCGGGCCCTGTGGAGAGCTCGCCGTTTCCCCTCATGGTCGATACGCGGCATGGGTGGATAGTTCTACGGCGACGGTCAAGGCCTTTGCACCAGGGTGGTCCGATCCGCGTTGGATCACTTACGAGCGCAACACCAAGATCACGCGACTTGCCGTCACCGATGATCCCGCCCAGGTGCACGTCTTCACCGAGGGTGCGATCGCGCCTTCGTCAATCAATATCCCACGCGACGAATAGGTGGGCTGGCGTGGAGACCGAGGTGGCCCCGAGGCCAGCGCGCACCTTGTCCGCCTCACCCCACCTGCAAATTCGCATAAGACACCACCAGCCACTTGCTGCCCGCTTCTTCGAAATTGACCTGCACCCGCGCGTGCGGGCCGTCGCCTTCGAAGTCGGTGATCACGCCTGCGCCGAACTTGGCGTGGCTCACCAGGGCGCCGAGCTTCAGGCCGGCGGGGGTGGGTTCGGCGGCGAAGCGGGCGCGGGGCGCGGGCGATGAGAAGGCCGGGCGGCTGACCTGCACGCGTGGGCGCACTTCGTGCAGCACCTCGCTCGGGATCTCGCGCAGGAAGCGCGAGGGCGCGCCGTAGGTGTCCATGCCGTGGATGCGCCGCGCTTCGGCGTAGCACAGCACCAGCTTCTGGCGGGCACGGGTCAGGCCGACGTAGGCCAGGCGGCGTTCTTCTTCGAGGCGGCCGGCTTCTTCCATCGACTTCTGGCCGGGGAACAGGCCTTCTTCGAGCCCGACGATGCAGACCAGCGGGAACTCCAGGCCCTTGGCCGAGTGCAGGGTCATCAGCTGCACGCAGTCCTGCCAGGCCTCGGCCTGGCCTTCGCCAGCTTCGAGCGCGGCATAGGCGAGAAAGCCGACCAGCTCGGGCAGGGGCTCGGCACCTTCCTCCACTTCGACACGGGCGAAGCGGCTGGCGACGGTGACCAGCTCGTCGAGGTTGTCGGTGCGCGCGTCCAGCGTGCCGCGCGATTCCTCGGCGTAGTGCGTACGCAGGCCCGACACCGCCAGCACGTGGTCGATCTGTTCGGCCAGCGTCAGCTCGCGCGTGTCGCGGTCGAGCTGTTCGATCAGCTCGATGAAGCCGCGCAGCGCATTCTTGGCGCGGCCGGGCAGGGCACCCTGCGTCAGCTCGGCCAGCACGGCCTCCCACAACGAGAGGTTCTCGGACTGGGCGCGGGCGCGCACCTGTTCGATCGTCTTGCCGCCGATGCCACGCGCCGGCGTGTTGACCGCCCGCTCGAAGGCGGCGTCGTCGGCGCGGCCGGCAATCAGCCGCAGGTAGGCCAGGGTGTCCTTGATTTCGGCGCGCTCGAAGAAGCGCAGGCCGCCGTAGACGCGATAGGCCACGCCGGCCTGCATCAGCGCTTCTTCGAGCGCGCGCGACTGCGCGTTGGAGCGGTACAGCACGGCGCAGTCGGACGGGCTGCCGCCCTCGCCGATCCAGCGCTGGATGCGCTGCACCACGTGCTGGGCTTCGTCCATCTCGTTGTAGGCGGCGTAGAGGTCGATCGGCTCGCCCTCGCCGTCGGCCGTCCACAGGGTTTTTCCGAGGCGCTGCGGGTTGTGGCCGATCACCGCGTTGGCGGCCTTCAGGATGTTCGCGGTGGAGCGGTAGTTCTGCTCCAGCCGCACCGTGTGCGCGCCCTCGAAATCACGCAGGTAGTGCTGCACGTTCTCGACCTTGGCGCCGCGCCAGCCGTAGATGGCCTGGTCGTCGTCGCCGACCACGAAGGTCGAGCCGGTGGCGCCGGCCAGCACGCGCACGAAGGCGTACTGGATGGTGTTGGTGTCCTGGAACTCGTCGACCAGCAGATGGCCGAAGCGCTGCTGGTAGTGGTGCAGCAGGCCGGCGTGGTTCAGCCACAGCTCGTGCGCGCGCAGCAGCAGCTCGGCGAAGTCGACCAGGCCGGCGCGGCGGGCGGTGGTCTCGTAGGCCTCGTAGATGCGGATGAAGGTGTCGGTGGCCGGGTTGCCGCCGATCACATGCTTGGGCCGCTTGCCTTCGTCCTTCGCGGCGTTGATGAACCACGCTGCCTGGCGCGCGGGCCAGCGCTTCTCGTCGAGGCCCATGTCGTTGATCACGCGCTTGAGTAGCCGGATCTGGTCGTCCGAGTCCAGCACCTGGAAGGTTTCGGGCAGGCCGGCTTCATGCCAGTGCAGGCGCAGCAGCCGATGGGCGATGCCGTGGAAGGTGCCGATCCACATGCCGCGCCCGCCCTGGCCGCCGAGCTGGCTGATGCGATGTCGCATCTCGCCGGCGGCCTTGTTGGTGAAGGTCACCGCGAGCACGCCGTAGGGCGGCACGCCGAGCACCTCGGTCAGCCAGCCGATGCGGTGCACCAGCACCCGCGTTTTGCCGGAGCCGGCGCCGGCCAGCACCAGAGTGTGCTTGGAGTCGGTGGTGACGGCCTCGCGCTGGGCCGTGTTGAGCGCATCGAGCAGGTGGGAAACATCCATGCCGCATTGTAGCGGCGCGGGCTGTGGTGGCTGATTGAATAGGGTGGGCCCTGGCCCACCGTGGTCTTGACGCTTGCGTCGATCAGCGTGACCTGAGCAGCGTTGCCTCAACCGTCACGGCGAGACGCGGCACATCGCTTCGACGGTTTGCGGCCTTGACGCCCGCGTCGGCCAAGGAGGCCTCGACGGCGATCCCTTTGCCCGCCCAAGGGAGGCCACAGGTCAACGCATTGCACGGCTTTAGCTCGATGCCTTCGGCGGGTCATCGCGAGACCGGAGCGAGATTCGAGGCCATGGTGGGGCCCGGCCCACCGTGAGGCCAAGGCTCGCCCCGGTCATCCATTCCGAAGGCCACGGCTTGCGCCCGCCACTCGAACCCAAGGCGCAAGCCTCACCCGCGCACTCAACGCCGGGATGGGCCGCTGACCCCGTTCATTGATGCGGCAAGCTCGGATGCTGTCCTCACCCCGTCCGCTCAACCCCCGGCAAGGTGGTGACATAGCTCGCCCCCATCAGCTGCGAGGCGGTGTGGAAGCCGCTCGGCACATTGCCCTGCGCCAAGCGCTCAAGGATGCCGAGCGCGGCATCGACGGTGAGCGTGTAGCCGTTCGGCGTGCGCAGGCGGCGCGCGACGCGCTGGCCGCGGGCGTTGGTGGCCTCGCCCCAGACCCAGGTGGCGCTGCGCTCGCGCGAGGCATCGGAGGGCCCGCGCACCTTGCGTTCGACCTGGCGCTTCAGGAACTCCTGCACCGGCTTCAAGCCGAGCAGCGGGCCGAGCAGGCGCAGACGTCGCACGCGGCGGATCGTCGCCGGCGGCACCGCCATGTAGACCTCGATATTGGGAATGCCGGTGCTGAAGTACGCGGTGCAGACATCGCCCCAGGGAATCGTCATCGCCGAACGCTGCACGCCCTCGCGCTCGAAGTAGCGCACCTTCCAGGCCAGCGGCACGCGCTTCAACTCGCCGTCCTCGCGCACGCGGCCGCCCTTGCCCAGGCCCTCGACGCTGGTCTTGGCCGTGCCCGGGCTGGGCCCGCCGCCGGCTTCGAAGGCCAGCACGAGATGGGTCGCATCGGGCAGGTCGCGCTTCAGCTGCGCGGCCAGGCAGTCGGTGGGCACCACGTCGAAACCTGCGCCCGGCAGCACCAGCACGCCGGCCTGCTTGGCGCGCGCATCGTTGGACTGGCAGTGCGCGAACACGTCGATCTCGCCGGTGATGTCGAGGTAGTGCGTGCCGCTGGCGAGGCAGGCCTCCAGCATCGGCGCGCAGGTCGCCGAGAACGGGCCGGCGCAGTGCATCACCGCATCGACCTCGCGCAGGGCTTCGCGTAGCGCCGTCGCATCGCCAAGCTCGATCGCCTTCCATTCGAGATCCAGCGAGTCCGCCAGCGTCTTCAGCGCTTCGGCATTGCGTCCGGCCAGCAGCGGGCGCAGGCCACGCGCCACCGCGGCCTCGGCCATCAGGCGCCCGGTGTAGCCGTTGGCGCCGTAGAGCATCCAGCGCAGGCTCATGCCTTGTCTCCGCTGCGCTGGCGCATCAGCTTCTGAACCTGGTTGTAGTAGAACTCGGGGAACCAGCGCTTGATCCGCCAGCGCCGGCGCTCGGTGGCCGTCGGGATGATCAGGAACACGCCGCGCTCGGCGGCCTCGACGATGGCTTTCGCGATGTCATCGGCGCTCTCGCGCGCCTCCTCCATCAGCCGGGCCGCGGTCTTGCGCATGCGCTCGGAGCCGCGGAAGTTTTCCAGCAGGTTGGTCTTGAAGAAGGCCGGGCAGACCACCGACACCTTGAGGCCGCGCGGCTCGAACTCGCCGCGCAGGCCTTCGCTCAGGGTGACCACGCTGCCCTTGGCCACGCCGTAGGAGGACAGCCCCGGCGCACCGGCGAGGCCGGCGAAGCTGGCGATATTGATGATCTGGCCCGAGCCGCGCGCCAGCATGTCGGGCGCGAAGGTCTTGCAGCCGCGCACCACGCCGAGCAGGTTGACCTCGAGCATCCAGCGCCAGTCCTCGATGCTGGCCTCCAGCGTGGCGCCGCCCGAGGCGACGCCCGCGTTGTTGATCAGCACATCGAGCCCATGCCAGGTCGAGTTGACCTGATCGCGCAGCAGGGCCCAGGCCTCGTCGCTGGTGATGTCGACGGGAAACGCCAGCGCGCGGCCGCCAGCGGCCTCGATCTCGGCGCGCACGGCTTCGGCGCGTTCGAGGTTCAGATCGGCGATGCCGACGCGACAGCCCATCGCCGCGTAGCGCAGGGCGAGCGCGCGGCCCAGGCCGCTGCCGGCGCCGGTGATCAGGACGGTCTTGCTCATGCGTGGGCTTCCGCGAGAAAGGGAGCCCGCGATTCTAGGCGCAGGCCGCGCGCGTTCCGAATTCCGGCGCGAGCTTCCGCGATGCAGAACCTGCGCTGCCCGCGTAGGCTGCGGGGTCAGAGCGCCCGTGGCTGTTCTTCGGAGGTGTCGCAAGCAAGGGCCCTCGTCGGGCTTGACGCGCCTCCCTGACTCGGCCCTCGCATCGCTCGGGCAAATCGGATTTCTGCGCTCAGCTGGCGCAGGACAGCGGCCCGCTTCGCTCCACGAGGGGAGCGGGCTTTCGGAACGGAACCTGCACGCTGGGGCCGGGATAGACACGGAGGCGCCATGATCCTGACGGTGGGCAACAACAAGGGCGGCGTGGGCAAGACCGCGCTGGCGGCGCATCTGGTGTTCCGTGCGGCCGAGCAGCTGCGCGTGCTGGCGGTCGATCTGGACGGTCAGGCCAACCTCACGGCGACGCTGATCGAGCGCAGCGAGAAGCGTGGCCACGACGGCAGCGAGCTGCTGTTCACCGGCGACGAAGCGCCGCAGCCGATGCGCACGCCCGACCCCAACATCGACTTGCTGCCGGCCGGCAAGGGCCTGAACAGCACCGACCGTCTCAATCTGTCAGCGGCCTTCGAGGCCATCGGACACCTCAAGAAGCTGGCCGGCGCCTACGACCTGGTGGTGATCGACACCCCGCCCGCGATTGGATTGCGTATGACCGCCGCACTCGCCTGCGCGCGCCAGGTGGTGGTGCCGCTGGTGCCCGAGAGCTATTCGGTCGACGGCGTCTCCGCCGTGCTGGCCGAGATCGCGGGCATCGCCGAGAACCTCAACACCGCGATGCGCCCCGCGCAGTTCGTGCTGAACCTGGTCAATCCGCAGGCGCGCCAGCACCGCCGCATCGGCGAGCAGATCAGCGAGCGTTTCCCCGTGGTGCAGCCCTGGCTCAACCGCAGCGTGGCGGTGGCCGAGGCACTCGCCGAACGCCGGCCGGTATGGAGGCGCCCGACCTCGACCAAGGCCGCGCAGCAGTGGCGCGCGCTCACCGGGCGCCTGCTGGTCGATCAGGGCCTGCTGCGCGAGGTGTAGCGGGGCGCCCGCGCTGGCGACGCGGGGCGCTCGGCCTATACTCCGGCCCCCTCGCAATCCAAAGGCCAGCCGCTTCGATGAGTTCCAGCGCTTCCGAGATCAGCCGCAACCCCGCCCAGATCGCCCAGCGCATCAGCGCTCAGATCGCACAGGAAATTGCCGCCCAGCCCGCCCAGGTGCGCGCCGCGGTCGAACTGCTGGACGGCGGCGCCACCGTGCCCTTCATCGCGCGCTATCGAAAGGAAGTGACGGGCGGCCTCGACGACACGCAGCTGCGCACCCTCGAAGAGCGTCTGATTTACCTGCGTGAACTGGAAGACCGCCGTGACGCGATCCTCGCCAGCATCCACGAGCAGGGCAAGCTGAGCGACAGCCTTCGCGCCGACATCGAGGCTGCCGACACCAAGGCGCGGCTGGAAGACCTCTACCTGCCCTACAAGCCCAAGCGCCGCACCAAGGCGCAGATCGCCCGCGAGGCCGGCCTCGAACCGCTGGCGCTGGGCCTGCTGGAAGATCCGAGCGAAGCGCCGGAAGCGCGCGCCGCTGCCTACGTCGATGTCGACAAGGGCGTGGCCGACGTCAAGTCCGCACTCGAGGGCGCGCGCGCCATCCTGATCGAGCGCATCAGCGAAGACGCCGCCCTGGTCGGCGAGCTGCGCGACTGGCTGTGGAGCAGCGGCGAGATCGAGGCCAAGGTCCTCGAGGGCAAGCAGCAGGAAGGCGCGAAGTACAGCGACTACTTCGACCATGCCGAAGCCATCGCGAAGATCCCCTCGCACCGTCTGCTGGCGCTGATGCGCGCGCGCAACGAGGGTGTCATCAGCATGGACCTGCTGCCCAAGGCCCAGGTCAGCGCCGCGAGCGAAGACCCGCGTGCGGCGGCTACGTCGGCCGGCCATCTCGAAGCCGAGCGCCGCGTCGCCCTGCGCGCCGGCGTGGCCGAGCGCGGTCGACCGGCCGATGCCTGGCTGCGCGAGACCGTGCGCCACGCCTGGCGCTTCAAGCTGCATCTGTCGCTGTCGCTGGACCTGCTGCTGAAGGCGCGCGAAGCGGCCGAGGAAGAGGCCATCCGCGTGTTCGGCGACAACCTGAAGGACCTGCTGCTGGCCGCACCGGCCGGCCCGCGCGTGGTGATGGGGCTCGACCCCGGCCTGCGCACCGGCGTCAAGGTCGCCACCGTCGACCGCACCGGCAAGGTGGTGCAGACCGGCACGATCTTCCCGCACGCGCCCTCGAACCGCTGGGATGCCTCGATCGCCGAACTGGCACGCGCCTGCGCGGCGCATGGCGTGGAGCTGATCGCGATCGGCAACGGCACCGCCTCGCGCGAGACCGATCGCCTGGCCGCCGAGCTGATCAAGAAGCACCCCGAGCTCAAGCTGCAGAAGATCGTGGTCAGCGAGGCCGGCGCTTCGGTGTACTCGGCCTCGGAAATCGCCTCGAAGGAGCTGCCCGAGCTCGACGTCAGCCTGCGCGGTGCGGTCTCGATCGCCCGCCGACTGCAGGACCCGCTGGCCGAGCTGGTCAAGATCGATCCCAAGTCGATCGGCGTCGGCCAGTACCAGCATGACGTCAACCAGACACGCTTGGCGCGCGCGCTCGATGGCCGCGTCGAGGACTGCGTCAACGGCGTCGGCGTCGATGTGAACACCGCCTCGCCGGCGCTGCTTTCGCGCGTGGCCGGTCTCTCGGCCAGCGTCGCCGAGAACGTGGTGCGCTTCCGCGACGAGCACGGTGCCTTCCCCAGCCGCCGTGCGCTGCTCAAGGTGCCGCGCCTGGGTGAGAAAGCCTTCGAGCAGTGCGCGGGCTTCCTGCGCATCAACGGTGGCGAGAATCCTCTCGACGCCTCCAGCGTGCATCCGGAGGCCTACCCGGTGGTCGAGCGCATCCTCGCCAAGTGCGGGCGCCAGGTGCGCGAGGTGATCGGCGATGCGCCCTTCCTGCGCGGCCTCAACCCGGCTGAGTTCACCGACGAGCGCTTCGGCCTGCCGACCGTGCGCGACATCCTGCGCGAGCTGGAAAAGCCCGGTCGCGACCCGCGCCCGGAGTTCAAGACCGCGCGCTTCGAGGATGGCGTCGAGGACATCAAGGACCTGAAGCCCGGCATGGTGCTGGAGGGCGTGGTCAGCAATGTCGCCGCGTTCGGCGCCTTCGTTGATCTCGGCGTGCACCAGGACGGGCTGGTGCACGTGTCGGCGCTGGCCGAGCGCTTCGTCAAGGATCCGCGCGAGGTGGTGAAGGCGGGGCAGGTGGTCAAGGTCAAGGTTCTGGAAGTCGACCTGCCGCGCAAGCGCATCGCGCTCAGCATGCGCCTCGATGACCCTATCGGCGAGGAGCGCAGCGCACAGCGTGGCCTGCGCCGCGAGGATCGCCCGACCCAGGCCGCGCAGAAGCAGATGGCGCGCAACCAGCCGGCGGCGCCGGCCGGTGCGCTGGCCGAGGCCCTGCTGCGGGCCCGCCGAAGCTGAGGTCGCAGGCGGCCGCGTTCCCGCATCGATGCCGACGCGGGAACGCAAGGCACCGCTGGATGACGGAACGCGGCATGGCTGGACGCGGCCGCCCGCGCATCGGCTAAGCTCGCGCACCGCCCGCGCGATCGTTCAAGCGCCGGCCTATCGCCAACACATACGTCCATCGAGGTCGTCGCATGAAGCGCAGGGATCTGTTGAAGGGAGCGGGTCTGGCGGCTGCGGGCTCTGGGCTGGCTCTGGCCGGCTGCAGCCAAGGCCAGCCGTCGAACGCTGCGGCCCCAGCGGCTTCGGCCGACGAGCCCGTGCGCAACTGGAAGATGGTCACGGCCTGGCCGGCTGGTTTTCCCGGTCTCGGGACGGCGGCTGCAGATCTTGCCGCGCTGATCACCCGCGCCAGCGGCGGTCGGATCAAGGTTCGCGTCTACGGGGCCGGCGAGCTGGTGCCGGCCTTCGAAGTCTTCGATGCCGTCAGCCGCGGCACCGCGGAAATGGGTCACGCCGCTGCTTACTACTGGGGCGGAAAGTCGCCAGCGGCGGCCTTCTTCTGCACCGTGCCCTTTGGGCTGACCGCCATGGAGATGAACGGCTGGCTGTATTACGGCGGCGGGTTGGAGCTGTGGCGCGAGCTGTACGCCCAGTTCGGCCTGGTGCCGTTCCCGGCTGGCAACACTGGCGTGCAGATGGCCGGCTGGTTCAAGCGCGAGATCAACAACGTCGCCGATCTGGCTGGCCTCAAGATGCGAATCCCCGGCCTAGGCGGCGAGGTCATGTCCAGGCTCGGCGCAACGCCGGTGAATCTCCCCGGCGGTGAGCTGTTCAGCGCCCTGCAGTCCGGCGCCATCGACGCCACCGAGTGGGTGGGGCCCTACAACGACCTCGCCTTCGGCCTGCACCGCGTCGCCAAGTACTGCTACTACCCGGGCTGGCAGGAACCCGGCCCGACCCTGGAGTGCATGGTCAACAAGGCGGCGTTCGAGAGCCTGCCCGACGACCTGAAGGCCGTAGTCGAGTCCTGCTGCCGCGCCGTCAACGATTCCATGCTGGCCGAGTACACCGCCCGCAATCAGGCCGCGCTGGACACCCTGCGGCACGAGCATGGCATCGAGTTCCGGCCGCTGCCGGCGGATGTGCTCGATGCGCTGCGCCAGGCCAGCATCGAGGTGCTGGAGCAGACCGCGGCCCGCGACCCGTTCGCCGCCAAGGTTTACGCCTCGGTGAAGGCCTTCCGCGCCAGCGGCCGCGCCTGGGCCGCGGTGTCCGAGCAGGCCTACCTGCAGCAGAGAGGCGACTGGAGCTGAGTCTGCGGAACAGTGACGCAGGGCCTAGCTCTGCTTTTTGCGCCCGCCCGGTACCTGCCCGATAATCGGCCCCCCTCGCGCCCCTGGCGCCCCCTCGGAAGCTTTCCGTGTCCCAGTTTCTCGAACGCCTGCCGGAATTCATCGGCAACCATCCCATCTTGTCGATGGCTTTCGTTGGCCTCACCGCCGCGATCGTCATCAATGAGCTCTCGCGCCTGCGCCGCGGCTACAAGGCCATCAGCCCGGCCCAGCTGACCCTGCTGATGAACCGCGAAAACGCGCTGGTGGTCGACGTCAGCGCCATTGCCGACTTCGAGAAGGGCCACATCCTCGGCTCCAAGCACGTGGCCATGAGTCAGTTCGACCCGGAGAACAAGACGCTGGCCAAGGTCCGCGAGCTACCTGTCGCCGTGGTCTGCCGCACGGGCATGACGGCGTCCAACGCTGCCGCGCGCCTCGTCAAGGCCGGCTTCAAGAACGTCTTCCTGCTCGAAGGCGGCGTCCAAGCGTGGCAGGCAGCCGATCTGCCCCTGGTCCGCGGAAAGGCTTGAAGCGCGGGCCCCACGCCCCAAACCCCATTCCCCAACCGGGACGGATTGGTTCCGCGCCCGTGGGATACTCGCCGGCTTCCGGCACACCCCAATCATTCGGAGTACACCATGAGCGAAGACAACCAGATGGCCGCCAACGGCGCAGGTGAACAGGCCCAGGCGCAGCTGGTGCTGCAGAAGATCTATGTGAAGGACGCGTCCTTCGAGGCGCCGTCGGCACCGCAGATCTTCCAAGAAGAAATCTCCCCGCAGCTGCAGCTCAACATGAACCAGAAGGTCACCGCCCTGGCCCAGGATGTGTTCGAGGTCGTGCTGACCCTGACCCTCACCTGCGGCGCCGGCGACAAGACCGCTTACCTGGTGGAAGTGCAGCAGGCCGGCGTGTTCACGATTTCGGGCTTCGACGCCCGCAACCTCGACGCCGTGCTCGGCACCTACTGCCCCAACACCCTGTTCCCCTACGCGCGCCAGCTGGTCAGCGACCTGATCCAGGCTGGCGGCTTCCCGCCCTATTTCCTGCAGCCGATCAACTTCGACCAGCTCTACGCCGAAACCCTGCGTCGCCGCGCCGAGCAGGCCGGTGGCCAGCTCGCGGGCGAACCCGCCGGCAACGCTTGAATCCAACGATGAGGCGGCATGCATGAGCGACACGCTGAAGATCGCCGTGCTGGGTGCGGGCTCCTGGGGCACCGCACTTGCCGCCCAGATGGCACGCAACGGGCACGCCGTCACCCTGTGGGGGCGTGACCCGAGGCAGATCGCCGAGCTGCGCGAACATCGCAGCAACGAACGCTACCTCCCAGGCATTCCCCTGCCGGAATCACTGGGTTACAGCGACGATCTCAAGCAGGCCGTGCTCGACGCAGAGCTGCTGCTGGTGGTCGTCCCCAGTCACGCATTTCCCGAAACCCTCGCCGCCGTAGCGCCGATGAGCGCGCATCTGCGCGGCGTGGCCTGGGCCACCAAGGGGTTCGAGCTTGGCTCCGGTCGTTTTCTGCACGAAGTCGCCTCCAGCCTACTGCCCGTGGACATGCCACTGGCCGTGGTAACGGGCCCGTCTTTCGCCAAGGAGGTTGCGCAGGGGTTGCCCACGGCTGTGACGGTGCATTCCGATGACGCCGGCTTCGCCCGGCTGGCCGCCGAAACACTCCATGGCGCGAGCTTCCGTGCCTACACCGGCAGCGACATGCTGGGTGCGGAACTGGGCGGCGCGATGAAGAACGTTCTCGCCGTGGCAACCGGCATCGCCGACGGCATGCAGCTTGGCCTGAACGCGCGCGCCGGACTGATCACGCGAGGCCTTAACGAGATGCTGCGGCTCAATTCTGCGATTGGCGGCCGCACGGAAACCCTGATGGGTCTTGCTGGCTTGGGCGATCTCGTTCTGACCTGCACGGGCGATCTCTCGCGCAATCGTCGGCTTGGGCTCGCGCTCGGGCGTGGCGAAGCGCTGGAATTCGCGGTGCAGGCCATCGGTCAGGCCGTCGAGTCCATCCAGACGGTCGACGAGGTCATGCGTCTGGCCGAGCGCGTGCAGCTGGAGCTTCCTATAAGTGCATTGGTACAGCGCGTGCTGCACCAGGAGATCACGCCGCACGAGGGCTTGCGCCTGCTGCTGTCGCGCGAACAGAAGCCCGAATACCCTCCGGGCTGGTTCGCCAGCTAGGGATGCAGACGCCCCGCAAACTTTCTCGCCGCTGCCTCTTTACAACGTTGGAAAACGCGGTATAGTGGGCGGCTCGGACGGACGGGGCGCTGCTGAAGCGGTTCCGG
>VFQU01000478.1_pt1 | contig 35512 bp, 26 predicted proteins | sample 3512311 | NCBI WGS metagenome assembly VFQU01 (sample SAMN10412377, study PRJNA504923) | tailings metagenome | isolation source: Relicate 3 Philex TSF3 active mining site | place: Philippines: Tuba, Benguet | collected 2017-08-29
GAACTGGAAACCAACTCTTTCTTGCTAAATTTCAACTTGCCTTCGACGAGATCGATCACGATCGTATCTCCTTCGCCGAATGCGTTTTCGAGCAGTTTGGTTGCAATCGGGTTTTGTAGTTCGCGTTGAATGGCTCGCTTCAGGGGACGTGCGCCGTAAGTTGGGTCGTATCCAACATCGGCAACATATTTCTGGGCTGCAGCCGAAAGTTCCAACGTAATTTTCTGATCGCTCAACATGCTTTGAATTCGGAGCAATTGCAGTCTGACGATCTCGCCTAATTCTGCTCGGCTCAATGGATGGAACAGGATAGTATCGTCGATCCGGTTGAGAAATTCAGGGCGGAAATGTTTCCGGAGAGCCGTCATGACTCGTTTCTGCATTTCCTCGTACTTGGCTTCATCGCCTGCGATATCGAGAATGTGTTCGCTGCCAATATTGCTCGTCATGACGATGACTGCGTTGCGAAAATCGACGGTGCGACCTTGAGAATCGGTAATTCGCCCATCGTCGAGAACTTGCAGCAGAATGTTGAACACATCCGGGTGGGCTTTCTCTACTTCATCCAGCAAGACAACCGAGTAAGGCTTGCGACGAATCGCTTCTGAAAGTTGTCCGCCTTCGTCATAGCCGACATATCCAGGAGGCGCACCGACCAGACGCGAGACGGAATGCTTTTCCATGTATTCCGACATATCGAGGCGCACGATCGCATCATCAGAGTCAAACAAAAATTGCGCCAATGCCCGCGCGAGTTCTGTTTTACCGACTCCGGTTGGTCCCATGAATAGGAATGATCCAATCGGACGGCTGGGATCTTTCATTCCCGATCGCGCTCGACGAATTGCGGCGGCAACGGCTTCGACTGCATCATGCTGTCCGATCACTCGTTCATGCAGATGCCCTTCCAAATTGAGCAGTTTTTGCCGTTCAGATTCGAGCAGTCGAGTAATGGGGATGCCTGTCCATCGCGCTACGATTTCAGCAATGTCTGCTTCGGTGACTTGTTCGCGGAGCAGTGTGCTTCCTCCGGCTTGCAGTTCAATGAGCTGCGCTTCTTGTTTTTCTCGATCGTGCTGTAAGGCTTCTAGGCGACCGTATTTTAACTGTGCGGCGGTATTGAGATCGTAGGCGCGCTCAGCTTGCTCGATTTGCACGCGCAGTTGATCTTCTTCTTGTTTGAGCGATTTAATCGTTTCAAGAATTTGTTTTTCGCTTTGCCATTGCGAATCGAGCGCGTCTTTTTTGGGCTGAAGCTCTGCAATTTCTTGTTCCAGCCGTTCTAAGCGATCTTTAGAATTGCGGCTGAGTCCGGTTAAACCTGTGATTTTGTCTTCGCTCTTGATCGAGAGCTTTTCCATTTCAAGCTGTCTCAATCGACGCTCGATTTGCTCTAGCTCGGTCGGCTTGGAGGTGATTTCCATCCGCAGTTTTGCAGCAGCTTCGTCAACGAGATCGATCGCTTTATCGGGAAGAAAGCGATCGCTAATATATCGGCTCGATAAGGTTGCCGCTGCCACTAATGCTGAATCAGTGATATTGACCCCGTGATGGACTTCGTAGCGCTCCTTTAAGCCGCGCAGGATCGAAATCGTGTCTTCAACGGTCGGCTGGTCAATCATCACCTGCTGGAATCGCCGTTCTAGCGCCGCATCTTTCTCGATATATTTGCGATATTCATCTAAAGTAGTTGCTCCAATACAGCGCAACTCGCCTCTTGCTAGCATCGGCTTCAGCAAGTTTCCGGCATCCATATTGCCTTGCCCTGCTGCTCCGGCTCCGACCACGGTATGAAGTTCATCGATGAAGAGAACGATTTGCCCATCGGACTGAATGACTTCTTTCAGGACGGCTCGCAGTCGATCTTCAAATTCGCCTCGATACTTCGCACCAGCAATCAACGATCCCATGTCGAGCGAGATTAATTTCCGATTTTTAAGCGATTCGGGAACGTCACCATTGATAATTCGTTGGGCAAGACCTTCAGCGATCGCGGTTTTCCCAACGCCTGGTTCTCCGATTAAGACTGGATTATTTTTCGTTCTGCGAGACAGAACTTGCACAACCCGACGAATTTCTTCATCCCGCCCAATCACTGGATCGATTTTTCCGGCTTTGGCGCGCTCGGTCAGATCCATCCCGAATTTCTCTAAAGCGGAATAACGGGATTCAGGGGCTTGATCGGTCACTTTTTGGCTACCACGAACGTCTCGAATTGCCGTATCTAGCCTTGCGGTATCGACATTGAGGCTGCGAAATAGCTTCATGCCGAGGCGAGGATCATCTGCAAAGGATTTGAGGAGATGCTCGATCGAAATAAAATCGTCTTGCATCGCGACACGGGCGGTTTCAGCCCGATCGAGCATGACATCCAGATTACGACCCAGGTAGAGCTGTTCAGAACTCCCGACTTTGGGCTGGCGACGGGCATACTCGTCGATCTGCTGCCACAAGCGGGTTGCTTCCACTCCAACTTTAGTTAAAATTTTTGCTGCTAGCCCATCTTCTTGCTCTAGCAGGCTAATCATTAAATGTTCAACTTCTAAATTCTGGTGTCGATAGCGGCGTACGACATCTTGTGCCTGTACGATCGCTTCCCAGGCTTTATCTGTAAATTTGCTTGGGTCTGTGGGTTGCATGTATTCCGATAGGTCTATTCATCATTCTTCTTGAGCCTTCATTGTAGCGACTTAGGGTCAAGAGTTTGTATTGAGTTGAGCAGTCTCATGGTTGAAGCAGGGTTTGCAGCTTCATGATGATTTTTGCCCGGCAGTAAATTTTTGATTTCCAAAATATCGGCTTGAGCTTTTGCATCAGAGAATTTTGGAAAAAACCTTGCGGCACTTAATTTATTCCGTTAAAAGCAAAAGGCACGATCGATATCGATCGTGCCTTTTTACTCATTTGAGTGCGAGATTATTCAACGCCTTCGATGCGGTCTTCGACTTCTTGATAGAGTTCGCGGAGTCGATCGAGGTTTTCTTCGCTCGTTTCCCAATAGCCTCGACCATTTGCTTCGAGCAAGGTCGTGACCATCTTACGGAACGAGTTGGGATTGAGATCCAACAATCGCTTACACATTTCCTCATCTTTGAAGAATGTGGTGTTGGTATCTTCGTAAACCCAGTTATCAACAGCGTTTGCCGTTGCTGACCAGCCCATTGTATTGACCAATCGCTTCGACAATTCCCGCACGCCTTCATACCCGTGGCTCAACATGCCCTCATACCATTTCGGATTGAGCATCTTCGTCCGAGCATCGAGACGAACGGTTTCAGAAAGTGTCCGAATCTGAGCATTCGCCGTGGTCGTGTCTGCCATGTAGGAAGAAGGCATCTTGCCGTCATCGCGCAGGCTCGACACGATCTTGGTCGGATCGGAGTCGTAGTAGTGCGAAACGTCGGTGAGCGAGATCTCAGAAGAATCGAGGTTTTGGAAGGTAACATCGGCAGTCTTCAGCGAGGCGCGGAAAACGGCTTCGTTTTGTTCCATCATGCCGGGATTGTCTGAGGAGAAAGCAAACCCTTTCCGAGAGAGGTACATGTTTTGCAGTTCCTCTTCGTTCTCCCACGTACCATTCTCAACGGCTAAGTTGATATTCGACGAGTAAGAACCAGAAGCATTCGAGAACACACGAGTCGCCGCTTGGCGCAGGTTAATGCCTAACTCATCGGCTTGCTTCATCGCGTGCTTGCGAACAAAGTTCATTTCCAAAGGTTCTTCTGCTTCGGCAGCCATTTTCACAGCTCGATCGAGTAATGCCATCTGGTTAATAAACAAGTCGCGGAATACACCGGAACAGTTGACGACGACATCGATCCGAGGTCTGCCTAACTCTTCTAAAGGAATCAAGTCCAGCTTATTAATCCGTCCCAAGGAGTCGGGTAACGGACGAACTCCAACCATCCAGAGAATCTGAGCCAGCGATTCGCCGTATGTTTTGATGTTGTCAGTTCCCCAGAGCACGCAGGCGATCGTTTCTGGGTAAGCTCCGTTATTCTCTGCACATTGCCGAGCAATTAAGCGATCGACGACGATCTTCGCAGATTTCACCGCAGCAGCAGTCGGAATCGATTGTGGATCAAGTGCGTGAATGTTCTTTCCAGTCGGCAATACATCGGGGTTCCGAATCGGATCACCACCGGGGCCTGGCAGAATGTATTCCCCTTCTAGTGCCGTCAGCAATGCACCCAATTCATTGTCTGCAACGACTTGCTTCAAGCAGAATTGCAGGAACTCGATCAGCGGCTTGATCGCTTCTTGATCCACATTCGGATAGCCTGCTTCATGCAGAGCTTCGATCCAAGGTGCTTTCTTGTTGCCTCCAAAGTTAAACAAATTGCCTAACATTGAGGTTTTAGAGACGCGTCCTTCTTGGTCGATCTGAGCATTGACCATTGCTGCGACAGCATTGCGAGTTGCTTGGTTGATGTCATTCAACAGTTGAACATCATTGAGCACGCCCAAATCACTGTTTTGGAAGACTTCGTCAATGTCACGGTTCACGCTATTCGCAATGATCCGAGGCAAGCTCAGCATTTCTTCTTCAGGACGATCGAGACTCGCAATATTCACTAAAGTTGCGATCGCTTCTTCTGCCGTAGGTGGCTTACCAATCACGTGCAATCCGCAAGGTAACAACCGCGATTCGATCTCCATCAGTTTGATGTAGACCTTTCCAACGATCGTATCTCGCTCTTCTTGGCTCAATTCGCTGGCATTGTCAGGAAACGCAATATCTTTATCGAGATTGCAAATCCGAGCTTTATCCATGATTGTATCGACGATCTGAACCCCACGACCGGAGTCTTTCAGGGTTTGATAAGAGCCAACTAATTCGCTCAGTTCTTTCAGCCCTTTGTATAGTCCAGCATTCTCAGCCGGAGGTGTTAAGTAACTGATCGTTTCAGCGTAAGAGCGGCGTTTTGCGATCGTTGCCTCAGATGGATTATTGGCAGCGTAGTAGTAAAGGTTCGGAATGGTGCCGATCAAGCTATCTGGGAAGCATTCATCGGACATCCCAATTTGCTTACCAGGCATAAATTCCAACGATCCATGGGTTCCAAAGTGCAGGACTGCGTCTGCTTTCCAGATTTTCTCTAGATAGGTGTAGTACGCTGCGAATCCGTGGTGTGGACTTGCCGATCGCGAGAACAACAGCCGCATCGGATCACCTTCATATCCGAAAGTCGGCTGAACTCCGATAAAGACATTTCCAAACGATTTCCCATACACCAAAAGATTTTGTCCATCGGTGTTGAGATGTCCAGGAGCTGGTCCCCATGACGGGATTAAGCGCTCATGATAGGGAGTCAATTCCTCGTATTCAGGAACTGACATCTTGTAAGCAATGTTCAGTTCGGGGCTGTTGTACTGGGCGCGAGCATCATGCAGCACTTCTAGCATCAACGCTTCACCTGATTCAGGCAAATCTTGAACGTCATAGCCGTTTTGCTTCAAAGCTTCCATGGCTTTGTAAATCGAGCCAAAGACATCCAGGTAAGCTGCGGTTCCCACGTTACCTTTATCCGGCGGGAAGCTGAAGACTGTAATTGCAACACGCTTATGCAGCTTAGGTTTGCGACGCAGATTTGCCCATTTCAAGGCGCGTTGTGCGATCGCTTCGACTCGATCCTGAAGCGCGATCGCTTTACCCGTCGCACCATCTCGACCCGACACGATGATCGGCTCGATCGCACCATCTAGCTCAGGCAATGCGATTTGTAATGCAACTTGAATCGGGTGCAATCCGAGTTCGCTATCTTGCCACTCTTCGGTTGTTTGGAAGACCAGCGGCAATGCCACCATGTAAGGACGATTCAAGCGGCGCAAAGATTCGATCGCTTTGGGATGATCTTGACGAGCGGGACCACCAACCAGCGCAAATCCAGTCAAAGACACAACGACATCGACGATCGCGTTTTCGGGATTAATCGGATCATAGAAAAACGCATCAACTGGCTTCGAGAAATCCAAGCCACCCGCAAAGACTGGAATCACCCGTGCGCCCATCGCTTCAAATTCTTGAACCATTGCGACATAGTGAGCGTCATCCCCTGTGACCAGGTGAGTTCTTTGCAACACCAGCCCAACCGTTGGAGCGAGAGGGTCGCGCAGATCTTCGGGAATATCTTTGCGAGAGCTAAACCAGTTGAGATACTCTTTGAGATCCTCGAACATGTGAGGAGCCATCGGATGCCAAATTCCTAGATCCGGATAAACCTGCGGGTCTTGGTATTCGACGTTATGACCGATTTCGCCTTTGAAAACATACTTATCTGCCAACATCAGCAGAAAGTTTTCTAAGTTGTCTGAATTGCCGCCGAGCCAATATTGGAAGCTCAACATAAAGTTCCGAGCATCCTGGGCTTTATCCATCGGCAAGTACTTCAACACTTTGGGCAAAGTATTGAGTAACTTCAGCATCGCGTCTTGGAAGCCTGCGCCGGAATTTTCCTTGCGCTTCTTCATGAAGTTCGCGATCGCGCTTTTTGACTGTCCCAACTGAGCCATTGAGAAGCTACCCAATTTGTTTAGGCGCATCACTTGCGGCATCGACGGGAAGACGACTGCTGCGTCTAAACGATCGCGATGCGGCTCAACGGCAGCAACCACTTTCTCCGCTAAATCTTCGAGGAAAATGAGCGAGGCAATGAAAATGTTTGCTTCTGAAACATCGCGTTGAAAGGCTTCGTAGTTCTCCGGGTTGCGGAGTTCTTCAATCAGATAGCCACTAATTTCAACAGCGACCTTGGGATGATTTGCATTAATTGATCGAACGGCGGCGGAGAGCGCACTTTGATACTGTGGCTCTAACACGACATAGACCACCTTGAGCAATGACCGTCCTGCCAAGTTCTCTGGCGTAATGTGTCGAACGGTGGGCTTGACGTGGGTGAACATGCAGTCAGACTCCTTTTAGCGTGTTCTCTTCTTAAATCGACAAGCGAACGTGAGCGTCCTAATCCAGATCAACCCCAGATTCAGGCAGAGATGTAACGCTTTGTAAAGTTACATGCTCGGCTTTGCGATCGCAAACTGTATTTAATCTACATTTGTGTTTTTACCAGAAAACGTATACATAAAGCGCATTTCGGGACATATATGACACAAATTGATAAGAAATCGGTAATTTTTTGTTACTAACCGTTACAGAGTTATGAGCTAGTGCTCTAGTTTTCTTTACATTTCTTAATTAAGAAATGTAAAGATGAACCTTTCAAGCTAGGTATAAGGACTTATTAACCCGATAAATTCGCAATATTTTGTAATATTTAATTTTTCAGATCGGTATTTTTCAAAATCGTCTGCTGTACCCAATTGGGAAGTTTCTGTGCACCAGGCTGACTCAGAACTGCGATCGAGAATCCTGCAACAATCAAGCTGCTTAAAATTGTGATCAAGGGAGAATGTTTGGCAAGCCCTGAATCTCTCATGATTCTTGCAATCGGGCGGCTCTGCTTCCTCAACTGCCGACTACTTGGCTTTAATTTTTTGACGCTGAAGGGATCGCGAACATAATGACCGCTAATACTTACAACAAGGCGCGATCGACAATGCGGACAGGTCAGTAATCCATTCACAGAGTTGACTGAGACAAAGTTGCCTGTACGATGGCAAACCGGGCAAGCATGAGAACCGCGATCAAAGGTATCAGCATTCATTGGCAGCAGAAAACCAGCAAAATGACAACATTCGGAAGGCGCGTTTTTAAAGTCGAGTCAATCCAAGCGAAAAATAGCTTCAAGACTTAAATAGCTAAGAAATAATATTTGTAATAGGTTGAGACTTGATCCTTTGATACCAGTTTACCCGCGATCTTCCGTGCAAAGTGCGATCGTTCAGCAAAATTGCGGAAAAATGAGAGCGATTTTTTTCGCAGTTTCGTCTTCTCGGAAGGGCAAAATTTGCCCTGTGTCGAAATCTTTCGGAATTTCGCAAAATACTTGTCTACTCTGGCTTTGATCAATCACAATGAGAATGAGAAATAAAAATTAATCATTATTGATAACCCCTGCCGTGCCCTCGACCTCGCCGCCCAAAATTCTGCTGCCTGATTCTTCGATCGCTCCTCAATCTCGCTTCAATGGTCTGCTGAATCGCCTTCAACCTCATCCGGATACGATCGTGCTGCTCTTAGCCGTTGTGATCGGTGGTGGGGCGGGGTTAGGCGTATTGATGTTCCGCTATTTGATTGAATTATTTCACCGACTGACGCTAGAAGACCTGATGGGAACGATCGGGCATTTTGGGGCTTGGACATTAGCTTGTGTTCCAACGCTCGGTGGAATTCTAGTTGGGCTGATGCGCTGGCTTACGAAAGAATTTAGTCCAGGAATTTCAGGATTAATTGCGGCGGTGCAAGCGGGCAAGGAAATGTCGCCAACTCGCCCCATTATCAAAACAGTAGCGGCAGCCGTTTCGTTGGGGACTGGAGCATCTCTCGGACCCGAAGGTCCAAGTGTAGAAGTCGGCGCGAATTTTGGATTGTTAGTGGGGCAGAGTTTGAAAGTATCGCGCGATCGCCAACGATTACTGTTAGGTGCAGGCGCAGCAGCCGGATTAGCAGCCGGATTTAATGCGCCGATCGCTGGCGTATTCTTCGCGCTAGAGGTGGTTTTGGGGACGACGTTTGAAACGTCTGCGGCAAGTATTGTCTTACTTTCGGCGGTCGTTTCAGCGCTGATTGCTCAGATTGGACTTGGAGGACAACCTGCATTTGCGCTTCCGGCTTATGAAGTTCGCAGTCCGCTAGAATTGCCGCTCTATCTAGGGTTAGGGCTATTTGCTTGTGTTGTGTCGATCGCTTACACCACTTCTTTAAAGTGGGCAAGTGATGTCTTTCAGGGCAAAATTCCTGGAACCGTTTGGATGGCAAAAATTCCGCGGGAAGCGCAGCCGATTTTAGGCGGTCTATGCGTCGGATTAGTAGCCCTAAAATTGCCGCAAATCTTAGGGGTAGGCTATGACACCGTTGAAGCGATGCTGCGAGATGTGCAATTCTCGTTACTCCTGCTCATGACATTATTAGTTGTGAAATTGCTCATGACAGCGGTCAGTTTAGGGAGCGGGCTAATCGGGGGGATGTTTGCGCCTGCGATGTTTTTGGGTGCGACATTGGGTGCGGCATATGGCAAAGTTTTGCCTTTCGTCTTCCCTATGTTTGCAGGAAGCATTGCTGCACCACCTGCTTATGCAATGGTCGGGATGGCGGCAGTTTTAGCGGCGAGTGTGAATGCGCCTTTAACTTCGATTTTGTTGCTGTTTGAGATGACCCGCGACTATCGAATTGTCTTACCGTTGATGGCAGCGGTGGGATTGAGCGTCTGGCTTGCGAATCTGTTGAAATCGAATCCCGAACAGCCTTCTAACTTGCAGCAAATCGAAGCAAAAGGTGATCCTGCCCCAACTTCAACGAGCTTACAGAAGCAGGAAATGCTCAGAAATGTTTCTGTTGCAGAGGCAATGCATCCGAACTTTCTACAGGTTGAAGAGTCAATGCCACTTTTAGAGGCAGGTTTGCAATTGATTCAAAATCATTGTCATAGTGCATTAGTGGTTAATCTCGATCGCCAATTGATCGGCATTATCACCTTGCAAGATATCAATCGTGCGATCGCACGTTGGGAAACCGAACTGAATCATTTTGATCAAGCCCTCGATCGCACGATCGCGGATGTGTGTACAACCGACATTCTTTATGCCTATAAAGATGAGCCATTAACCGATGCATTAGATAGAATGGCGACTCGTGGATTGCATCAACTTCCTGTCATCGATCGCGAAAATCCGCATCAAATTCTGGGACTTTTAGAGCAAGAAGGCATTACATTGGCATGTAATTTGGCACTGACGAGAGTTCGGTTAACGCCTTATCTGTCTCACGCCAAAAAAGCAAGTCCAACCGAAGCTGAACTTGCCAATGTAGGCGTATTGAATTAACTCTAGATGAGACTTTATAAAAGTAAAGTCTCATCGGTTTCGGCTTGTCCAAACTCCTGTAAACATCATTAGCATCCCGCCTAGAAAAATCGCGACCGCTAGACCCACCGGAATCGCAGTTTGCCAATCAATGTTTTCCATAGAATTACACGTTGAGTTCTTCTCGATCGAGTTGTTTCAGATGAATATGCTTTCGTCCCAAAGAGATTTCAAATTCATCTCCTGGCTGCAATTCCATTTGTTTTGTATACGCTGCACCAATTAACAAATTACCATTAGACTGCACACTAATCCGGTAACTTGCACTGCGACCTCCTCGTCCATTGGTTGCCTGTTTCCCATCTAATTGAATTCCTTCTGCATCGATTAATGCATTCAGGAATTTCATCATATTCACACGTTCGACTCCATTTTTCGTCACCGTGTAATAGCCGCATTCTTTCGCTTTTTCTTCTTTATTGAGATGGTCGAGTTCCTTCACCTTCTTCAGCAGAGATTCCCCCGTCAGTGGCTCAATCTTTTTCTTCTTAGTCATCAACCCGAAATCCGAATCAGTGGACATCAATTCGATCTGATCAGCGCTCCCAAATCCACTAAATTGAGATTATTTAGTGCCCGGTGAGTTTGCCCAATTCATATTACACTGGCATCGCTGATTTTTGACACAAATTCGTCTCAGATTGCCGACAAAAATGACGTGCGAATTCGCTTAGAATTTGCAACGATTTTCGCCCTTCTTTCTCGTGATCGTAGTCTTTAGAAATTTGGGAAGGGAAATTTAAAAATAAAAAGGAGCAGACTTACTGCGTTGAGCGAACTACGGCGGCAATCCTGACGGCATCGTCAAACATCGACACCTTAGAGATCAAAAACCTTTTGTCGCTCAAGTTGTAAGCTGCTCTTACCATTCATTCACCTGTGATTCATAAGTTATCAACCTCACTTGTCAACGCTGTGTGTTCGTCATGAAGTTGAAATGACAAAATCAAAGATAGAGAGAGCATCCTGCATGCAGCGATAAAGATATGGCACAGTTGCAACTAAATTGCCGCGCTAACGTCATATTTGATGACTATAGTCGAAGTATCTATCATTTGGATGAAGAGCAATTTGCATCTTTGCTTACGGAAATGATTGAAATTTTTGGAGATGCAACATTAAGGAGAGTACACACCCGATGACAACGCCTCGCAAATCGTTTAAACAGTCTGCTGTCTATTTCATGCTGCCATTGGTCGGAGCGGGGACAGCCCTCGCTGGAAATCGTCTACTCTCCAGCAATGCTGTCAATAATATTGTTTCACCTCCTGCGATCGCGCAAGCAACGAATCGTACCGCTGGACTCGCTGACCCGAATTTTATCGCATCTGCCGTGGAGCGAGTCGGACCTGCGGTGGTGCGGATTAACGCTTCGCGAACCGTGCAATCGCGCGTTCCCGAAGTATTTAACGATCCTTTCTTCCGCCAATTCTTCGGCAATCAAATTCCCAATCAACCTTCGCAACGCGTTGAGCGCGGAACAGGTTCAGGCTTCATCATTAGCGGCGATGGATTGATTTTAACGAATGCTCACGTGGTCAGTGGTGCAGACACCGTGACTGTCACGATGAAAGATGGACGTGAGATCAGTGGAAAAGTGGTGGGTCAAGATTCTCTGACCGATGTTGCTGTGGTGCGAGTTCAGGCGAATAATTTACCGACGGTTCCACTGGGCAACTCGGATGGGTTGAAGCCAGGAGAATGGGCGATCGCAATCGGGAATCCGCTCGGGTTAGATAATACAGTCACGGCTGGCATCATCAGTGCGACCGGGCGATCCAGTGCGGAAGTGCGAGTAGCAGACAAGCGGGTGAGTTTTATTCAAACGGATGCCGCGATTAATCCGGGGAATTCTGGTGGTCCTTTGCTCAACCAACGCGGGGAAGTGATTGGCATGAATACCGCGATCATTGGTGGGGCGCAGGGGTTAGGCTTTGCAATTCCTATCAATACGGCTCAGCGGATCTCGCAGCAGTTGATTTCTAAAGGTCGGGTGGATCACCCCTATTTAGGAATTCAGATGCGGGGATTGACAGCGGACTTGAGAGATCAGATTAACCGCGATCGAGAAGTTGGTTTCCGAGTCCAAGATGATCAAGGCGTGGTCATTTTTCGCGTGATGCCGAATTCTCCGGCTGCAAGAGCGGGCTTGCGGAATGGAGATGTGATCAAGAAAGTAAATGGTCAAACCGTGACAAAAGCGGATCAAGTTCAGCAAGCAGTGGAGAACGCTTCGGTGGGCGGAAATCTTCGGCTTGATGTGAGTCGCGGAGGGAATACGACGACTGTGAGTGTACAGCCTGGGGTGTTCCCGACTCAAACGGCGCAGAATTAATGACAGTTCATCGTTGATGTTGTCTCTACTCGTCAATCCCATGAATTTTGCGGAGTGGCGAGTGGAGAATAGTAACCCTGATTTCAGATCCTCACGCTATCTCCCTATCAGATTGATATTGAACCATAGTGAATTGATACAAAAAGCCGATGGATATATCCATCGGCTTTTTAGTTAATCTTGAAGTCTCAGGCTAATCGCGCTGACCGAGCGCAATTAAGATGTACTGAACCAACTGGAGCAACGCATACAGCGCAGTTGCAACGTAAGTAAATGCTGCTGCATTCAAGACTTTTCGCGCACCTTGATTCTCTTCACCCTGCAAAATGCCGAGTTCATCGATCAAGCGTAAGGCTCGGCTTGACGCATCAAATTCAACGGGCAGAGTAACCAGATGGAACACAATCACAGCCGCAAACAGCGCAATTCCAATTTTGATGAATACGCCACCCAGTGCTCCTAGGAACAAACCACCCATAATCAAGAGTGGTCCAAAATTTGCGCCTAGGTTTACGGCTGGAACTAATGCCGCCCGAACATTCATCGGCACATATCCTTTCACATCTTGTAGAACGTGACCACATTCATGTGCTGCTACCGCTGCTGCAGCTAATGAACTCGAACCGTAAACGACTTCTGAGAGTCGAACCGCTTTTGCACTTGGGTCGTAATGATCCGTCAGTTCCCCCGCGACAGGCTCGACGCTCACGTCATAAACGCCCATGCGATCGAGAATCATTTTCGCAACTTCTGCCCCCGTCATTCCCATCCGTGAGGGAATCTCAGAGTATTTGCGGTACGTGTTTTGAACCCGCTGCTGCGCCCAGAATACCAGGATCATGCCGGGAATCAGCAGGAGATAAGACCAATGGAAAAACATGCCGTTTACCTTTTCTTAAATTCTATGCGAGGCTTAATTGACTGCTTTTATCCGCTATGCTATCACCTCTAAATCTAGGATGCCTGGAGCGAAAACCGAACTCGACCCGGTTGAATTTTAGCTGCGGAATTTTCGATGAATTTGTCACAAATCGCATCCGATGAGAGGGGATCGAGACTCAGAGACTTACGTTAGAATAAAGACAGCACTGAAAGGAAGGAATGGATCGCTCGATGTCAATTTTTATCCCCGCACAAGGTACTGGCAGGAGATAGCAGTACTGATGCGTGAATTGCCCAAAGCACTACAGACTGAAGGGACTTCGCCACAGGTGGATAAATCGATCGCGCTTTCACGTTTACTTCCGCCTCCTGATCGATCGCGTGCAAGAGTTTTATTCTGGCTGAAAGGTCAAGTCCCCGAAACTCGAATTCGACATATCCTGCGGGTCGAACAATTCGCGATCGAGCTTGCTCAACGGCATCATCTCGATCGTGAGAAAGCGGCGCAAGCTGCACTCATGCACGATTTGGCAAAGTTCTTTAAGCCAAAGCGACTGTTGAGTATGGCGATCGCAGAAGGCTTGGAGATCGATCCGATTGAAGAGATGAATCCTCATTTACTTCATGCAGATGCAGGTGCGATCGTGGCACGGGACGAATTCGGTGTAACGGATTCTGAGGTATTAAATGCAATTCGGCATCATACGCTTGGCAGTCCGGAGATGAGTTTACTCGGCTGTGTGGTGTATCTAGCGGATGGGCTAGAACCAGGACGGGGAGCCACACCTGAGTTAGAAGAATTGCGAGACTTGAGTCGGCAGGACTTGATTCAGGCAACTTGGCGAGTGGCAGATGCATCGCTCAGACACTTGATTCAAGCGGGTCACCTGATCCATCCGCGCACGGTACAAACTCGTAATGCCTTTTTACAACGGTTCAAACAAACAGTTGTAAAAGACCCGATCGCTAAAATCCAACTCGTAAAAGGAATTCAAACCTGAATGACAGAACTTTCTAACCAGCAAACTCTTTCGCTCAATACGACGCTAGACGATCGCTCAGATCGAATGGCACAGTTAGTCGCTACGGCAGCTGATGAGCGCAAAGGGAGCGATATTGTGTTGTTGAAAGTCGGCGATGTGTCGGTTCTGGCAGATTATTTTGTCGTCGTGACAGGGTACTCAAAGGTGCAAGTCCGGGCAATTGCTCGATCGATTGAAGACAAACTGGAAGAAGAGATGGGACGGAAGCCCATTCGATCCGAAGGCTTCTCGGATGGGACTTGGATTATTGAGGATTACGGTGATGTGATTGTGCATGTGATGATGCCTCAAGAACGCGAATTCTATGGCTTAGAGTCGTTCTGGGGACATGCACCGCGCGTTCCGTTTGGCACCTTGTAAATTGATTTAGAACATAAAGTGAATCGAGAGATTAGAATTCTAATCTCTCGATTTTTTATGAGGTTTGGGGTTCGGCTCAATTTTTAGAGGAGACGAGCTTCAGAACGGTTCAGAATGTCGGAAATTGCGATCGTTGAACCAAGCCGAGACGCAGCGAAATAGCTCGAAATGTACCTTTTACGCCGCAGCAGGCTCAGGCTGCATTTCAACAGGTGCGCCTTCTTCTACCATTTGAGCCATCTTGCCGCCTTTACGAATGTAGTTTTGCACGGCTGCAAACATTGCATTCACTTTGCGAGTCCGCCATTCGTCAATTAACGCTTGCGTTTTGGCAATGCCAAAGTCACGTTCCATGACTTCATAAAGATAAGCAGCGTGTCGTGTCTCATCTTCAGCGATACTCAAAACGCCCTTTTTCAAGTTTGTACTCGTCGCATCTTCTGGTAGGGCTTCTGCAAGTCTGAAAAAGTCTTTACTCGCATCCAGTTCAAGAATATAAGTGCTGGCAAGAAAGACTTCCCAAGGAATATTTGCAGGTTTCAACTGTTCTTGAGAGTAGCCTACAAAATAGGCATCAAAAAAGGGACTCCGCTTCGATTCCTCCGGTTTCCTGTCCGTTTGACGATCGCGCAGTTGACTAAAATCGATGACCTTTTTATTGAGCTGCTTTAAGCCATGCGCAAAGATCTGACCATGCCGTTTCTCATCGCTGGCGTGGAGATCGAGCTTTTCTGCAAACCAGGTTTTGCCTTCTGCAAGTGCACGATCGCGCAAAGCCTGCAAAAATGGCACAGAACCCGATTCTGCCATTTGAAAGCCAGCGAGGAGATTCGGACGAGTTTGACGATCGCGAATTCCACTCGACAAAATGTAAGCGCTCGCACCTGAACCGACAATGTGGAGAAATTGTGTCAGAAGATTCATAGATCTAAAAGGGGAGGACTGCACTCGCTATGGTAGCGTGCTGAAGCGGTGGGGAGTCGGAGACCCCGTTTAATCCCGCCCTACTTCGTAGCAGTCGCATCCGCTGTTTTTGGATCAGGCTTGACTGCACCTAAGCGAACTTCAGAACAGAACGATGCCAGACTGAAGCCGCCTGCCTGCTTCAAAACACTGTGCCGGAAGCGCACATTTGGGCTTTCAAACCAGATTCGCTCTTTCGAGTAAAGGGTGTCTGATTCGGTAATCAGAGTTAATCCCATCGCGTCTGAGACTTCGTAGTGTCCCACAATCGGGGTCTGCTGGGTGGTTCCCATTTCGCCAAGTAGCTTGCCCGAATTTTGGGTATCGCCTGCGATCGGCACAAGCACAGTCGAGCCAGTTTGCTTCCTCGTTTCGCCATCGAGAAAGCCTTCCCACGTCAGCCGTGCGCCGAGCAATGCAGTAGTTGGGTCAACCTGATACTTTTCACATAGCTGAATCACAGCAGGATCGGATTTGTCGAGTAGGTCGATCTCGATCGTAGATTTTCCGCTCCCTTGCTGAGCGGCAGGATGATGGCTGGTTCGCATCGACGACCATCTGCCTGCACTAAGTTCAAAAAACTCGACAATATCCATAACGATCCTATAGCGGGTTGTGATTCCTCTCCATTGTAAAAGGTTCAGTTACCCGAAAAAATCAGCCGTCGAGAAAGAATTGACGGCTGATCGCGCTCAGATTTGTTCGATCGACGCTTGTAATCCCTGATTTAGGAGGATTTGCAGCAATTCATCTGCTTCTGCTCGATCGCGAAATGCACCGGCTTGCATCACTCTCCGTCCTCTTAAGGCAAACGCATCGGCAACCACTGATCGCACTTGAGTCTGCTCAGACGCTGTACTCGCTTGGACAATGACCCGAAATCGGAATCCAAGACTGGAAGCTTGACTCACTGCACCCGATCCGCCGCGCCAAATTCGGACTGAGGTTCCGGCTGTATTGCCAATTGGTGGGGTCGCTCGTGGAACAGGCAGAATACCGGAAGCAGAAGCGACACGACGGGATTGTTGAACAGGTTGCGGTTTAGGTTGTGCGATTTGGGGTTGAACTTGGGGAATGCGGATTGGAATTCCTTCAGTTGGACGAATTTCAGTTGTGCGAATTTCAGTTGGACGAATCGCAGCGTTGATTCGCAGGGTGGGAAGTGGGCGATTTGAGCGGGCGATCGGTAAAGGAGCACTTCTCGAAGTTGCGGCTGGAACCGGAATCTCGATCGCACCATTATTCCGGGCTTGAGGCAGAGGGCGACTGCGAATGGCGAGCGGAGGCAAAGGTCGAGGCTGCCCAAATCCGGTCGAGGAAGCTACATTCGTCGTCATTTCAGGAGCCGCAATGCCAGAGAAATCAAGCCGCCCGATCGTTTTGGCTGAGACTTGATTACCAAAGGCGGGCACAGTTTGAGTGGTGCGCTGAGTATTAATATCAAATTGCTGATTGTTTAAGAACGTGTTGTTGCCGGGATCAGCAGAATTCCCTAAATTAGGACGTGATTGCGCGATCGACACCATCCCGTCTCGCGCGTTGTTATCGATCACATTGTTGCGAAGAATGGGCTGAGCACTGCCCTGCACCACGACCCCATCTTTGTTCTGTGTAATCCGATTTCCGAGTAGCTTGGGAGCAGAATTCTGAGCAATATTCACTCCGAATCCGGTGCGCTCAAAAATATTGTCTTGAATCTCTGGGCGAGACGTTCCGTAGACGGTGACACCGTTCGCGCCGTTTTGGTAGAAATAATTGTTTTTCAGCACGGGGGCGCTATTGCCCACGATCGAGGCTCCGTCATGGGTATTGCCCGTAAACGTATTCGCGAAAATCACTGGACTGGTCGATTCTGTCCAGAGTCCATAGCCTTGGGGGTTAGGATTCGTCACAGTGACTCCAGCGAGCATTGAGCGATCTGCGCCTAGAATCGTGACATTTTGCCGAGCGAAGGTTCGACTGAGAAAAAAGTCGCCTCCCCGAATCAGCACGTTCTGCCCCCGATTGCGGGGATCGCCTTGTAAGGTGATCGTCGGCTTAAGCTGAATCGGAAACACTTCGCCAGTCGCGATACTGTACGTTCCAGGAGCTAGAAGAATGACAGTATTCGGTGCTGCTCGGTCGAGGGCTACTGTAATCGTTTTGAGTGGAGAATTCGCTTGACCAGAGCCATTGTCGTTGCCGATCGCTGGATTGACGTAAATCACCGATGGAGTGATTTGAGCAATCGAGTCGGGCAGTGGGTTCGCGATCGCAGGCTTTTCTGTAATGGCGAATAAGGCAGATACACTTAATACAGCGAATACGGAGGAATACACAGAGCATCGATTCACGATTGTTCTCCAACACACGGCTTGTTCGGATAACATGACTGATTTTCTCGGATCGGTTACAGAAGATTCAGTCTACACAGAGAATCTGAGTAAACCTCTGTAAAATCACTGGAACGCTGATCACGCGCGGGTTTCCACGGAAATGATCGGATTGAACTTATTGTCTCTGTAAGTCTACGGTGGTCAAGTAAATTAAAAAATCTTTATGAAGTAGCCTCATCCTCTGCCCCTGATACGATAAGAGATTAATATCTGGGAAATTTGCGCCCTTGCACTTCTTTATGCAGTCAGCCCTCTATCGAATTTTAGATGCGAACCTCGATCGCGCCCGTGAAGGTCTCCGGGTGATCGAAGAATGGTGTCGCTTTGGCTTGAACGATGTTGCATTGACAGAACGGTGCAAATACTGGCGACAAGAACTCGCGCATTGGCATCAAGCAGAATTACGGGCTGCCCGCAATACCCCGGATGATCCGGGTACGGATCTGACTCATCCGAACGAGGCAACCCGAGGCAGCATTGAACAAGTGTTGCAGGTGAATTTTTGCCGCGTAGAAGAAGCGCTGAGAGTCTTAGAAGAATACGGCAAAGTTTATCGTGCTGATATGGCAAGCGCAGTGAAGCAAATGCGCTATCAGGTTTACACCTTAGAAAGTCATTTAATGACGGTTCATCGTCGTCAAGTGCTGGATTCTGCTGCGCTTTATCTCGTCACCTCTCCCTCTGAAAATTTGTTCTCAACGGTTGAAGCTGCATTGAAGGGCGGATTGGGACTGGTGCAGTATCGAGACAAAGAGGCAGATGATGCGACTCGGTTTCAGAATGCTCAGAAGCTGCGTGAGCTTTGCCGAGACTATGGAGCATTGTTTATTGTCAACGATCGTGTAGATTTGGCTCTAGCTGTCGATGCCGATGGCGTGCATTTAGGTCAAGACGATATGCCGTTTGCCTGGGCGCGACAAATGTTGGGTCAGCATAAGCTGATTGGGCGATCGACGCATAGCCCGGAACAACTGAAAGCCGCGATCGCAGAAGGAGCCGATTATGTTGGAGTCGGGCCAGTGTATGAAACGCCAACCAAAGCAGGCAGACCTGCCGCTGGACTTGAGTATGTGAAATATGCGGCGGAACATTGTTCGATTCCTTGGTATGCGATCGGGGGAATTGACACGCAAAATATTCATGAGGTGCTCGGCGCAGGAGCGCAGCGAGTCTCGGTTGTGAGAGCAATTATGCAAGCTGAACAGCCGACCTTTGTGACGCAATTTTTTATCGCGCAATTAGAACAAAAGCGGCGATTTCAACCTCAATCTACTCCTGATCCTTGGGAAGCGTGAATGATTACATTGCAAGTGAATGGCGAGACAAAAACTTGTGCAGCCGCATTGAACATGCCGGAATTTTTGGAGTCTTTAGGTATGAATCCGCGCTTAGTTGCAGTCGAGTACAACGGCGAGATTTTGCATCGGCAGCTTTGGGAAACGACTGAGGTGAAGGATGGCGATCGCTTAGAGATTGTCACGATCGTCGGAGGCGGCTAATGTTGATTAGTGCCACTTCGGATGAATTGCGTTTATGTTGCCTTTACTCGCTGAATTTACTTCGCCAGGAATTGGATTTCAAATTGGGCCGCTTTCGATTCGCTGGTACGGGGTGCTCATCGCATCAGCAGTGCTGATTGGGGTGAATTTGTCTCAATACTTGGCATCGCGACGGCAGGTGAATCCAGAATTACTGAGTGATTTAGCGATTTGGCTAGTGCTTGCTGCGATTCCGAGTGCTCGCTTGTATTACGTGATTTTTCAGTGGCGCGATTATGTCGGGAATCCGGCTTCGATGATTGCGATTTGGCAAGGCGGGATTGCGATTCATGGCGCGATCTTGGGTGGCACAATCGCGGCTTTGATTTTCGCGCGCGTGAAAAAGATTTCGTTTTGGCAATTGGCGGATTTAGTTGCACCGTCACTGATTTTGGGACAAGCGATCGGGCGTTGGGGAAATTTCTTTAATTCGGAAGCCTTTGGTAGTCCGACGGATTTACCTTGGAAGCTATTCATCCCGCTCGATCGCCGTCCGCTGGGATTAGAGAATGTTGCGTACTATCATCCGACCTTTTTGTATGAGTCCCTTTGGAATTTAGGCGTTTTTGCGTTGCTGATGTTCCTGTTTTTCAAAGGGTCTCGGTTAAAGGTTGGAACGCTTTTTTTAACGTATATGGTCGCTTATAGTGCCGGGCGGTTTTGGATTGAGGGACTGCGAACCGATAGCTTGATGTTGGGCTTTTTGAGAATGGCTCAAGTGGTCAGTTTGACAGGAATTGCGATCGGGGCGATTGGATTGTTCTGGCTGTATGGAATGAAGCGATCGCTCCCCGATGTGGTGGATGATCCAAATCCGGATTCGCAACCGACTCGATAATGCTCATAAAAAACCCTAGAGGCAAGCCCTCTAGGGAATTAAGTCAGGGTGCATCTACCATTGCTGTTTCCTCCAGCGAACAAAGCCAATCCGGAAAACTCAAATTCTTGCTCATTCATGTCGCTTACTGAACAAATTCTTGCGAAAACTCCAGGCAATCCATTGGAAGGATTACGTCGCGTCGATGCACTCTGGAAGGCTTTGCGTGAAGGCGCGATCGCAGTTCCGAACTTGGTACAGACGAGTGCCGACGGGTATAGCCCGACTGAGCGCACTTTAGAAATTGAATACGATGTGCTCATCGCGGGCGGAACGCTTGGAATTTTATTAGGTGCAGCGCTCGTTTTGAAAGGCTGGCGAGTTGCCCTAATCGAACGCGGAATCTTAAAAGGACGCGAGCAAGAATGGAATATTTCGCGTAAAGAATTAGCAGCATTTCTGGAATTGGGATTGTTAAGCGAGACCGAGCTAGAAACCGCGATCGCGACTCAATTTAATCCTGTTCGAGTTAGCTTTTCAGAAGGCTCAAATATCTTTGTGCAGGACGTGCTGAATATCGGCGTTGATCCGGTCTACTTGCTAGAAACGTTGAAGCAAGTTTTTCTGCGGCATGGCGGAACTTTATTGGAGAACACGCCTTTTGAGAGCATAGAAATTTGTGCGAATGGGGTTTGTGTTAATCGATCGCTCAATGCCCGACTGATGCTAGATGCAATGGGGCATTTTTCCCCGATCGTTCAGCAAGCGAGACAGGGACAAAAACCAGATGGAGTTTGCTTAGTTGTTGGGACTTGTGCAAAAGGATTTGAGCAGAATGAATCAGGCGATCTGATTGCGTCTTTTACGCCGATTCAGAAGCAATGTCAGTACTTTTGGGAAGCTTTTCCCGCACGAGATGGCAGAACAACGTATCTATTCACTTATCTAGATGCAAATCGCGATCGCTTTTCTTTAGAAGATTTATTCGAGGACTATCTGAATCTGCTGCCTGACTATCAAAACATTCAGCTTGAACAATTAGAATTTGTGCGCGCGCTATTTGGATTTTTTCCTTGCTATCAGAACAGTCCCTTGCACTTGAAATGGGATCGGATTTTGCCTGTTGGAGATAGTAGTGGAAGTCAGTCTCCTCTGAGTTTTGGCGGATTTGGGGCAATGGTGCGGCATCTGGTGCGCTTAACCAATGGTATCGATGAAGCGCTACGATATGAAATGCTAAATCATTCGGCTCTGTCTTTGCTGCAACCGTATCAGCCTAATTTGTCGGTCACTTGGTTATTTCAACGATCGATGAGTGTCGGAGTGAATCAGAACATTGATCCAGATCAGATCAATCAATTGTTGAACACTGTCTTTGGAGAAATGCAGCGATCGGGAGAGCCAGTTTTGAAGCCCTTTTTACAAGATGTGGTTCAGTTTGTCCCACTTTCTCAAACCTTACTGAAGACCGGAATTCTCCATCCTGGCTTAGTGTTAAAAATCATTCCCCATGTTGGAATTTTCGCTTTGCTAGATTGGATGTTGCACTATTTCAATTTGGCAACTTATACCGTTCTCTATTCGATTTCCCAATCTTTTCACCCCTGGATTGCCAAACTCCCGCCAGCGCAGCACTATACCTGGCATCGACGAGTTGAAGCGTGGCAATTTGGCTCAGGAAAAGATTACGTAACTGATTAAGGATCTTAGTGATGGAATTCTCGTTAGCTCGGCAGCGGTTTTATCAAGAGGTACGTCAAGATGACGAGAAAATTAACCTTGAGAAAGCAGCTTTATACATCGCTCAAGAGGAATATCCAAATTTAGAAATTGAGAAGTATTTAACTGAGATCGATCGCATGGCTGCGGAAGTTCATGCCCGCCTGCCAGAAGAACCCTATCCGCTCAAAATCATTCAGACGATTAATCGATATTTATATGAGGATTTAGGATTTTCAGGTAATTCTGAAGACTACTACGATCCCTGTAATAGCTTCTTAAACGATGTCATCGATCGTCGAACCGGAATTCCGATTTCGCTGGCATTGTTGTATTTAGCGATCGCGGAGCGGATTGAATTCCCGATGGTCGGAATCGGAATGCCAGGGCATTTTCTGATTCGTCCGGCTGTGAATGAGGAGATGGAGATCTTTGTCGATGCGTTCCACAACGGAGAAATTCTATTCCCTCAAGATTGTCAGGAACGATTAAATCAATTGGCAGGACAGCCGGTTGAAATGCGTCCTCAATTTCTAGAAGCGGTTTCTCCACGGCAATTTCTCGCGCGAATGTTGACGAATTTGAAAGGCATTTATCTCAATCAGGGCAAGATTGAGAAATGTCTGGCGATGATTGAGCGGATTCTAATTCTGTTTCCAGATGCGGCGTATGAATTGCGCGATCGCGGCATCATTTATTTTCAAACGCATCGCTGGATTGAGGCGCGGCAGGATTTAGAGGGTTATCTCGATCAAGTGCCAGCGGCGAACGATCGCGATTTGATTCAGCAATTGCTTGATCAAATTGAGAGCGATTGAAGTCGAGCGAACTGGCAGATGGAGCAGGCTGACCTGCAAACGCCCAAGTTAATTCAATGACTCTGCGACCTGCTTCAATCGCCTCAATTGAGCTTCCATATCCTCCTGTGTCCACTTTGCTGCAAACTGATTAAACCCAAAGCGCACGATCGGATTCGGAATCTCAAACTCAAACTGATTCAACAATCTTGTTCCCTTCGCTTCCGGCTGACACTCCCAGCGATCGCGACCCTTAAAAAATCCCTCAAACTGCCATACAACCAGTCCCGGCTGCCGCTCAACTACCACATTCTTCAGCGTCGGGCGCAACAGCGGTATCTGCACAACAAAACGGCTCTGACTGCCCAAGTCCGTAGACCAAGCTTCGATCGGTTCACAGCGCAGAGCCGGATTTAACCAGCGATGCATCAGATTCAAATCCGTAAAACAACGCTCCACATCCGTTGCGCTCGCCTGAATCAAAATCGACTGCTCAAAAACCTGCGGCACTCCCATTTTTCGCTCCCCCAACAGTCCATGAAATTGATCATGGCAAACGAATTGTGCCTTGAGATTAATTCTTAACTAAACCTAAAAAAATGCTGACCTGCATTATCTCTTTCCAGAGAGGGAAGATCCCCCGATTTCTAGAATGGGATACTCTGCCGTGAGGATGCGAGTCAGCATTCGTAGGATACATACGGACTTATCAATTCAAGCTTATTTGTTCATACAAGGCTTGAAGACTTTATGGAAAATTCAAAAAAGTGTTTCTGAGAGCTTTTCTCCAGTGAGAGATACGAGTAATCTTAGGAGTGCAACTGTAAATTTTTGGATGAAATGATAAGTTGTGCGAGATATTTCAGTAATTTTACGATTGACTTCGCAAGGTTATTTTGAACGGTCAAGCCACTTACTCTTATCTAAATTGCACAGTTGTAAGCATCATACAAAAGCGCTCAAACAACGCTTTTTTGTAAGCGAAAGGGGTTTATCAAAAGACCATGAATGAAACTTATCAGTTTGGGGGAGCGCAGCTACTCATGGGCGACCAAATCCTAGCTCAACTTCCTCCGCCTGGAGAGGCTCCATATTTAGTAGTCTTTGGGGTCAATATTGGCGATATTCTCGTGAAATGGGGCGGGGCATTAATCATCTTCCTGCTCGGTATTATTATTGCCGCCTTTGTTTCGAGTATTGTTCGTGGACTCTTGAAACGGACGACTCTAGACGATCAGCTTGCAAATTGGATGTCTGGCGGTCGCACTAGAGCCGACTTTAAAGTTGAAAAACTCATTGCATCGATCGTGTTTTGGATTATCACGATCCTGGCATTGGTGGCTGCATTAAATGTGCTCGGTCTGAATACCGTTTCACAACCACTCAACAATTTCCTCAATCAGATTTTTGCGTTTCTGCCTCAGTTAGGTGCGGCTGCACTTTTAGCAGGTGTCGCCTGGGTGGTGGCAACTTTGGCAAAAACGATCGTGGTGCGTACCTCAGAATCATTTGGGCTAGATGAGAAAATCTCTGATCCAGAGGATTCCACTTTAGAAGCTAGCCCTTTTCGGCTCAGCGATACCTTAGGAAATGCAGTTTACTGGTTTGTTTTCCTATTTTTCTTACCGCTGATTCTGGGCGTTTTGAATCTCCAAGGCCCGCTTCAGCCTGTCCAAAACTTGCTGAATGACATCTTAGGCGCGCTTCCCAACATTATTAAGGCGGCTGTCATTGGGGTCGTTGGCTGGTTCTTGGCGCGAACTGTTCGCGGCATTGTCACGAACTTACTGGCAGCAACCGGAACGGATCAAATTGGCGCAAGAATGGGACTCAACCGAGCGCGAGGCGGGCAATCTTTGTCCTGGTTGCTCGGAACGATCGTATATGTCCTAATCTTGATTCCCACGATCACCGCAGCCTTAGATGCCCTGAGTATTCCGGCAATTTCGGCACCTGCAACTGCAATGCTGAATCAAGTATTGAATGCTTTGCCATTAGTCTTTACAGCGGCGGCAATTTTGGCAGTAGCTTATGTGGTGGGTAAATTCATCAGCGATTTGGCTTCAGGCATTCTCGCCAGTATTGGATTTGATAATCTCTTTTACTGGCTTGGGTTGCAAGCGGCTCCAACGACTCCGACCGTTGCCCCTGATCGCTTTGACACCGAATTTCAAACGGGCGAAACCATGCTTCAGCCCGATCAGCCAACCGGGTTGCGTAGCCCCTCTGAGATTGCAGGGGTAGTGATCTTAGTCGGTATCATGCTGCTAGCGACCGTTGCCGCAGTTGATGTGCTGAATATTCCAGCATTGACCGCGATCTTGTCCGGAATTTTGGTGATTTTCGGACGGATTCTAGCAGGGTTGGCAGTCTTTGCTGTAGGGCTATACCTTGCGAATTTGGCTTATAGCTTGATTACCAGTTCGGGAAGTCGGCAAGCGAAATTATTAGGTCAAACGGCTCGAATTGCGATTATTGGCTTAGTTGCCGCGATGGCGCTTCAGCAAATGGGGATCGCATCGAACATTGTCAATTTGGCGTTTGGACTGCTGCTGGGCGCGATCGCGGTTGCAATTGCGATCGCATTTGGGCTTGGCGGTCGGGATGTTGCAAGCGAGCAACTCCGGGACTGGCTGAGAAGCTTTAAAAATTAAAACTTGAGCCAAAGCGAAATAGAACTGCGTCGGGGATCTAACCCGGCGTTTTTTTTGGGCGATCCCGAGATTTCACGGAGGGATCACATCGGCTTCAGGTGTACAAGAATGGAGTTGATTTCCCGTGCCAAATTCTATGGCTCCTGTCCTGAATTCGCCTCAATCCCCTACCCGTGAAATCGATGCTTCTCAATCGACCGAAGCGCTGATTCAATTGCGTCAAGTGAGTAAAACTTACTCGAATGGCAGTCCAGCGCTGACTGGAATCTCTTTGTCTGTCAACAAAGGTGATTTTTTATTTATTACAGGACCGTCTGGCTCTGGGAAATCGACGCTTCTTAAGTTGCTCTACGGGGCTGAGCGTCCTTCAGACGGGGAAGTTTTAATCGATCGCGAGAATCCTGCCCGCTTAAAAGGCAACAAACTTGCGTTCTTGCGGCGACGCATTGGCGTTGTGTTTCAGGATTACAAATTGATTCCGCGCCGAACCGTGGCAGAGAATATTTCGTTTGTGCTGTGGGCGCAAGGCTATTCACGAGGTGAAATTCAACGCCGTTTACAGCCCGCCTTGAAGATGGTGGGACTCGTTCACAAAGCCGATTGTTTTCCTGAAGAACTGTCCGGTGGAGAGCAGCAACGGGTAAGCATTGCCCGTGCGATCGTGGGTACACCTCCGATTCTCTTAGCCGATGAGCCAACTGGAAATCTTGACCCGGATAATTCGTGGCAGGTGATTAAAATTTTGAAGAAGCTAAATCAGATTGGAATTACTGTGCTGGTGACGACTCACGATGAAAATCTGATTCGGATGGCAAACCATCCAGTCGTGCAAATCCGTGGTGGCAGATTATATCGAGAGCGTTAAGCCTTTTCTAGCCAATCAAAAATCTGATCTAACTGGTTTAAGGTGACTAAGCCATATTGCCAGAGAATCATCGGCAAGGGTTCGGTGTCGATTTGGCTATGACGTACCGCCAAATCGATCGCTGAATTGGGCAGAGCCAGTTCAGTTTTGAGAAATTCAATTAATTTTGATCGTTTCGCTTCCATCGTGCAGCTACCCATTTATGAAAATCAATTTAACTTATGTAAACAGTTTCTTACAATCCATAGATCATCCTAAAGGTGAGGATTTTTGGAATTGAACAGAGAGAAACCTCTATCCCTGAAATTACGGAGATGTATTGAGAGAGGTAGGGGAGTTGCCCGAAATTACCGACTTTTCAAATCTAATCTTTGTCCAATCTGAGTAAACCAAATAGTTTCAGCAAGATTATTAGAACTTGTTGAAACTTAACCATTGATTTTCTCAGGGACTTTAAGCATGTCATCACCTCAACTGATCATTTGGAGAAAACAAGCTGCTGATCGCTTGCAGCAAGTCTTATTTAGCATGACGAGCCAAGATTTACAGCCGATCGATGCTCATGTGGATACGCTACTACGCCAGTTGAGTAACCTTCCGGCACGTCCAAGCGATCGTGCGCCTTATCAAGGTAGTTTTCCGAATGAATCGGTCAGTGGGGCACGGGTGAAGACAGTGAACCGCTTAAGACAGTTGATTGTGAATATTAAGGGTGCAGAGTTTCAACCGCAAGATCAAATGGTGGATGCAGCTTTGCGATCGATTCTCAATCTGCCTGCGCGCACGACTCAGAATCCTTATGCTGAGATTTTTCCTGAAACGCCGCTGCCTGCGATTACGCTCAATCATTTATTAAAGATTGCGCCGTATGCGGATACTCATCAACTGACTTCGCTCTTTCCTCATTTACTGCTGACGATGGCGGAATATGAGATTTCGACTCCCATGCGGCAGGCACATTTTCTCGCGCAGTTGATTCATGAATCGGGTTCGTTCAATTACTTGGAAGAGATCGATCTCGGTGATTATCTAGAAGGGCGCGAAGATTTGGGGAATGTTCATCCTGGAGATGGTCGTCGGTTCAAAGGGAGAGGGCTGATTCAGATTACGGGTCGTGCCAATTATGAGGCGTGCGGGTTAGCGCTAGGTGTGAATTTGATTGAGACTCCGACTCGCTTAGCTGAGCATGATTTAGCTTGTTTGAGTGCAGGCTGGTTTTGGTCGAAACATGAAATCAACAAGTTTGCCGATCGCGATGATGTGGAGACTGTGACTCGGACGATCAATGGTGGATTGAATGGGTTTGCCGATCGACAATATTATCTGGAAATTGCGAAGAAAGTGTTGAACGTGTAAGGCAAAAGGTCAAATCGGACGTATACCTGAGTCGAAACGCCCGATTTGAGGTCTTTTGTGATCTGAGCGGATGCGATGGCACGATAGAATGTCTGCGTCTCAAGCGCATCCTTATGTTTTTATTTCTCTCCAAACTGCTGCCAATCTTCCTTTATCCGTTGGGTTTGAGTTGCATTCTCCTGTTGATTACGCTGGTTCTACTTTGGAAAAAGCGATCGCGACTTGCCCTCATTCCGGTTACGCTTACCGGATTAATTTTGTTTCTCAGCTCGAATGCCTCGGTCAGCAACGCGATCGTTCAATCCTTAGAATTTCAATACTTGCCGCAACAAATTCCGACGGCTGACGCGATCGTGGTTCTCGGTGGTGCAACTGAATCAGCAATTCCGCCGCGCCCGTGGATTGAACTGAAAGAAGAAAGCGATCGTGTGCTGTACGGCGCAAAACTGTATCGAGATCAAAAAGCTTCTCGAATTATCCTCAGCGGCGGACGCATCGATTGGCGACCGAGTAGTTCGTCTGAAGCAGAAGATATGGCAGTGTTAATGGAAACGATGGGCGTTCCGCGATCGGCAATGCTACTCGAACCGAATTCACTCAATACTAGAGAGAACGCCGTAAATTCATTAGAGATCATGAAAGCGCAAAAGATTCAAAAAATCCTGCTCGTGACTTCTGCTATGCACATGCCCCGCGCCATGATGATTTTCAGAAAACTAGGAATTGATGCGATCGCTGCTCCAACCGATTACATAGCACTCCAGATGGATCAAGCATCTCAATCGAAGATAGAAGCGACCATTCTCGATTTCTTCCCAGATGCAGATCAGATGCGGCGAACAACGCGGGCGCTGAAAGAATATCTGGGGATTTTTGTCTATCGATTGCGGGGATGGGCTTAAAGAGGTGGGGAGATCCACTCCCCACCTCCCTACCCCTTAACCAATGTTCCAAATTGTAAAGACTCGTTGCAACTCTTAATAAAACTGTGGAGAAGCATTGCGGGAAGCTTGGTAGACTAGGAGACGTAAAAAAGTCGTGGAATGCTGATGGTAAAACCGTTTATCAGATCCACGCACCGCACATGAACCACACTGCGCGATCGTAAAACTCATGGTAGATTCTCTTAAAAAACCAGGCTTTGAAGAACTGCGCCCCGGAATCAAAGTTCCAGCGAAAGAAACCATTCTCACGCCGCGCTTCTACACCACCGACTTTGACGAAATGGCGCAGATGGATCTGTCTGTCAATGAGGAAGAATTTGAAGCACTCGTGGCAGAATTGCGCAATGACTACAATCGTCACCACTTCGTGCGCGATCAAGAATTTGAGCAATCCTGGGATCACATTGATGGTGAAACCCGCAAAGTCTTTGTCGAATTCCTAGAGCGCTCTTGCACGGCTGAATTCTCCGGCTTCTTGCTGTACAAAGAACTCTCGCGCAAACTCAAAGACCGCAATCCTCTCCTGGCAGAAGGATTTGAGCTGATGTCCCGTGATGAAGCGCGTCACGCTGGTTTTCTGAACAAAGCTTTATCCGACTTCAATCTCTCGCTTGACTTGGGCTTTTTGACCAAGAGCCGCAAGTACACCTTCTTCAAGCCGAAGTTCATCTTCTACGCCACCTACTTGTCTGAGAAGATCGGCTACTGGCGGTACATCACAATCTTCCATCATCTGAATGCTCACCCTGAAGATCGGCTCTATCCGATTTTCAAGTTCTTCGACAACTGGTGTCAGGACGAGAACCGTCATGGTGACTTCTTTGATGCTTTGATGCGGACTCAGCCCCAGTTCTTGAACGATTGGAAAGCGAAACTGTGGTGTCGGTTCTTCTTGCTGTCGGTGTTTGCAACCATGTACTTGAATGATATTCAGCGTACCGACTTCTATGAAGCAATCGGGCTAAATACGCGCGAATTTGAGTACACCGTGATTGAGAAAACCAACGAAACCGCAGGTCGCGTGTTCCCGATTATTCTCAACGTTCAGCATCCGGAGTTCTACCCACGTTTAGAAACTTGCGTGAAGAACAACGAGAACTTAAGAGCGATCGACAGCACGAATGCTCCGAAATTTGTGAAGACCCTGAAGAAATTGCCTTACTACATCTCAAACGGTGTGCAACTTGCGAAGTTGTACTTCATTAAGCCGATTGATATGACGACAACCCACGGTCAAGTTCGCTAGACATCTAAAACCCCTTGGTCAGGAGCGGTTCCATCATGGAGCCGCTTTTTCTATGGAAACCTACCCAGAATTTTCGCTTCAATGTTAGGAGTGAGACATGAGCATTGACGATGAAAGCCTCAATTATTGGGTTGATGATTCTGAGCGGATCGCCTGGATTTGCAGCAGAACTTGACCTTGATCCGACCGTGATACAAAACAGCCCGGTGCTACAGCGTTGGCAAAAACAAGTGCCAAATTTAGCAGACAAAATTCGCAATGATCCGAGTTTTCGGACACGATATCGAGTTGGTTATGCGTCTGAGCTATACATTGGTGTAGAAGATTTGCGACTCGATCGCACAAATTTCACTACCAGCGCGAACTATCGAGCCTCAAATTGGGGAGCCGATCTCCACTACTATGTGCGTCCACTCGGCAGTTATATTAATGTCGCGCCGACAGTTGGATATCGACATTTAGAGACAGCGGAAGGCGCAAATTTAGGAGTCAGAGCGTTATTTGTGCTGTCGCGTGGAGGAGGAGCAGATATCAGTTTGACTCAAAGTTGGGTGGCTCCCTTTAGCGTAGAAGAAACAGGACTCACCACTTTATCGATCGGCTATGCGTTGACGCATAATTTGAGGCTTTCAACGGACATCCAGAAACAGAATTCGCGCGATCGTAAAGAGAGCCGATTTGGAATTGGACTCGAATGGATGCCTTAAGATAAAGAAGTTCTGATTTGAATTGTGCGACTCGTGACTACTACTCCGCTTCCTCCTAATCGCTCTGTTTCGATTGAAAACCGTCCGGACAAACTCGGCAGATTTGGTAAATTCGGCGGCAAGTATGTGCCGGAAACCTTGATGCCCGCCTTGGCAGAACTCGAAGCTGCGTACCAGCAGTACAGTCAAGATCCGCAGTTTCAAGCCGAACTTCAAGGGTTACTCAAAGATTATGTCGGTCGTCCCAGTCCGCTTTATTTTGCAGAACGCTTGACCCAGCATTATGCCCGTCCCGATGGCACAGGCGCACAGATTTATCTCAAGCGCGAAGATTTGAATCACACAGGCGCACATAAGATCAACAACGCGATCGCGCAAGCGCTCCTCGCAAAACGGATGGGCAAACAGCGCATTATTGCTGAAACCGGAGCAGGTCAGCATGGTGTGGCAACGGCAACCGTTTGTGCGCGGTTTGGGTTGAAGTGCATTATTTACATGGGCGTTCACGATATGGAACGTCAATCGCTGAATGTGTTTAGAATGCGCTTGATGGGTGCGGAAGTTTGCCCGGTTGAATCAGGAACAGGAACACTGAAAGATGCAACTTCAGAAGCGATTCGCGACTGGGTGACGAATGTCGAGACGACCCATTACATTTTAGGATCAGTCGCAGGGCCACATCCCTATCCGATGATCGTTCGAGATTTCCATGCGATGATCGGACAAGAAACGCGATCGCAATGCCAAGAAAAATGGGGTGGGCTGCCTGATATTCTCATGGCTTGTGTCGGCGGCGGCTCGAATGCAATGGGACTGTTCCATGAATTTATCCCTGATTTGAGTGTGCGGATGATTGGCATCGAAGCCGCAGGTCATGGCGTCCCGAGTGGCAAACATGCAGCGACCTTAACGGCGGGTAGAGTCGGGGTCTTGCATGGTGCGATGAGCTATTTGCTGCAAGATGAGGATGGTCAGGTGATTGAACCGCATTCGATTAGTGCGGGCTTAGACTATCCGGGTGTTGGTCCTGAGCATAGCTTTTTGATGGAAGCAGGTCGGGCTGAGTACTATGGCGTGACGGATCAGCAAGCATTGGATGCGTTTCAAAGATTGTCGCAGTTAGAAGGAATTATTCCGGCATTGGAAACCTCTCATGCGATCGCATATCTCGAAACCCTTTGTCCTCAGCTTTCGGGCAGTCCTCGGATTGTGATTAACTGCTCGGGACGGGGCGACAAGGATGTTTTGACCGTCTCGAAGATGCTCAATCCTTAGAGCTTTCTGTGCTCGTTATAAATTACCCGAAAGGGTAATATCCGCTCTCCGTAGCGATGCTCTGTAGAGGTGATGTAATCACTACCCTCTACAGAGCATCATCATGCAAATGAATCACTCTTCTAGCGCTCCCCAAAAGAGCATCTTTCAAAGCACCACGTTTTGGGGGGCGGTTTTGACTGCGATCGCTGCTATCTCACCCGCAGTTGCTAAAAACGTCGAAACCTATCAAAACACTGGAAAAATTGATCCAAATGGCATTTCTCAGATTGTTGTTGTTCTAGCAACTTCTGGAGTAACGATTTTGGGACGAATCAATGCTACTGATGTTGTTTACACTCCGTCTGGATTACCTGGAGCGGATAAGCCCAAGGAATAATAGAGTTGGGGAAATGTTAGAACGGAGTATCATCATCGTCCTCTTCTTCGACCTCTTCTAAGGGTGCAGCGTCCGCAGCGAGGGATTGCTCTGCTGTTTCAAGTATCTCGATTTCTGGCTCTTCGGCATCGATCAATTCACCATTAAATGCTTCTGCTAGGATTCTTGCTGCACGAGTCACTTCGTCTTCATCCCAATCTGCCCTAGACAGAGGAACATCTTGAGGAGGCTCTTCTATCGGGGCTTCAACAATGGGCTGCGGTGGAGCAGGGCTAGGTGAAGTCGGTTTAGATACAGTCGGTTTCGGCGGTTCCTCAACTTTTGATTCAGGAGGTGGAGCAGTCGGTGTATCCAACGTAGGGGCAATGACTAAGCTGAGCTTGATCTCTTTTTCAAAGGTCTTCGTTAATGCGGCTAAGATGCTCTTTGATCGGCTCTGTGCCATCGGTAACAGCTTTTCAGGAATGCCGATTTGAATCGCATCGCCATTGTATGAGAGAAGCGTGCCATGCTGCTTGAAGAGTGCCTGGGTTCCAAAGGGTTGAACTTTGCTGATGATCGTTTGCCATAAGCGATCGAGCTCCCCATCAGCACTTTCAGGTTCACGAGGTTGCACTGCCTGTACAGGCTCTGGCTCTGGTTCTACAACAGGTTGAACAGGTTCAATCGGTTCTGCAATCGGTTCTGCGATCGGCTTGGAAATGCTAGGGTTTGCAATCGGTTTGGAAACGCTTGCTTTTATAGGTGGAGTAATCGGTTGGCTTGAAACGGTGCTGGTCGATGCAGACAAGAGTCCCATTAGCGTTACTTCTAACCAAAGACGCGGCTGAGTTGAGTTTCTCAGTTGAACTTCGCTTTCTTTAAGGCGTTGTTGTCCAGCAAGAATCGTTGTGATCGACATCGATTTAGCAAATTCGCACAATTGCGCCCAAGTTGGTGCAGTCATTGCGACTAAATCTCCACGACTCGGAGCCGTTTTTGCAATGAGCAGATCGCGATAAAAGCCTGCTAGGTTTTGTAGCACGATGAGTGGTTCTCGTCCGCGATCCATTAATCTCCGGGTCGTATCCAGCACAGTTTCAGGCTGATTTTGCGCGATCGCTGCAATCAGTGCCATCAAATCGCGCTCTGGCACTGCACCGACGAGATCCCACACTCGCTCAACAGTAATATCGCCCGATAAGAGACTCAATTGATCGAGCAAACTTTCGGCATCGCGTAAGCCCCCTTGCGAGATTTGTGAGATTAGATAAATTGCATCCTCTGCGATCGCGATTTGTTCTTTTTGCGCAATGGTTTTGAGATGTTTAACCATGCTGTCGAGCGGAATCCGCCGAAAGTCGAATCGCTGACAGCGAGAGATGATTGTTGGTAACACGCGTTGTGGATCAGTGGTCGCTAGAACAAAAACAACCTGTTCTGGCGGCTCCTCTAAAGTCTTCAGCAGTGCGTTAAAGGAAGCTGAAGTCAGCATGTGGCAATTATGGACTAATAGCCCGTTTGCTACAAAGTTGTGATTATCTTCGACTTCGATATCGTAGACGGGTTCAAGCTCTCCTAACTCGATCGACTCAATTGGCTCTAAACTTGTATGCCATTGCTGGGATTGAGAAAGCTTTGAGGTCAGAGATCCATTGACGAGTGGCTCTTTCACCCATGTAAATGTATGGGTAGCGTTTTTCGGCTTTGCGGGCATAGAGAAGCTTTGCAGCATATCCCCAATCGTTGAGCCATGCAACCAAGAGTTGGTTTTCTTCGATCGAGAATCCTTGCGTGTGGAGTCTAATCGACGGGCTGTTGGTACTGGTAATACTAAGCGATCCATCATCCATGTACCACCAAGCCAATCCTTCTGAAGTAACTTGATTGAGCCAGTCTTGTGTAACTGTTTTCTTTCCTGAAGGTTCAGGCTTAACCACTGCACACACTTCTCGAAGTTGAGGATGGCAAGCTGTACGGCAGTAGAATGCTGTCTTTCCGCTGGAATATCCCATATTGGGAGCAGACCAGGTTGTAGGGTGCAATTGTGCCAGTCGCTGTGCTTTGTGTTCCAGCCATTCTTTTTGTTGCTCTGAATGGATGAAGGTAAGCCTGGGAAAGCGACTATGGGAGTTGGGGTAAGTAATTGAACTATCTCCCAGTAAAGTTCCATAAATAAGTCCCAAGCACTCTGCATCCAATGTCTCAAATGCTTCCAAATAGCTTTCGGTGCGGGTGTTCCAGATTCCGTGCCCTTGTCGGTAAGGATGCTTCTGCCAATGCTTTTGAACAGTTTGGGCGTTAACTGGATGGGAGCGGGTGAAAAAGTGGGTTGGAATGTCCAAGAGGTTGCCACATCCACAGGCACAAAGAGGTCGCAAAGCTTCCAACTCGGCAATCCGCGCAGGAATGGATTGAACAATTCGATGATTCTGTTTAGTCGGGTGTTTTTGCCAGTACTTTTGGATGTAAGTAACACTGAGATGTTCTGCGATCGTCGGAATGTCCAAGCGTTCGCCACATCCGCAGGCGCATAGAGGGCGCATTGACTCCAACTGTTCCAACTTGGCTTGATAGGGTGTGGGCTTGAGTCGATGATGCCGTTTGTAGGGGTACTGTTTCCAATATTTTTGGTAAGTAGAGAGACTGGCAGCGTTTTTGAGAAAGCTGGTTGGGATGATGAGAAGCTCACCGCAGCCGCAGGCACAGAGAGGTCTGAATGCGTCGATTTCTGACTGTGTAGCTGCTTTGGTGCGTTTTTTGGGGATAGAATCTGCATCCCAGGCTTCAGGTTGCTTGCTGAGATCCATCCTTGGGTTGTCCGGATTAAATGATTACCAGTACATTTGATTGTACTGCTTTTTGTTTTAATCACGAACACTTGGCGGCTGCCTTGGTCAAACCAGTTCAGAACTTTCTTGTATTCCCAGGTTCCGGTTTTATCGTTGTAGCTTAAAACTTGCTTGCCAACTAATGTTGGATCATCAATTCGAGTCAGCCCTTGATCTGTTTTAACCAGTGTGTCCCCTGTTAGACATTCATCAATGACATAGACTTTGTAGCGACATTGCACTGGGGCAAATTGAGCACGTTCTATTAATTCACGAATGTTATCAACGCCAGTATTACTGGCAGCATCGATTTCAATGACATCTAAAGCATTTCCCCTCGTAATTTCTTGGCAGGTTTGACAAACGCCACAAGGATTGTCAGTTGGAGCATTCGCTGCAATGCAATTGAGAGATTTTGCAAAGATTCGGGCGCTAGAGGTTTTGCCCGTACCGCGTGCGCCAGTGA